>Ga0182017_10003157_pt1 | contig 12314 bp, 14 predicted proteins | sample 712E3DmetaG_FD_120492 | JGI IMG/M metagenome (GOLD analysis project Ga0182017, IMG submission 120492) | Permafrost microbial communities from Stordalen Mire, Sweden - 712E3D metaG | ecosystem: Environmental > Terrestrial > Soil > Wetlands > Permafrost | place: Sweden: Stordalen | collected... | reverse complement strand
TGATTTTTCGCATTATCTGTCAGCTCATATTGAAAGCAGACTGCTCACTTTTTCCCAGATAATCTGCTTTATCTTTTCTTTCGGTAGACTGGCATCGATTACCAGCCAGCGCTGTGGTTCTTCGGCGGCGAGTTGCAGGTAACCTTTTCTAACCCTTTGATGAAAGGCTCGAGTTTCTTTCTCGAAACGGTCCGGTTCTTGACCTGTCTTGCGGGCAAAACCCTCACTGACGGGAATATCCAGCAAAATTGTTAAGTCAGGTTTCAGTCCCCTGGTAGCTATTTCGTTAGTGTTTTTTATTGCATCAATATCAATTTTGCGGCCATAACCCTGGTAGGCAATAGTGGAATCGGCATAACGGTCGCAAATCACAACCTTACCCAATTTCAAGGCAGGACGTACAACCTCGTGTAGCAATTGAGCGCGTGAGGCATTGAAAAGCATCAGCTCGGTTAATGGAAAGATGTCGGTGCTTTGTGCCCATTTTAAGAGACGAGTCAGTCTTTCCCCGAGGGGGGTACTGCCGGGTTCATTTACAAGAATGACGGGAACATTGAGGCGGTTAAGTTTTCGATGCAAAGCCAGCGCTTGTAGACTTTTGCCGCTCCCCTCACCACCCTCAAATGTAATGAAAAGAGACATAGAACGCTCCAATATCTTATAGCCAGTTTAGCACTTGTCATTGGCAAACGCCAAGTGCTGAGTTACGAGATTTAGTGTCGGTTATGAGTCTTACCGGCTCCTTATCAAAACCCTATAAGCAAAAATATTTTGACACAAGTGAATAAAATGCATTACATTAAGGCTACTCAATATATTAAATCGTTTCTAAGTAAAAATGATGATTACGAAATCGCAAATGATCGCTGGCACATTACTGGCTTTAATAATTCTAGCCGTGTCATTCGTTCCTAGCATTCAAAAAGTTGCCGGGCAAAACGCTGAACCGTCCCCAACTCAAATCGACCAATATATCCAGGACCAGATGTTACAAAAAAACATCGTTGGTCTTTCAGTGGCGATAGTGCAGAATAATGAAGTCACTTACCTGAAGGGTTTTGGGGCTGCTAGTATCAAGAGAAACACGCAGGTTACTCCACAAACCATTTTTGACCTGGCTTCGTGCAGTAAATCATTCACCGCCATGGCGACTTTATTGCTCTGGAATGACGGCTTGATTGACCTCGAGCAGCCCCTTCAACACTATATACCCGAATTCCGGTTAGCAGATGAAAAAGCGTCATACGAAATAACGGTACGCGAGTTGCTGAACCAGACCAGCGGACTGCCGGGGAACATCTCTGAGCCTGTAGCCTATCAAAAAGCAAACAACAATGATAATAGCGATACTATGAAAATGCTGGTAGCCGCCATGAAAAGTATTCGCACTGACCGCCTACCCGGTTCTTCCTTTGAGTATTCAAATCTAAACTACGATCTCCTGGGAGCGCTCGTGGAGAGAGTAAGCGTCCGGTCTTTTGATGATTTTGTACAGGAACGGATTTTTGCTCCTCTAGGGATGAACAATTCTACTTTAAAACCGGATGTAGCCGCCAGCCTTGACCGGGCAGACGGGCACCAAATGATGTTGGGTCATATTATTACCAGGAATATTCCGATATACCACAGCGCTCAACCGGCAGGTTGGGTCATGTCCTCGGCCGAGGATATGGCAAAGTGGCTCCTGGTGAATATGAACAACGGCATGCTAAACGGCCAACAAGTGATTCCGGCAAATGTCATGCAGTTAATGCATACTCCCGAGATAAATTTTATTGATGATGGCGAAAATACGAGTTATGCGATGGGATGGTTTGTCGGGCAGACTGGAGACGGAGAACCGGTAATCTGGCACGGCGGTGACACTCCCAATTTTCTATCGGAAATGATTATCTTGCCGGAAAGAAATTTGGGAATGGTGATGCTGGTAAACAGCCAAACCAGCAGAAACGCTCACAGCGTTGCACTTGGTATTGCCGGTCTATTTATGGGTTCCGAACTTACGCTGCCATCGTCGCCATGGTGGGCATCCTGGGCGGCAATTGATCATATCGCCTTAATTGCGCTTATATTAGCGTTAGTGCTGATAATCGGTTTAATCCCCTATATATGGTGGCAATGGCGTATCATCTGCCGTTACCACAGAGGGGAATTAGCACCGCCGCGCGTTAGAAAAACAATGAAAATATGGCTATTTGTACTTCCTGCTACACCGTGGGTCTTTCTATCCCTTATTGCAACTGTGCTCTACATTTCGGCACAGGTCACATTTGGTTTTAATCTATTCATTACAATAGTCAGATTCGGTAGTTTTGCGCCGCCCGGTATTATGGTGGCTGCTATAACTATCATCACCTCTCTCTTACTCTGGATGATAGCGCTAACGATTACCGGTTATCTCCGCGCCACGGCCAGAGCCCGGGCAAGCGGTTCAATTTCATAATTGTTTTTTAATACATATCGCTTGCACCAGTTAAATTATTTATCGGTATTTTAATTGGTCAACAAATCATCAGTTTTGTCGCTCGTTACCCAAAAGGCCATGTAATACTATACCGATATAACATTTTAATAACATTTTTCTGGAATTTACCCGCGGGATGTAAATTTTCTGGAAATTTTCTTTGATGGCACTTGACAATGATTAATGATTATCCTATCCTTATCTCTAACATCACATCTTGAGGGAGTATTTTTATAGTCCTAACCAGTTAAACATGTTTTCGGCATTATAACTCCGACCTTCCCTGTCAATAGATATTTTTACGTTAAGTAATAAATATAGTTAACAAAGATTAAGGAGGATACATGCAAAGAAAAACACTAGTTTACTCACTACTGGCTATCTTCTTCAGCGCAATTCTCATCTTTACCAGCGCCTGCCAAGGAAATAAAGGAACTGGGGCGCAAATTCTCCGTGTTAACCTAGCCGGTGAACCGGCGCAAGTTGACCCCAATCAGGCTTCATGGGCTGCCGAAAAAAGTGTTGTCTCCCAGGTTTTTGTCGGACTGCTCGGCTTCAACCAAGACTTGACACTCAGAGCCGATGTTGCCAAGGAAATACCGACCGTAGCCAACAAGGACATTTCTGCTGATGGCTTAACCATTACCTTCAAATTAAGGACCAATGTAACCTGGAGCGATGGCCAGAAAGTAACCGCTAAAGACTTCGTATACAGCATTAAAAGAGAACTAGACCCTGATCTGGCATGCGCTTACGCTTCGTTTTACTATGACATAGTTGGAGCCGAAGCTTACAACTCCGCCACTGGCAAAACTGCCGCTGATAAAACAGCACTAGCGAATGCAGTGGGGGTGAGCGCGCCGGATGACTACACTCTACAGATTAAACTCAATGACCCACAACCTACTATGGTAGAGTGTATGGCTCTGTGGCCTGTATATCCCATAAGAGAAGACATCATCACCAAATATGGTGACAAGTGGACAGACCCACCGAATTACATCGGCGATGGGCCTTACCTTCTGACTGAATGGGTACATCAGGACCATATGACTTTCAAACCGAACCCCAATTACTGGGGAACCAAACCCAAACGCGCTGAGATTGACTTCCTGATGATTACCGATGCAAATGCCGCACTGGCCGCTTATCAGAACAATGAACTTGATATCGTTGGAGTTCCGCCCGGAACAGAAAAAACTTTTTTGAATGATAAAACCTACGACGATCAAAGGTCGCTGTTCAATGATCTAACCACATTTGCCTTCCAGTTCAACGTTACAAAAGCGCCCTTCGATAATAAATTAGTCCGACAGGCTTTATCTTGTGCAATCGACCGTGATGCCTTTATCAATAGCGTTAGAAGTGGCATCGGTAAAGCAGCAGTGAGCTGGATTCCACCCGGTATGCCTGGATATAATGCGTCTATAGGTACACAATATGCCTTTAATGTTACCCAAGCAAAGGCACTGCTTGCTCAGGCAGGCTATTCAGATGTCAGCAAATTACCTCAAATTACATTTTCGTATAGCAATACTGCCGGTAATACTACTATTGCACAATTTTTGCAGGGTCAAATGCAACAAAACCTGGGAATCAATATCATTCTCGACCCTGAGGAATCAAAAACATTCAGTACGAATGTAAACTCAGGGAAATTTATGTGGGCATGGTTCGGTTGGGGTGCTGACTATCCTGACCCAGATGATTGGTTACCAGGACTCTTCGGTACCGGTGCTGGTAATAATCACACGCAATACAGCAATCCCGCATTTGATACCCTATCGGCGACAGCGCTGAAGGAACAGGATAATACTAAACGCCTTGCAGATTGGGATCAAGCACAGAAGATGGTCATGGACGACGCTCCAATCGTTACCATTTTCTACCGTGAACGTTTCAATCTGGTGAAAACATGGGTTAAGGGGTTGAAGACTACCGGTATGGATGGGCAGGTAATCGGAGACACTTTCTACAACGAAGTTTATATAACCAAATAACATTACCCTTTTTAATGGAACAATCTGGGGAGTTGGAGGAAAGGCCAACTCCCCAGAAATTAGTTATGAAGACTTATAAATGACAAGATTTGTAATTCGGCGCGTACTCTGGCTTATTCTTGTTTTGCTGGTTGTTTCCTTTATTACTTTTTCCCTGATGCACCTGGTACCGGGCGGTCCGTGGGACAGGGATAAACAGCTTGCTCCACAGGTGGTTGCTGCCCTCAATGCTAAATATGGGTTGGATAAGCCTTTCTATGTTCAATACGGAAATTTTCTCCTCGGATTACTACACGGTGACTTAGGAATTTCCTATTCCTATCAGGATCGCAGCGTTACCCAGATACTGATGCAAGGTTTTCCCAAGACAGCTGTACTGGGAACCACAGCTTTTATCCTGGCACTTTTGGTTGGCATCACCTTTGGCATGGCAGCAGCCCTTCGACAAAACACGTGGATTGATTATGTCTGTGTAATGTTTTCCACCATCTTTGCCAGTGTTCCGGGTTTTGTTCTGGGTATCCTGTTGATTATAGTTTTTTCGGTGATACTGCACTGGTTCCCCACTGGTGGTTGGGGTTCACCGTCTCAAATTGTTATGCCTGCCATCGCATTGGCAGCTTTACCGGCCGCTTTTATGGCTAGAATTACCCGCGCCAGCACGCTGGAAACAATGCGCCAGGACTATGTGCGCACCGCCCGTTCTAAGGGGTTGTTGGAACGTGTTGTCTTGATACGTCATATTCTGAGAAATTCCCTCATTCCTGTAGTTACCATTGCCGGGCCGGAATTTGCGGCACTTGTAACCGGATCGGTCATAGTGGAAACCATCTTCAGTATACCTGGTATAGGACGTCTCTTCGTGCAGGGTATTTTTGCCCGTGATTACGGACTGATTATGGGAACAGTATTATTTTATGCTTTCGTTATTGCCATTGCCAACCTGGTAGTTGATATTCTTTATGGTGTGATCGACCCGCGCATCCGTTATGAGTAAGGAGTAAACCTTGGTATCAAGTACAAATACCACAATCGTAAACGAACGACCCCACCACACGCTCTGGGGCGACGCGTGGATTCGACTTAGAAGAAATAAGTTGGCAATGGCAGGTGGTATCTTTATCATTGTATTAACACTCGCGGCAATCTTCGCGCCACTCATCACACCGTACAGTTTCGCTCACCAGGACCTGAATGCCATCCTGGAAAATCCCAGTTCCAAACACTGGCTGGGGACAGACGGTTTGGGAAGAGATGTCTTTGCGCGCCTGCTATATGGAGCTCGTACATCTCTCGCCGTTGGCATATTCGCTCAACTAATCGTAATTGGTATTGGTCTGCCTATCGGCGCTGTTGCTGGATATGCCGGTGGCAGACTTGACAATGCCCTGATGCGATTTGTGGACGTTATGTATGGTTTCCCTGACCTGCTACTGGTTATTCTATTGAAAGCGATACTTGGTGGCGGCATCTACCAATTATTCCTCGCCATCGGGTTAGTTGCCTGGGTAAATATTGCCCGTTTGATTCGCGGACAAATTCTCGCTATCAAATCACGTGAGTTTGTTAGTGCCGCCCATGCGATGGGTGGGATGGGACCTTATATTACATGGCGACATTTGTTACCCAACTCTCTTGGACCTATAATCGTTTCCATAACTTTTAATATTCCTCGTGCGATTTTTACCGAAGCAGCGTTAAGTTTTATTGGCATTGGCGTCAGACCGCCAACGCCAAGCTGGGGTACCATGATTTCTGATGGTTACGCTGTTATATTTGCTTCATGGTATCAGGTATTTTTCCCCGCTCTGGCAATTGCCCTGCTGATGATAGCATTCACTTTTTTAGGTGACGGACTGAGAGATGCCCTTGACCCGAAAATGAGGCGTTAATATATGACAGCATTGCTTGAAGTTCGAAATGTAAAAACATATTTCTACACACAGGACGGCGTGGTTAAAGCCGTCGATGGCGTTTCCTTTAATGTCAATCGAGGTGAGACCATCGCGCTAGTCGGTGAGAGCGGATGCGGTAAAACCGTCAGCGCACTGTCTATATTGCGTCTAGTCGCTGAACCGGCAGGGAAAATTGTGTCGGGTGAAATCATATTTAACGGTATTGACCTCCTAAAATTATCCAATGAAGAAATGCGTAAAATGCGCGGCGCCAAAATTTCCATCATTTTCCAGGAGCCTTTGACTTCACTCAACCCGGTACTCACTATTGGCCGACAGATATCGGAAGGATTGGAATTTCATAAAAATATGTCGGTTCGTGAAGGGATGCAGGAGGCGACCCGCTTGCTACAAATGGTGGGCATCCCACACCCGGAGCGCCGTGTCCATGACTTCCCTCACCAGTTCAGTGGCGGAATGCGACAGAGAGCGATGATTGCCATTGCGATTGCCTGCCAACCACAGCTTATTATTGCTGATGAGCCCACTACAGTGGTAGATGTTACTATTCAAGCACAATTGCTAGAATTGATACGTAATATTACCAAAGAACTAAATACCGCACTTATTTTGATTACTCACAACCTGGGTATTGTTGCCCGTTATGCACAAAGGGTTTTTGTGATGTATGCCGGCGATATTGTCGAACACGGTAAAGCGCTCGATGTTTATCATACTCCTTTTCATCCTTATACTGCCGGCTTGCTGGGATCCGTACCACGCTTGGACGAACCACGGAAAACCCGTTTACAACCCATTGAAGGACAGCCGCCCGACCTTATTGCATTACCTGCCGGTTGCTCTTTCCAGGCGCGTTGTGCCTACGCTATTCCAGAATGCCACAAAGAAAAACCTCCATTACTGGAAATCTCTCCAAGTCATTTTGCAGCCTGCTGGGTATCACAAAAGGGATCAAGATCATGGCAGAAATAATAATAGAAGTTAATAACCTCGCCAAATATTTTCCGGTAACACGAGGTTTGTTCCATCAGCAGAAAATCGCTGATGTTAAAGCAGTAGATGGAGTTAGCTTCACCATTCATAAGGGGGAAACCCTGGGATTGGTAGGTGAAAGCGGTTGTGGTAAGACGACCCTCGGTAGATGTATTTTACAACTTATTCGCCCCACCTCCGGCGAAGTAATTTTTGAAGGGCGAGACCTGTGTGAATTATCTGACAAAGAATTGGTACCGGTTAGAAAAAAACTCCAGGTTATTTTCCAAGACCCTTATGATTCTCTGGATCCCCGTTTTACAGCTATGGATATTATTGGCGAACCCTTACGGATTCATAATATTTTCAAGGGAACAGAATACCGGGATAGAGTGGCGGAACTGATGAATTTAGTGGGTTTGGCACCCTATATGGCCGAACGCTATCCTCACGAATTCAGTGGCGGGCAACGTCAACGGTTAGGAGTTGCCAGAGCGCTGGCTTTACAACCGCAATTTATCATGTGCGATGAGCCAATATCGGCGCTGGATGTCTCAATTCAAGCCCAAATTATCAATCTACTCGATGATTTGCAGCAGAAGTTCGGGGTTGCTTACCTGTTTATCTCCCATGACCTTTCGGTAGTACGTCATATCAGCGACCGTGTAATCGTGATGTACTTAGGCAAAGTAATGGAAATATCGAATCGGGATGAACTCTACAAGAATCCTTTACATCCTTACACTCAAGCTCTACTTTCGGCAGTGCCGATTCCTGACCCGGCGGTGGAAATAAATAGAGCAGTAATTGTTCTTAAGGGAGAAGTGCCCAGCCCAATGAACCCACCGTCAGGATGTGTCTTCCATCCGCGTTGCTACCGGGCTTTCGCAGATTGTCCAAAAGTAGTGCCACTTTTAGCCGATGCCGGTGACAGTCACCAGGTCGCTTGCCTGCTCTACGAAACTTCACGGCCTTAACCATATTCTGATGGTGATGCTAATCAAACTTTGAACACATTCCTCTTTTTGTGACATACTTAATTAGTAATGACTAACGTAGATTTTCTTTCACTGCTCTTGATTGCCATCGGATTGTCTGCAGACTGTTTTGCGGTGGCGTTGTGCGGTAGTTGCACAATCAGGACCCTATCACGATTCCAGATACTGCGAGCCTCATTATCATTCGGATTATTTCAAGCAATTATGCCAGTGTTAGGATGGTTGGCCGGACGGACGTTTGTTAATTTCATTGGAGGTTTTGACCACTGGCTGGCTTTTGCTTTATTGGGTTTCGTCGGCGGCAGAATGATATGGGAATCATTTCATCCCGAACGCGAAGAAAGGCGGATTGATATCACCAAAGGATTAATCCTGCTCACGCTATCAATCGCCACAAGCATCGATGCCTTAGCAGTCGGCCTGAGCTTTGCATTTCTGAAAGTGAATATTCTCACTGCAAGTCTGACTATCGGTTTTACCGCTTTTTTAGTGACGATCATCGGCTTTTTACTGGGCAAGAAAGTCGGCGAGCTGGTTGGGAAAAGAGCAGAATTAATTGGCGGGTTAATCTTAATAGGCATCGGCGTGAGAATCTTGCTGACTCATCTCATGGGATAACCTGTATTCGATCAAGTTTTTCAATCCTCAGTAACTTTTCCCCTGGAAAAACGTTATACAAAATGAAAGGAATTTCAAGGAGGGAAAAATGAAAATTAAATGGTTAACCTTGGGATTAGTTATTACCGCTATTATGGTCATGGTAATGGCCGGGTGCTCGTCCCTACCAAAACAGGTCTCCGCTGATGTGTCTTCCTCGGGGAAACAGATTGAGATTGCCGCGGGCGGCTCATTCACAATCACGCTGGATTCCAATGCTACCACAGGTTATAGCTGGGAACTAAAAGGAATCAGTGATACTGCTGTACTAGAAAAGGCTGATAATAAATATGAAGCCCCGGCCAGCGGACTGATGGGAGCCGGCGGTAAGGAAGTCTGGACTTTTGAGGCCATGAAGGCAGGAACATCAACCTTAACTATGGAATATAGCCAACCTTGGGCAGGCGGACAAAAGAGTGCTAATACTTTTAGTTTAACAGTCGTGGTTAAATAAGTATTAAGAAATTAAAACAGGAGAACCAAATATTAGGTTGTCAGGAGCTAAAAACATACGCTTCGTATCCTGACAACCTAAATTTATTAATTACCGAGTTTCTAGCGTCGGCCACCCCGTCCGCCACTATCTCTACCGCCACCACGCTTGTCACCATATCCACCACCTCCACCGTAACCACCACGTCCGCCGCCGTCTCTTCCGCCACCGTATCCGCCGCCACCATATCCACCGCTTCTGCCGCCGCCACTACCGCCTTCGGTCCGAGGCCGAGCCTCATTGACAACAAGGGTACGTTCTTTGACTGCTTTTCCGTTCAGTCCAGCAATCGCAGCATCGGCTTCGGCTTTATTCGTCATTTCGACAAAAGCAAAACCCTTCGAGCGGCCGCTGTATCTATCAGTAACAACACTGACAGAAACAACCTCACCGAAAGCTGCAAAATCTTTTCTCAATTCATCTTCTGTCGTGTCATAAGACAGATTCCCTACATAGATTCTCATTCCAACATCCCTCTACAAATTATTCTTTCTTTTCGTTCTAAAAATTGAACGGGCACACCCAGGCTAATTGAATAACCTGTGTGTGCCCTGACCATTACCCCGATCTTACTTCGCTGCTCTGACCTTATTGTAACAATCGCTACAATAGACAGGTCTGTCGCTGCGAGGTTCGAAAGGAACTTCGGTGTCTTTCCCGCAGGTTGCGCACTTTACTGGGAACATCTGACGCCGACCACCGGTTCTACTGTTGCGGTCAGATTTCCTGGCTTGGCGGCACGTGGGACACCGCTTTGGCTCATTGGTATAGCCTTTAGTCTGGAAGAATTCCTGTTCATCAGCACTAAAGGTGAAGCTTGCGCCACAATCGGCACAGGTGAGCTGTTTGTCCTCAAAACTCATGGATGACCTCCTTCTCTATAAATATTTTAGTTAGAGTTCGGGTCATCCAATACTCAAGGGGATGGGAGAATTTAGATATGCAATAACCTTCGCTTAACTAATCAAGTGTATTATATAACTATTCGTATCAACTTGTAAAATCGGCATTGTCGTAACCTAGAAAAACAAATTGCGGTTATGTTAATTTAGTCATCCGGAAAAGTTCTCGGACTTTTGTTTAGGGAGAAGGGATTGATACCGGCGGTCCAGCAAATGCTAATGGGGTCACCTGCGGATTGAACCAGAGTTCTTCCTCTTATATAATTAACTCAGAATGGAGATCAGGTATCCTGAAATAGGAATATGCGGTCTTTCCTGTAGACTGTGTCCGATGTATCAAACCGAGGCTGCAAGTAAGTGCCATGGCTGCAAGAGCGCAAATCGGATGGCTGTCGGCTGGCCGTTTATCACCTGTGCCATAAAAAAGGTGGGCGTTGAGTCTTGCGAGAAATGGGAAAAACACCGGGAACTAGGCAAAGAGCATGATTCATTCAAATCATATCAGAAGCTTGAAGATGACATCCATTTCATCAAAGTAAAAGACATCAAAGCATATGACGAACAGCAGAGAATCAGGGAATCGCTCTTGAATAGATTACTAAATGAATTTAATGAAGGCCGCTCAAAAAGCTACTATTGTATCGCCGCGACGGTAATGGATATTAATGAATTGAGAAGCTCACTTGAAGAAGCCGCTGGCCAGTCTAAATTGCTGAGCACTAAAGACAAATCCAGAATTATGCACGCTATACTCGATAATATTGCCCTGAAGAAGGACCATCGACTTAGTTTAAGAAAATGAAGTAACCAGGAAACGTCTCTCTATAGTGGGAATGAGGTATCAACAAGAGAGCAGTGCCACATATGGGGTATAACTCATTCTTATGAAGGGCTTGGTTTAGGCTACAGCATGGCTAGAACTGAAATACGGGCCTTTGCATCGTTCATAGTATCTCACGTAATGCCTGATATCAACGATTTAAGTTTCCCGCTTACTATCATTGAACTCGGTGTTGGCTCTGGCCAACAAACAGAGTTTGTAGAAAAAGAGCTAAATAGTAATGGATTAATTCAATACAAAATTCTTGCTTATTATAAGTCTTGTCATCGAAACCTACGGAAAAGCCAGGACAACTGAATGTTCTTGAAGAACGGATAAAAAGAAGCGAAATAAGCGAAAGAGTGGTTCCTACACATTTTAACTTCAACGGAACTATTTTGCCGTTTGCGTCGAAGAGTGTTGATTTCAGTTGTATGGCGCACGTCTTTCACTATTTAAATAACAAGCAGAAGGTACTCCATGAAATTGCCAGGATAACGCGTTTAGAAGGGAAACATTTTATACTTGGAGCAATCATCGAGGATTTAGAAAACCATCCTTTGAATGCGTTCTTTCCCATGAAATATGAATATGACTCAACAAGATATCTAACCAGATCTGGGTTGAAACGAATGTTTGAATCGGCGGGGTTCACTTTTGAAAAGCCTTTTACAATGGGTAGAAATTATGAAAGATTTATCGATAGAGCATTCTTGGTCAGCATTGAGAATACTACGCTGGATTCGGTTCTATGTATGATAAAGATAATGATGCCTCCCCTTTTAAGGAGGTGGAAAAGGCAGAAAAATCTGGGAATTATCGGACTTATTCAACTGACATGGTAAGAGTTTTCTAGGGAAAAAAGAACTGATCATCCCAACCCAAGCATGCTGTATTCTTATTATTTGTTATTTGCAATTTGTTTGATATTTGATTATTGATTATTGTTTTTTGTGTGGGGCGGTTGTGTGACCGGGAAATGTTGGTGGAGCTGAGGGGATTCGAACCCCTTACCTCCTCGTTGCGAACGAGGCGCTCTCCCTACTGAGCTACAGCCCCATTATGTTAGTTATTATAACATACACTATAGTA
>Ga0182017_10003154_pt1 | contig 12322 bp, 14 predicted proteins | sample 712E3DmetaG_FD_120492 | JGI IMG/M metagenome (GOLD analysis project Ga0182017, IMG submission 120492) | Permafrost microbial communities from Stordalen Mire, Sweden - 712E3D metaG | ecosystem: Environmental > Terrestrial > Soil > Wetlands > Permafrost | place: Sweden: Stordalen | collected... | reverse complement strand
GCAGGCCGCCATCCGGCAGCAGCAGCAACGGTTCCGCCGCATCCGGAGGCGCGGGCCTCTCATCCGCCCCGACGATCCAAAGCCCACCATCGCGGCGCACCACCGCCGCCGGGCCTTCCGGGCTCCCAATCGCCACCACTTCACCCTCGGGCGCCGGCAGCGGCGCGGGCGCGTGCCTTCCCACTCGAAACCACTCCTTGGTCTCGGGATAATAGACCAGCGCGGCCGACCCGTTCGGCGAAAACCCGAACAGCGCCGGCCCACCGGGCGCGGGCCACTCCACAACGCCCTCTCCGTTGCGCACTTCTAGCAGGCCATCTTTCTTGATCAGCACGAGACTGCCGGAGCACGCCGCCGAGATCGCTTCCTCAGCCTCGGGCGCGCCTACCAGGAAGTTGGCCGCCACACCGGAGAGCGGCCGCAGCCGGCGCTGGTCGTCCACGAAACAGCCGATTCGGGGAACGCCCAGTTGGCCCGCGGCCGCGCCTGCAAACATCAACAGAATCGCAATGGTTCGCATTCTCATGGTTTTGAAAGCGTGATTACCGGAGCGCCGATCTGGAGACTGACCGGCGCTACGGTGGCTTCATGCTTGCCACGGACCGCCAGACCGGCGCCCAACCCCGCGCCAACCGCGCCACCCGCGATGAGCAGCACCAGCGGCCACTTCGACCGGGACTTGCCGCGTCCCACAACCCGCGCCGGTTCGGACAGCGTCTGCGAAACCACGGTACCCGCCCGCAGCCGCTCTTTCACCGCCGTGACCCGAATCTGCACCGGCCCGGGTAGCCGGTTCCAGCGGATTGGGGAGGTCGCGGCCCGGCCATCCGCGCCGGTAGTGAGTATTTCCGATGCCAGGCCGCTCGCGAAAACGCCTCCCGGGCCATCGTCCGGCAGGCGCACGCTGATCACGGCGCCGGCCACGGGCGTTCCGATCTCGTCGTTGATCTCCAGCCTCAGGCCCGGCCCGCGGCTCCCCACGAAACTCACCACGCCCTCTCCCTGAAGGACGTGAATTTGCAGCACCATCCCCTGGAAAGCGAGCATCGCGGCAAGCCCAACGGCCAGCAGGGGGGTCATCGATAGAAGTAGTGCCCCGAAGGTGGTAAGACTCTCAGCGAGATGGGGGTAGGGGGCCCAGGCATTCAGCCTGTGCCGAGTGGATCACTACTTCTGAGGCTTGGATTCCAAGGCCGCCTTCAACTGCCGGTAGGCGCCCTCTTCGTAGTTCAGCTTCACCCGCTCGAACCCGGAGCTGTTCGGGTCCGCCGCCCGCGGTGGGGTTTTCGCCAGGCAGCGGCCCAGCATTGTGGTCGCCTGAGCGTCCTCGGGGTTGCGGTCCAGGACGGCTCGGAAGCTGTCCGCGGCGGCGTCGAAATCCCCCTTCTTCCACAGTGCGTAACCCACGTTGAAATGGAAGTCGGGATCGGCCTGGTCGCCCTCCAACGCCTTGCGGAAGTTCTCCAGCGCCGCCGGCAGGTTGCGCTTGGATTGCGCCGCGCCCAGGTTGTTGAACACCTCGCTGAGCGGTACCGATCCGGCAACCCGCTCGAAAGCGGCTTGGGCCCCCGCGTAGTCGCCCGCGTAATAGCGGCACAGCCCCAGCAGGAAGTTCGCCTCGAAGTAGCGCGGAGCCACCGCCGGGACGCGCGCCAGCCAGTCCGCCGCGAGCTTGTATTCCTTCTTGGTCCAATACAGCTTGCCCAGCTCGAACCGCGGCTCCGCGAACCGCTCGTCCAGCCGGACGGCTTGAGTGAAGTAGCGGTGCTTCTGCTCGTCGTTGGGCGCCAGCAACCCGCGCGTGTAGTTCTCCATGGCGTCCAGGCGAACCGGCGGGCGCTCCTGGAGGAACTGCTCGGCGCTGGGCGTCAAGTCGGGCGCCAGGAACCGCAACACCTGCCAGGCCAGATGCGCCTGCAACTGCGCCAGATCCTCCAGCGCTCCGGATTCCATGAACTCCGGCCCCTTGCGCATCCGGGCCATGTCCAGCGTGTACGCCGTCATGCGCACCGATCCGCGCGCGGCTGGAGCGCCCGGGGTTCCCGCCGCGTCCGGCGCCGAGGTCACCTCGAATTCCCCGTAAACCACCTGCGAGGCGTCCAGCGCCTCCGCCACCTTGATCACCGAAGCGTGCGTCAAATGGGCCGCCGGCCGGATCGACAACCGCCGGTACACTTCTTCCCGGTCTTCCCGCTCCAGCACCAGCAGCCCGCGTGAGACCAACGCCTCGGAAACCGTGTGCGAGATGCTCTCGCCGATCCAGTCCAGGTTCGCCGAGGTGGACTCATTGAAGAAAGGAAGGACCAGGACTGTGTCGGCCCAGCCTGGCAACGCAACCGACAGAAGGGCAACAGGGAGGAGCCGCCGCATCGACAAACCTCAGTCTATCAGACGGCTCCCACACTGCGCCTTGGGCGCGCCCCTCAACGCGGGGCGCCGCGATAGTTCAGGACTGCCGGACCAGAAACTCGCCCACAGCGGCCAGAGCGCACTCCCCGGCTTGCGCGTCCCCTCCGAATCCACACAGCCACCGCACCTGGGGATCGCGCCGGAACCAGGTCCACTGCCGCTTGGCATAGCGGCGCGTGTTCCGGCAGGCTTCGTCGATGGCTTCGGCGAGGGTCAGACGGCCCGCAATCACCTGCACCGCCTGGCGATACCCGTGCGCCTCGAGCGCCTTGCTCCCTTCGGGGTATCCCGACGCCAGAATCCCCCGTACCTCCTCGACCAGCCCTGCGTCGAACATGCGTTTGCAGCGCTCGTCCAGCCGCTTGTAGAGCGCGGCCCGCGGCGGGTCCAGCCCCAGTTTCAGCACCCGGAACCCATCGAGCGCATCGCGCCGGTCCTCGAACCAGGCCGAAAGCGGCCTGCGCGTCGCCAGGAGTACCTCGACCGCCCGAACGAGTTTCTGCGCGTCGCCGGGATGGATTCTCGCAGCCGACGGCGCATCGAAGCGGGCCAGCGTGCGGTGCAGCCAGCCCGGACGCCTCGCCTCCCGGTGCGCCAGCCGACGGCGCAGGACCTCGTCTCGGGTAGGGCCGGGAAACAGGCCCTCGAGCAGCGCGCGCAAGTAGAAACCCGTTCCCCCGACAACCACCGGCAGGCGCCCGCGCCCCGCAATCTCCCGCAATACCGGCCGCGCCGCCCGCGCGTACTCGCCGGCCGTAAACACCTGGTCGGGATTCAGGATGTCCAGCAGGTGGTGCGGTACTCCCTGGCGCTCGCCGGGAAGCAGCTTGGCAGTTCCGATATCCAAGTGCCGGTACACTTGCAGCGAGTCGCAGTTCACCACCTCCCCGCCGAATTTCCCGGCGATGCACAGAGCCAACTCGCTTTTTCCCGCTCCGGTCGGCCCTACCACGGCCACCAGAGCGGCGGGTAACCGCTGCTCCATCGCATACCAGTCTATCCGTTTGGAACCGCTCCCACGGGACTGTGAAGAAATCGCCGGGCAAGCTGAAGCATACCCCACGTAGGACATGCTTTAGCTTGTCCTCTTCGGCGCGACAAAGCGGTCTTTTCACAGTCCCGTAAGGGAGCGGCCCCATGCACAACGCACCTGGCGCTCTGCCGTTCAGCGGTTCAGTGCCCACAACGGCTATACTGAAAAAGAGAGGGTTTCGAAGCTCACCAGGGGTCGTTCTATCGCCATGCGAGGAAATCGAGTCTCCATGATCGGCAAACTCAGGGTAGTCCTTGTCTCTTCCGGGCTGGTCCTCACACTGGCCAGGTTCGCCCCGGCACAGACCTCCGCCTCGGCCGCGCCTCCGGACGGCCGGGCCGCCGCTTACTACAACTTCGCCATGGCGCACATGTACGCGGATTTGGCGGGCAATTACGGGTACCGCTCCGAGTATGTCGACAAGGCCATCGAACACTACCGGGCCGCCCTCAAGGCGGATCCCAGCGCGGGGTTTGTGAGCGAGGAGTTGACCGACCTCTACATTCAGGCCGGCAAACTGGCGGATGCCGTCGCCGAGGCCGAGGAGATGCTGAAGCGGAATCCCGACAACCTGGAAGCCCGCCGCATGTTGGGCCGCATTTACTCGCGCCTGATTCAGGACCCGCAACAGAACCGCATCAACCAGGAGCGCCTGCGCCAGGCCATCGAGCAATACCGCAAGATCGTGGAGAAGGAAAGCAAGGACCTGGACGCCTGGCTGGTGCTGGGCCGCCTGTATAAGATCGGGCAGGATTCCGCAGAATCCGAGAAAGCGTACAAGAAGGCGCTCGAACTCGATCCCGACAACGAGTATGCGCTCTCCGGTCTGGTGCTGGTCTATTCGGACCTCGGGGACAACAAGAGCGCGGTGGAGATGTCGCGCCGGCTGGCCGAGCGCAACCCCAATTCGCGCACGCTGCGGGCGCTGGCTAAGGCTTACGAGGATGTGCACGATTATGCCGGAGCGTCCCAGACACTCCGCCGCGCCCTGGAAATGTCGCCGCACGATCCCGACATCTCCAAGAACCTGGCCGACGATCTGGCGCTGTCCGGCGACGCCGATGGTGCGCTTAAACTCTTCGCCGAGCTGGCCCAGGCGGATCCCAAGGACCCCGGCATGCAGCTCCGCCTTTCGCAGATCTACCACCAGAAGGGGGACTTCGCGAAGGCGCGGGAGTCGCAGGACCGCGCTCTGGCCCTGGACCCCGACAACCTCGAGATCCGTTACAACGACGTCAACATTCTGGACACCGAAGGCAAGTACACGCAGGCCATCGCCCGCCTCACGCAGATCCTGGACTCGACCGCCAAGAGCGCCTACACCAACTCCGAGCAGCGCAACCGCGGCTATCTGCTCGAACGCCTCGGGCTCCTGTACCGCTCGAACGAGCAGTATCCGTTGGCCGTTGAGACCTACGGGAAGCTCGCTGCGCTCGATCCGGATTCCGGGCCCAGGGCCGCCGCGCAGATCGTTGAAACCTGGCGCCAGGCCAAGGAGTTCGCAAAGGCCGGGCAGGAGTCCGAGGCGGCTTACAAGAAGTACCCCAAGGACCGCTTGATCCAAGTCGTTCGCGCGTCTCTACTCGCCGATCTCGGCCGTACTGAAGAGGCAGCGGCGGCCGCCAAACAGCTCCTGGGCGGCAAAGCCGACCGCGAAACCTACCTGACCCTGGCCCAGATCTACGACAAAGGGAAGAAGTTCACGGAGATGGCCCAGGCCCTGGATGCCGCCGCCAAGCTCTCCGAGAGCGACGAGGAGAAGGCCGAGGTCTTTCACATGCGCGGGGCGATGTACGAAAAGATGCAGAAGCTCGACCTCTCCGAGGCCGAGTTCCGCAAGGTCCTGAAGATCAACCCCCAGCACGCGTCCGCGCTCAACTACCTCGGCTACATGCTGGCCGACCGCAATCTCCGGCTCCCCGAGGCGCTGGATCTCATCCGCCAGGCGGTGGCTCTGGAGCCCACCAACGGAGCCTTCCTCGACAGCCTGGGCTGGGTGTACTTCCGCATGGGCAAGCTGGACGAGGCGGAAACCTATCTGCGGCAGGCGCTGGAGCGTTTCTCGCGCGACCCAACCGTGCACGACCACCTGGGCGACGTCTACTACCAGAAGGGCCGCCTGAAGGATGCCATCGCGCAGTGGGAAATCTCAATGCGGGAGTGGCGGTCGAGTTCGCGAGCCGAGATGGACCCGGCCGAGACGGCCAAGGTACAAAAGAAGCTCGAGGACGCCCGCGTTCGCCTGGCGAAAGAAGCCGGAGCGGTTCCGCGACCTTAACCGGGCCGCGACCGCAAGGGAGCGGTGCAAGTTCTCACATCGCCTCCAATATCAGGCACTTCAAATAGTGCGTTTCGGGCACCGTCAGCAGGATCGGGTGATCCAGCGACTGGGTTCGCCGTTCCAGCACCCGAACCACCCGCCCGGCGTCCAGGGCCGCGGCGGCGATCACCTCCAGCAACATCGCCTCACTCACGTGGTGAGAGCACGAGCAACTCACCAGCCGCCCGCCCGGTTCCAGCAGCTCCAGCGCCCGCAGATTGATTTCCTTGTACCCGCGGGCAGCGCCCTCCAGGCTCTCGCGCGACTTGGCGAACGCCGGTGGATCGAGCACGATGGTCGAGTACCGCTGGCCCGCCGCCCTCAACCCTCCCAGCAAGTCGAAAACGTTCGCCTCCCGGAAATGGACATTCCCGATCCCGTTGGCCGCGCGGTTCCGCTCCGCCAGCGCCAGCGCCTGCGCCGAGCTGTCCACCGCCTCGACCGCTTCGCACCTGGCCGCCAGGTGCAGGGCGAATCCGCCCGTCGAGGTGAAACAGTCCAGTGCCCGGCCGCTGGCGTACCGGGCCGCCGCCAAGTAGTTCTCCCGCTGGTCCAGGAACACGCCGGTCTTCTGGCCCCGCAGCAGGTCGGCGTGCAGTACCAGGCCGTTCATGCGGATGGCAACCAGCTCCGGCGCCTCGCCGGCGAGCAGGCCGGATACTAGCGGAAGACTCTCGCGCTTGCGCACCGCGACGTCGTTGCGCTCCACCATCCCGCGCGGAGAGAACACTTCCTCCAGCGCGGACACGATCTCGGCCTTGGCGCGCTCCATCCCCTGGTCCAGGGTCTGCACCACCAGGTAATCGCCGTAGCGATCCACCACCAGCGCCGGGAGCAGGTCGCCTTCGCCATGCACCACCCGGTAGGCGTCGGTATCGGAAACCAGTCCCCGCCGCCGTTGGTCCGCCGCCGCCACCCGCTGCCGGTAGAACTCCCGGTCGATGGTCTCGGCGCGCGCGCTCAGCAGGCGCAGGCAGATTTGCGACGTGGAGCTGTAGTGCGCCGTGCCCAGCGTCCGCCCCGAGGTATCCACCACCCGAACCGCATCGCCCGGAGCCGCCTGGCCGCGGTCGACTACGTCGGAGGCGAACACCCAGGGATGGCCCGAAGCCAGCCGGCTGGCGCCCTTCCGGGATATGCGTACCGCCGCGAGGTTGGGCACTTAAATCGGCTGAGGGAGCGTCATTCGCTCCAGCCGCGCAATGCGGTCTTCGGTGGCGGGGTGGGTTGAGAAGAACCGGCCGAACCACTGGGCGGTGAACGGTTGGATGATGAACATGTGCGCGGTGGCGGGCGAGGCGCTCATGGGCACGCGCTGCGACCACCCCTCCAGCTTCCCAAGCGCCGAAATCAATCCCGCGGGACCGCCGGCGTACTGCGCCGAGGTGGCATCGGCCGCATACTCCCGCGTGCGCGAGATGGCCATCTGGATCAGCATCGCGGCAAGCGGCGCCAGCAGCATCATCAGCAGCGCGCCAATCCCCCCGCCGTCGTCGTCGTCGCTCCGCCCGCCGAAGTAAAACGCCATGCGCGCCGCAAACGTGATCGCCGCCGCAATGGTGGCCGCGACCGAACTGGTGAGGATGTCCCGGTTTTTGACGTGCCCCAGTTCGTGGGCCAGCACCCCCTCGAGCTCCCGGTCGTCCATCACCTGCAGGATTCCCGCGGTCACGGCCACCGAAGCGTGCGCCGGATTGCGCCCGGTGGCAAAGGCGTTGGGCGACTCCTCCGGGATCAGCCACAGCTTGGGCATCGGCAGCCCCATGCGCATGCGAAGGTTCTGCACCAACGGGGCCAGCCTCTTGTACACCTCCCCATTCTGGCTTTCGCTCACCGGCTGCGCCGAGTACATGGAAAGGGCGATCTTGTCGGAAAAGAAGTAGCTCGCGAAGTTCATCGCGACAGCGATGACCAGCCCGATCGCCAGGCCGCTCCCGCCGCCCAGACGCTCTCCGATCAGCAACAGAACCCCGCTCAACAGTCCGAGCAACAGCGCAGTCTTGAGACGATTCACGGTGCGCCTCCAAGCACTATTCTGACACCGATTGACGCTTGACGATTTTACCATCGACGAATGGACGGCGCGAATCAATCGTCAATGCTGCAATCGTCAATCGTCAATCCGCCGGCGCGCCTTACTCGGCCACTTCGATCTTGATGGCGCGGGGCTTCGCGGCCGGCTTCTTCGGCAGCGTCACGGTCAGTACGCCGTTCTTGTAGTCGGCCTTCACCTTCTCCGCATCCACGGTGTCTGGGACGCTGAAGCAGCGCATGAACGCGCCGTAACTGCGCTCGATGCGGTGGTAGCCCGCCGCCTTGTCTTCGTGCTTCTCGAACTTGCGCTCGCCCTTCACCGTCAGGGTGCCCTGCTCCAGTTCGATCTGGATGTCCTTCATGTCCACGTCCGGCAGGTCCGCCTTCAGGATCAGGTCGTTTTCCGTCTCCAGAACGTCCACCGGCGGCGCCCAGGGCCTGGCGGCGGGTGGTTCGCTGAACAGCCGGTTGACGGCATCCTGAAAGAGCCGGATTCCGGTCGGATAATCGACATCGCTGGCCGAGTCGCATCGCTTAGTCAGTTGCATGATGGTTTAACCTCCTGAGTCAGACTACAATACGATCATAAAACATGAGCATGATGATGTCAAGCACATCTGCGCATGTTTTAAGTATGGTTCCGCGGATTGCCACTATGGCATTGAAAATAAACGGACTAAATGAATACGGGGCACCCGGCCATCGCTGGCCAGTGCCCCGCGTCTTGGAAAACTGCTGTGACTACTTCGTTTCCGTGCCGGGCTCCTCGCCCTCTTCCGACTCGCGCCCTTCTTTGATGGCTTTGAGCCGTTCTTCCTTGCGCTTGGCTCGTTCCGCCGCGCGCTTCACCAGTTCGGAACCCACCAGCTCGAGCATGGCTTGCTCGGCGCCGTCTCCCTTGCGCGGCCCCAGGCGCACAATGCGGCAATAGCCGCCCTGCCGCTGGCCGAACCGCGTGCCCAGGGTGTCGAACAGCTTCTTCACAGACTTGGGAGTCTTCAGGAACGCCGCGGCCTGGCGCCGCGCATGTAGCGTATCGTCCTTGGCCAGGGTGATCATCTTCTCGACCAGGGGGCGCACGGCCTTGGCCTTGGGCACCGTGGTGATGACGCGCTCGTGCTCGATCACGCTGGTCACCAGATTTCGGAACAGCATCCAGCGCGCAGCAACCGTCCGTCCTAACTTATACCCCGCAACCTTGTGTCTCAACGGTGTCCTCCTACTACTCGGTCGATTCCTCTAACTGCTCCCGGTCCGGATCCTGCTCCGCTTCCGCCGCGGGTTCCTCTTCCAGGCGCTCTTCGCCCTCGTCCTCCGGGAACTCCTCCTCCTCACCCTCCTGCTCGGCTAGCGGCGTCTGCGGCGTCACCGGAGTTCCCGATCCCGACACCAGCCGGCCCTGCGCGTCGAACTTCATGCCGAACTGCAAGCCCATTCCCGAGAGGATCTCCTTGATCTCGTTCAGGGACTTCCGCCCGAAGTTCTTGGTCCGCAGCATCTCGGCCTCGGTCTTCTGCACCAGGTCCGCGATGGTCTGGATGTTGGCGTTCTTGAGGCAGTTATAAGAACGCACGCTCAACTCGAGCTCGTCCACCGAACGGTTCAGGATCTCGTTCATCTGATCCATGGCGCGCTCGGCCGGCTCCTCGGCGATCTCGGGGAGTTCCTCGAAGTTGATGAAGATCGACTGGTGGTCCTTGAGCAGCTTGGCGGCCTGCCCGATGGCGTCTTGAGGGGAGATGGCGCCGTTGGTCCAGACCTCCAGCGTCAGCTTGTCGTAGTCCGTCATCTGGCCCAGCCGCGCCGCCTCCACCGCGAAGTTCACTTTCCGCACCGGCGAGTGCACCGAGTCGATGGGTATGTAGCCCAGCGGCAGGTCCTCGTCGAAATTGCGGTCCGCGCTCACGTAGCCGCGGCCCAGCTTCAGCCGCAACTCGATGTTCAGCTTGCCCCCGTCGCTGACCGAGGCGATGTGCATGGTGCGGTCCAGCACCTCCACATCCGCGTCGGTCTCGATCTGTGCGCTCACCACCTCGCCCGCCTGGTCCACCTTCAAGCGCGCCGTGCGCATTCCCTCACCGGTCATTTTGAACGGGATCTGCTTCAAATTCAGGATGATATCGGTGGCGTCCTCGACCACGCCCGGTATCGGGCTGAACTCGTGGGCCACGCCTTCGATGCGCACCGCGGTAATGGCGGCGCCCTCGATTGAACTCAATAGAACCCGGCGCAAGCTGTTGCCGATGGTGGTGCCAAAGCCACGCTCGAAGGGCTGCGCGGTGAACATGCCGTAGCGGTCGGTCAGCGTTTCGGTGTTGGCTACCAGCCGCTTTGGTTTCTGAAATCCTTTAAACATAAGCTCCCATCCTTTCCCGCGTCAGGACGGCGGGGGATCTCCTGCTACTTAGAATACAGTTCCACGATGAGCCGTTCGTTCAACTGAATCTGAACCAGCTCTTCGCGCTTCGGCATTCCGATCACGCGTCCCTTCAACGTTTCGCGGTCCACCTCGAGCCAGTTGGGAACCGGCGCATGCGCCGTGGCGTCCCGGGCCGCCAGAATGGTGGGGTTGTTGCGGCTCGCCTCCCGCACTTCAACCGCGTCCCCCGGCTTGACCTGGTATGACGGGATGTTGACCTTGCGCCCGTTTACCTGGATGTGGCCGTGCCGCACGATCTGCCGGCATTGCGGATGGCTGGTGCCCAGTCCCATCCGGTAGATCACGTTGTCCAGCCGGCGCTCCAGCATGCCCAGCAGGTTCTCGCCGGTGATGCCCTTCTTCTGCGAGGCCTTCTCGAACAGGTTACGGAACTGGGCTTCCAGCAGCCCGTAGAACCGCTTCACCTTCTGCTTCTCGCGCAATTGCAGGCCGTAACCCACGATCTTGGGCTTGCGGTCTTTGCCGTGTTGCCCGGGTATGATGTTGCGCTTCTCGATAGCGCACTTCTCGCTGTGGCAACGCTCACCCTTGAAGAACAGCTTCATGCCCTCGCGCCGGCACAACCGGCAAACCGGGCCAATATATCGAGCCAATGCGTCCTCCTTGACCTGAACTCTAGGTGCAGTTTACAGCCCGCCAGGCGGGCGGTCGTCCTGCTTACTTCAGCTCGTAGCTCGTGGAGCCAGTCGCCTGCGGGCCACCAGCGACGAGCTTCTTCTCACACTCTCCTCTTTTTCGGCGGCCGGCACCCGTTGTGCGGGATGGGAGTCACGTCCAGTATCCTGCGCACGTCCAGCCCCACCGTCGCCAGCGTCCGGATGGCCGATTCACGGCCCGCCCCGGGGCCGGCCACGCGCACTTCCACCACGCGCATCCCGACTTCCTTGGCTTTGTTGGCCGCCGTCAGCGCCGCCTGCTGCGCGGCGTAGGGCGTTCCCTTGCGCGATCCCCGGTAACCCAGCGAGCCCGCGCTCGACCAGGCCACCGTGCCGCCGGTCTGGTCGGTTATGGTCACGATGGTGTTGTTGAAGGTCGCCTGAATGTGCACCACCCCGACCGGAATGTTCTTCTTTTCCTTCTTCTTGAAGCTCTTCTTCTTGGTTGCTTTTACTGGTGCTTTCGCCATTCCAACCCCTGTCGGCTAGGTCTTCGACGCTGACTTCTTCTTGTTCGCCACCGTGCCGCGCCGCGGACCCTTGCGCGTCCGCGCGTTGGTGTGCGTCCGCTGGCCCCGAACCGGAAGCCCCCGCCGGTGCCGCACGCCCCGGTACGAGCCCATCTCGATCAGGCGCTTGATGTTCAGCGAGATCTCCTTGCGCAGATCTCCTTCCACCGCGCCCTCTTCCTCGATGATCTGCCGGATGCGGCTGACCTCGTCCTCGCTCAACTCCGCAACCTTCTTGTTGGGATCCACGCCCGCCCGGTGCAGAATCGAGTTCGAGCGCGTCCGGCCGATGCCGTAGATGTACGTCAGCCCGATCTCGGCCCGCTTCTTGCTGGGCAGGTCCACGCCTGCGATACGCGCCATGTCTTGCTCCCTTTAACCCTGACGTTGCTTGTGCTTGGGATTCGTGCAGATGACCCGGACCACTCCCTCGCGGTGAATCACCTTGCATTTGTCGCAAATCTTTTTAACGGATGCCCGTACTTTCATCGTTAACCCTTCAATACTTTCGTGATCCGCCCGCGGCCCGGATCGTGCGCAGAAAGCTCTACGCACACCCGGTCGCCCGGACGGACCCGGACAAAATTCTTCACTCTGGCGCCCGCTGCGTGCGCCAGGACCTGCTCTCTCGACTCCAGTTCCACCCGCCAGACCGCGTTGGGCAGCAACTCCACCACCGTCGCCACCAACTCCTCGCTACCGCTCCCTGGCGGTCGCGGCTCGGATACTTGCCGCGGTCCGGTCATGGCCTCGTTAAAACCCACGGCCCATTCGCGGTCACCGCCACGCAGTGCTCGAAATGGGCGGAATAGGATCCGTCCTTGGCTACCGCCGTCCAGTGGTCCGGCAGCACCTGCGATTCCGGCCGCCCCGCGTTCACCATCGGCTCGATCGCCAGAACCATTCCTTCCTTCAGCCGCG
>Ga0182017_10003152_pt1 | contig 12331 bp, 11 predicted proteins | sample 712E3DmetaG_FD_120492 | JGI IMG/M metagenome (GOLD analysis project Ga0182017, IMG submission 120492) | Permafrost microbial communities from Stordalen Mire, Sweden - 712E3D metaG | ecosystem: Environmental > Terrestrial > Soil > Wetlands > Permafrost | place: Sweden: Stordalen | collected... | reverse complement strand
CCGGCCTGCCGGGCTCAGCTCTGGCCGGACGGGTTTCGCACCCGTTGGACGACTTCTCGGAATTTCATGAATCACCGCATGTCTTCATTCCTTTCCGACCAGCATTGCCTGGTCGCACCGTGGACGTGGTCCTGGTCGTTTTCGTGGCCGTGGCCGACTGTTCACACGACCACGGCCACGTATACGACCACGACCTCCTGCGGCTATCGCGGGATTGCAGCGAACCGCAATTCTCGCCAACCAGCAATACCTGGGGCACAATCCGGATGTGCTGCCGACCTTGTCTGCTTCGCCGCCTAAGACCGTCTGGGCTGTGCTCGATGTCCTGCGCTGGACCACGGCCCATTTTGAAAGGCACGGCCTGGCGTCGGCACGGCTGGACGCCGAGTTGCTGGCAGCGCGCGCGTTCGGCATGTCGCGCATCGAGCTCTACGCGCACTTTGACCGGCCCTTGGTGGCCGCCGAGTTGGCCAGCTACCGTGATCTAGTATCGCGGCGGCTGGCGGGCGAGCCGGTGGCGTACCTGCTCGGCCACAAGGAATTCTGGAGCCTGGATCTGCTGGTCGACCCGCGCGTGCTGATTCCCCGGCCGGATAGCGAAACCCTGGTGGAAGAGGCGCTCGACCGCGTCGCGGGTCCGGACGCGCGCATCGCTGACGTGGGCACCGGGTCAGGTGCGCTGGCCTTGGCGCTGGCCAAGGCGCGACCCGAGGCGCAGGTCTTCGCCACCGACATTTCGCCCGACGCGCTCGCCGTGGCGCGCGCCAATGCCGAGCGCTTGGGCCTGGCGGTCACCTTTCTGCAGGGCGATCTAGTTGTGCCCCTGCTACCTGCGGGCCGCTTCGATCTGATCGTGGCCAACCTGCCCTACATTCCCAGCGCTGACATCGACGGGCTGGCCGCTGACGTGCGCAGCGAGCCGCGCCTGGCGCTCGATGGCGGCGCAGACGGACTTACACTGGTGCGCAGGCTGGTGGCAGAGGCTCCAGGGGTGCTGCAGCCCGGGGGCTGCCTGGCCCTGGAGGTCGGCGCTGGCCAGGCCGGTGCGGTCGCGGAACTCTTGCGTGGGTCTGGCCTCGGTGGGGTTCGCTCCCGGCGCGATCTGGCCGGAATCGAGCGGGCCGTCTCAGGCGTGAAAGGAACCGCATCGTGAAGCTCCGACTTGCTCTGCTGGGGCTGGTGTGGCTGGCCGGATGCTTCTCGGCCTCGCAAAGACGTGAAGAAGATCTCATGCGAGAGGCCCGCCAGTTCAGCGACGATTTGCGTTGGGGGCGCTGGGATCAGGCAGGGGCCACCATGCCGGCCGAGGACAAGCGGCTGTTCATGGAACGCGTGGATTTGGTGGGCAACGACCTGGAGATGTCCGACTACGAGGTGAAGAGCATCCACTTCGACCACGGTTCGTCGGAGGCGACCGTGACCGTCGCCATCGCGTGGTTCTCAAAACGCGACCCTACCCTACGCAGCGCCACCCTGGAGCAGCGCTGGGAGAGCCACCACGGCCACTGGATAATGACCAAACAACGGCGCTCGCACGGCGATCGCTTCCCGCTAGTGAACGAGCCGGTCGCGAAATAGGCTGGACAGCCTCCAGCCTATCCGCGGCTTGCCGATTCGCGTGCGGCATGGTCAAGTCGCTCGCTTGCCGTTTTCAGCAACGACACCAAAGACGCTCGCACGACGAGTCTTTTCGTCTTCATTCGTTCGCTTTGGCCTGGTGGGAGTGAGCAACACGGCGCTGGGCTACGGATTCTTCCAGCTCGCGCTGCATGTGCTTCCCGCCCGGGCGCTCCCGGCGACCAGCGGGTGGATCGCGGGCTACACGGTCGGGACCTGCTGGAGCTTCTACTGGAACCGGCGCTGGACGTTTCGGAGCACGACGGCCCCCATCGCCGGACAAGCGGCGCGATTCGTCACCTTGCAGGCGGTCCTCGGCCTGTTGAGCGCCGCCGCGATCGGGCTCACCGTCGACCACCTTGGATTTCCTGCCACATTGACCTGGGTGTGCGTGACCGCGGTGATCACGGTGGTCAACTTCCTGCTCTCGCGTCACTGGGCATTCCGCCAAAAGAGTGCCTGACCGCCAACAGGGGCTCGACAGACGGCCGCACTTGCATCATCGTACGGCTCACTTCTTCGCCCAAGGTATTCTTGTGTTTCGCTCGCTCACCTCCCGGCTAAGGCGCTCGCTTGGGGATTTCGCCCGCTCCATGGGGGAAGATGCCCCGCTCTTCGCCGTGCTGTTCGCCCTGCTGGTGATCGGCGTTCTGCTGCGCGCCCATCGGCTCGACGATCCAAAGGTCCTCAAGTGGGACGAAGTCCACTACGTCGAGACCGCGCGCGCTTACCTGGCGCACCATTATGCCTATAATGACCATCCCCCGCTGAGCAAGCTGATCATTTCCGCGTTCATGGCTGTGATCGGCGACGGGCCAGTGGGCTGGCGGCTCCCGTCCTTGCTCTTTGGCCTGGGCAACTTCGCAATCATCGCTTGGTTGACCTGGACGGTCTTTCGCAGCAAGCGCGCGGCCTGGATCGCGGCCGCATTCGTCGCCGCTGACGGCTTCTTCATCGCCTACTCGCGCACCGCCCTGCTCGACGGCATGATCGTCGCCTTCAGCCTGCTTTCCATCACCATCCTGCTGGTCGGGCGCAGGTGGTGGCATGTGCTGCTCGCTGGGCTGTTCGTCGGATGCGCGACTTCCTTCAAACTCAACGGGCTGGCATTCGTCGGCACGGCGATGGTCATCTGCCTGGCCTCACGCGCTCTGCGCCGCTTCACGCCCCTGCTCTTGCTCACCGGCCTGCTGGTCTTCTACGCGCAGGCGGCTTTCACCCTCTGGCTAGTTGGACGCCCCTTTTCGCCCAGCGCGGTCGTCGCCGAGAACGTCGCGATGGTGACGCATCACCTTTCGTACACCGTGGTCCACCCGATGAGCTCGCATTGGTACACCTGGTTTCTCCCCACGCGCCCCATCTCCCTGCGGCGCGATGTGGACATCGACGGTTCGATTCGCACCCTGGTCACTCTCGGAAACCCGCTGCTCTGGTGGGCAAGCACGCTCGCGGTCATCGCCGTGGCGGTGACCGTGATCCGAACTGGGCCGCGCCGGATATGGGCTCTGTTGAAGGCCGACGGCACGCCGCCAGGGCCGAGGGCAGACGACGCTCCCACCGCTGGGGCCGATCGCTCGTTCTTGCAAGACCGGGCGGGGGCGCTGCTGTGGGTGCTTGCCGCGTGGGCGGCGCCCATCGTTTTCTGGATCCCGAGTTTGCGGGATTCCTACATCTATCACTTCTTGCCGTCGTACGCGTTCGGGCTGGTCCTCTTGGCCGGGCTCACCGACCGCATGTACCGGCGCTACCGCTTGCACACCCTGCTCGCCGTTGTGCTGGTGGCCGAGGTGACGCTTTTTTACGCCCCGATTTGGAGCGAGCTACCCCTCACCCAGACTGCCCTGCATGCAAGACTCTTCTTCCCCTTCTGGCGCTGAGGCACCGGGCACGCCCGTGCCACCGGCGCCCCTGCGCTCCCGCTCTTCCCTGCGAAGAGAGTGGCTGATCGTGGGAGCCGCGGCTCTGTTGGGCTGGCTACTGTTCAGCCTGCGCGGCCACCTGCCCAGGCGCAATGACGTGATCGACGCGCCTATCACGCTTATCACCTCTGATCGCGAGGACCTCGGCTGCGCCGCCGACCACTCCTTTGGCCGCTATCGCTGCGAGTACCAGGCGGCTGACCGGCGCTGGCCCGCACCGCCAGCTCCTGCCGAGCAGCTCGCTGCCTACTACACCGAAGACCGGCGCATGTTCCTCATCCCGGGGCTTTTCCAGCAGCCGGCGCTCGCGGCACGCTATGCGCAGGAACCCCCTACCCAAGTCTCACGCGATTCGCTGCATCGCTTTACCGCACGGTGCAAGCTGCGCCTGCTGCAGAAGACCGACGAATTCCAAGTCCGCTGGGTTCGCGGCAAGGACTGGTCCCCAGGCTCGGCTGCGTGGGTGGCCGAGCCGATCGAGTGCCATATCCAGGAGGGCAGATAAGGGGACATGTCGTTCTTCCCGTGGAATAGTCGATCAGTTGTTGCAGCATTGACTGCTCTTCCTTGGTTCCTGTTCGCCGCCGTCGGCTGTAGCGGAGGGACTGGGACACCTTCCCGCAGCGGTGGAAACAGCGGCGGTGCTGGCCAGCCGGCGGCGAACGGCGGCCAAATGGCAAGCGGCGGTCAGTCCGCCACGGGTGGCCAGAATCCGACCGGCGGCTCCTCCCCAACCGGAGGGGTCGCGTCCAGCAGCGACGCGGCCGCGGGAACCGCCGGACAGGACGCGAGCGGTGCAACAGGTGGGCAGCCGGCGGGTGGAACCAATGCGGACGCTGCTGGCGGCGGCGGTGCTGGTGGCAGCACCGCTGGTGCTGGCGGCCAGTCCGCCACGGGTGGCCGAAATCCGACCGGCGGCTCGTCCGCAACCGGAGGGGTCGCGCCCGGCAGCGACGCGGCCGCGGGAACCGCCGGACAGGACGCGAGCGGTGCAACAGGTGGGCAGCCGACCGGTGGAACCAATGCGGACGCTGCTGGCGGCGGCGGTGCTGATGGCGGCGGCGCCGGCAGCGGCGGTCGGAGCGATGGTGGCACAGGCGGTGCCGGTGGTGGCACCCCGTACAACCCCTGTCCCTCGACCGGAGCTTGTGCCATCTTGCCGCTGGGAGATTCAATCACGGCGGGAACCGGTTCGTCAGACGGCGGGGGCTATCGCGTCGAGCTGTTCAAGCAGGCCGTGGCCAACTCACAGTCGATCACCTTCGTGGGTACCTTGGCGTCAGGTCCCACGACGGTCAGTGGCAAACCCTTTCCGAGGAGTCACGAAGGTCACTCCGGCTTTGTGATCGACACCATTCCCCAACGGCAGGGCCTCTCGTCAGTCACCGATGCGGCGATCGCGAAGTCCATCCCACATATCGTCCTCTTAATGATCGGCACCAACGACATTGCGTGGCAGTACGATCTTGCCAATGAGCCCACCAGGTTGGGCAACCTGATCGACAAGATCATTGCCGACGCGCCCAAGGCCCTGGTGGTCGTGGCCCAGATCGGTCCCAGCAACGACGACGCCAGGACCGCGCTCATCAAGGCGTATAACGATGGCATCCCGGCCGTGGTTCAAGCGCGAGTCGCCGCCGGCAAACATGTGGCGATGGTCGACATGTTCACCCCCTTCGTCAGCAACGCGAACTACAAGACTGCCTTGCTCTCGGATGAGGTTCATCCCAACAGCGCGGGATACGTCATCCTGGGCCAGGTTTGGTACCAGGCGATCCAGGCGTTTCTCCCACGCGCGCACTGAAGTAGGCCGCAAGCTGCTTCCAGCCTGCTCAGACCGCGGCGCTGTCTTGGCGATCGCTGGCCGCGCGTGAGCGCGCCGGCCGCGACGGCCGATCCGACGTCAGCAGGACCGGGCCGGGCGTGCAATCGGGCATGGCAACAACCAGAGGCGCGGCCACCAGGGAAACCGCGCCCTCCGGACGCTGCCAGAAGCGACGCAGGGACTGGCCCAGCCAGGCCTGCCAGGCCGACACCGTCCCGACATAGCCGAAGCCGAAAAGGAAGAGCAGCAGGAAGGGCACTGATATGTAGTGGCCGTGCTCGATCGCGACCTCGACTGCGACCATGAAGTACCCAGCCATCAACAGCTCGGCGGCCGGGGTCAGCGAGCGGGCCGCGCGGTAGCGCTTGCCCGACCAGCTTTCCAGCTTGCCCCGGATGCCGTGCTTGGGCGTGCGCACGAACTCGGTCTCGCGTCCCAGCATCGCCTCGATTACCGCGCGCGTCTGGTTCACACACAGCCCGATCCCGAGCGACAGCACCAAGGGCAGGCGGCGCAGCGTGCTCCACGGCGTGCGCAAGAGATCCCCGCGCAAGCGCGCGATCTCGCGCTCGGAGGCGAGATAGAACGAGGCGATGGAAAGGGTCGTGCCGAAGAAGAGCGGAATGTCGATTATCAGCACTTCGCGTAGCCCGTGGGTCGTGCGCACAATCAGATTCGGCAAGAGCAGCAACGACAAGAGGAGCAACAGTGGGTAGGCGAAGTTGTTGGTGAGGTGAAAGAACGCCTCAATCTTCTGCGCCACGGTGGCGTGCGAACGCATAATGCGCGGCAACAGCTTGCGCGCGACTTGGATGGAGCCCTTGGCCCAGCGGAACTGCTGCGCCTTGAAGGCGGACATCTCGACCGGCAGTTCGGCGGGCGCGTCGATCTCGGGCAGGTAGACGAAACGCCAGCCGCGCAATTGCGCCCGGTACGACAGGTCCATGTCCTCAGTCAGCGTGTCGTGGTGCCAGCCGCCGGCATCCACGATGGCGGCGCGGCGCCACAGACCGGCGGTGCCGTTGAAGTTGAAGAAGCGGCCCGACCGGTTGCGCGCGGCATGCTCCATGATGAAGTGCCCGTTGAGCATGAGGGCCTGCGCCTCGGTCAGCGCGGAGAAATCGCGGTTGATATGCTCCCAGCGACACTGCACGACTGCCACGGCCGGGTCGACGAAGTAGTTGACCGTGGCCTCCAGAATGTCGGGCTTGGGCAGAAAGTCGGCGTCGAAGATCAGCACCAACTCGCCCTTGGCCGTGCGCAGTCCGTTCTCGAGCGCGCCCGCCTTGAATCCGGTTCGATCGGTGCGGCGCACATACTCGATGTCCAGATCGGGCAGTTGCCGCTTGAGAGCCGCGATCTTGCGCAGGCAGATGTCCTGGGTCTCGTCGGTGGAATCGTCGAGCACCTGGATCTGAAAACGATCGCGCGGGTAGCGGATGCCCGCGACGGAATCGAGTAGGCGCTCGACCACGTACATTTCGTTGAACAGGGGAAGCTGCACCGTGACCGCGGGCAACTCGGCATAGCGGCCGTTGGCCTGAGGCTGACCATCGCGGTGCCGGTAGTAGAGGAACACCAGCAGGGAACGGTGGAATCCGTAGACCGCCAGGGCGAGCAGGATCACGAGATAAAGCGCCGTCAGGACACCGGGGACATCCATGGCGCTTGAAGGTAGGACGCCAATTGTCGCGCGATTGTAATCTTGTGTGGTTTGTTGTATCGGCGATTTGACATGGGAACCCTCAAAGGGTTCGCTTCGCCCTTCGGCCCCCCACCCGCCTCCTCCTCCCCGCTCGCTTCCCCCTTCGGGGACTTCGGGACCTGCACCTTCCCCCACCACACGCGCTCGCTACGCTCGCGCCCTCGCGCTCGGCCTCGCCAAACCCTGGCGATGGTACGCGGCGAGCGAAGCTCGCCGGCTCCCCACGCGACTAAGGCTTGGACTTCTTCAGAAAGTCGGCGCACAGGCGCAGCCGGCGTCGGGTCATGTCGCGGCCCAGCACGGAGAGGGTCTCGAATAGCGGCGGCGTGGCCTTGCGTGCGGTGGCTGCCAGGCGCATGAGCATGAACAGCTCCTTGACGTCCCACGCCGATTTCTCGGCAAAGGCGCGCGCCATGGCTTCCAGCGCGGGCGGCGAGAAATCGCGCTGGGCATCCAACGCCTCGACCAAGCCAAGCAGACACTCGGACACCTCCGTGGCGGTGCGATGGGCTGGGACGAGTTCCTTCAGCCAGGGTGCATGGTCGACGTCGCCGGAAAAGAAGAACTCGGTCAGGGGCACGAACTCGTCCAGCCGCTGGATGCGCTTGCGCACGAGCGGCACCAGGGATCGCAGATAGTCATCCGCAAGTCGCCACTGCCGCAGTCGCGCCACCACCCCGTCGTCGTCCAGGGCGCGCAGGTAGTCCGCGTTCATGGCCGAGAGCTTGACCAAGTCGAAGACCGGGCCGCCTAGCCTGATGCGATCGAAGCTGAAGGCATCGATCATCTCCTGCAGGGTGAACTTCTCGCGATCGCCCGCGATCGACCAGCCCATGGTGCCAAGAAAGTTGAGCAAGGCCTCGGGCAGAAAGCCGGCGGCGCGGTAGTAGTCGAGCGACACGGGATTCTTGCGCTTGGAGATCTTGGACTTGTCGGCGTTGCGCAGAAGTGGCATGTGGATCCACTCGGGCGCAGTCCAGCCGAAAGCACTGTACAGCACGACGTGCTTGGGCGTGGAGGTGAGCCACTCCTCAGCGCGGATGACGTGGGTGATCCCCATCAGGTGATCGTCGACCACATTGGCCAGGTGGTAGGTGGGGAAGCCATCGGTTTTCAGCAAAATCTGATCGTCAATTTGGGTGTTTTCGAAGCGCACCTCGCCGCGCAGACGATCCACCACGATGGTCTCGCCGGTTTTCGGCATAGCCAGGCGGACGACAAACGGCTCGCCCGCGGCGGCCCGCGCGTCCGAGACAGCCGGGTCCAGGCCGCGACAGTGCCCGTCGTAGCCCATGAAGTTCGACTTGCCCTTCTGCTCGGCGCGCAGCTTGTCCAGTCGCTCGGCGGTGCAGAAGCAGCGGTAGGACGCGCCGGTTGCGACCAGGTTGGCGACCTCGCGTCGGTAAATGTCAGCGCGCTCGGATTGGCGATAGGGGCCGTGGGGGCCGCCCACGTCGGGCCCTTCGTCCCAGGAAAGCCCTACCCAGCGCAAGGCGCGCAGGATGGCCGCCTCGGACTCAGGCGTGGAGCGCGTGCGATCCGTGTCTTCGATGCGCAGGATGAATTGCCCGCCATGGCGCTTGGCGAACACGTAGTTGAACAGGGCGATGTAGGCGGTCCCCACGTGGGGATCGCCGGTTGGAGAAGGCGCAATGCGCACGCGTACGGTCATGTTGGGAGCTTACAGTTGCTGGTCGAGCTACGCGACCAGCTTGTATCCGATCCCGTAGATGGTCACGATGTGGCGCGGGGAAGCGGCGTCGTCCTCTAGCTTCTTGCGCAGCTTGACCACAAAGTTGTCCACTGCCCGGCTCTGGCTGTGGCCTGAGACGCCCCAGATCTTCTCCAGGATCTCTTCGCGACTTACGGGCTCGCCGGCGCGTTCAACCAGCAAACGCACCAGCTCGACCTCGTAGAAGGACAAGGGGATGGTCTTCCCCTTGCGCACCAATTCGTGGCGGCGGGGATAGACGACGACCGAGCCGATGGAGACCGCCTCGTCGAGGTGAACCGAACGATGCAGCCGACGGAAGATTGCGTTGATACGCGCCACCAGCTCGCCCACGGAGAACGGCTTGGTCACGTAGTCGTCCGCGCCCGCCTCCAGGCCGCGAATCTTGTCCGTCTCCTGCGAACGCGCGGTGAGCATGATGATGGGCACCACCGGGTGGCTGCGCCGCATCTCCTCGCAGACCGAAAACCCGTTAATGTCCGGCAGCATGAGGTCAAGGATGACCAGGTCGGCGCCGCGTTCCTGCAACATCTTGATGCCGTCGCGACCGTAGCCGGTGGTCAAGACCTCGAACTGTTCAAACTCCAACGCGTCGGACAGGCCGCGCGCGAGGTCGGGCTCGTCCTCGATGATGAGGATGCGCCGGCGAATCGCTGGCTGATGGTTGGCGGAAGGACTGGTGCTCATGATTCTGTGGCTGGGGCTGCTTGCACGGACGCGGCGCCTGACTTGGCGTCGGCGGCGACGGGCGCGGGCAAGAATACCTCAAAGAGCGAACCAGGGCGTCCCTCCGGTTTGCCGGCTACCGGGCTGGTCACCACCACGCGGCCGCCATGGGCCTCGACGATGTGCCTGACCAGCGCCAGGCCGATGCCGCTGCCACGCACGTTGCGCTCACGCGTCCTTTGCGAACGATAGAAGCGCTCGAAAATCCGGTTGTGTTCTTCACGCGGCACGCCCGGCCCGAAGTCGCGCACGCCCAGCACAAGAAACCCCGGCGCTCGACGCAGGCTCACCAACACCTTGCCCCCCTCCGCGGCGTGCTTGATGGCGTTGTCGACTAGGTTGAGGGTCACGAGCGTCATCCCGTTGTCGTCCATGTGCAGACAGGGCAGCTCGGGCTCGAAGGCAGTCTCCAGTCGCATCTTCTCCTTGTCCAGCCGGTAGCGGCATACGTCGAGCGCCCGCTCCACCACCTCGGCCAAGTCGCCCTCGGTGAAGTTATAGCTGGCCTTGCCCTGCTCCAGCCGGGCAAAGTCCAGCACATTGTCGATGAGGTGCGACAGCCGCTCTGATTCGCGCGTGATGATGCCGGCGTATTCGCGCGCGGTGCTGTCGTCCTTGTGCCGTCCGGTCGCCACCAACTCACCGAACATGCGGATGAGCGAAAGCGGCGTTTTCAACTCGTGCGAGACGTTGGCGATAAAATCGCTCTTCATGCGTGAAGCGCGCCGCTCGGCCACCACCGCCAGCCACACGATCCCCAGTCCCACCCCGATGATGACGGTAGACAGAAGAATGAGCAGGCGGCGGGTCCCCTTGGTCCGTTCCCACTGGGCGCGAAACGCCTCGACGTTTTGCGGGACCATTTGAATGCGCCATCGGTAGAGCGCCTTGCCGAAAGGACCCTCGTAGAAGAAGCGGCCGCCCGGGCGGGCTTCGGGGCCACCCAAGGCTGACCCGGCCACCAGGGTGTTGTTCTCGTCCACGATGGCCACCCGCCGGTTCTTGCGCCGTCGCGCCAGTTCCTCCTCGGACCAGTGCTTGCCCATGAAGTCCAGCTTCAAGCTGGCCACCACGTAGAAGGGTTGGCCATCCTCTGCGTGTCGCATCGCGTAGGCAAGCAACACCGAGCCGCCGCCGTCAAGCAACTCATGGTGGTAGGCGAAGTCGCCCACGCCCACCTGAGCCCAGCCCAGGTTCTTGATCTTGGCTGCCCAGGGGTTGCGGACCGGGGCCGCGTCCGGCGCGGCCTTGCGCTTGGAGGGCGAAGGGGGCTCGCGCAGCTTGGGCCACATGCACTCCACCTTTTGGGCAGCGCTGAGAACGACAAATGAGTCGATTCCGGGGCCTGGATCGATGTCGCAGGGGTCGGCCGAGGCCGGATCGTCCTTGACGTCCGAGATCTTGTCGAAAAGCGAAAACGACTCCCTGTCGATGCGGGCTTCCACCGCTCTGGCCAGGTCGTCGGCAAAATCCTGCGATTCCTGGCGGAAGAGCTGCTCGATAGGGCGCGACACGTCCTCGGCGTGCTTGAACCCATAGTAGGCCAAGGCCAAAGCGGCCCCGATCATGGCCGGGAAGACCAAGGCCAGAATCAACGAAATAGGTGCGCCGAAGCGTTGGCTAGCTGCGCTGCGCATGTTTGCCCAACAGTGCCACGTCAGGCCTCACTATGACCGATGCACAGTGAGGCCGTCCATATCCTGGTCGGGTCTGTGCCGCAGAAAGCTAACCAGTGCCGGCTGGTCATCGTAGTTTCTCGCCCGACGGAGAAAGGACTCAAGTTTCCCCGTCGGAGCTGCCGATGTGAGACTTTGGTGGTTCCAGGCAGCGCACCCAGCCCCGTCGAGCTCCGAATCCAACCTCGCCCGCGTATGTCGTCAATCGAGCGGCGGTTCGTGGAAGCGACGTCACGTTCCCCAAGGAGGCAGTATGGCTGATCCCTGGCACGAGGCGGTTTGCGAGAACGACTTCAGTGCGGAAGCAAGCGTAAGGGGACGACTCATGGAGGTCGCGCTAGGTGGGACGGCCGACCACACGGTGAAGGGACATCTGGACCGGTTCGTGCGCAGCCTGCACGCCGAGGCCCAGCGCAAGGCGCTCACCGGGGTGAACGTGGACGTGCGCCGGCTTGAATTCATGGACTCCACTTGTTTCAAGAGCTTCGCGTGGTGGATTAGCACTGTGCAGGATCTGCCGGCTGAGAATCGCTATCGCATCGTCTTTCTCTCCAGCCCCACGGTCTATTGGCAACGCTGCAGCCTGAATGCCCTGGCTGGGCTAGCCAGTGACATCATGTCCGTGCAAGCGTAGGCCCGTTCGTGCTCCTTGCGGTAGACTGCTCGGCGTGCGTCCTCTTTGCAGCGCCCTGGTGGCCCTGGGTTTGCTCGGCTGTGAGAGTCACTCCAGGAAGGCTCCCATCTCGGAAACCAGCTTGCCCATCGTCGGCGGCAACCTGGCCACGACCTGTCAGTGGCCGACGGCCATCCTGCCGGTGGAGTCGGTGGGTTGCAGCGGCGCACTCGTCCACCCTCGCGTTGTGGTGACCGCGAAACACTGCCTGGTCGAGGGTGGCGATCCCACCTCAATCGGTCTGGGGGAAACCCGCGACCAGTGGGCCAAGACCGTTGACGTTTCCCGCTGCTACGCCCACCCGGTCAACGATTTCGGCATCTGTATCCTGGCACAGGACGTGACCAGCATCCCCATCGTTCCGGTCATGGCACCTTGTGAAATGTCCGCGCTGGCAACCGGCGCGGCCGTTGTGGAAGTGGGCTTCGGGGTGACGGTGCCCAACCCCAGGGGCGCCT
>Ga0182017_10003151_pt1 | contig 12333 bp, 7 predicted proteins | sample 712E3DmetaG_FD_120492 | JGI IMG/M metagenome (GOLD analysis project Ga0182017, IMG submission 120492) | Permafrost microbial communities from Stordalen Mire, Sweden - 712E3D metaG | ecosystem: Environmental > Terrestrial > Soil > Wetlands > Permafrost | place: Sweden: Stordalen | collected... | reverse complement strand
TGGCCCGGGAGGGCAAACCGGTAGTCCCTGTAGAGAGGGAACCTTACCGAAGGGACTTCATACATCGGGACAGGCTGAGAGCCGGCCGGGGGGATGATGGGGGAAAAAAATATGCTCTCAATCCCCCTCTCCACGAGAGCATCGATCAGCCGGTAGAGCACGCGCGTCACGCCGTCGTGCCCCGGCCGCATTGTCCCTGCAAAGTACGCGACACGCAATCGGGAATGACCGGGCCGGATGTCCATGGGAAGAGCTCCTTCTCTGTTCAGAGGGTTCCTTTCAAATGGTCTCACCGGGCGTGACGGAGCCCGTGCGTCAGAAACTCTGCAACAAACAGGAGGACACAGAGCGTGAAGTAGAATGCGGATCTCATGATGCACCTCTCCATTGAACGTCCCCAATGTACCTATCAGATCTTACGTCAGTGTTACGGGAATGTTATCAGTAGGTTAAATGATTCCGGAGCGTTGAGGTTTCTCAGTGAATTCGCCATATTGGGGCCCGAAAAGGACTCCATGCAACGACACGCACTCATATCGCGCATGCTCGATCTCCTTGTGAGACGCATCGCAGCCGGCCTCAGAATTCCGGAGCCCGCGCTCAGAATGTTCCAGACTGCCAACGAGCTGAGCGGTCTGGACAGAAAAACACTCCCGACCGAACTGATACCTCTCAACACGATGCAGATCTCGCGCGGACTGCTGAACTTCACGCTCCTGCAGAGCCTGGAGGGATGGGTGCTCCCGTACTGGGCGGAGAGACAATACGACCCGGGTGATGCGGGGTTCATCCCCCGCTCCCATCTCGGTCTCTCGATCAACATCACGCGCAGAAACTGGACTGCGGTCGGGAACCCCCTCTGCACCGTCGAACCGGTTGTGGATCCCGCCGGAGCTGTGATGCCCATGCGCAACCGGTGGACATCCGAATGCTGGCTGAGGTGCGGCGGGGAAGTCTACTTTCCATCACGCTCAGGGGAGGTACGCCAGAGCCTGCGGGAAGGGCTCCCCATCGTCACGACGGCATACCAATACGGAAAAATCCGGCTGGACCAGACGGTCTATGTGAACGGGACGACGCTCTTCCAGGAAGTCTCCGTAGTGAACACCGGAGGAGCTCCGGAGGATTGCACGCTCGCGTTCGCCATTCGCCCGTTTAATGCGGAAGGGGCATGCCTCCTCCGGGAGATGAGGTTTGAAGGATCAGACAACTCATTTGTACTTGACGGGACGGAACGTTTCATGCTCCCCGGTCCGCCGGACTCAGTCCACTGTTCGAATCACGCAGGCGGAGACTCCGCTGGTTTTTTTGCAGTCACCGGAGAGACGCCCGTTGCTTCGGCCGGAGCGGCGTGTCCTGCCGGGCTGGCAAACGGCTACGCAGCGTACGCGCTGACGCTTGCCCCCGGGGAAAGCCGGACGTTACGCGCAAAGATGAGCCTCAACGGGCTGGAAACCGGGAACGGAGACGTCCACCAGGCAGAGGCTGAGTGGAATTCCCTTCTCGCCTCAGGCACCGAGATCACGACCCCCGACGAGCATGTGAACACGATCCTCAAAGCGTCTCTCGCCACGCTCCTGATGCTCACCGACGGCGATTCGATCACGCCGGGACCCTGGACATATCACCAGTTCTGGTTCCGCGATGCAGCAGTCATGCTCAGGGCGCTCGATGCGTTCGCCTTCCATGCCCAGGCACGCGCAGTCATACTCGCCTTCCCCTCACGGCAGGAGCGATCCGGGTACTTCCGTTCACAGAAGGGGGAGTGGGATTCGAACGGGCAGGCACTCTGGACAGCATGGCAGCATGCCGTCCTCAGTCACGATACGTCGTTCGTTCCGGATTTGATCGGTTCTCTCGGGAAGGGGGCCCTCTGGATTTCACGGAAGCGGCATGAAGAACCGGACCCGGGCGACAAACCCGACATCAGTCCGGGACTCATGCCCCCCGGGCTGAGCGCGGAGCACCTGGGTCTCGCCGACAGGTACTTCTGGGACAACTGGTGGTCTGCTGCCGGCCTGGAGTCGTATGCAAGGCTCTGCAGGCTCATGGGAAGGTATACCGAAGAACAGAACACACGACGGGAACTCGAGGAGTACAGGAGAGACATAGAGCGGGCCGTAGCCTCTGTCCAAGTATCAAAAGGGATCGATGTGATCCCTGCGGGCCCTTCACGGGGAATCGACTGCGGGATGATCGGGTCGTGCGCTCCCTGGTATCCGCTCCAGCAGTATCCCCCCGGCGACACGCGGATGCGCCGGACGCTGGAAACGCTTGTCGACCGTTACTTTCTCGACGGGCTGTTTTTCCAGGAGTTCATACATTCCGGAAAGAACCCTTACCTCACGCTCCAGATCGCCCAGGCGTGGCTTTATGCGGGAGAACGGGAGCGGTTCTGGGACATGTTCCAAAATGTACTCCGTCACGCATCCCCCACACTGAATTACCCGGAGGCGATCCATCCCTCAACCGGAGGCGGAACGATGGGAGACGGACACCATGGATGGGCGGCGGCGGAGGTCGCGCTTTCTTTGCGGAGCGCTTTCATCCGGGAGATGTGGACGCAGGACAACGAGATCCCCCTGTTGATCATCCTCGGCGGAGTCCCCCGGAAATGGTTTCTCCCCGGACGGAGCTTCTCCATCCGGCACGCCCCCGTTCCCGGGGGGGTGATAAGCCTCCGGGCCGACTCTACAGAAGAGAGTCTTTCCGTGCAAATCGAATACGAGAAACGATCGGAAGGAGGGGCGGAAGAGTGGAACCTGCGGATTCCGGGGAGAGGGTCCCGCATCACCGTCAACGGGTCTGCGGCCCCCTCGGTCACAGTTTCCGAAGGGGAGACATCTGTCATACTCAGCCCCGCAGAAGGGCGGACACATGTTTCCATCGAGCAGGCCGCGGAGACGCTCCCCGATCACCCCGCGAACCGGTAGCCGATCCCGGATTCAGTTACAATCAAAGAAGGGTTCGACGGATCATCTTCGAGCTTCTTCCGGAGCTGCCCCACATAGACCCTTGTATACTGCGATTCTTCAGCGTACGAAGGACCCCACACCTGCTCGAGGATGTACCGGTGCGTCAGGACCCTCCCTGCGTTCCTGACAAAGAGCGCAAGAAGCGCGTACTCCGTCCCCGTCAGCTTGACGATCTCCCCCCCCCGTTTGACCACCCTGGCATCGAGATCTATGCTCACCGGCCCCGCAACAATAGCCCCCTTCTCCTCCGGCCGCTGCCTGTGCCTGATGGCCGCTTTCACCCTGGCCACCAGCTCTCCCTGACGGAACGGCTTTATCAGGTAGTCGTCCGCCCCGGCGTTCAGGCAGGAGATCACGTCCTGCTCCGCGTTGCGCACGGAGAGAATCAGCACCGGGACCGTCGACCGGATGCGAATCTGCTTCAGGACCTCGATGCCGTCCATATCAGGAAGGCCGAGATCAAGGACCACGGCTTCGGGCCGGTCGGTCGAGGAGCGGGCCAATCCCTCCTTTCCGTCTGAAGCCTGGTGGACCCTGAACCCGCTTGATTCGAGAGTGATCTGAATGAGACGCCTGATCTGAGGCTCATCTTCGATAACGAGGACAGGAGGTCCGGCAGCTGTCGCGTTCATTGCTGATCGGGGACCGGATATTTCTCAAGCGGGAGACGTATCACGAACCGGAGCCCTCCGCCGGGACGGTTCTCGGCTCTGATGGTTCCCCTGTGGGCTTCGACAAACCCTCGCGCGATCGAGAGTCCGAGACCGGTCCCCCCCGTCTTGCTCCCGGGGACGCGGAAGAACTTGTCAAACACTTTTTCCAGCACGTCGGGGGGCAATCCGGGTCCGTTGTCCGCAATGCTGATCTCGCACTCGTTGCCGTCACCGGAGGCGTGCACCCGGATTTCCGAACCTGCCGGCGTGTACAGCGACGCGTTGAGAAGGAGGTTCGTGAGGACCTGTTCCATGAGAGCAAAATCGATCCTGACGAGGAGGATATCGGACGGCGTGTCGATTGCCACATGAAAGCCCGAGAGCTCCCCCGCGGTCTTCCCGACCGCGGAATTGATCAGATCGCGGACATCGCACCAATCCAGTTTCGGCCTGATGAGCCCCGATTCCAGCCGCGTCATATCGAGCAGGTTTTCCACAAGCCTGTTCAAACGGCCCGCCGCCTCGTGTATCTCGCCGATGAGCTCGCGACGGGTCGCAGGCTGCTCTGAGACTCTTTCGTCGAGGAGATTTTCGGACGTCCCCATTATCGCCGAGAGAGGGATCCGCATCTCGTGGGAGATCGAGTTGAACAGCGTCTTGTAAAGCCGCTCGGATTCCTCGACGACGACCGCCTTCTTCGTGATCTCGTTCAGCGTCTCCCGTTCTATCGCGGAGGCGATCTGGCGTATGAAGTTTTCCAGAAGCGTCTCCTGATCGATCGAGAGCTTGTTCTCTCCCCTGAGCCTGACGCCGACGACCCCCAGGGGGTACCGCGGACCGGACATGGGGTAGTACGTGGCAGTCGCTGCCGGGAGCGTGTCGGTGAAGCGCCCCGCCTGTTTTTCGTTCCAGTACACCCATGCTGCGACCCCGAGGTCTTTTTCGCCGACCGCGAGCGTGCTCGCCGGGTGAGGCGCGGTAAATATGTCGCCGTCCGTCTGCCCGAGGCAGAGCACGACATCAGCGTTGAAGAATTTTTTGATATTGGCGATCGCCGCCTCGGCGACGGCGTCCTTGGTCCGTGCCAGCGAAAGGTCCCTCGAGAGCGTATAGAGGGCGACCGCCCGCTCCTCCCTGAGCCTGACCGCACGCTCCTGCGCGCGTGTCCTGGAAGTGAGGACCCCCAGGACAAGCGCAATGCAGAAATACATCAGAAGCATCAGCACATCGGGAACCCGGCTGACGGAAAAGGTAAAGACAGGGGGGATAAACAGGTAGTCCCAGACAACTGCGCTCAACGCGGCCGCCAGGAGGACGGGACCCATCCCGAACCTGAGCGGGAGGAGAGCCACCGTGAAGAGGAGGACGAGCGATACCGTCTGGTACTCAATGATGTTCGCGAACGGGTAGCACGCTGCTGCGACGAGGAGCGGTATGGCACCGGCTCCGGCGTACTGGCGGACGCCGGAATGAGGTTCGAGCAGGCCCGCGAGGCGCCGTTCGGGCTTCGACTCCTCGTCCCCTCCGATCACATGGACGTCGAGGTCGCCGCTCTTGTTGATCAGATCCTGCAGGAGGCCGGCGGACCTCTGGAAATGACCCTGTCGCGGTTTGCCGATCAGTATCTGCGTGCAGTTTTCCTGCCGGGCCACGCGTATGAGCGCGTCCCCGATGTTCTCATCCGCAGTCGTGACGATCTCGGCCCCCAGCTCCCGCGCCAGCTTGATGTTCTTCGCCAGGAGGTCGTTCTCGACCGGACTGGGAGTCGCGGACGATTCGATATGGACAGCAACCCAGGAGGCGTCCTGCGTAAACGCCATCCTCCTGGCCCACCGGATGAGGTGCACCGAATGGGGGCTTCCGCTGATGCCGACGATCAGACGCTGGCCGGATTTCCACGGCCCCTCGATCCGGTTGGTGCGCATGTAGTCGCGGAGCTGACGGTCGACCCTTTCCGCGGTGAGGCGCAGCGACATCTCACGCAGCGCGGTGAGATTTCCGATGCGGAAGAAACTCTCGATAGCGCGCTTTGAGCGATCGGGCGTGTAGACTTTCCCCTCGGCAAGCCGGGCGAGGAGCTCGTCGGGGGAAATGTCTATCAGCGCGACTTCATCGGCTCGCTCGAGTATCGAATCCGGGACGGTCTCCCTGACGATCGATCCTGTGATCTGCGCAACCGCATCGGCCCTGCTCTCGATGTGCTGGACATTGAGCGTCGCGTAGACATCAATCCCGCTGTCGAGTAGCTCCAGGACGTCCCTGAAGCGTTTCGTATGCCTGGATCCAGGAGCATTTGAATGCGCGAGTTCGTCCACGAGGACCAGTTTCGGCTTGCGGGCGAGTATCCCATCCAGGTCCATCTCCTCGAGCTGCGTCCCCTTGTACTCGACGACTTTCCGGGGGAGGATTGTGAGACCTTCCAGGAGCGCTTCAGTTTCCCTGCGACCGTGCGTTTCCACGACCCCCACGACTACATCAATGCCGTGGGCTTTCGCGTCGTGGGCCGCCTTGAGCATGTCGTATGTCTTCCCCACGCCGGCGGACATGCCGAAAAATATCTTCAGCTTTGCCTTCGACCGGTTCTCTTCCGCCCGCCTGATGGCATGCAGCAGGGCGTCGGGATCCGGGCGATTGTCTTCGGGAGAGACCATGTAGAAGAATAGCCAAAAGTCAGGGAAGATTCAACAATGTGATCGATGACTCACTTCATGCCCACCCGAAAGCAGCCATGAGCATGTCGATGAGCTTGATACCGAGAAACGGAGCCACCAGACCACCGAACCCGTAGATGAGCAGGTGGCGGCGCAGGAGCTGTACGGCGCTCACCGGACGGTATTTCACACCTCTGAGTGCGATCGGGATCAGCGCGACGATGATCAGTGCGTTGAATATGACCGCGGAGAGTATCGCGCTCTCCGGGGAGGCGAGCTTCATGATATTGAGCGCGTTCAGTGCAGGGTACGTCGTCGCAAACGCGGCGGGGATGATGGCGAAGTACTTCGCCACATCGTTGGCGATGCTGAACGTCGTCAGTGTGCCGCGCGTCATCAGGAGCTGCTTTCCGATCTCAACGATCTCCATGAGCTTCGTCGGGTTGCTGTCCAGATCGATCATGTTCGCAGCCTCGCGCGCGGACTGGGTCCCCGTGTTCATCGCGACGGCAACGTCCGCCTGCGCGAGCGCGGGGGCGTCGTTTGTGCCATCCCCGGTCATGGCGACGAGGCGGCCTCCCTGCTGATATTCGCGTATAAGCCTGAGCTTGTCTTCGGGCTTCGCTTCCGCGAGGAAGTCGTCGACCCCGGCTTCCGCCGCAATCGCCGTCGCGGTGAGCTGGTTATCACCGGTGATCATGACGGTCCGTATCCCCATCAGACGAAGCTGCGCGAATCGCTCTTTGATTCCTCCCTTGACAATATCCTTCAGGTATATGACGCCGAGGACTTCAGAATTCTCGGCAACAACGAGAGGGGTCCCCCCGGCCCGGCTGACGTCCTGGACGGTCTGCAGGACCGCCGGAGGGAATGTCCCCCCTTCCGCTTCCACAAAGGCGCGGATGGCTTCGGAGGCGCCCTTCCGTATGATCCTCCTGAAGGCTGGATTGTCCGCCTGTATATCGGCCCCGCTCATGCGCGTCTGCGCGCTGAACGGAACAAAGTGCGCTGCGATCTCACGGACCTCCCTGCCGCGGAGGCCGTATTGCTCCTTGGCAAGGACGGCAATGGACCTCCCTTCGGGGGTCTCGTCCGCCAGGGAGGCAAGCTGCGCCGCATCCGCAAGGCGTTCCTTCGCTACGCCGGGAGCGGGAGTGAATTCCGTCGCCATGCGGTTTCCGAGCGTCACCGTCCCTGTCTTGTCAAGAAGGAGGACGTCGACGTCTCCGGCCGCCTCGACGGCGCGTCCTGATGTCGCAATGACGTTATGCCTGATCATCCGGTCCATGCCGGCGATCCCGATTGCCGCCAGGAGCCCGCCGATCGTCGTGGGTATCAGGCACACAAGAAGCGCCACGAGGACGGTCACCGTGACCGGCGCCCCGTGGCCCGCCACCTGGACGCTGAACAGGGAAAACGGAAGCAGCGTCACGCAGACGACGAGGAATATGATTGTGAACGCCGCCAGGAGTATGTTGAGCGCTATTTCGTTCGGCGTCTTCTGACGCCTGGCGCCTTCTATCAGCTTTATCATCCTGTCGAGGAATCCACCGCCGGGTTCGGCGGTCAGTCTTACGACAAGCCAGTCGGAGAGGACCCGCGTCCCGCCTGTGACCGCGCTCCGGTCCCCCCCCGACTCCCGGATCACGGGAGCACTTTCGCCCGTGATCGCGCTCTCATCGACGGAAGCGATCCCCTCGATCACCTCCCCGTCGGCCGCGATGGCATCGCCGGCATCGACGAGGAATGCATCCCCTTTCTTGAGTTCCGTGGAAGGGACGGATTCAAACGCGGCCCCGTGCCGCGGCTCCTTCAGCCGTTTTGCAAGGGTTTCACGGCGGGCTCTGCGGAGCCCCTCGGCCTGCGCCTTCCCCCTCCCTTCAGCAAGCGCCTCGGAGAAGTTGGCGAAAAGCACCGTGAACCAGAGCCAGAGGGAGACGAATCCGATATACCAGGCAGGGGCTTCCCCCGTGCCGATGAGAGCCTGGATCCAGAGGGCCGTCGTCAGCACGCTCCCCACCTCAACAACGAACATGACCGGGTTGCGCATCATCAGGCGGGGATTCAACTTCGCCAGCGAATCGAGAAAAGCCCTGCGATACATCTCCCCCGTCAGGCCAAGGGGTTTTTTCAGTGCAGCGGTCGCGGCAGTCATGCGTTACTCCTTAGTGGATCATCATGAAATATTCGACGACAGGCCCGAGCGCCAGCGCGGGGAGGAAATTGAGAGCTCCCACGATCAAGATGACGGCGATGAGCCAGAAAATAAACAGGGGCGTGTGCGTCGGCAGCGTTCCATCACTCGGGGGGACGAGTTTCTTCCGCGCCAGCGAACCGGCCAGTGCGAGCGTGGGAACGGCAAGCCAGTAACGTCCGATCAGCATGGCCAGAGCGCCCGTGATATTGTAAAAGGGTGTGTTGGCGGAGACCCCGGCAAACGCACTCCCGTTGTTGTTCGCCTGCGAGGTGAATGTGTACAGTATTTCACTGAACCCGTGGGCACCGGGATTCGCGATCCCCGCCCTCCCGTCGGGCATGACGACCGCGAGCGCCGTAAAAGCAAGGACGGCCAACGGCATGATGAGTATCAGGAGAGAGGCCATCTTCATTTCGAATGATTCCACCTTGTGGCCCAGGTACTCGGGCGTGCGGCCGACGAGCAACCCTGCAACGAATACACCCACGATGACAAAAACCAGCATCCCGTACAGGCCCGAACCGACCCCGCCGAAGACGACCTCACCAAGGTGCATTGCGATCAGCGGGATCATCCCCCCCAGGGGAGTGAACGAGTCGTGCATCGCATTGACAGAGCCGTTGGAAGCGGAGGTCGTGACCGTGGCCCACAAAGCTGAATTTGCAATGCCGAACCGCACCTCTTTTCCCTCCATGTTGCCCCCGGCCTGCCCGGGTCCCGCCATCTGATCGACCCCCAGCCTGGCCAGCGACGCATTGCTCCCGCTCTCCGCCCAGACACAGACTACCAGCATTCCCACAAGTATCAACGTCATCGCCGTAAGGAGCGCCCACCCCTGCCGGGTGTCCCCCACCATTCTTCCATACGTGTAACAAAGGGCGGCGGCGATCAACAGAATCGCCAGCTCCTCGAGAAAATTAGAGAACGGCGTCGGGTTCTCATAGGGATGAGCGGAGTTGACGTTAAAGAACCCTCCACCGTTTGTCCCCAGTTGTTTTATCGCAATCTGCGATGCGACAGGTCCCATCGCTATGACCTGCTCTTTCACCTCCGCGCCGCTTGTGTCGCGGGGAGACTGAAGGAACGGCACCTTTTCATACGGTGACACGTTCTGCGGCACTCCCTGGGAAACGAGGATCAGGGCAAAGATGATCGAGAGCGGAAGGAGCACATACAGCGTGCTCCGGGTCATGTCGACCCAGAAATTTCCCAACGTTCTCACGGAATGACGGGCAAATCCTCTGATGATAAGGGCGAGGAGCGCCAAACCTGTCGCGGCAGACACGAAATTCTGAACTGTCAATGCGAGCATCTGGGTGAGGTAACTCATCGTCGTCTCACCGCCATACCCCTGCCAGTTGGTGTTCGTCGCAAAACTCACCGCGGTATTCAATGCCGAATCAGGGCTGACCGCCCCCATCCCCTCGGGGTTCAGAGGAAGGAGCTGTTGCGCCCGCTGGAGGACATAAACGAAGAGGAGCCCGATCCCATTGAACAACAACATTGCGATTGCGTTTTCCTTCCAGTCCATCTCTCTTCCGGCGTCAATGCGCGCGACCCGATAGATCATCCTTTCCATCGGTCCGAGGACCGGGTCGAGGAATGTTTTCTCCCGCTGGAAGACACGTGCCATGAAGGCACCCAGGGGTTTCACAAGCAGCAGGAGGACGACCAGGTAGAGAGAAATCTGCAGCAGGGCGTTCGGTGTCATTCGAATTTCTCCGGTCTGAGAAGTGCGACGAAAAGATAGACAAGCAAACCGAGCGCGATGATGCCGGATAGAATATAGATCCAGTTCATGATTTGCCTCCTGGTTTACGTTCTTCAGGGATTTCACATATCTTCATCAAACCCCACGTCGCCAGGGAGAAAAGGACGAGTATCCCCATGCAAATGAGATCCATTGCTAATTCCCTCCCGTTTTTGTGGAGCTCTCGTCAAGAGCCAGGTTCAGATTGAGCACGTTCACGTGCGGTTCGCCCAGAATCCCGAGAGTCCTTCCCCCGGTCGCCCCTTCCACCAGTGCACGAACCCGGTCTTCACTCAGGCCGCGCAGACGGGCAACACGCGGCACCTGATATGCCGCCGCGGCGATGCTGATGTCCGGATCGAGCCCGCTCGACGAAGATGTCACCAGGTCGACCGGAATCGGGAGTGCGTTGAGGGAGTCGGCCTTTTTCAGTTCCGTAATCCTCCCCTGCACTTCATCAAGGAGGGCGGGATTGAGGGGACCGTAGTTCGATCCGCCCGACGAAGCCGCGTTGTACGGAAAGGGGGATGTCGCAGAGGGGCGGGCCCAGAAGTACTTCGGATCGCTGAACGGTTGGCCGATCAGTTCAGATCCGATCGTTTTCCCCCCTCTTTTCAGCATGCTCCCGTTCGCTTTGCCGGGAAACGCAATCTGGGCAATGGCGGTTACCAGAAAGGGGTAGAGCAGACCGGTAATCACCGTGAAGAGCAAGAGTGCGAGGATAGATGTTACAAGATGTTTGAAGAACATTGCGGGCCCGCCTCAATCGTGTATAAATCATGGTCTACCCCATCTTTTTGGGGCGGACCAATCTTGCGAAACCCGTACAGGAAGGCAATCAATGGCGTGTAAAAAGAGGGATCGAACTCGTAAAGAAAGAATAAAGAAGCGGGGTGGCGCTCCCAGAGGTCACAATTCCCCGCTTCCTGATGTCAAAATGCCCATTCTATGGACCGTATGCCGCACACAGAAGTGAGAAGCGTGCCAAAATATTCGATTTTCGCGACACCTCCCGCATGGCCTGCAAATTGCTTCTTATTTCGTGCTATCAATGTCCCCCAAAAGGTGCCTGCGGATCATGAAGCCGCGAAAAGATAAGGAACTCAGAAAGAGCCTCCCTGCCACCCCGGTCAGGGCGGAAGAGGCATTGCGGGAAAGCGAACAATTTCTCCGCCAGGTCATCGATCTCGTCCCTCACTTCGTGTTCGCCAAAGACGAAGAGAGCAGGTTCCTCCTGATGAACAGGGCCATCGCGGACGCCAACGGCACCACCGTCGAAGGGGCTCTGGGAAAGACTGACACCGATTTTTCCGCCACTCCGGAAGAGGCATCCAACTTCCACGAGGACGATCTTGCCGTCATACGGGGAGGGAAACCGAGGATCATCGCCGCCGAGCCCTTCACGGACGCGCAAGGGAACGTCCGGTTCCTCCAAACGACCAAGATCCCGTTCCAGTTCGGTCCCGACAGGACTCCAAGCCTGCTCGGGGTGGCGGTGGATATCACCGACCTCAAGCGATCGGAACAACGGCTGCAGGAGAGCGAAGAGAAATACAGGAATTTCGTCGAGCGCGCCCATGACGGCATCGCGGTCATACAGGACGGAATCGTCAGGTACCTCAACCCCGTGCTCGCAGACTTTTTCGGTGGACCCATCGGGGAGATCATCGGGACCGCATTCACGCTCTACGTCCACCCTGACGAACTCCATAAGCTTGAGAACAACTACAGGCGGCGAATCGAAGGTCAACCGGTCCCTTCGACATACGAAACGGTGCTCCTGAGCGCGGACGGACATCCCATCCCCGTCGAGGTCAATGCGGGGCGTATACAGTACGACGGAATGAGCGCCGACCTTGTCATCATACGGGATACGAGGGAGCGGAGGAAAGGGGAAGAAGCGGTGGCCCGGCGGGACGCAATACTCAAGATCGTCCGCGACGCCGCGGAGCAGTTCCTGAAGTCGCCGGAACCTGAGTCGACGATCAACAACCTCCTGAAACGGCTCGGGAGAGTCATGCGGGTCGACAGGACATACATATTCGAAAACTCGAGGGAGGCGGACGGCACGCTCGTCGCCACCCGTCGGTTCGCGTGGGCCTCGGAC
>Ga0182017_10003145_pt1 | contig 12346 bp, 6 predicted proteins | sample 712E3DmetaG_FD_120492 | JGI IMG/M metagenome (GOLD analysis project Ga0182017, IMG submission 120492) | Permafrost microbial communities from Stordalen Mire, Sweden - 712E3D metaG | ecosystem: Environmental > Terrestrial > Soil > Wetlands > Permafrost | place: Sweden: Stordalen | collected... | reverse complement strand
CCAGTGGGGGTCGCGCGCCGTCAAAAACAGCCGCCGGGTGCCGTAGGCTTCGGGCAGTTCGGTTTCCGCCGTTTCAAAATGTTGCGGCGGCGGCACGGGACCGAGCGCGTATTTCTGGCCGGGACCGCTGGCGGGCGGCGTGGCGGGCTGGTCGCCTTCGAGCAAGAGCGGCGGGATTTCAATTTTCCGGCGGCGGACGGCGGCGGTTTTGGGTTTGGCAGGGCGTTTGGCCTTCAGCGACGGCGTTTCGACCGGAGCAACGGTTTTCTGGGGCGGTGATTTGGCGGCGCGGCGCGGGCGCACCGCGCGGGTTGTTGTCTTTTTTCCGGATGACATGGGTGCTGGTTTTGTTTTCATAACCGCAAATCCCCGTTTCGTGGCACTGCCTTGATTGCCGGAACCAAGGTTACGGCGGGAATTTGCCGGGCGCAATGGGAATTTTCCGGCGTTTTTCGGCGGGTTGTGGATAACTTTTGTGAAACGCGCTTGCCAGCAGACGTGCGGAGATGCTTTACTGGGATTTATGGTAGGCACGAACGGGTCCCAGGCCAAACACGCATCAGTCACGATCTTTGTCGTGGACGACGAGCCGATGTTGCTGGAAATGGCGGTGATGATTCTTGAACCGCTGAATTTTCATGTCCGGACGTTCCGCGATCCGCAAACGGCGCTGGCGGAGTTCTCCGCGGCCAAACCGCGGCCGGACCTGGTCGTGACGGACTACGCGATGCATACGATGAGCGGCATGGATTTGATTCGTGAATGCCGGCGCATCCATCCGGAGCAAAAAATCATTCTGTTGAGCGGCACGGTGGATGAAAGCGTTTATGCCAACGCCCTGGTCAAACCGGATCGTTTTCTGGCCAAGCCGTATCAGGTCAGTGATTTTGTCACCCTCGTTCAATCACTCGCGACGGGCTGAAGCGGGGGGCAAACCTGCCGGCCAAAGTGAGGAAGCGTGCCGGGTCGAATTTATGATCAGGAAATTATTCTTTGGTGTTGTCATTGTCCTGGCGGTTTTAATCGTGGTGGCGGCCATTGTGGGAGGCTTCTTTCTCGGCACCATCGTCAAAGCGGGCATGGAAACGGCCGGCCCGAAAATCACGCAGGTCTCCATCAAGGTGGACGCGGTGGATTTGTCGTTGTTGACCGGCTCGGCCAAAGTCAAGGGCCTCGTGGTCGGCAATCCGGAAGGCTACAAGGCGCCGCAGGCCATCAGCGTCGGCTCCGCGGACGTGGGCGTGAACCCCTTTTCGGTCTTGTCGGACAAAATTGTCATCCGCTCGGTGCGCGTGGAGGCGCCGGAAATCACCTTTGAAGGCAATCCTTACAGCGGGAACAATCTCAGCACCATCATGAACAACGTCAACGCCGCCACCAAAAGCGGCGGACCCGCGGCCACGAACGCCACCGCAAGGGCGGCCGGCAAACCCGTCAAGAAATTTGAAGTGGACGACTTTTTGATCACCGGCGCCAAGGTCAATTTCAACGGCGCCACCCTGCCGCTGCCGGACATTCGTCTCACCGACCTGGGCAAGGGCGGCGACGGCATCACCGCGGCGGATTTGACGCGGCGGGTGCTCGACGCCCTCATCACCGCCACCATCAAGGTCGTTGCCGGCGCCGCCACCGATGCGGGCAAGAACGCCGGGCAGGTGGTGGGCAAGGATCTCGGAAAATCGCTGGGCACCGGCATGACCAACGTCACCAGGGGCCTCGGCGGTTTGTTAAAGAAATAAACGAACCGATTCCAAACGCACGGCGGGTAGGGGTCCCGGCAGCTCGCAGTTGTGACGCTTCGTTGCAAATCAGGGATGACGGCGCTCCGTCGCCGTTGGGAAAACCAACCGTTTCTTGTGTCTGGGAAAAAGCACCGGGGAGGGTGCATTCACTTTTTGATGCCGTGATGCCACCATTACGCCAACTCCATCCGCCAGACTCTCGAGACCATTTTCCCGTTGCCCTGCTTTTTGAAATTATTAGCATCATTCAACAACCAGAAGGCTGTTCATGAGAAAACCATGTTGGATTTCGGCTGTTGTTTTTCTTTCGTTGCTGCTTCTGTGCCTGGCAGTGTTTGCCCAATTGATTCCGTCCGGCAAAGGCGGCAACGGCACCGACACCGGCACATCATCCGGCTACGGAATCAACCTCTGGCTTTCAATCAGCTTGTCAAACAATGCCGTTGATTTGCTCCTGCACAACACCCAGCCAAACGTGGCATATCTGATCCGGAGCCGGGAGGATTTGGCTTCTGGAGCATGGTTTTCCGAAGGCACGGTGACGGGAGCCATCGCCGCCACGACCACGCCGGCAACCATCAGCATTGGCGGACGCACCAACTGCCTGTTTCTGCAAGCCTTCGCCTGGATGACGAACGGCACGGCCGAAACAACCCCCATGCTTGCGATCGGCGGCGAACGGATCATGGAACTGACCACCAACGGAGACGTGGTTTCCTGGGGCGGAAATCAATTTGGTGAGTTCGGCGATTATACCCATCTTGACAGCACCAATCCGGTTCATGTGGTCGGGTTGACCAATATAATCAGAATCGCGTCCGGATTGAATTGTTCGCTGGCGCTAGCTGCGAATGGTGCATTGTGGGCCTGGGGGGATAACCAAACCGGGCAATTGGGCGATGGAGACACTGACAGCACAAACCTTCCCGTCCCGGTTTTGGGAATGTCAAATGTCGTGGCAATCGCCGCGAATGAGATGCCTGATCAAACGGGAGATCCTTTGGCCGTCAAAGCGGATGGCACAATTTGGGCTTGGGGCGGAGGTCTCGGTTCGGTTCCTACACAAGTTGTGGGGATCAGCAATGCCGCTGCGGTGTCAGCCGGGAATGAACATTCCCTTGCGCTAATGAATGATGGGACTGTTTGGGCGTGGGGTTCAAATAGGGCAGGCCAACTGGGTGATGGAACGTGGGATGACAGCGATACGCCGGTTCAAGTATCAGGCTTGAATAATATCACAGCCATTTGCACCGGCAGTTATTTCAATCTGGCATTGGCTTCTGACGGCACTGTTTGGGCGTGGGGTGATAATTATTATGGACAACTGGGGGATGGCGGAATGGAAAACGACGCCAACCAGCCTGTCATGGTTGCAGGGCTTACAAATGTGGTTGGAATTGCCGCCGGCAATATCCATTCCCTGGCCTTGGATGACCAGGGAGTACTGTGGGCTTGGGGCTATGATGAATACGGGCAATTGGGGGATGGCGGGGTTTTATATGACGTCAATCAACCCATCAAGGTTTTGGCCGTAACCAACGTGATTTCAATTGCGGCAGGGCCGAATGCTTCAGTTGCGTTGGATGCCAACGGCAATTTGTGGCAGTGGGGCGGCGGGAATGTTGGCGAGTGGGGAGATGAAAATGGATTGCCCGCCTTGGCCCATCCATATGCGGATTTTTACACCGGACAATTGCCCAATTTGACAATTTTGAATGGAAATAATCAGATAGCCCATGCTGGTCTGGAATTCCCACAGCCTTTGGTTTTCCAGGTGACTGATACCAACGGTGTGGCATTAAGCAATGCGCCTGTCTCGGTGGAAGTTGTTGCGGGTGACATGGAATTGCGAACCGTCAGCGGCGGGGACAATTACAAAGGGCTTCGGCTGACGACCGACATCAATGGCGAGGTTTCCTTGATCGGGTATGTGGATCAGGACTTCAGCAATCCAAACTGTTTTGTCCGTGTGCTGGCTGCCAGCCATGAACGGATCGTGGAGGCAGATTTCAATGAAACACTCGTTTTGCCACCCACCATCAGCATCACCAGTCCGGCGGATGGCAGCATCTATCTTGTCGAGACAAACCAAACCTTGACCATCACCGTTGACGCGGAACCTGCCCCTGGCGCTTCCATTCAGGAGGTGGATTACTATTATGGAACAAACGGTGTCGCAGATACGCTGCTGGGCAATTCAACTCAAAGCCCGTATTCCTTCATTTGGACCAACAGCTTATGGTGGACAAATGCCTTTTTTGGCCAATATACCTTGACGGCGGTGGCGGTGGACGACGCAGGCGCGCAATCTGATCCTCAGAGCGTGACGATCAAGATCATTTTGGACTCTGACGGCATCGGAATTCCGGACTATTGGCAAGTTCAGTATTTTGGTCAGTTATTGGGTCAGTTGGGCATGGATACCAATTCCTCTCCGGACGGCAATGGCCAAAGTCTCTTGTATGATTATCAGAACGGGTTTGATCCGACGGATTATTACAACGGGAAATTGCCCACGCTGGAAGTTTTAAGCGGCAACGACCAAGCCGGAAGTTATGATTCGTTCCTTCCGGAGCCGTTAATTATCGGGGTCGCCGGCGCGAATAACGCACCCGTGACGTTCACTGTAACCAATGGGACCGCCCTGCTTGCCATGACAACCAACGATACTCCAGTCGCTTCTCTCGCTTTGCGGACGGATACAAACGGTCAGATTTTGGTCTGGGTATATTTTCCTCTGGCCAGTTCCAATCCGCCGGACAGCGCGATTGTAGCGAGCGCTGTCAGCGGGGCCAGTTCCACTGCCGTTACCGCCAACGAATTTATACCGCTCGGCCATTGGACTTTCAACGACACCAACACCTGGGTCGGCGAAGAAGGCCAGTTGCCGTTGTTGACCAGCAATGTGATTGGCATTCCCAGTTGGAGCAGCAATGCGGTGGTGGTGGAAAGCAGCAACCCCGCATTGCTCGCCTATAATGTCGTGGAAACCAATGGCACTACCAATATCAATTGCCAGACCGGTTCAGGCTGTTCTGGTTCAAGCCGGATTGGAGCAGCGCCAATGCCGGAGGCAATGGTCCCGGCGCCTGGGGCAGATTGCTCGAAATGGGTAGTTACAATCCCGCCTTCACCAACGGCTGGTGGAGTTTGTATCTCAGTCCCGATGGCACTCAACTGTTGTTCAGCACCGCCACCAACGGCGGTGGCATGACGAATTTAACCGCCACCATCTCCTGGTATTCCAATGAATGGTATCAGATTGCGCTGACCTATTCCCCCACAGGCAGTTCCCTGTATGTGGACGGCCAGTTGCTGGCCAATGGCGCCGGGGTGACTGATTGTCCCAATGCCGGTGAACTGGCCAATGGTTTCAGAATCGGCAGCGATCAAGATGGAACCAACCAGGCTGGGGGCGCTTTTGATGAACTGGAAACGTTTAATTATCCTCTGGCTGCGGCCAACACCGCCACTTACAGCAGTGAAATTCCCGACTGGTGGGAGGTGAAGTATTTCGGGTGTACCGGCTTGAATCCAGATTCCGAGCTGGCCGGAGAAAGCACCAGCCTTCTGAATTATTACCAGAGCGGATATGACCCCAATGTGATTAATTTTTCACTATCGGCGACAAGTCGCTATGTCAATAACAGCACGGTGCCGATGCGGATAAGTGTCTTCCGCGGTGAGCCAGCTTTTATGGCCGTGGTGGCCAACACCAACAATCTTGCCGTTATCCCAAGTCAACAATTTGACATCAACAGTAATTTCACTAACGTGACGTGGCAGCCTTACAACGCAAACGTCGTCGCTTCTTTAAACTCCGGCGACGGCAACTATAATGTATGGATAGGCTTGCGCGGCATACCGCCGGATGGTCAAATAACATGGGAAGGGACACAAATTACTTTGGACACGGTTCCGCCGATTCTTACAATTACCAATCCCGCTGCTGGTACGGTCTCAAAACCGGTGATCCAACTGCAAGGCTGTGCCAATGAATTCTTGAGCAGTTTGACCTATGATGTCAGCAATGCCGATGGCATTTGGACCAATCAAACCGGTTACACGACCGGACAATTTTACGACACCAACTTGACGGCCTTTACCATCAATTGGTTCCAGTGCTACAATGTCGCCCTGACAACCAATGGCGTCAATCTCATCACTCTTCATGCCGCCGACCTGGCCGGCAACACGACCACCACCAATATCGCCGTCACCTTCGATGCGTCCGCCGACACCAATCCGCCTGTATTGACAGTTCTTTGGCCGCTGGACGGTGCACAAATTAGCGGCAGCAGTTTCACTTTGCAGGCGCAGGTGGACGACCCGATGTTGACAGTTTCAGCCTCCATTGTGGATGCCAATAACAATACAAACACGGCGCAAGGCTTGGTCGAGCAGAGCGGACTGGTTTGGGTGCAAAATCTGCCGTTGGCCAATGGCGCAAATATGCTGACCGTCACCGCGACCGACGCAGCGGGCAACACAACCGTGACCAACCTGGCTTTGTTCCAGAGCACTATCATCGTGACAATGAACCCGCTGGCCGGCGACCAGCTCAACCAATCGTCCGTGAGCGTGAGCGGCACGGTGAGTGATTCGAGTTATACCGTCACCGTCAATGGCGTGACCGCGACCGTCAACTCCGACGGCACTTGGGAGGCAGACAACGTGCCGGCGAGTTCATCCGGCACGGCGATTTTTGATGTGGAAGTTTATTCCGGCGGCGCGCCCAACTTTGTCGGCGCCAATCTCCGTTTCGCTCCCATGGATGACCCTTCAGGTGGAAATGAAGGCTCACAATTGTTCGCCATGACACTGCCAGTCAAAGTCGGTTTGATGAGTTATTTGAGCAATAATTCCGGTCAAGGGTTTTTACCTCAAAAAGGTGAGTATCCTTGGATCGGTTCCGGCGCTTATCCTTTCTGGAACTCGGCGGACTCGATTAATTGGACTTACCAATCGGGTGGTTCTGATATAGGTTATGAATTTAATTCGGGGGAATGGAATTGGGGGAGTACCTTTGAACAAGCCCCGGTAGATAAGTCTTGGGACAATCAACTAGGGACAAATTACAATGTGCTGTGGGAAAATGCCTCAATGTCAGGACCGGATGGAAACACAGAGGTGGAAGAAGACACGCATACCTATGTGATGATCGAGCCGCAAGGGCAGGTTGCTGCCGGCACAACCGTAACTTATCTTGTCCAAGCTCAGGCGTGGAATATAATTAGTAGTAGCCCAACTGTTAGAGACCCATTTCCGCTGGATTCGCTCAAAATCCAGGGCGTGCCGTTAACACCCGGTGGAGAAATGATTTTACAGGCTCCGGCGGGCGCAAACGTGGATGTGACACCAATGGGTTCAGGAAACTACTACTTTAACGTGCAAGCCTATCAGTTGGGCCAGTTGCTGGCGGTGGATAACAACCGGGATGGCCAGATCACCTTCGATGCTGCGGATGCCACAACGCCGGCCAAACCGTTCCGGTTTTGGATCAACGATTCAATGGAAAGGGGTGATATGGTATCCGGCGCGGAGTATCAGATTCCTGGTGAACCATCCTTTGGTGAAGACGATAATGACGATGACATTCCGTATGCGAACTACGCTAATAACCAGATTCAAGGTTGTTCCGATTCGGTCAATTTCTTCCCGGTGGCGCTTTGCTTAAGCAACGTCTTGCAACTGTTGCCACCGTCGAGTGGCTATGAATACCATCTTTATCAGGCCGATAGCGCGAGCATTGGCGGGGCGGTCAAATTCGTTTATACCAGCCTGACACCCACCAATGCTTTTGATTACCTCACCAACACCGCCAGCTTTGGCTATGGAGCCAGCTTTGACGAAGCGGCAATGAATGCGGATACCATCCCGGTGAACCATGACGTCACGCTGGACGCAAACTTCTTGGCATACATTCAAAACAATGGCGGAATGGGGGTGATTTTGGTGGAAGGCTGCGCGGCCACACCACACCCGTTGATGCTGGAAATCTGGCGCAACGGCAAATTATTGGCCGGATCGCCATTATACCTGAGCCTGAGCGGCGTGGAACAAATGTATCGGCATAAAAATCTTCGCGATGGTGCTGACGCGCCAAGCGGACTGACGGGCGATCTGACAGTGCGTGATAATGATCCCAGCCTGCCGATCCAAATGAGCGAGCCAGCCAATTATCCTGATTCGCTTTACAATCAGTGGTTTTTCGATGAACGATGGTTTATTTTTGTAGTTGGCTCCAATGTTGGCGGGCAAAATGCTCGTGGTTGGGAATCCGAAGTGTTCAAACGCATGTATTGGAGCGGCAACAAAGCCAAATTTGTAGGCGTGTCCTGGTACGGCGATCCTTATTTAAATAATGAAGGGGTTTACGATTATCACATGGCCGTGCGTAATGCTTTTGCAACCGCTCCATCGCTTGCCTCGTTTGTGAATGGTTTGAGCGGTAACAAAACTATTGCGGGGCACAGTTTGGGCTGCGGCCTCATCGCTTCCGCCATTGCCGATGCTGGCATGAACGTCAACAATGCCTGCCTTATGGATGCGGCCTTTGCCCAGGAATGTTTTGATGGCAATGCGAATGACAACCTCACCGCCATGCAGCCATCAGCATGGCAGGGATATGACTTCGGGCTGCTGGCAGCAAACTGGCACGAGCAATTTGATGCCAGCGACGCTCGCTCGACTTTAACGTGGCGCAATCGTTTTACCAACGCGATCAGCAAGGTTTATAATTTTTATTCCTCCACGGAGGATGCTTTGGGTGAGTATGACGGGGACGTGCCGGGCAGTGCCAATGGCAATCAAATTGTCAATTCTCTCGACGCTCTTATTATCAGCCATGGAAACGTGGAGGCCTATGTCTGGGCCTACCAGGAAAAAGCCAAAGGCGCCCAGGTTGACTATTACGTGCCAGTTATGCCGGGCTACTTCCACGTTGGCAGCCGTTACGGCGGCTGGGGATTTAACCTCAATGATGCTTTGCTGACGACATATACGAATTGGTATGTGGTGGATTATGCCACTCCGGCGCGGCGCGTGAAAACGCCGTCTGAAATTGGCACGGTAACGATGGATTTGCTGAACAGCAGCAAGTATTCGCCCTTGTTCAAGACGGGTTGGGGAACATACGATCTTGAACGTCCATGGAACGTTGTGATCAACACGCTGATTCACGAAGGGCCGGACTGGATTTTTGACCTTTACGGCATTACTTCAGGAAACACCATCGCCGCCGACCCGGTAAAACGCAATCAATTGCTGGCCGAGGCCATTCCAGCGTTGAGTAAACCAGTGGGGGCAAACAGAGCAACTGCTCTAAATAACAATCAATTCAATATGGCCACGCAGTTTGCGGATTCAGCACACTGGCCACGCGGTCCAAAAATAGGAACTGACATTCCGGATTGGCATCACAGCGACATGGATCAAATCGCATATCAATATCTTTACAAGTTGTATAATCAACTTGTCTCCAACTCAAACCAATGAACAAAAATATGAAAACAAGGATTATTATCTGCCTAGGAGCGTTAGCGGCGGTCGCATCAACAAATAATTTTATCACAAATGCGTTTGAGCGGCCAACCGCAAAAGTCACAGCAAAAATAGTTGATGAGGCTGGCGTGCCTGTGATAGGAGCCAATGTGCGCTTTGTCTTTTCGGGGGCAATGGACGACAATGCCATTGTCAATGTTGAAGGTCTAACGGATATTCAGGGACAGTTTACTGGCGAAGGCCATTGCAGAGGGGATTTTGGAGCAAGTGTGAGTAAAGAAGGATTTTATTTCAGCGGTCTTAATGTGTCAAAATTTACCAATGCAATAGATGGGAAATGGCAACCTTGGAATCCGATTTGTAAAACGATTCTTCGTCCTATTGGAAAACCGGTCGCTTTATATGCTAAAAAAGTTGATGTAGAAATTCCAGCCTTGGACAAACCATGCGGTTACGATTTGGAAGCCGGAGATTGGGTTGCTCCATATGGCAAAGGGATGAAAGCTGATTTTATCTTTACACTTCATCAGGAACGGCGCGGACTTCAAGATTTCGATGTGCTCGGAGAACTGACATTTAGGAATTCATTGGATGGTTTGAAAGATGCTCCTCAGCCTGTAGCAACTTACTCTCACTTTAAATGGGAACGGCAAGCACCAGAGAATGATTATCAGCCGAGGTTTCAGCTGCAAAACTCTTGGCATAGTAGTGGGAAGCCTATTCGCAGTTTTAAATTCAATGATAGAGAATGGGAAGGTTATTTTTTTCGTGTGAGGACAGTGGAGCAGGATGGCAAGATTGTTAGTGCTCGTTACGGGAAAATTAGAGGGGGCATAGAAATATATTCTCGAGACCCCAACCCAAAAGTCGTTTTCACCTATTATTTCAATCCCATACCAAACGACCGGAATCTGGAGTGGGATACCAAACATAATTTGTTTGGAGGATTGTCGGACATGGAAACTCCCCGCGAGCCATGAATATTAAATTCATTATTTGCCTTAGTGCTCTGCTGGCAGTAGCAGCTACCACCAATGTCACTGTTGGAAAATTTGAACTGCCGGCTGCCAAAGTAACAATAAAGGTTCTCGATGAGAACCAACAACCATTGGCCGATGCAAACGTATGGCTTACTTTTAAAGACCGCGGCACCTTCGAAGACCTGAACGTTCGTGGCTTGACCGGTGCAAATGGCTTATTCACTGGGGAAGGTGGCTGTGACGCTTCTGGTGTAGGATGCGGGATTACGAAAGATGGATACTATATGGGATGGGCCCCGATTCCAAAATTCTATGGAGCAGATGCAGATAATCGTCGGCAGCCATGGAACGAAACTTACACTGCCATATTGCGTCCTATTTGCAAGCCCGTTGCATTGTATGCAAAAAAAGTGCAGGCAAATGTTCCGGTTCTCGGTCAACCATGCGGCTATGATTTGGAAGCTGGCGATTGGGTTGCACCTTACGGTAAAGGAATGAAGAAAGATCTAGTTTTTACCATCCGAACCAAGGAAGTCAAGGATGCGGGTAATTTTGACGCGCAGGGAGAGTTGACGTTTGCCAATCCAATGGACGGGTTGCAAGGAACATTAATTCCCGATATTGGAAAAAATAGCATGTTCAAATGGGAACGGCAAGCGCCAGAAAATGGTTATCAGCCAAAGTTTCAACTTCAAAATACTTGGTGGGAGAGTCTGCATCAAAAGCCAGTTCGAAGCTTCAAATTCGGCGGCAAGGAATGGGAAGGCTCCTTTTTCCGCGTCCGAACCGTAGAGCAAGACGGAAAAATAGTCAGCGCGCATTATGGAAAAATCAGAGGCGGTATTGAAATCGAACCGCGCGAAACGCCAACCTGCACAATTATCTTTACCTATTACTTTAATCCTACGCCGAATGACCGGAACTTGGAATGGGATACGAAAAAGAATTTATTCGGCGGCTTGAAGGGCATGGAATCTCCGCGTGAGCCATGAGCAATGCCTGTCTTGTGGACGCGGCGTTTGCCCAACCGGCAGTATTATTATGAGCGAGTGGGTACCGCCGGGATCGCTCCAAATCAGAGGCGTGACACTCATGCCGGTCATTAAAAGTGATGGTTCGGTTTGGGGACAAACGCTTGTTTCTACCCTGGCAGGTGTGAATGTGGAGGTCACGCCGATGGCTCCGGGAAATTACACGTTCAACGTGCAAGCCTATCAATTGGGCCGGTTGCTGGCCGTGGACAACAACCGCGATGGCCAGATCAGCTTCGATGCCACGGATGCCACAACGCCGGCCAAACCCTTTCGGTTCTGGATCAATGACTCCCAGGAAGGCGGGGATGTGACCAGCGGCAGCGACACGGTTCCCGGCTCCAGTTTGCCCAATTACGCCGTGAATCAGGTGAACGGGCGCTGCGACTTGATTAACTTTTTCCCCGTGGCATTGTGCTTGAGCAATGTGCTGCAACTACTGCCGCCGGCCAACGGCTGGGAATATCACCTTTCACAAGCCGACAGCGCAGTAAAGTTTGTTTATACGAGCCTGACACAAAGCAATGCTTTCGATTATCTGACGAACTGGGACGGCTATGATGACTACGGTATTAACACCGACGAATGGGTGACGAACGCAGATACCATACAAGTGACCAGCGAGGGCGTGGCACTGGACATGAACTGGCTGGCGCAGGTGCAAAACAACGACGGCGTGGGAGTCATTTTGATGGAAGGCTGTACGAACACAATCAATCCGCTGATGCTGGAAATCTGGCACAACGGTCAGAAAATGGGCGGCGTGCCGCTCTACATAAGCATCAGCGGCGTCGAGCAAATGTATCGGTGGATCAACTTACGGGATTCATTTACGGTATCGGGGGAGACGCAGCCGACCATCAATTATCCGACTCGCTTGGCCGAGCCATCTAATTTTCCTGACAGTGCCAGCAATGGACGGCAAATCATTCACGTCCATGGATTCAACGTTACTGAACAACAAGGACGGGCTGAAATCGCCCAGGTGTTTAAACGCTTATGGCAATCGGGTTCCAAAGCCATGTTCACCGGCGTTACCTGGTATGGCAATGAATCTCGCTGGGATGACCCGACTGATGCATTGGATTAT
>Ga0182017_10003144_pt1 | contig 12347 bp, 10 predicted proteins | sample 712E3DmetaG_FD_120492 | JGI IMG/M metagenome (GOLD analysis project Ga0182017, IMG submission 120492) | Permafrost microbial communities from Stordalen Mire, Sweden - 712E3D metaG | ecosystem: Environmental > Terrestrial > Soil > Wetlands > Permafrost | place: Sweden: Stordalen | collected... | reverse complement strand
GGTTGATAAAATAAGATTTGCCAAGGCTCAATCTTCCTGCCAGAATATCATAAAACTTCAATCCGACAGTATATAAAACGGCATCCCACAAAGTGTAAATGGGAATAACAAATTCCTGATCAGATGTGAGATGTGGTGCATTTTTAAGTATCAGTCCGCGTTCATGTAAAGCCTCAACTACCAGCAGCAGGTCTCCCTGAGCCAGATAGCGTACTCCGCCATGAACAAGTTTTGTGCTTCGTGAAGAAGTGGCTTTGGCAAAATCGGATTGTTCCAGTAAAAGTGTTTTATAACCGCGTGAGGTTGCATCAAGCGCAATACCCAATCCTGTTGCCCCTCCTCCGATTACAATTATGTCCCATTCAGTGGATGATTGCTTAAACAACTCACTCAATAGTATTTTGCGATCCATCTTGATTTCATCTATTATTTTGAATATTAATAATACGGAGAATAATTCGAAAAACAAATAAAAATAATCAGGGAAAATTGTGGAAAGGGTGTCTCAAAAGTATTGATTTACCCCCTAGCCCCCCAAGGGGGGAATTATAAATATCTGTATATCAATAGTTCCGCAGAGCGGAATTTAGGGGTAAAAACAAAAAAAGGGCTTTTGAGACACCCTCAGAACAAATTGACCAGTCTTTTTGTTACAAGATAAATATCAATAATGAAAAAGACACTATTTCTATTGGGTTTAGGGTTGTTCGGAACTGTTTATTCTCAGCAAAAACCCGTTGTGGTCTCAACAGTTGATCTAAACAGATATACAGGCACGTGGTTTGAAATTGCCAGACTGCCAAATTTTTTCGAGAGAAAATTAAAATGTATTACTGCAACTTATACCCTTCGTGATGATGGAGAAATAACTGTCCTGAATAAAGGTCACTATATTACTGAACCATCCAAAGTCAATACAGCGACCGGAGTCGCCTGGGTACCAGATAAAAAAATTCCGGCAAAACTTAAAGTTCAGTTTTTCTGGCCCTTCAGCGGAGACTATTGGATAATTGACCTGGAGAAAGACTATAAATATGTGCTTGTCGGTGACCCTTCATTTAAATACTTATGGATATTAGCCAGGGAAAAGAAAATGGATGAGAATACGTATCAGATGCTATTGAAGAAAGCTGTTGAAAATGGTTTTGATATTAAGCCATTGATAAAGACGGAACAGGACTGCAATTGAGTTATTGATTGTATATTATCAACATTTTGTCATTTTCCGCAACCCCCAATCAGTTGATTTCGAACCCCCTTCAGGGGGTAGGGGGCAAAAACGTCGAACAGGCTTTAGCGTAATATCTTTTTGTAATCTTTCGGATTACCATCATTTGAAGCGGGTTTAAGGTCCAGAATCCTGCAAATCATGCCATAAATATCAGTGTTGTTTAATTCATGGAGCTTATAATTCTTCCTGAAAGCCGGACCAGCTGCATAAAAAATAGCGAACATATCTGAATTAGCATTATCGTATCCATGGGCTCCTCCCCGTAATGTAGAACCATCCGGTCTGGTACCAATACTCCATGAACTGTCAGCAGCAACAACAATTTCGGGAATCCTCGGATTAGTTCCAAAATGAAGTCTGGCAGGAACATTTGATTTAGCCCATGCTTTTAGTCCCTTTCTTGCATTTATTAACAACAGAACGCTATCCTTTTTACCTTCTTTGGGATTTATAAAATAAACCGGATTACCACCTTCAAGTGATGAAATCATTCTGTCAGGAATAATCTCTTTCAGGTTAATGTAGCGTTGCGGTGATATTGCCTCCATGCCATGATCTGACAACAGAATAAAATTAATTCTTTTCCTGTAAGGCAAGGCTGAAAGTTTTGTCCTGAGAACTCCAATAAGGCTGTCAAGTCTCTCTACAACTTTTTCTGTCTGCGGTGAATTAGGTCCAAACTTATGACCAGTTGCATCGGGCTCATCGAAATAAAGTGTAACAAGCTCAGGACGTTTATTCTCAGGATAACCCAGCCATTTAACTACAGTATCAATCCTTGCTTCATAGGTTACTGTACCATCATATTTTTTCCAGTATGATGGATGTATTCCTCCCACGGCTGCTTCCGATCCGACCCAGAAGAATGATGCTGCCCTGGCTCCCTGTTTTTCCGCTGTGATCCATATTGGTTCGCCTCCGTAGAATGAAGGATTTTCAACAGCTGCCCTGTCACTCATTCTGTAACTTAAACCAAGATCAGGGGCAAGAAAATTATTATCAATAAGTCCGTGGTGATCAGGATATAACCCTGTCGCAATTGTAAAATGATTAGGGAATGTAACCGTAGGAAATGAAGGGATCAACCTGTCTGCTTTCACACCTTCAGTAGCAATCTTATTAATATTGGGCGTTTTGTATAGCTGTGAATAATCCCATCTGAATCCGTCGAGAGAAACAAGCAGAACATAGTTTTTGAATTTCTTCCTTCCGTCACTTTTAAAACCTGATGCGGCACAAAGAAGAATTATAATCAGAACTATAAAACCAAATATATTTCTTGATGATTTAAGATTTCTGAAAAACAATAATTGTTTCATGGCTTTCATATTTTAATCAAAAGCCAAATATACAGGAAAGGAAACTCAGGTATTATGATCTGTGCCTGTAAATTTGTTGATTTTGACTTCGTCGAGGCCTCGCTCCGGTTCTTTGTTTACCCCGTCCCCAAGGGGAGCAAAGAACCGAGTCCCGATTTATCGGGACGAGCTCGGCGTAGCCAAAATCAATTTACTCCCCCTGGGGTTGGGGTAAATAAGTGGATATATTGTTAATTATTAATGAAACTCCAGACATACGGGAGAGTTCAGATCTACCTTACCGGAAGTGTTGGAAGGGAGACCGGATTTATTATCTATATCAAGTATTGAAATATTCCCTGATCTCTGATTTCCCACAAGCAGATATTTTCCGGAAGGATCAATAGCAAAATTCCTTGGCCAGTCGCCACCGCAGCTAGTATGTCCAGCGACTGTCAGAAGTCCATTGCTTCCAACCCTGAATGTTACGATTGAGTTTTCACCACGGTTTGAGCCATAAAGAAACTCACCCGAATTACCAAGATGAATATCTGCTCCGTAACTCGTTCCTTTGTAAGTTTCACTGAGAGTTGTGACTGTCTGCAACAGCGAAAGACCGCTTTTTTCATCAACCTTAAACACTGTGACAGTGGATTTCGACTCTCCGATTACGTACATTTTTGATCCATCGGTATTAAAAACAAAATGACGCGGTCCGGTGCCTGAGGGGAGTGCTATACCATTTTCATTCAATGAAATAAGCTTGCCGGTGATCTCATCAAGCTTGTAAATCATAATCCTGTCAAGCCCGAAATCAGTAAGATAAATATTCTTACCCGCCGGATCATAAGAGATCATGTGAGCATGTGAAATTTTTCCTGAATTACTTTTAAATTTAATGGAATCACAGATCTTTTCAGGAATTCCATTGTTATCAAGTTTAAAAACTGTTACTGAACCTCCTGTATAATTCGCCACAAAAAGGAATTTGTTGTCAGGTGAGATAGAAATATAACAAGGGCTTCCATTCGGAACTGAAATTTCCTTCACTTTACTAATTCTGGAAAAGTCTTCACTGTATTCAAGAGTAGTTACTCCGCCTCCTCTTTCCCCTTTGAAATTTGAAACTTCATTTGCTGCATAGATAAGATTTCCTCTTTTAGAAAAGCACAGGAAGGATGGATTCGGTCCAGCATCTGCTTTTGAAAATAAACTTATATTAGCATTGGATGAATTAAAATGAAAAATATTAATTCCTTTCCCCCCGCTATCTGTCATTCTCCCGGTGACCAGAATATTTTGGGCGCTGATACCATTCGAAAAAAGGATCAGAGTGAAAGCCATAAGAAAAAGGCTTATAAAATTAAAACTTCTCATTTTCAATATATTTAGTTAGTTTTTAATTTCTTATCCAACTCATAAAGGTTGAATCTGACACTTAAAATATATGGCAGCTTATCCTTTCCCCAATGTCCGTAAGTCGTTGTAATGAAGGTTCCGTCAGGAAGCAATTCCACTCCGGGATAGCAACAATCCCAACTTTGCTTATTGTCTTTAAATCTGATCCTGTACTGACCATCATTCCTTTTAAGAAGGTCATCATAGGTTCCTACCCATCCTGCCCAGTCACCTTCAGTGGGACTGCCCTGACCGGTTTCACCGGCAATAAGACTAAGGTCAGTCTCTTTTCTTTCCTCAGAAATTTTTGCAAGATCTTTTCTGAAGCTCAGTGGACTATAATCTCTGAAAACAATAAGCAGCCTTCCATCAGGAGCATATCTGATAACATGTCTGTCGCCGTTCAAAGAATTTGGAAGAGGCTTTGGATCAGTAAAGGTCTTGCCTTCATCATTTGAAAAGATAATCTGTGAATTAGATCTTCTTGAATTTTCCCTAAGAAGAACAGCCAGTTGTTTCCCATCCGGTGAACGGACAATTCCCGGCTCACACAGGTTCATATCTCTTCTGCTCAGGATAACTTCAGGAAATGACCATGTAAGTCCTCCGTCATATGAAAATGTTTTATAAAGTGTGAAAAGTCTCTGATCATTAACTTTTTTATCCTCATCATATTTGTTCTGGCCATCAGCAGTAAAATATCGCATATCATCATGGAACATGGCCATATAATGACCTTTCCCTGTTTTAAGAGGAACCAAAGAAGCCATTACCACAATACCTCCCCAGTCACCGATTTTACTTAACTCACTCCATGAATTGCCTTCATCTTCCGAGACTGCCATTCGTGCAGGATATAAGCCTGAAAAAACTATTAACCTCTTTTTGTTATCCTTATCAACAACACGATAAATTGTTGGAACTTCCTTTGATGTTTTCCAACTTTCCGGGACAGGAATTCTTTCGCTCCAGGTTAGTCCTCCGTCGGAGCTTTTTTTATAAACGATTTCACCCTTACCGTGTCCCTTGGGATAAACAGTAAGAATTGTCTTGCCATCTTCAAGAAGTACAGTTGTCGGGTGACCCAGGTATTGGCCATCTTCCCTGTCTATAATGACTTGTCTGAAAGTATCTTTATCGAGATCTATCAGGGGAATTTTGAGATAGGGCGATATCTTTCTTTCCTGTGAAAAACCAGGCAGCGCCAAGAATACAAATAACTGGAATGAAATAAAATACTTCATTATACTTCAAAGCTATCACATTCCCTGTATGCCTGGATAACCCTGGTTTCGCCTTCTTTCCCTTTTATGCTTCTGCCATGTTCCATGCATAGCACTCCATTGTATTTACGGCTGTAAATATATTTGAAAACATTTTTAAAGTTAATCTCGCCGGTGGTGGGTTCATTGCGTCCCGGATTATCACCCAGATGAAAAGCTGCAATATGATTCCATGCTGCTTCAATGTTTGGAATTAAATTGCCTTCGGTTATCTGCTGATGGTAAATATCATCTACAATCTTACAGACAGGTCTGTTTACGGCTTCACATAATTCATAAGCCTGCGGAATACGTGTAAGGAATAGTCCGGGATGATTCTTTAAAGTATTGAGCGGTTCAAGAACCATGATTAATCCGGCAGGCTCAAGAACATCACAACAATACCTGAGATTATCAATAACATTAGCCATCTGATAATCGGTATGAAGTTTCTCATCATATCTTCCCGGAACGACGAGAGCCCATTTAACGCCAGTTCTCTTTGCAACTTCAACACCCTCCTGCATTTTTTTGACAAGCATATCCTTTGTATCCTTGTCGTTCAGTACAAAAGAAGTTACTTTGAAATCGGCATAGAGGACAAACGGGCCAAGCTCCATTCCCTGGCGATTGATCTCAGCTGCAATTTTATTCTGTTCTTCGACCGGTCTGCTCATAAGTCCGTTATCGAACATAGCCCTGAAACCCATATCGTGGCAGAATTTAATATTATCGATCGGGTCTTTACCGGATAGTTCAGGAAACATTCCGAATGCCGGGGCATATTTAAGTTTAAATGGAGTGGTAGCATCCGTAGATTTTTGTTGTTTTGTGATGCCCGCAGCCCGCAGAAAAGTTGGTGCAGTAAGAAGCGCCGAACCTGCCAATACTGCTTTTTTAATGAAACTCCTTCTTGAGTTTTCCATATAATCTATTTTGTTTCAGGTTTATAAGCTTCTCCGGGTATCGGAACCTCTTTAGAAACATCAACAGGACCAAAAGCCAATACTTTTGGACCAAGTTTCAGATCTGAATTCATCATCTCATCCCAGGTAGTTTCTTTTCCCGTATAGGCAGATATGCGTCCCATGATGGCGGTCAGAACCGAATTTGCCGTATTCTCAAGTTCATTGAATGGTTGTGCTGTACGGATGGCAGTTACCATATCGATATGCTCCTGAACATAAGGATCCATCATTTTCCCCGGGGCGGGTTTTCCGTCTGCATCGAGAGGATATTCATATTTCCATTTTTCTTTCCCTGAAAGGTCAACAATACTGATATTTTTAGGGGATAGTATTGCGGCAGCTGTTGAACCCTGGATTCTTTCCGAAACATTGGATGGTGTTCCATTTATCTGCCGGCACATACTATGAAAATGCATTCCGTTTTCAAACACATAATCGACACTGAAATTATCAAACTGGTCACCTGTAACACGACGATGTCTGGCGCCCATACCAGTTGCTCTGACAGGATGAGTTCCTGTAAACCAAGTCATGACATCAAGGTTATGGACATGCTGTTCAACAATATGATCTCCTGACAACCAGCACCAGTTAACCCAGTTTCGGATCATAGATTCCATTTCCGACCACTCTTTGCTGGGTTCAACATGCCACAGTTTTCCTCCGTTCCACCAGACATTTCCTCCCACCACATCTCCAATTGTGCCGGCTTTAACCTGTTGATATGCACCTACATAATCGCGCTCATGCCTGCGTTGTGTTCCTGTAACTATAGTCAGTTCAAGTTCTTTTGCTTTTAATGCTGTAGCCATAACGGATCTGGCTCCTGTCGGATCAACACAAACCGGTTTCTCAGCAAAGATATGTTTATGTGCCGCAACAGCTGCCGCCAGATGTTCAGGACGAAAAAAAGGAGGAGTAGCCAGGATAACTATATCAATGCCGGCTTCCAATACTTTCTGGAATGCATCAAAACCCACAAAACATTTATCATCAGCAATCTCCTGTTTTTTCTGTTTCAATATTTCTGCCCTGCATTTTTCAAGACGATCCTTAAAGGTATCACCTAATGCAACGATCTGCAGGTTAGGTCCGGCACTCAAAAAGTTAATGGCAGCCCCCGTTCCCCGACCACCACATCCTATTAGTCCGGCTTTAAGAACAGGTCCGTCGGGAGCCTGATCACGCCAGGTTACTGCCGGGATAACTTTTTTAGTCTCCCGCGCACAACTTGTCAATAATGAAGGTACAACTAAGCCAGCTGCGCCAACAGTTGCAGCTGTTCCTAAAAACTTTCTTCTTGAGATTTCGGATTTTTTCATATTGGTTAAGTTTAGTATAATCGTTATGGCAATTTACAACTTTCCTGTCTTTTCATCAAATTCACAAACTACTCTGAATCCAACATAAAAACAATCGGAATACCACCAGATACTTTTGGGAATCTGAGGATCGGTTTTCAACCAGTCATCAGTTCTGGTGAAATCTCTTGCAGCACTTCTCAACCTGCCTGCCGGATCGTTAAAAGAACCGCCTCTGATTACGTGTTCAGTACCTGTTTCAGGTCCTTTCGGGTCTTTTATGACTTCACCATCATATTTCGAAAAGGAATCGGGTTGATACAAGTCAGAACAGAATTCTGCAACATTTCCCAGCATATTTTTCAAACCGAAGGGATTGGCTTTTACTTTTTCAGGAGTTTGTGTTTTAGAAATACTATTCGCTTTATAGATAATATACGAATTAATAACTGTTTTGTCGTTTTTCGAGATTCTTGCTTTTAGTCCTTTTTTCTCAAATTTCTGAGGGTCGCCGGGGAAAAAATAGGGTGAAGTTGTTCCTGCACGACATGCATATTCCCATTCTGCCTCAGTAGGTAAGCGATATGTCTTCCCGGTAACTGCAGAGAGCCATTTACAATATGTTTCAGCAGCATGAAAGCTTGCCGAAATTACCGGCCTCTGTTCCAATCCCCACCCCTGGTCAGGCTGCCCGTATGGAGGAGTGGCGCCGGAAATTACATCAACATTCAGGTTTCGTTTTTTTATTATCTCTTCAGTATCAGAGGATCTTCCCTGTCCGGAGGTTTGTTTATAAAAAGCCAGATATTCATCCCACGAAACTTCTATTTCTGCCATGAAGAAAGGACTTATCTCAACGTTAATAACGGGACCTTCATCATTTTTCCTGAATGGCTCCCCTGCAGGACTTCCCATCTTAAAACTGCCTCCAGGGATAGCAACCATGTTAAAGGAAACAGAAGAATTCGGGATCTGTTCCTTAAAGGATTTAAACTCTGTAACCTGAATCGGCTTTGCAAAAATTTCTTTTGGCAAAGATGAAGTTGCTCCAAAAGTTTTATTACTGCCATGAGTGTATCCTTCAATATAATGTCCGGCATTCAGATGGCAGTTAATACAATTAAGATCAGGTGTTTTTCTGTTTTGCTTGTAGTACAGATGTGCGTCTTCACCAGTTTTCGACAGCTTTGCAGGAAAAAGGTTTTCATGACATTTAATACAGCTGCTTTCATAGGTATACTTACGAGCATTCTCAAGTCTCGAGCGGTCGTTCCAATTGAAGGAGGCAGAGTCTTTTGTCCATTTATTCCAGAGATCCCGAAGACCGGTAGTTCCTTTAGCCCAGAGATATCCTTCCCCTTTCGGAGGAAGATGACAGTCGACACAGGCCACTCTGTAGCCAGACCGTGTTTCATAATGTACCGATCTTTTCCATGAGATATCAGCATCGGGATGAATATGACAGGAGATACAATATTTATTATTTGATGTCAGAATCAAGGCTTTATTGCCCCCGAGAATTAATAAGATCCCGACTATCAAACCAGGAACAAACCATTTCAGAAAATTTTTCATCTAATAAAAATCAAACGGATGAAGATAAAGAAAAAACCAAAATTCATACAAAAGTCATTAATATTCCGTTCATATTCTAAAACATGTCTCACTCATATTTTTATATGCTAATTTTGTTATCTTAAAAATTGAAAATGAAAAGAACCATTATAGTATTTTTTTCACTGTTGATTAGTTTTTCTCTTTTTTCACATCCCTGGAAACCTGCGCATTATGTGATCATTGATACTGATGGAGGAATAGATGACATAAGAGCCATTAATTTTCTTCTGGCATCTCCAAATGTCAGGGTTCTGGCAATAACTGCCTCATCAGGAGCATTGAGTGCAGATAATGCATACCTGAAAGTAAGAAGTCTTCTGAACTCATGTTTTCATGAAGGATTGCCGGTAGGAATAAACAGAAAAGAAAGATTCAGATCGCCCGATTATCTTGTTGCACTGCAGACAAAATGGGGAGATGAAACTGTTATAAAAACAGATAAAGCTCCGGAAGCGATTGATCTTATCAGGGAAATATTTACCGTTGAAAAAACAAAAATCAGTTTCATTTGTCTGGGTGGAATGAGCACTGCTATCAGAGCTATGAATGAAATTCCTGATTTCAGGGTGCAGGTCAAAGAGATATTATGGAGCGGAGATGGAATAAAAGATACGAAGGGCTTTAATTTTAATATTGATAAAGAGGCTTCTCTGAAAATCCTGAAGGGAGATATACCCGTGAGAGTGGTCAGGAAACCTGAGACTGGTGATTTTTATAATGAGTCCTTTATAAATGAAATTAATTCCATAAACACAATATATGCCAGGAAGATATCGGAGTCTTTCAAATCGGAAATGATTAAAAACCATAAATATTTATACACCGGCATTGATGATATGGTTTCTCTTTTTCTGCATTTCCCCGAACTTTTCAAGACTTTGTCTGAGGGCAATAATTCCGACTGTTTTCCTGAAAATATTCCTCAGATAAGAGAAAAAGCGCTGATTATACTCAGAGGTGAGACAGTTGCAAAGAACCAGGTGATTAAGGCATTGCCAATTGATTCATCATTTTATTTTCCAGACATACAGCGTGATGTTTCTGAGATTATTGATAAATATGGAATGGAAGAATGGACCTCCGGAGTTATTGCCAATGAGTTGCACAGGCATCTGGGTGTACTGACAATAATCGGAGTTAAAATGGGAATACGCGCAAGAGAATATTTCTGTACTGGTGTGGATGAGTTCAGGGTTACATCTTTCGCTGGGTCCGTACCACCCATGAGTTGCATGAACGATGGTGTACAGGTAAGCACTGGAGCAACTCCCGGACACGGATTGCTGACTATCTCCAGCGATACCTTAGCCAGACCTGTCGGTGAGTTCACTTATCTCAATTGGAAGATAAGACTAACACTCAAACCTGAGATAGCTCAGAAAATAAATGATGAACTGAAGGAAATAAACTTTGTCTATGGTCTTGATAATAATATCTACTGGGAACTAGTAAGAAAGAATTCTATTAAGTATTGGCGCAATCTTGACAGACACGATATTTTTATAATTGAAACACTCCATTAATTGCGATAAAGCTTTAGAAGCATTAAAGGCGGTAGAGGCTCCTATTCATCCGGTTCGTCAGAGATTGTGTTGTTGTTCATATTCCTGTAATAGGTGCCTATAACTTCTTTAGCTTTTTCGGAATCACTGTTCAGAATCATAACCTTCACACCAGAAGCCTGTATAGGTTCGTATATATAAGTATTTAAATTTGAATTTTTTACAAATGATTCTATCTCTGCATCCTGCAGAAGACTCTTAACCATTTCAGCCTCCCATAAAGTCCCGGAAAATATCTCTATTACAATATCCTTATCAATATCCATTATCAGAATGTTTTAATGACTAGACCTTCCCCAACCTTTTAGCTTTAACAATATTTACCAGGTTGTGTATTAATAAAGTTATGCAGATTCCAGTTATAATGCCGATTATTAGTGCTAATATTATCAACAGCTTAGTGGGAACTGCACAAAATAGCAGCACCACCAGTATTAAGCATATCAGCACTGCCAGAAACGAAGCTATTACTATTCCGTTTTTATTTTTCATAATTTAAGATTTTACAGGACTAAGATACTAATAAATAAGGGTGTCTCAAAAGCCCTCTTTTTTATGTTTACCCCTAAATTCCGCTCTGCGGAACTATTGATATACAGATATTTATAATTCCCCCCCTGGGGGGCAAGGGGGTAAATCAATACTTTTGAGACGCCCTCTACTGCCTTTTCACCCCTATTTATTGTACTGGTCAAAAAAATCGTTTCCCTTATCATCTGTTATAATAAAAGCCGCCATGTTTTCTACACGGATCTTCCTGATAGCTTCCATTCCAAGATCTTCAAAATCAACCATTTCAACAGATTTGATATTCTCGGCAGCCAGGATTGCAGCCGGTCCTCCTATTGAGCCAAGATAAAAACCTCCGTACTTTTTGCAGGCATCAATAACCTGTCTGCTTCGGTTCCCTTTGGCGATCATAATCAGAGAACCTCCAAGACTCTGGAATTGGTCTACATAAGAATCCATACGCCCGGCTGTTGTTGGTCCGAAGCTGCCAGAAGTCATCCCCTGCGGCGTCTTGGCAGGCCCGGCATAATAAACCGGGTGATTTTTAAAATATTCCGGCATCGGTTTGCTTTCATCAATCATTTTCTTGATTTGTGCATGAGCAATGTCCCTGGCGACAATGAGTGTTCCATTTAAGCTCAGCCTTGTCTTTACCGGGTACTTTGAAAGTTCAGCTAGCACCTCTCTCATTGGACGATCGAGGTTGATTACAACAGGTTTTTCAAGTTCAGGAGCTTTTGCCGGCATAAACCTGGCCGGGTTTCTCTCAAGCTCTTCAAGAAAAATACCCTCAGCATTAATCCTGGCTTTAATATTCCTGTCGGCGCTGCAACTTACTCCAATTCCTACAGGGCATGATGCCGCATGCCTCGGTAAACGTATCACCCTGACATCATGAACAAAATATTTCCCACCGAATTGTGCTCCCACACCATATTCATGACAAATCTTTTCAATCTTTTTCTCCCATTCAATATCACGAAAGGCCCGCCCGCTTATATTCCCTGAAGTCGGGAGATTGTCGAGATATCCGGCAGATGCCTCTTTTACCGTTTTCAGGGTAGCTTCAGCCGATGTTCCTCCTATGACCAGCGCAAGGTGATACGGAGGACATGCAGATGTCCCAAGCTCTTTAATCTTTTCCTTTACAAATTTTACAAGAGAATCTTCATTCAGAAGTGATTTTGACTGCTGATAAAG
>Ga0182017_10003142_pt1 | contig 12349 bp, 10 predicted proteins | sample 712E3DmetaG_FD_120492 | JGI IMG/M metagenome (GOLD analysis project Ga0182017, IMG submission 120492) | Permafrost microbial communities from Stordalen Mire, Sweden - 712E3D metaG | ecosystem: Environmental > Terrestrial > Soil > Wetlands > Permafrost | place: Sweden: Stordalen | collected... | reverse complement strand
CGACCCGGAGATTCTCTGGGCAATCGATGAGGTAATAAAAGCCCGGGGCGCCATGGTTGCGGTCAAAGGTAATACCCGGACGATCCTTCCGCTCGAATGCGCCGGTCTGATGTCGACCCTGCCTTACCCGCAGGTAGCTGCCCGGCTGGCAGATCTGCACCGGACAACCGGCCTGATGGGGGGGATTTCAGATCCCTTCATGTACCTCTCGTTCCTCGCCCTCACGGTCATCCCCTCCCTGCGTATCACGGATCGCGGGCTGTTCGATAGTGTGGCGTTCCGGGACGTGCCGCTGTTCATCAGTTAAGAAACCACAGTCGTGCAGAAAACACGGGGTTTTCCTCCATACCTTCCGATATGAGGACCCCCGCCGCAGTCGAAGTTATCACTTCGCCACAGCCTTTGACCGTCTCCTACGGGGGGACACCCCCGGTTTTCACTCCCATCGGCGATGGAAGCGGATTTAAGATGGTTTTTTTACCCGCTTTAAAATTCCATGATCCATTCATCCGTAGGCATGACGCGGGCGAACCGCTGCTGCTGGGTGACAAGGATCGCACGGTGGAGATCGGCAGCGCTGATGGAGCCGGCGTGGTTGGTGATATCGAGCGTGCCGGTTGCATCGGCAAGAAAGTTCACCGCATAGTTCCGGTGGAACGCCTGCCGTGCCGTGGTGTCGCAGCACAGCTGGGTCATATAGCCGGCGATGGTGACAGTTGCGATCGACCGCTCCTGCAGCCAGTCGTCAAGAGAGGTGCCGGTAAAACTTCCCGGCAGGGTTTTTTCCATGATGACATCGGCATGCCGCCGCTTGATCTCGTCATGGAGTTCCCACCCGGGCGTCCCTTTCCGGAACGTGGTTGCCTCCGGCGCCGTGCTGGTATGCCGGATGACGATGACCGGGACGCGGCCTTCGTGGGCCCAGTCCATGGCCTTGAGGATATTATCGAGGCTCCCGGCAGGGTGGGTCACCGGCAGTCTGCCGGTGAAATACTCGTTCTGGACATCGATGACCAGCAGGGCTTCTTTCATGATGCTCCTGAATACGTATCGGAAGATTCCGTAATACGCTTTATTGTCCCGTATCCCTGCGAGATCGAGAGTCCGATACCGAGATAATCGGGGATGTGGAGGTTTGTCCGGAATTTCCCGAGAAAGACCATCACGTTTTCCCGGCCGATCCGGTTCCTGCGGAACCGCACCTTCGCCTCGCAGCCGACCGGGACGGTTATCGCATAATCGAGCGATTTTACGAGTGTGGCCAGCTGGGCGGTGAGGAGATTCTGCATGAATGCATCCCTTTGCAGCTTGCCGTTCAGGTCATAGAACTTTTTTGCATTTTGCTGGTTCAGGGCAAGCCAGGGGGTCACAAATTCATACAAGATGATGGTGTCTGTGACACCAAACGGTTCCTCCTGAATCTCCTTGTCGCTGGAGGTAACCCGGCAGATGTTCTCACCGGAACCAAGGTTCGTCTGGTTACGGATGAGATAATACAGGCAGTCAGCGCCCTGGCTGATACCGGTCACCATGAGAGCACTTTTAACCAGTTTGACCTGAACTACCGGATAGCGGTGGATATAACCGGCAGTATTTTCCTTGTGAAGCGTGGTATACTCAGCCAGTTTCTGGTTGAGGAACGACCGGAGTTCATCGACAGAAAACCGGAGCGGGTGTTCCGGTTCAAGGGTCAGAGTATACATGCGGAGGATCATGACGGTTGCCTGTGGGGAGGAAATGCAGAGTCATCCCGTGGTGATGCCCGGAGCGGTGGTTTTTACCGGGAGTGTTGCCGTAACCGTAGTGCGTGCTTCTGGGAGGACCGAGAAGCGCCTGATTGCTGAAACGGTATTTGCGTTATTGGATATGCCGATAAAGTAGTCGCCGGGGACCTGGATCTCCCCGTATACAGACCAGGTGTTGGTCCCGCAGCTTCCTGCGGACACAACCGTTGTGGAAGAAACCAGCTTTGCAGCGGTTATATTACCGGTTGTAGATCCAACAGCAAAAACAGAGTACCGGAGTTCTTCACCAGCTGCGAGATTCGTTGTCCCGCTGATAGTGAATGTTTCTCCGGCATTCTGGTCGCTCACCGGGTTTACCTGGATATATGGCGACTGGTTCACGAGAGCGGGGCACGACGTCCCGGTCGGAGTGACCGATGGCAGTGAACGGATAAGGATCTCCCGGGATATACCGCAATCGGAGACAATCCGGTAGCGTCCGGGAGCCCAGTCCGTTGTAATAAACCGGTACGTTGCAGTAGATTCACCGGGTTTCAGGCTCGTGGTATTGCCGGGCGCCGGGTTTTCTTCCCCCATCCGGGTGACCCACTGGCCGGTCCCCGTCTGGTAGCGGACCGAAAACGAGGGCGGGTTGTTTGTGCAGGGGAGGTCGTGGTTTCTCTCATTGGTGACAACAAATTCCACCACTTCACCGAGATCGTACACGTCCGTATCCATTTTGATCAGCTTTGCCGAGTCCTCAGGCTGCGCAAGGGTCAGTTTGTATTTCGCAATGGATGCCGGGGTGGAGGTATTTGATGGAGCGGCAGTCTGGTTATCTGCAGCGAATGGTTGCGTGCACCCTGCGGTACAGAGAATGCACGCCAGCAGGAGAAGGATGAGGGATATTCGCAGGTTCATGGGGTTACCGGTGTCAGGCTGAATAAATAACATCGGTATAGGCAGATAAATATTTTTTTTAACGGTTCCGGTGAAAATGCCCGTGAAATGAACTATCGATAATCGGGTTACGATTGCAGAATTTTTTTTAAAAACACTGAAAAATTTTACAGAATTTCACGCGGGTTCTTTTAAATTTTTAAAAAATTTCTTCCCCTCACAGCACCTTCGTCCCCGTCACTGCAGCGAGCAGCAGGATGATCACCGGCTGGTGGACGAGATAAATAACGAGCGAGTGCTTCCCGAGAAATGCAAGAGGCACTGCGATCCGGTCCGGCAGGTGCGGGGCCTCAAACCTGCGGACACCCCCGTCATACAGGAATTCCCCAACTCCCATCCCCACCAGCACAGCACCGAACCAGGGAATGAGGGGCGTATAATCAACAGAAGTAAACGATGCGGGATAGATCCCGAGCGGGAGAAGCCAGACCGGTCCCTGAACGGTCCCGATAAAAAAACCGCCCGCGATGCAGAGCAGCCCGAGAATAATATTGTATTTCTTAAACCGGAAAAAGAGTGGAGATAGCATCACCGAGACGCCGATGAGATGCAGGATACCGAAAATGACAAAACCCTCGTGCAGGTACAGCCATGTGGCGAGCGTGACCAGGAGGCCAAGCGCAAAGATGCCGGCCCCGCGGAACAGGAATTTTTTTGCAAGCGCAAAACCGGAGAGTTTTGCAGCCGACCGGGCATGACTGATCACAAGGGAGATGCCGACAACGAGGAGAAAGAGCGAAGCGGTCGCCATCGCAAACCAGCGCCAGAACCCGGTCGCGACATTGACTGGCACGATCATAAAAAAATTCAGATCGAAGACGGTATGAAAAAGGATCATCATGAGGATCGCGATCCCCCGGGTCACATCAATCTCCGGAAACCGCGACACTGTATCCATGTAACAAGGTGAGCACTGGTTTCTGATATGGTTACTGTCCGGCCCGGCCGTACTATCACGGTACCTGCGATCATCCTTAAGCACCGGCCCGGATATTCTCTTACAGAGGAAGATGTATGACACTGGAAAAGGACGAGCATGTCATCGAAGCAATCGGGAAATGCCGGATTGTGATCCGGAACGGTCAGGTTGTTGAGGTAGGAGAGGCGCAGATCCAGGACTGCCCGCTCGCAAAAAGGTTTGCCTTTCCGGTCCCGGATATCGGGAAAGATTCGGTAAAAGCCAATATTGAGCACCGGATTAAGGCGTTTGGCATGTGTACACCCGGCCGCGAGGTGATGGACAAGAGGGAGTTTGTCGGGTTCGGGGCTTCCGAGCTGCTCAGCTTCGGGCTGCATAAAGGATTGATCGATGCAGTCGTTCTTGCGTGTGACGGGGCAGGAACCGTTGTCGTGACAAAACCGGCTATGGTGCAGGGGATTGGCGGCAGGATGTCCGGGCTGGTCTCGACTACCCCGTACCCTGAAGTCATGGACCGTATCGAGCGGAACGGCGGGTATGTACTCGACCGGGACCATGCCTCGATCGACCAGCTTGCCGGGGTTGCACTGGCGCTGGTGCGGGGATTCCGGAAGGTTGCCGTCACAGTCGCACGGCCGGAAACAGCGGAGACCATCCGCAGGATACACCCCAAAACCCTGATATTCGCGGTTCATGTCACAGGACTTTCAAAACCGGAAGCAGAAATGCTTATCAACGCGTCCGATATCGTTACATCCTGCGCATCGCGGACAATCCGTGAAGCTGTCGGGAGAAATGCACTGGTACAGGCGGGAACTGCAATCCCGATCTTTGCCATGACCATGGCGGGAAAAAACTTAATCGTGGAAAAGATCCGCCTGTCACAGGAGCCGGTACTCGTAAAACTCACCAAGCTCCCGGCACTTGGCGACCAGCAGCCGGATCCGCTGGTATAGTTCACCAATAATACCATCGAAATTTTTATCAGCACATACTATAATTTTTATCCGGGAGAATAGGAAATCTCCTGAGGAACCAGGAAATGGCTACACCAAAAGGATTTGTTGACGAGTTCATGGCATTTCTCTTGAAATACCAGGTCATTGGTCTTGCCGTTGCATTCATTATCGGTGCGGCTGCAACCAAGCTGGTAACTGCAACGGTGACCGATATCATCATGCCAATAGTTGCAATACTTATTCCCGGTGGAGACTGGGAAGCAACAGTAGTACAGGTGGGTCCGGCAAAATTCCTTGTTGGTGATTTTGTCGGTAATGTTATCGATTTCATCATTATCGCCCTCGTGATATTCCTGATTGTTAAATTCATGATAAAGGGCGACACGTCGCAAAAGGTCTAAGAATCTTTTTTCTTCCCGATGAATGATACCCCATCATATCATGTTCACCCAACAAGAATAAGGACCAGAAAAATGCGAGGGATGGGATTCGAACCCAAGAACTCCTGCGAGACCAGGCCCTGAACCTGGCGCCGTTGACCTGGCTTGGCTACCCTCGCGCCTGTATAGATTACCTGCCGGATTTAATAAAGGTAGGGTGAAAAGAAAGTTATTTTTTTATCTCGGTCCTATGTCCACCGGCTAATTTTTTCATCTCGCGGTCGCGGAGCTCGTTTCTCCGGATCTTGCCGGAGATGGTCTTGGGCAGCGATTCCACGTACTCGATGGCACGTGGATACTTGTACGGTGCCGTGACTTTCTTGACATGGTTCTGGATCTCCCGTGTCAGACCGTCTGATGCGGTGTGGCCGGGCTTTAAAATGATGAACGCCTTGACGATAAGGCCGCGGACATCATCGGGCGATCCGACCACGGCAGCTTCCTGCACCGCCGGGTGCTCGAGCAGGGCGCTCTCGACCTCGAACGGCCCGATACGGTACCCGGAGGCCTTGATCACATCGTCGTCCCTGCCGATGAACCAGAGATAGCCATCTTCATCCCTGTACGCCTTGTCACCGGTGTAATACCAGTCCCCGACAAAGGATTTTTTATTCTCTTCCTCATTGTCGAGGTACTCCCGGAACATACCGACCGGGCGCGGTTTCGTGTTGATCGCGATCTTCCCCTCCTCGTGAAGGCCCACCGGCTTGCCATGGTCGTCGAGCAGTTCGATCTGCCACCCCGGGGAAGGCTTCCCCATGGACCCGAACTTCGGTTTCATGCCGGGGAACGTGCCGATGCAAAGAACCGTCTCGGTCTGGCCGTAGCCCTCGTAGATAGTAAGGCCGGTCGCGTCCTTCCATGCCTTGATCACTTCCGGGTTGAGCGGTTCGCCGGCGCTTGTGCAGTGGCGCAGCTCAGAAAAATCGAACTTATCGAGATCCGCGAGGATCAGCATCCGGTAGATCGTCGGGGGGCAGCAGAACGTGGTGATGCCGTACTTTTCGATAAGCGGCAGGATCTCCGTTGCATTGAACCTGCTGCGGATATCGTAGACAAAGATCGCGCTTCCTTCGATCCACTGACCGTAGAATTTCCCCCATGCACTCTTCGCCCAGCCGGTATCCGAGAGCGTGAAATGGAGGTCGTTTGTCCGGAGATCGTGCCAGAACCGTGCGGTCACGATGTGTCCCAGCGGATAGCTGTGGTCGTGCACCACCATCTTCGGCTCACCTGTAGTCCCTGAGGTAAAGAAGATGAGCAGCGGGTCTGTGCTCTTCGTCTTCTTCGTGCCCGGGAGGTTGACGATCTTTGCCGATACCGGCGCCGGGTACTTGAGCTCGATCGGATAGCTGATCCAGCCTGGCCGTGTCCCGTCGATCAGCATCCTGCAGGTGAGCGATGGGCACTGTTTGGCAATCTCATCAATCTTGTCCGCGTGTTCCTCCATGGTGATGACCATCCGGATATCGGCACTATTGATCCGGTATTTGAGGTCCTTGGGAGTGAGCATAGTCGGTGCCGGGCAATACACAGCGCCACGTTTGATGAGGGCGATGGTGAAGGTCCACCATTCGGGCACACGGGGGAGCATGATAAGGACTTTGTCATCCTTGTTGAGGCCGTACTTGATCATGATATTGACGATCTGGTTCGAGAGCCTCATCAAGTCCCAGAAGGTGTACTTCTTCTCAACACCTTCCTGGTTCACCCAGATCATGGCGAGCTTGTTCCGGTCCTTGTTCGCCCAGGCATCAATCACATCAAACCCGAAATTAAAATATTCAGGCACTTCGATCCGGAAATTCCTATACATCTCCTCATAGTCCGGCATATTGTGGTCTTTTGGGCTCGTGACCGGACCGGCCGAAGGCAGGGTCGTTGCACCAGCCGTGCCGGTTCCGTTGCTCCGGGAGAGGTGGGTGGTGCACGCTTCGGTGATCCAGTCGGATCGCGAGATCTTCGTTTTCGCGCACGATTTATCGATCGTGCCGGTCAGGGTGTCATCCATGGTAATTGAATATCGCACCATGCAGATCACTTTGGTGGTGCATTTTTAAACGTGTTACGATTAGTTCGTGCACCATAAGCAAAGATAAGAGGGCACTCAAGCCCATAGGGGCTGCCCGTGAGAAAAAAGGATGAGGGCAGTTATTGCATGCCGGTGTTCTTTTTCAGCCCCGCTGCCATGAGTTCGTTTGCGTTTTTTGCCGGAGATGGCCTTCCCGGAGCTCCGCAATGAATACGATCTCCCTCAGGAACATGCTGAGAGTGGTTGCCCGTTTCTCGTAAGTCCTGATGCCAGGGAAAAGGAATTCTCAGGGTTCATACCTTTGTTCAGGACAACAAACAGCATGACGATCAAGCGACGGGTCCGGTCGGATAACCTCATTGCCGGGGTCTTTTGAACCACAGGTTGTTCGAGCAGGGCACCCTCCACTTCAGATTGCCTCGTGCGGTACTCCAGATCGATAAACCAGAAGAACCCGTCATAGTCCCTGCTGATTTTATCTCCCGTGATAACCCTGCAGACGACTTTTTATTCTGCCCGGGGTTGTCAGGGAATACACCGAAGGGATCCGAGGGGAACGATACGCGAAAATCGTCGGGAAACCGGGAACTGCGAGAGGACATAAAGGTTGTCCATTAGTATTATGATTCAGGGCACAGCATAGTATAGTGGATGGCAGACAAGAAGTACGCTTCATTAAAAATTGAGAACATCGTAGCATCGGGTGTTATTGCCGATTCCATAGACCTTGCCGAAGTCTCCGGTAAGATCAAGAGCTGCGAACTCAATACCAAGAGGTTCCCGGGCGCAGTGTATCGGATCGAGAACCCGAAAATAGCCTCGCTGATTTTTTCTTCCGGTAAGGTTGTGCTGACCGGTATCCGTGACAATAAAGCTCTCACGGACGGCCTTGCGATCATCATCAAGTCCCTTAAGGCAGCGGGTGTCGATACATTCAAGGAGCCAAAAGTGGCTATCACCAATATCGTCTGTTCCTACGATATCGGGAAATACATCAACCTCAATAAGGTCGTTATCACCTTAAATCTCGAGAATATTGAATACGAACCCGAACAGTTCCCGGGCCTCGTGTACCGGATCAAGGATCCCAAGATCGTTGCGCTTCTCTTCTCCTCAGGAAAAATTATCCTCACCGGCGGGAAGAACCTTGAGGATATTAAGAAAGGCCTCGATTTTCTCGAACAGAAGCTCGAGAGCATCATGTAATTTTTTTTATTTTTTTCTACGACCAGTATCGATGGGTCTGGATGAAACTGCGTTCTGCTTTTAAGATCTCGCGGTAGAATGCATCCCCCTCGGTCAGTGTCGCCAGTATCCGTGAGGCATTCTCCGGCCCGACGCCCCGAGCCGATAACGCGATGACTGCCTTTTTGCCGCTGGAGAGGACGATATTGGCATTCTTCAAGAGCCGCTGCTCCACTGCCCGCTCCACTACGGTCTTCCGGGGTTTTTTTACCACGGCGTATGATTCTTCTTCATAGGGTTTGAGTGCAGCAACAAGACGCGCCCCGCATTTCGGGCACTGGGGGTGTTCTGGAATGCGGGACATAACAGTCATGCTCTTCCAGTTGCGGCAGTTCATGCAGCACAGGAGCACATCATCCTGGTCAAGCCTGCGCCTGAGCGTTGCAAGGACTGCCTGATCTGCGGTGGGGGGTGGGATCTGGTCACGCGACGACAGCATCCCGCCGGCACCGATCAGCGAGTGCGGACCCAGCGCAATACTGATCTCGCCCTCCTTGATCAGCTGTATAATGGAGGAAGCAGTATCGATATCCATATATCCCGTGAGGAGTTCCCGGTAAGCTTCCTGCTGCACGATGGTATTGTCGAAAAACTCAAGGAGCCGGTGGATGCTGATCTTCTCATAATCTGCATCGGGATCGATAGCTCCGAACTTTTTTGCAATCTGTACCAGTTTCCACTTGAAGAGCGCGGTCCTTTTCAGCGCGAGACGGATGATGCCGGGCATATGGGCGGGATCGAGCGAGAGGAGAAAGTCCCGGACATCCGCCGCACGGATATCAAACGGGAGCCGCAGCAGGATCCTGTACGCGTCCAGTTCAAGGCCCACCGTGGTCCCGTACCGGGCGGATATGAGGACTGAGAGGACGCGGCCCAGCGCCTCGTTCGCCTTGTGGCCGGCACAGACATTGCATACCACCCCATCATCGATGTTCTCAAGGGTGATCAGCCGGTCGGTCGGTATGAGCGACCGGTTTTTATCCATCTCAACCAGGAACTTTTCGGCATAATTCACGTTATCCTGGTCATGCGTGTAATCCGTGATTTTGCGCGTCCTGCGTATCCCGCCGGCTTCCCGGGCAACGGAGAACGGGACGGGGATCTGTTCGCCCTCCCACGAGGGCAGTTCCCCGGTCACTTTCTTTGCCGGCTCAACCATCAGCTTGCCATCAGAAATCTCAAGTACGCGCCAGAGCTGTCCTTTTGTTATGAAGACCACACCGGTATGGACCCAGCCGACCACAAACGACTCGTCCAGCGTGCCGACCGTTCTCCGGGAAACCATATCGAAGACCGGGACTTTCCGCTCATCGTGGATCATGGACAGGTTGCCGGCAAGATAGCGGCGGGCGCGTGCGGTGGTGATGATCCGTGTGCCATCCATCCGGATGAGGCGGTGCTCTTCCATCTGCCGGCAGACGTCCTCCAGCAAAGGACCCGGTTCCGTGAAGAGGGATGTGCGTGAGAGGATCTCTTCAATCTTCCCGCGCTCAATCTCCCCGTATTCGACTGCGATGGCTGCAACCTGATTAGCGAGTACGTCCGCTGCATTCTGTTCGGCAACAACATCCTCGAGCTCGTTCGCCCGGGCTTTTTTTGCAATTACCAGCGATTCGAGCAGGTCATCGAAACCGGTTGCAAGAATCGTGCCGTGGGAGACCGTGTTCAGCTGGTGACCGGAACGCCCCACGCGCTGGACAAGGCGTGCAACCTCGCGGGGGGAACCGAACTGGATCACATGATCGACCCTCCCGATGTCGATGCCCAGTTCCATGGAGGAGGTACAGATAAGGGTGTGAATCTCCCCGCGCTTGAACCGTTCCTCGGCATCGATCCTCACCTCTTTCGAGAGCGACCCGTGGTGCACTTCAACGTCACCCCGCTCAAACAGGGCATGCCCCAGCGCCTCTGCGGTAACGCGGGTGTTGACAAACACAAGCGTAGAGCCTTCCCGCCTGAGCATCCGGGAGAGTACCTCGGTCTGGTGCCGGAAATCATCACCAACATACCGGACATCGATCTGGAGGTTCTTTGCAACCGGCACCTGCACAATGGAAAATGGACGCTTCCCGCACATGAACCGCGCAATATCTTCAGGATTCCCGACTGTGGCGGAAAGGCCGATCCGCTGGAACTCCCCGGCATAGACATGGAGCCGTTCAAGGGCAACTGCCAGCTGGGCGCCACGCTTGCTGCCGGCGAGTTCGTGGATCTCGTCGACGATGACGAACCGCACGTGGGCAAGGTGCTGCCGGAGCCGTTTCCCCATGAAGAGCGCCTGCACTGTCTCGGGCGTGGTGATGAGGAGGTCCGGGGGACTGAGCGCCTGCTTCCGCCGCTCGCCCATGGGCGTGTCCCCGTGGCGGACCCCCACCGTAAGGCCGAGCTCGCTGCACCACCACTGCATCCGTGCGAGGATGTCGCGGTTCAGGGAACGCAGAGGCGTGATATACAGTGCCTTGAACCCCCCGCCGGCAGGCATCTTCATAAGTGCATCGAATACCGGGAACATTGCGCTTTCCGTCTTGCCGGTACCTGTCGGTGCGATCAGGAGCGTGTGGTCTCCCCGGAAGATAGGGGGGATTGATTCCTTCTGCGCATCGGAAAGAACCGTAAACCCGCGCTTCCTGATGCAGGCCTGCACCTTCGGGTCCAGCACTTCAATCGCTTTCATCATGGATCACGGACTGCAGGGAACCGATGTAAGTCCCATCGGCGAGGATAATCTCGGTTGTATCCGGAACCATGTTCCGCGAGAGGGGAGAGAACGGTTTTTTTGTAATATGGATGATATCGTACCCTGCGATCTCGTTGAAGGCCGGCATGAACAGCACACGGGTCGGTGTGACACCTTCTTTATCATCCGCCATTCCCAGCGCTTTTGTATCCACTCCCGCCCGCAGGTATGCCGGGGACTGGAGGGCACAGCCGACCTCGTCCCGGAGGGAGAGCAGAGGATGGTGATGCCCGATGATCATGAGATGCCCGGCAAGCGACGGTGACGGGCACATGTGACCGTGGAGGTAGCCGACCCCGTCAATGACAGCCCCGTCCTTTGCGCAGACCTCAGCAGGTCTGAGATACCGTTCAATACCGATATCGTGGTTGCCGGGAAACACCCGCAGGGGAACCCGGTCCCGCAATGTCTCAAGGATGCGGGGCAGTTCATAATATTCCTGGCGTGTAATCGACGGGATACTGTGCTTGACATCCCCGAGCAGCACCAGCCCGTCAGGATCCACACGGTCCACGATCGCAAGCAGTCGTTCCAGCCGGGCCTTGCTCCTGCTCCGGAAATGGAGCCCGTGCAATGCAAGGTCTGCCTCGATCCCGAAATGGAGATCGGCAACAACGAGATACCGCTCTTCCCCCGTAACGACCAGTGCCGGGCCGTCACCAATAAATTCCAGGTTCATAACGGTTTTACAAATCCCTTCTGGGGCTGGTAGCATTCATCTTCAACGATCAGGGATTCGATAGCGGCAAGGACGGCTTCCCGGGAAATTGCTCTCATCGTAGCCATTTCAAGGATCTCTTCAACAGCAACACCCCGGGGACCGCTGGTTGTCCGGATGTATTCCAGGATAATTTCACGGGGATCCATTTGCACCACACCACCCGGTTCCTGGAGGGGGCGGACACTGGTAAGAGCGCCGGCAACCATATCGGCCAGTTTACCGAGATCCGCGGAGGTCGGGAAATAGTGTGAACATGCCTGCAGGATCCTGCTGTCGGTGCAGGTTCCTTTCAAGACATGGTGCACCACCTCAAGCCGTGCAAGGGTGGCAACTGCAGTCGTGATTACCCACTGGTCCCGGATAAGACGGTCGATGACATGGACCTGATCCGGGCGGATGGTCAGCATGGTTTTTCCCTCTCTCCGGTACAGCTGGGCACGGCCGGATACGGAGACGAATGAGGGAAGCGGGATCTTTCGGATCGATTCAGCGAGTGGAGTATTTTTCCCGCCGCAGACCAGATCAAATCCTCCGGTCGGATCGGCAAAACGGGCAGAGAGCATGTCGCCCTGTTCCTGAACCTCCACCAGCGCTCCGGCAAGGAACACCTGG
>Ga0182017_10003140_pt1 | contig 12349 bp, 8 predicted proteins | sample 712E3DmetaG_FD_120492 | JGI IMG/M metagenome (GOLD analysis project Ga0182017, IMG submission 120492) | Permafrost microbial communities from Stordalen Mire, Sweden - 712E3D metaG | ecosystem: Environmental > Terrestrial > Soil > Wetlands > Permafrost | place: Sweden: Stordalen | collected... | reverse complement strand
TCGACGGGCCTTCCGTGGTGATACCGCCTTACTCGCGGCGCACCATCCGCGTGAACGACTTCGTGAAGTCGTCCGACGTGTCCACGCGGGTCGAGACCGACGGCACGCCCGTCGTGGCCGAGTTGTCCATGTACGGCAACAACCGGCGCTCGGGGACGTGCTCCATCGGTGACAAGGCCGCTTCCGCGGACTGGTACTTCGCGGAGGGAGCGAACCACTCGGGCTTCGAGAGCTACCTGCTGTTGCTCAACCCCCATACGGACCCCGTGGACGTGAACCTCGACGTGCAGGCCACCGATCCGTGGAAGGGCGGGACCCGTCACGTACCGAAGACGGTGACGGTCCCGGGCCTGTCCAGGAAGACGGTCAGGCTGGCCGAGCTGGCGCCGGGGCTGGACGTAGCGGTGCACGCCAGCGCGGCCAGTCCTTTTGTGGCCTCACGCTCGGTCTACTGGAACGTACCGGGTGGCAGGGCCGGCCACGAGAGCACCGGGGTAAGCGCCCCGGCCACGCAGGTCTTCATGCCGGAGGGCTGTACGGCCTACGGTTTCGAGACGTGGCTGCTGGTGGAGAACCCCGGCGATGAGCCGGCGAAAGTCTCCGTGTATGCCATGGGGGAGGGCGGCGAGAAGAAGATCGCCGACATGGACGTGGCGGCGGGGACCCGCGCCAGCCTCCGCGCGAACGACTACTTCAAGGGCAACCTGTCACTCAGGGTGACATCGACGCAACCCGTCGTCTGCGAGCGGTCGGTCTACTGGAACAACAAGGGCGGCGGGACCTGCGCGCCCGGCTACCCTCAGTAATCGAAGAGATCCAATAAAAAAGGCGGGCCGCGATGGCCCGCCTTTCTCGTTCAGCGTTTTCCCTAAGCCGGCTCGAAGTGCATGAGCAGGAGAGGGTGGTCGACGTTCTCGTCGGTGTACGCGACCTTGACCGGCATTCCGACCTTGATGACGTCAGTCGAAGGGCCGTAGTTCTGCAACTGGTGCGTGAACGGCGTGTCAGCCCCGTCCAGCTTTACGACCGACAGCACGTAAGGTTTCTCCACCTTCATGAATGAGGGCACGAACTGCGACACGCTGTAACCCACGAGGGTGCCGGTGCCCGGCAGTTCCTTCCACTTCGTGATGGTGAGGCAGTCCGCGCAGACCGGCCTCGGTATTCCCCACACCTTGCCGCATCCGGGGCACTCGGTGGTGACGAACTTCTTGTTCGCGAGCTCGATGAAGAACTTGGAGTACTTCCCGAGCACGTGCTTGTAGGTGAAGTCCATCTTCCACTCGATGCGCATTACCTCGCGGAAGTCCTTCCATGGGTCTCCATCGGGATGCGCAAACGCCATGGGATCCTCGGCGGTGAAGACCTCCATCAGTGTGTTAATCTGCTCCAGCCCCATATCAGTCCCTCCTCTCGAATACGTTGATCGCGCAGAACGTACCGGTCCCGCCGTGCGAGTCCATCGCGCCGCGCTTTGAGTTGAGCTCCACCTGGCGCTTCGGGTCCACTTCCTGCCTCAGCTGCCGGAGCACCTCGACGCCCTGGCCCACGCCGGTTGCGCCGACCGGGTGCCCGAAGCCGATGAGGCCGCCGGAGGTGTTGGTCGGCAGGTCGCCGCCCAGGTCGAAGACGCCCTTCTCGGCGAGCCTGCCGCTCTCACCGGGCTTGCAGAGGCCCAGGTCCTCATAGCTCACGAGCTCGACGCCGGAGTACGCGTCGTGCACCTCGAAGCAGTCAAGGTCTTCGCGGGGGTTCTTCACGCCGGCCATCTTGTAGGCCTGACTTGAGCCGAACTGCTTCCCGCGGAAGTGCGTGATCCCCGGGTCCGGGAACGGCCTGTCCGCCATCCTCATGAAGTCCGTGCCGCACCCCGTTCCGGTCAGCTCGATCGTGGGCTTGGAACCCCAGATGCTCGAGTTTTTCTTCGCCCATTCCTCGGTCGCGAAGACGAGGCAGGCCGCACCGTCGGAGAGCAGGCAGTTGTCGAGGAGCTTGTAAGGGTAGGTGATCATCTTGGACTTCATCACGTCCTCGACGGTGATGTCCATCGGGTAGTGTGCCTTCGGGTTGTACATCGCGTTCCGGTGGTTCTTGACGCTGATGGTCGCGAACTGCTCCTCGGTCGTCCCGTACGTTTCCATGTGAGCGGTCATCATCATCGCGTAGTAAGCGATGTAGAAGCCCGCCACCTGCACTTCCCAGTCGGTGTCGGAAGCCAGTGCGATGAACTGCTGGGCGACGTCAGAGGGCACCTGGCGCCCCATGTTTTCGCCGCCGAACACTATCATCGAGTCGCAGAGCCCGCTCATTATGTAGGCGTAGGCGTTGCGGATGGCGAGGCCACCGGTCCCGCCGCCGCCCTCGACGCGCACGTTCGGCTTGGGGCACATCCCGATGTTGTCGTGGAAGATGGCACCCGCCTTCAACTGCTTGTCGAAGTGGTCGCTGAAGTAACTCGTGGTGCTGTGCTCGATGTCAGCGATCTTCGTCCCCGAATCCTCCAGCGCTTCGATGACGGCCTCGTTCATCCAGTCGCGCATATTGCCGTCAACGCGCTCGGCGGCGAACTTGGAGATGCCGCCGCCCAGTACGAATACCCTGCGCTTTTTATCCAGGATCTCCATACTCCTCCCTCCCTTCCTTAGCTCGATTCTCTCTGGTTTTCGCTTACAAAAAGTCACGCCGGCCGGCGTGTGAAGTCACGGACAAGGACTCTGTCCTAACCGGCTGCCTGGCCGAAAAAGCCTCGTGCGTGGATAGCGAATGTTTCCGATATATCTCCTGCTCAAGGCCGGACTAGTATATCAAAAAACGTCGAGGCGGCGTGTCAACGGCAACCGGATATTAACCTAATGGTCAGGTTCACTCGCTACTGCGAGGGCACGGCCGACTTGAGCTCCGGGTCGTACTTGAGCAGGAGCTCGATCACCTTGGCCCGCTCGGCCGAGGGCGTCCCGGCCCCCCTCCCGTACATCGTCTCTAGATCCTGCGGCGTCATGGCGACCAGCGAAGCCTCGAGCTGGTGCACGCGGTCCCGCAGGTAATCCGCCATGGTGTCCCGCGCACCAGCCAGATCGGCGTTGGTCGGGCGCGAGCCTTTAGTGACCGAGCCAATCAGGGACACCAGCGCCTTGTTGTTGTCGACCAGTGAATCGAGCCCGGCGTTGAGCTGGACGGCGCCGCTCCTCACGGCCTGGATCATCGCGGCTTCGCCCGCGCGCATTTGAGCGTCGCGCGCCAGGGCGTCGGTGACGGCGGTGCGTACGGTGTAGCTGACGTCGCTCTTAGCGGCGCTGGAGGACTTCTTCGAGCCGCAGGAGGAACACGCCAGGGTGACCGCGAGTGCGACTGTGATTACGGTGATCAGGCGACGTCTATTCACGTGCATATTATCGGCGCGCGCCCCGCGCTTGAAAAGCGGCGTCCCCGCCCGGGTTGTGAGATGATTCTCTGCGAAGTCGGGGACCGAGCATGGGGGAGTCCATGGAAGAGAGGTTCGACGCGAGCCGCGCGTTCGTCCACATCGAGCGGCTTGCGCGCCTGCGGAGGCTGCCGGGGACGCCGGGTGAGGCCGACGCACGCGCGTATATCAAGGCGGCCTGCGCCGAGGGCGGGCTGGAGATGGCAGAGGACATCTTCCACTACACGGGTGCTCCGCTGGTCGTGGCCATGCCGCTCATCACCCTCGGGCTGGCGCTGCTCTGCGTGGCCGGCTCCGTCGTCTACCTGGTCGGAAGCTCTGTCGCCATGTTCGTTCTCGGCATCGTCATCCTCGGGGCGCTGTTCCTCTCGTTCAAGTGGTCCGCCACGTTCGAATCGTTCGCGGCGAAGGACGGGAACAAGGAGTCGTCCAACCTTCTCGGTACGGTCGAAGGCCGCACGTCCCGGGGCACCGTCATAGTCAGCGCGCACTACGACTCCAAGAGCCAGTTGATGCCTGTGTCCGTAAGGGTCGCGCTCTATTTGCTCGGCTTTATGACGGCGGGCCTTTTCGCCTTCGCCCTGATAGCCGTCGGCGCGGTCATGATGTCCGGCCCCGACCTGTCCGGTAGCACCGCCGGCTTCGTCATCACGCTCCTGCCCGCCGTATGTCTCCTCGCGCTTTCGATAAACGTGACGGGCAACAGGTCTCCAGGCGCGCTCGACGACGCGTCCGGCATCTCGGTGATTCTTGAGCTCGGCCGGCTCATCAAAGGTGAGCCGCTCCGCAACCTGGACCTCGTCGTGGCCTGCTTCGGCTGCGAGGAGGTCGGGCTGGTGGGCTCGATCAAGTACATGAACTCATACGCCGCCGAGCTGAAGGAAAGCGGGCCCCTCTACATGCTCAACTTCGACATGCCGTTCTCGCCCTCCGGCTCGATATTCCTAAGCACGGCTTTCGAGATGCCGCCGGTGAAGACGAGCGCGGTCCTCAATGAGAAAACGCGCGAGGCCGCGAAGTCGATGGGCATCGAGCTGAAAGGGGTCTACCTTCCGGTAGGGGCCGCGGCCGACCACATGCCCTGGGTGAAGAATGGCTACGAGGCGACGTGTTTCGTGTCGCCAGCCACCTTCGTGCACAGCTCGAGGGACACGGTCGAGAGGATCAACCGGGAAGGGCTGAGGAGGGCCGGCGACATCGCGCTGGAGACGCTGCGGCTGCTCGATCAGTCGGCTGGCACCGGAGGCGCCGGAGGCGACTGACCGAGGAACTCGTCGATCTCGGCGGCCGCGGCTATCCCGTCCGAGCACGCGCCGGTGAAAGAGCCGGTTCCGATCGCGTCTCCGCCCGCGAAGACCCCTTTTCTAGAGGTGGCGAAGGCCTCGTTGACCTTCACCTTTCCGTCTTTCTCTAGCTTCATCTGGCCGGCGAGATAAGCAGTGAGCGACTCGTCCGGCATGCGGTCGCCGGCCAGGATCACCGTCCCGACCTTGAGCGCGTTGTCATCCCCGGCGATGAGAGGTATCTCCTCGGCGTCGCCGGAGAGCGGGACAGTCCTTACGGTCTCGACCCGGCCCTCTCCGACGAGGGCGACCGGCTTTCGCCTGGTGAGGATCACGACACCCTCCGCCTTTGCGGCCCCGAGCGATTCGGAGGCCGCGCGCATCGAGTCGGGCTCGAGGGACGTGACGAGGTAGACGTTCCCGTCCTCGAGGATGGACTTCGCGAGCCGCGCCGAGTCGATGGCGGTGCAGTCGTCGCCCAGGACGGCGACATTCTTCTCCAACTCGCGCCTGACCCCGCGCTTCGCGGAAGTCAGGAAAGAGAGCGCGTCGATGACACCCGGCAGGTCCGCCCCGGGGAGGGTGCACGATCTGACTGACTGCATCCCGGTCGCCAGGAAGACCACTCCGTAGCCTTCGCGCGCGAGCGACTCGAAGTTCACGTCCTCTCCGAAGACCGTCCTCGGCTTCACCCGGACTAGCTCGAGTACGTGTGACACCTCGCGTTCGTAGGACTGGTCGGAGAGGCGGAAAGACGGCATCGCCATCGCCGGCAGGCCTCCCGGCTCCGGCTGCGAATCGAAGAGGGTGACCTTGTGGCCGAGGCGCGCGAGCATGCCGGCGCAGGAAAGCCCGGCCGGCCCGGCCCCGATAACGGCGACCATGCTACCGTTCGTCGCGCGTACCGACCTTGCACGACCTTCGTCACCGGCGATCGCACATGTGAGCGTCTCGACGTCGGATATCTTTATCGACGAGTCCGTCTCAGACCTGGTGCATGTCGCCTCGCACGGCTTTCCACAAAGGGCGGCCACGCACCCGGCGAGCTCGCACCTCTCGTGGATCAGGGCGGCGGCGCCGGCGAACTCGGCGGAGTTCACGCGCCTCATCATGCCGGGAACGTCGATGCCGAGCGGACAAGCGAACATGCAAGGCGATTCCTTGCATCGCATGCACCTGTGGGACTCGAGGACGGCTGAGAGCTCGTCGACGACTGCCTCGCCCATGACCTCGGGCCTCACCGGAACTGTCTCTATCACTTTGCTCTCGGTAGTGGGCTCGAAATCTATCGGTGGAAGGCCGAGGTAGCGCGCCGCCGCGATCCCGCAGTTTATGCCCGAAGCCGCGGCCTGTGCCACACCTCTCCCGTAGAACGTAGAGTCGCCCGTGAGGAAGACGCCCGGCACGACGGTCGCCGCGCCGGGTAGCCCCGACGGGGCCAGCGAGCCCGGCATTGACGGGCCGGCCGTAGCGCCGTCCGGACGCTTGGTCCAGCGCTCGAAAGTCCTCGGTGAAGATATCTTTATCTCGACCGCCGAGCCTTCCAGCTGCGGGAGCATGTCCTTGACCCTGTCGAGCACCCTGCTGGCGGCGTTCATCTTCAGCTTCTCGTACTCCTCGCCGCGGCCCTTGCCGGCGATCTCTATCGGCCAGCCGGTGGTCGGCTCCGCCGCGTGGATGATCATCGAGTGAAACCCCTCGGGCGCGAGGTTCGGGTCCAGCAGGGACGGCACGCTGACCGAGATGAAGTCCTCGCCGTGCTCCGGGTTGTCGACCAGCACTGTGAGCGGGTTGAACTCCTTCGGCACCGCCCGCTCGTCGACGCCCAGGAAGAGCGACACGACCGAGCCGGCGGGCACCAGGTCTTGGGCCAGCTCGACCACTTCCTGTGGGAGCGCGCTCTTGTCTATCAGCGAGCCATAAAGAGTGGCGAGAGATACGTCGGCGACGACCGAGTTGCACTTAACGCGCCTGCCGTCATCGAGCCGCACGCCGGAGGCACGCCCTTCCTCGACGTCGATCGACGTCACGTCGGTGCGATAGGCGACCTGGCCGCCGTCAAGGACGATGCTCTTTTCCAGGCGGTCGGGAATCTGCTGGGAGGAGCCGATCGGGTAGTGCGAGCCGCCTGTGAGCCTGTCCATTATCGATAGAGCGGCGTACGGGGCCGCAAGCCTGTCTATGCCGTACCCGGTGTTGAATATCAGGTCCGCGTTGAAGAACGCCCGCGCGTCCGGGTCGTCCGTGTGCTTGACGAAAAGCTGCTCGGCGCTTATGCGCATCGCCTTCGAGAGGGTGCGGGCCGCGCCGGGCTTAAGCACGGAGGAGAGCAGCTTCTGGCCGAGCGGCTCGTCGCTTGTCGGCCTCGGCGGGCCGGAATTCGCGAGCACCGCGTTGTACAGGCGGTCGAGGTCGCGCATGAATGACATCAGAGTGCCGGCCCGCTCCGGGAAGTGCGCGGCCAGTTCCGAGGTAAAAGCGTGCCAGTCGAGGTGGAAATCCACGCGCTCTCCACCGAACAGCATCGAGTAAGCGTGGTCGGTCGGGATGAGCTCGGCCTGCTGGCCCAGGAAGTCGAACAGCGTACGCAGCACGTTGAACCCGAACGCGCCGAAGCCCTGCACCAGGGTAGCGCCCACGTCGAAGTAGAAGTCACCGGCGCGGAAGGAGGAGCATGCGCCGCCGGGCCTGTGCGAGTGCTCGACGACCAGCACCTTCACGCCGGCACGCGCCATCACCGCGGCCGCCGTAAGCCCGCCGATGCCGGCGCCGATGACGACCGTGTCGTACCTGTCGCTCAGGATTTCGTATTCGTCCAAAACCTCTCTCGCGGCTTTCGTTCAGGGGTCGGAGCAGGGCGCGCTTCTGTTTGTCGGGCGCGGCAAAAAGCATATCATAAGGCGCCATGGCGGCGTTGCCGCCCGGCGCCATGATTGCGTTTGCTAAGGCAGTTACTCAAGAAGACGCCGTTGGCGCTTCTTGAGTAACTGCCGTCATTGCGAGCCGGCGCTCGCAGAGCGCCGGTCGCACACTGGTCGGCGCACGCTTGCGTGCGCCATATTTGGACCGCGACTCAGGACCCCGGTCACGGTCGACCCTGGAAGCTTGATGTCCTGGCTACGTTGAGCAACGTGCAGTTAAAGTCATATAATCCCTGCACGAACAGACGAGCGGAAGGTACCCTTGAAGCACCACGTCATCTCATTCGCCAATCAGAAAGGCGGGGTCGGAAAGACCACCACCTGCATAAACCTCGCGGGGGCGCTGTCAGAGAAGGGGCTCTCTGTCCTGCTGGTGGACATGGATTACCAGGGCAACCTCTCGCAGGGTGTCGGACTGCCGGACGGGTTCGAGAAAGGGACAGGCGAGGTGCTGCTGTTCCCGGAGGTATCGTTCCGCGACATAATCCATCCCTCGTCGATACCGAACGCCGACATAGCGCCCGCCAACATAACGCTCTCAAAGGTGGACATCAACATCTTCGACAGGAAAGAGCGCCACAACATCCTTCACAACAAGCTCTACGAGGTTCGGGGGAACTACGACTACGTCTTCATCGACTGCCCGCCGGCGTTCAACCTGCTGACCATCAACGCGCTATCGACGTCCGACGGGATCATCATCCCGATACAGAGCTACCCTTACTCGCTGGCAGGGCTGAACACGCTGCTGCAGATAATCGACGACATCAGGTACCAGTACAACTTCGAGCTGGAGATTGCGGGCATACTCGCGACGGCGTACGACACCAACACGAAGGTGGCTGCCGACGTACTGCAGGAGCTGCACGACAGGTATGGCGGCAAGGTGTTCGACACGATAATCCGCAAGAGCGTAAAGGTGGCGGAGGGGCCCATCCACGGGCAGCCGATCGTGCAGTACGCCAGCTCGCACCCGGTCGCTAACGCTTACAGGGAGCTTGCTACCGAGTTCCTCGCGCGCGAATCACACTAAACCCAGCCTTCCCTCTGCTTAGAACGAAGCCACATGTTCTTAATTCTGCTCTAATAATTGGGCCGAGTTTATCGCGAGCCGGGAAGAAGATAGACGGGGGCCGAGCCTTTCAGCCTCCGCCCCCGGAACATTGTGAGAAACACTTACGAAGTGTTTCTCAGTACGAGCGCCGGTCGCAGACGAGTCGCGCACGCGGAAGCGTGCGCCATTTTTGGACGGCGAATCAGGACCCCAGGTCACGGTCGACCGTAGACAGGTCAGGGCTCAGAACCCACGGTCTGCGAGGCTACCGGTATTCTTCACCTATCCCGTCAGGTGAGTACTTCGGCTTCGCACGAGGCATCGCTATCAGTTCGCGGATCTCAAGTCCCTCGGCTGGATCGCAAAATGCCAGGCTGGTAGAAGGCCTGAAGACGCCGGCGGTGTCCAGCCCCATCGAGGTACCTGCCGCGACTACGACCTCCGCGCCTAGCGTCAGGACGTTGGCGTCGGCCGCCATTATCGCCACCTCAACGCAGACCAGCAGGCCACCAGATAGAAGTCGTAGGGCCTCGGTGAAATACTGCTCGTAGTTGAGGCCTTTGAAACTCGCCGAGAGAGCGGTGCCGAGGCCGTAGAGAGGGATGGTCCCTCTGACGATCGTCACACCCGCCGCCGTGAGGCTCGCCTCGGTCTTTTCGTCCATGTCCATCCGGATGTGAGTCAGCCCGGCGTCGACCCACTCTTTTCTGAAGGCTGTCAGCTCGGGTATGTCGTCCCAGATGTCGTTGTTGAGTGAATCGACGATCCAGCGGGCGCCGGGCGGAACGGTCACGGCGACAATCTTCAGGCCGGAGCCGTCCAGGATTTCCAGCGCCAGCTCCGCGCTCTTTCCACGAAGGCTCGCCAGCACCAGGGTGTCGAGACCCAGTTCGGAAGCCCGCTCGCCGCAGCAGCGCAGCGTCTCTTCGGTGTTGGCCGGGCCGGGCCGCTCGAAGTACTGGATCCACTTGCGTGATGATTGGTTTTCCGCTTTCATCTTCTGACCCTTTCCGTTGGGTGGAGAGGACTTCGATTCTCAAGCCTAACCTATAGTCACCGTGAAGAAGGCGCACGCCGAGGCGTGCGCGACAATTGTCCGACCGCCGTTCTTCGAACGACGGCTCGGTAAAATTAAGTCGCGGACAAGGCCTGACCGATGGTCAGGCGTTGTCCAACTCCCGCAGCATACGCATAGCGAGGTCGCGCGCCCTGCGGGTCACGTTTATGTCGACGTTCTCCGGGATGTCCTGCATCGAGTGGTAGTACGGGCAGAAGTTATTCTCGTTGAAAGCGAAGATGCTTATCGACTTGTAGCCGCGCACCAGCGGGACCATCGCGTCGGTGCCCAGTCTCACCTCGTAGGTCTGCAGCTCGGGGAACTCGCCGTTGTCCTTGAGCGACTCCGCGATCTTCACAAGCTCTTTCGAGTACGGCCGCGCCCTGACGAAGCCTTCACGCACCCCGTAGAAAACAGTGCCGTTCCCGATGGACTCCAGGTTGATGAAGTAGGTGTCTTCCTTGCTGAGATAGCTGTGCCTCTTCATGAACTGGACCATGCCCATCATGATGGCCTCCTCGCAGCCGACCGCGACTATCGAGAAGTCGATGTTCTTCAGCGGCTCGCGCAGCACTTCCTCCGCGATGGACATGCAGGCCGCTACGGCCGTCAGGTTGTCGATGGCGCCGGGGACGTAAACGCCGGTCCCGATGTCGAGGAAGGACACGGCCGCGATGAGCAGGCCGATGGACGCGATGCCCTGCACGATGCCCGTGACTATCCACATGACGTCGCCGCCCTTGAACGGGATACGGAACACCGCGACTCCGAAGAGCGCCAGCATGCAAAGGATGATAGGCATCATCACGTTGGGGGTGGAGTCGAACTTCTCCTTGTAGAACTTGGCGACCTTCTCGTCGAGGTCCGGGTCGAAGACGTGCTCGCCGACCTTCGCGGCGTCGTAGTGGGCCGTGAGGAAGACTTTCTTCTTCGCGCCTACCTCGGGCACGCGCCCTATGACGTTCTGCGAAGGGTAGCGCGGGATGATGTTGCGTATCAGGTGGAACTTCGTCGTCAGGTCGCCCCAGAACGAGATGGTGACCAGCAGGATCACCCCGGCGCATACCGGTGGTATCCACGCGGGGTGCGTCCAGATGGACGCGACGCCCGCCGCGAGAGCCAGCACCATGTGCACGAAATAGACCCAGTAGTAATGCGGGCTTATCTTGAAGTGCTCGACGGACGGCTCGAGCCCCATCTCCTCGAAGCGCTTCTCGAGGTACCCGGCGGCTTTCCTCTCGCCCTCCTTGGTGGGCCCCCTCTTGTCGAAGGCGGAGATCGTCTCGATCTCCTTCATCATGTCGACGTGCTTCGCCGCATCATCGCTCATGTCATACCTCTCAAGTGGTGGTGTGTTTTTGCCCGAGGGTCCGGGACGTATCTTACCAGTTCCTGTCCCTGGCTATGCAGGCGCACGCGTTGATGCCGGACATCATCACCAGTGGCACCCCGCCGCCGGGATTGGTGCTGGCGCCGGCAAGGTAGAGGTCGCGCACTACGGGGGAGCGCCAGGACGGCCTGAACGGGCCGAGGTTCGGCAGGCTCATCTCGAGGCCGTAGATGGAGCCCTCTGGCAGCAGCAGCTCCCGCTCGAAGTCGAGCGGGGTGCGCATGTCGCTCTCCTCGACCATGGAGTCGAAGCCCTTGATGAGGTCGCGGTCGATGTGCTTCCTCGCCTCCGCTATGAAGCCGGGCTTGAGGTCGTCCCAGGTGCCGTACTTGAGGTGGTACGGGCCGGCGGAAAGCAGGCCCAGGGAGAACTTGCCCTCGGGCGCCAGGTCCGGGTCGGTGATGCTCGGGCAGATGAGGCCGTGCGGCAGGTCCTCTATCTGGGGCATCAACCCCTCGGCGTAGAACTCGTCCCAGTAGGCGTTGAGTTGCTCCGGCGGCGGAACCATGACGGTGAAGTGGCACCTTATCTCGTCCGGCTTTTTCTTCAGGCCGTAGTAGACCATCGGCGCCGGGATGGATAGCTTGTACTGCTCGACCGCCCTCGCGAAGCGGGCCGGCAGGTTCTCACGGCCGACCAGGTCCAGGTACGTCGGGATCGCGCTGGCGTTCGAGACCACCACGTCGGCGCGGATGACCTCCCCGCTCTCGAGCTCGACACCGGCCGCACGGCCGTTCTCGACTACGATACGGGTCGCAAGCGCGTTCATCATTATCTCGGCGCCGTTCTCCTCCGCGATGCGTGCAAGCGCCGCCGGGATCGCGCCCATGCCGCCCTTCGGGTACCAGTAGCCCTCGTGCGACAGATAGCTCATCACGGCGAAGATGCCGTTGATGCGGTCGGCGGGGATGCCCGCGAACAGGTTCTCGAAGGAGACCACGGTCAGTGATTTGGGGTCCTTCATGAAGCGCCGGTTGACGGCGTCCTGGTTGGTGAAGATGACGCTCAGCAGCGCCGGTATCGACTTGAGCAGGTTGATGTTGGTCGCGGTGCGCGCCAGGTGTGACATGGTGCCGAACTTCTCGAGCGGCGGGAAAGGCTTGTCGACCAGCGCCTTCGCCGCGTCCCACACTTTCTTCATTGTGGCGCAGAAAGCCAGCCAGCCGTCGCGGTCGCCGGGCGCGAAGCGCGCGATCTCGTCGGCCGCCTCGCGGGCGTCCATC
>Ga0182017_10003138_pt1 | contig 12350 bp, 3 predicted proteins | sample 712E3DmetaG_FD_120492 | JGI IMG/M metagenome (GOLD analysis project Ga0182017, IMG submission 120492) | Permafrost microbial communities from Stordalen Mire, Sweden - 712E3D metaG | ecosystem: Environmental > Terrestrial > Soil > Wetlands > Permafrost | place: Sweden: Stordalen | collected... | reverse complement strand
TGAGAACCTGACTTTTTCTAATGGTAAATGTGTTTATTCTGTTGAGGTATATAATCCTGTTAATCAAACTTTTATTCAATATCAGGAAGTTTATAAGGGATGCACTGCTGATTCTGAATGTAACGGCATCACTGCTGGCTTAACTTGCAATACTCCGTCAGGATATTGTCAAACACCTATTGTAGTTCAGAAGCCTGATTATACTGGAATAATAATTACTATAATCATTGCAGTTATTGTGATTGCAATAATATTTATCATGTCGAGGACAAAACGAGGTAGAAGAAAATGAATAAAATCTTTATATTGTCGGGATTATTGATGATTGTATGTGTTGGTATGGCTTCTGCATTGCTTCAACAAAGTCAGCCTAATTCGGATACGGATTATCTTGTTCCGAGAAATTGTGGGGCGTCGTGTAGCAATAATATGATTAGTGGATGGATATTTCCTGCCGAGCATACTTTTGATTTAAGTAGGTTGGAATTGAATATGTCTAATCATCATTTTTCAAATGTTGCATGTCGTTTCTTTGTTGTTATAGAGGGTGTAAATTCTAGTGATTCTAATTTCCCTGATAATAATGCACTGTCTGTTTCCGATGGTATTAATCCAGCAGATATACCTAGCTTACCTGACTTTATACTCTATAATGTGACCTTTCCAAGCCCTGCTCATCTCATTGCAGGAAATCCTTATAATATTGTAATATTTCATGGGACTTGCAGTGGTAATGACCAGACTTATTATTTAGTTATGAAGGCTCAATCAGGAATACCTAATAATATATCTGTGGATTCTGGGATGTATCACATGTATGGTGAAACGCCTGATGTTATTGGGCAACAAACATTTATTTCGGGGGACTTCAATTATCAGCTTCAGTATAATATGTATGATAATATAACTTGCTCTCCATTATGGATTCAGAATAATTCTGGTATTTGTAATGGTATTTTGCCAAGTTATATTGTCTCTTATTATGATTCCAATAATTGTGGTTTTGGAAGTCCACCTATTGATAATGGCACTGTCGTTTCTTGTTGTGTAAATAACTGGGTTGATACTTCTGCCAATTGTAATAGTGGCAACAATGTGACTAGAGTATATATTGACCAGAATAATTGTGGTTCTGGTTCTCCGCCTGTTGATAATGGTTCTGTTTTTGTTTGTCCTGCTCAGGGTTTTGTTGGTGGCAGTGTCGGCTCTCCTGTGACTGTTCAGGAAGTTCCTCAAGTGTCTGGTGTGGCTATTGCTCCTGCATCGAGCTTCAGTTTTGGTGCTTTGTGGGATTCGATTATTAACTTTTTTAAGGGAATATTTGGTTAATGCTTGTTTTGACTAAGGGTGCATTTTGATTCGTTTAATACCCCCAATTAATTTGTTTTAAAGGTTTCTCTTGCACCCTTGTCATTCCATTCATAAAAATGAATAAATTGTTATTATGGATTTTTGTATTAGCTTTTTTTAGCGTGAGCTTTGTTCATGCTATGTCTTGTTATCAGGAGTCTGCGAATGTTTCTAATCAGATGGGGACTGATACTCAAGGTTGTGGCTTAAAATATTCTGGTAATTATTCTGTTTTTAATGTTGGTGAAGGTGATGTTTATATCACTTATGTTAAGCCTGATGGTGCTTCTAATCTCTCTGTGTGGCAGGTTAAGACTTATCAATTTGGGGTGGCTAATTATTCTTTGCCTGATACTTGTTGGAATCAGGATAATAGTTCTGTTAGTTTTAATATTCAGGATTTGTATTATCAGAGTGGTGGAACTTTTGTATCTGCTATTTCTATTTATTGTGCTGGTGTCGGATGGCAACCACTGACACATAATGGTCTTGTTCTTTTGGCTACTCGTTATGATAATTATGGTGGTGTTGATAATTTGAATAATTCTTTTTATTATAATCAATCGAATGCTGATAATTTTTTGGATGGTAATTGGGATTCTTATGATTTTGCTGTTGAGAATCAGAATATTTGGTTGTCTGGTTATCCTTATTATAATGTGAGTGTTTCTGATACTTATAGGCGGATTGTTGTTTATGATGAGGCTATGTATTGGGATGTTGTTCCTCAATGGTGTTTGCAGAATCTTCCTAATGAGTCTAATGATAATTGTGGCTCGGGTTCTGGCTCTATATCTTATGATAGTGGTCATATTTATTTTAATTATTCTAAGCCTGTTGGTGTTGATGGTTATTCTTTATGGCAGGTTAAGCATGGTAATTTCTCGACTTATAATGTTTCTATCCCGTCGAGTTGCTGGAATTATGATTCAAATTCTTTGGCTTTGAGGATGTTTTCTGACCATACTTTTGTGATTAGTTCTGATGATATTGCTCAATCTAATGTTCAGTGTTATAATGGCACTGGTTGGCAGATTATTGGTTCTCCTGTTTATTGCACTGGATATATTAGGAATATTCAGTCAGGGGCTGTTCCTTCTCCTGCTTATGATAAGAATTATTCTACTTATGCTGTTTTTCAGAGCACGAATAATTTTTGGGATAATTATTATGAGATTGACCTGACTGGTTCTTTGTTTCAATGTTCTGCATTGTATGAGCAGTCTATGTGGTGGCATACTCCTAAGATTTCTGCTTATTTTCAGCCTTCTACTAATGTGCGTGCTGGTGATGTTATTAGGGGATTTTGTAATTCTTCTAATAGTTATGTTTATAATTGGACTCTGTATAAAAATAATGTTGTTCAATCTTTAGGAACAACTAATATCCCTTCGATGTTTGTGAATGTTGTTAATGTGTCTGGTCTTGTGAAGGGTGATTCTTGGACTCTTTCTTGTCTTGGTGGTGGCTCTCAAGTATTGTCTGATGCAGTAATTGTGCAGAATACTCCGCATGTTTTAAGGTTTTTTAGGACTAATCCTTTGAATGTTTCTTTGTTTAACCAATTTTCTGTGCAGGCTAATATTACTGATGTTGATAATGATATTTCTTTTGTTAATGTGACTGTGCTATTTCCTAATGGGACTATCACTCAACTTCCTTTATCCCTCGTGAATGGTTTGTTTGTGTCTCAGAATTTTACTGCATGGAATGGTCTTTTCAGGTTTAATATAACTTCTGATGATGGCTTATTGACTTCTGTTTCTTTGAATATTCCTGATTTATTGTTTGTTTCCCCGCCTGATTATGTGCAGATTTCTGCTGGTGAAAACTTTACTTTTCCTATAACTATTGATACTAATAGCACGACGAATCTTTCTTTTTCTAGCACTTGTTCTGTTGATGGTATTTATTTTAATTGCACTCTGAGCGAGAATCCTATTTATGTTGTTGGTGCTAATGTATTGGATGTTACTGTTATCACTGCTGGCTCTACTCCTAATGGCTCTTATGTTGGTAATTTGACTTTGACTAGGGATTTTGATGGTCGTGTTATTGTCATCCCTGTTAATCTCGGTATTGCTAGTTCTTTTGGTAAGCCTGTTTTGCTTAATCCTTCTGATTTTACTTTGGCTGTCCAGACTGCTACGACGACTGTTAAGACTTTTGTCTTGTATAATAATGGTTCTTATCCGTTGTCTGATTGTGTTGGTTCTTTTGATAATACTTTGGCTGGTCAAGGTTTCTTGTCTTTTACTAGCAATTTTACTTTGGATGGTTTTTCTGCAATGAATTATTCTGCTATCTTCACTAATCCTCAGGCTGGGTTGTATCAGGGTAAGATGTCTATTGCTTGTGTTGCTACGCCTAGTGGTATTATGAATAGTCTTGAGCCTACTAATCGTCCTTCTGCTTTGGTCTTTGCTTATCCTTCGTATGGTGGCGGTGGTGGCGGTGGCGGTGGTGGCGGGACTCCTCAACAAATTGTTGTTGTGCGTGGTGGTGCTAATGAGTCTCTGTTTACTGTCGAGACTGATTCTGGTGCTACTGTGTCTGTCTTGTATATGTATCCTAAGCAGACTCGTCAGCAGATTATTATTGTTCGTTCACAAATTTTTGAAGACCAGCAATTGACTGTTAAATGTGTTGGCGACTTCTGTGCTAATGTTGATATTTCTAGGTCTAGCTTTAATATTGTTGGAAAGACTGATGAACTTTTATTCTTGAATATTACTATGCCTGATGTGCCTTATGGCTCGGTTTTTACTTTTGATATTGAGATTTCTGATAATGCTCAACATACTGGTGTATTAAATTATGAGGTTGATGTGTCTAGGATTTCTACTTTTTTGAATAAGTTTGCTATTGATGTTAAAGAGGGTGATGCTGGCTTCTGGTTTAAGGCTGGCTCTCTAAATATTCCTAAGGATGTATTGTATTTGCTAGAATTTTTGGGTTCTATCTTGATTGTTTATTTGAGTGTTCCTAATCCTAAAAATAACAAAAAATATAAAGACATTAAGCCATTATTGTATATTATTGTGTCTTTAGGAGTTGTTTTAGTTACTTTGGTGGTTTTTTGATGACTCGGGAGAAGGGTGGGTTGAGATGAAGAAATTATTATTATTGCTGTTGATGGCTGTGATAGCTGTCGCATTTGCTTCTGCATATCCGTATTTTAATGATACTTCTGATAGTGTTTGGATTCCTGTTAATTTGTCTGCTGGCGAGAATTTGACTGTTTATTTGTCTGATGTTGGCGGGTATGCTCCTAATGGTTCTCAGGTTTTTGACTTGTTTGATGATTTTGATGGAACTGCTCTTAGTGCGTTATGGAATCCTACTGATGGTTCTTATTATTCTGTTGCTGATGGTCTCTTGAATATGACTTCCCCTTCAGATAGCACTATTGAACAGATTGATTCTGTTGCTCAATTCTCTCAAGGTTATGGTGTCCTTATTAGGGCTATGGATGATGCTAATCCTTTTAATCGTGCTGGTATTGGTTTTGCTACTCCAAATTTTCCTCTCGGTTATGGTGAGAGTGTAGCTCTACTCGGAGACTATTTGTGTTATTGCGATAATACTGTTAATAATTTTTATCCTTCAAATACTACCTCTGATGTCTTTCACATTTTTGATGTTGATAGGATTGGTGCGACTTCTAATCGTTTTTATCAAGATTATGGTTTATTGTTGAATGGTGATTTGTCTGATTCTTTGCTTAATGAGTCTGATACTGTCCAATTTTTTGATAAGTCTGGCACTGGCTCTGTTCTCGTAGATTGGATTGGTGTGCATAAAGTTTTGCCTTCATCTGTTTCTCCTATCAATAATTCTATTCCTGTATCTTATTCTTTTGCTCAGATTTATGGTGATGAGTGGGCTGGCGAAAAGTTTATTGTGAATAGGGATAGCAATTCTATCGTTATTGTCAAGGATGTGAATGATGTAACGACGGTTTGTAAGCTTATGGATGAGAATAAGACTGATTTAGCATTCGGCACATTTTCTGGTAATTTATGCACTATAACTTATCCTGTTGTTGCTGGAAATTATTATTATGGTGCTGACAGTCCTAATGCAGGTCATGCTCTTTACGGGATATATTGGAGTCCGACAGGTATTGTGTATCCTTACAATGATGATGGATTGAACTTTACTGCGGGATATTATAGTGCTAGTGGAACTGATGTTCCTGATGCTGTATATAGTATTGAGGCGATTCTTACAGATAATCCTGCTCCTCTTGCTCCCACTGTGTCTTGTGCAGGCAATGTATGTCATATTCATTCTGATGTTGCCTTGACGAATTATCAGGTTAGGCTTATGACATCTGGATTGTCTGGTAATTTGAGTATCTCGAATGTTGCTCCTAATGTGACTTCTAGTCTTTTATTGAATGGCTTGATTGATTACTGGAATATGTCTTCTATTGCTGATGTTTTCGGAATTTTTCCTATAACTACAAATAATGTTGTTGCTTCATCAGGTATAATTGGTGACGCTTTCAATCTTTCTACGGCTAATAGCTTTTTGAATCTTGGTAATATTACTCATACTGATAATGTTACTATTAATTATTGGGTCTATTATGCTGATAATGTTTCTGATGGCAATAATCTTGAAACTTTTGATAGGCGTCAAGGTCTTGCTCCTAGCTGGTTTACTTATGCGTATTTTAGGCAGAGTAGCACTGCATATTTGTTGAAGGAAGGCGGAACAACATCTTCTACTCCTGATTATGCTGATACATTCGGCATTAATACTCCTCAATGGAATCATGCTCGTCATTGGGATATGTATAGTTTTGTTAAGAATGGTTCTAGCACGAGCTTTTGGAGAGATGGTATATTATTGTCTGACCATCCTGATTCTTCTCCTATTTGGTATGGTGGAGATTTCAACTTATTTTTTGGTCAAGGAGATGATTTGTCGAGAATGTCTGATAATATGGTTATTGATGAGGTTGGTATGTGGGATAGAGGTCTTAATCAGTCTGAAATCTTAGAATTATATAATTCTGGTGCAGGCTTGGCTTATCCTTTCAATCTTAATATTTTGCCTTCTTATGTTTATCATCATAATATTTATACTCCTTTTGATGATTCTACGCCTAATACTTTTGAGAATAGTGAATGGGGTTTCCAGATTGTTGCTAATAATGATAGGAATATTACTGAGGTTTATCTTCATAATAATACTTATGCTAATTCTGGTGATTTAGAATTAAGGATTCATGATGAGAACGGGACGATTCTTTTATCTACTACAAATATTACTGGCAATCCTAATATTGTGGGACTTAAATATTTTAATTTATCCACGACGCCTATTGAGATTCATAAGGGTTTAAATTATTATGTCGGCATCTATTCTGGTGATATGCAAATTACTTATATTGGCTCAGGAACTTTTCCTATTGCTCAACAGGATTTGAATTATACTTATGGTTATGCTGTGAACTGGAATAATCCTACATTGCAGGCTAGGACTATTCAAGATATTGTGACTCAAGAACAAGTATTCTTATCTAATGTATCTCTTGGCGATAATTTTGAGAAGTTCTTTTTTGAGAATCAGACGGGTGATTCTGTTGTTCAAGGTTTTTTTGGTAATGGGTTTATTGATGTGACTCCGACGATGGAGTTTGTTGCTGGTAAGCATAATCAGAGTATTAATATTACTGACGGTAATTATGGTAATATTTCTTTGGATTATCCTAACTCTACTGTTGGAACTGTTGCTTTCTGGATTTATCCTAAGAGTTATTCTTGTCTATTGAATACTGGCGTGAGTGATTGTGTTATTTTGGGAAAGTTTAATAGCTCTAGCGATTCTGATTGGTGGGATATTGAATTGACTAATAATGCTTATAGTGCTGGTTTTGGCTCGATAGGGATTACTCACGGGAATCTCGGGACTCAATTATATACTGCTGGAACAGTGCCTTTGAATCAATGGTCTAATGTTGTTGTAAGGAATAATGGTTCAGGATTGGCAATATTTTTGAATGGTGTTAATCAGAATTTGTTGGATGCGGGTGGTGTTGTTACTTTCCGAAATTCTTGGTTTGATGCTGGTGATGAATTATTGTTGGGGACTTTTGATAGACCTTCTACTACCAAGCCAAATACTCAGGCAGATGTCCTGCTAGATGATTTATTCTTTTATAATTATGCTTTATCTGATGAAGAAATTGAGAATCTTTCTGGCGATATTAGTGCTCCTATTGTCCAGTTTGTTTCTCCTAGCGATTCTGGTTATATTAATAGGTCTTTTATTCAAGCTAATGTTTCTGCTGTCGATAATTTTGATGTATTTAATGTCTCTGTGTCTTTGTATGATGAAAATCTTACTTTTTTAGCATCAAATGTTAGCACTAATTCTTTTTATTCTGTCTTTTCTGGTTTGTCTGATGGCACTTATTATATGAATGCTTCTGCTTGTGATACCTCTAATAATTGTGCTTCGACAAATACTACGATTATCATTACTGATACAATCTTTCCTGTTGTGATTATTGAATCACCAACTCCTGTCAATGGTTCTATTATTTCTAATGAGGCTTTCTGGAATTTTTCTATTAGTGATTTGAATTTGCTTCAGTCTTCGCTTAATATTTTTTATGGTGGTGTTTTGCAGGATGATGTTGTTGGCACTACTTCTTTGTTAGCTCACGAGTCTGGTATGCTTGATGGTTTATGGACTTATAATGTTTCTGTGTCAGACCTTGCTGGGAATGTTTATTCTAGTCCTATGTATTCTTTTACCGTTGATACAACACCACCTTCAATAAAATTTGTTTCACCTACGGATTCTGGATATGTTAATAGAAATTTTATCTTGGCAAATGTTTCGTTGAGTGAGCCTCATTTGGCATCTTATGCTTTGAATCTTTATAATGATTCGGCTCTTATTGCGACCAATATTGTTCCGTCTATTGTGAATTTTTCTGGTTTGTCTGATGGCACTTATTATTTGAATGCTTCTGCGACGGATGTTTTGAATAATTCTAATAGGACTGCGACTAATACGATAATTATTGATACTGTGAATCCTTTTGTGCAATTTGTTTCTCCGACTGATGTTTCGGGGAATATCTCTAATAGGTCTTATATCTTCTATAATGTGTCTGCATCAGATATTCATTTAAGTAATTTGACTGTGTTCTTATATAATGATGAGAATAATCTTGTTTATTCGATAGAACATAATGCTTTGGCTGATGATGTATTTCCTGTGACTATTGGATTGTATGGTGCTGGTGTCAGTTATACTACTGGTATCGGTGGAAGATTTCATTCTAAGATTAATGGTATTTTAAAGAATGTGACATTTTATTCTGCTATTGGAACATCTCTGTATTTGATGGATGCAGGTTGTAGTATTAATTTATCCAATACTACAATAGGTTCGGATTATGTTGGTATATTTAATTATCCTATTTCTGCTAATACTGATTATTGTGTTAAAATTCAGGAAGATATATTTGTGAATAGTGGAGATGCCACTATGCCTATTATTGGGGACAATATTGACTTCCTTAGCAATTCTTTGGGTTCGACTGCTAGGATGTATGGTATTCAAGCTATAAATACTGAAGTTACTTCTTTGAGTCTTGATGGGAATTTTTCTGGTTTGCCTGTTGATAATTATACGATGTATGCGGTGGCGTATGATTCTGCTGGTAATTTTAATTTTACTGATAATAGGTCTATTCAGATTGTGAATAGCACTTTTTCTCATTTTGTTCCGCCTGAGATTAGATTTATTACTCCACCTACTGAAGTGAATAATTCTGTTGTTGATGGCAGGAATTATATTGATGTTGAGGTTTTTGCTAATGATACTTTCTTTGTCGGCTCTACAATTTATATTTTTGATGGTGGGAGAAATCTCATTTTTAATAGGACTGTTTCATCGAATATTAATCAGGTAAGATTTTCTGTTCCTAAGTCTGATATTTATTATATTAACGCATCTTCTACTGATGCTTTCAGTAATACTAATGTGACTGAGACGAGGGTTGTGTCGTATATTAATGTCGGACTTGTTTATGGTGGTGGCGGAACTACTGGTGCTGGTGGTGGCGGTGGTGGTTCTCCTGATAATCCTGCTAATCCGAACTGTATCGACGGTTATACTTGGAATGGTGTGGCGTGTGTGGCGGTAGCTTCTTTGTCTAATCCTAATGCTATCGTTTCTGTCCAGAATTATCAGCCTGTCGTAAATCTTGAGTCTAATCCTGTGATGGCTTTCAATGTCACTTATAGTATTGGTAATGATTTGGCTGTTGCTACTCAGCATACTGCTCAGATTACTGACTCTAATGGGACTGTCTTGCAGACTGTTGAATTGACTGTGCTTGATAAGGGATTGTATGCTTTTAGCAATGATTTTAGTAATTATTCTAGGAATGATTATAAGGTGAATTTGTTGATGGATGGTCAATCTAATGAGATTACTGCTAGGGTCACTGCTTATCCGACAATTTTGGAGCTTGTGTATGATAATGGTGAACTAAATATTGTGAAGGTTCTTATTGCTATCCTTGTTGTTAGCTTTGTGACCTTCTTGTCGATATTCGGCATCATAAGCCTTTTTGGTGCGGGGAAATAGTATGAGGGAAGATAAGCATAAGGTCTTGGATTATATTGTAAAGGCGTGTATTGTTGTCTTGATAGTATTTTCTATTTTCATGTTTGTGTCTGCTTTTGCTCAGGGGCGTTTGATTATTAATGGGAAGGTTTATGCTGAGAATGGGAATTTGACTATCTTTTCTTCAAATACTGTTAATGCTTCTGATGTTTTGAATCCTTTTTGGCTTAATGAGTCTGACCAAAGGTATAATGATACCGCTTTTATTCAGGCTGTGAATCAATCTCTTTCTGCTCAGATTGCTAATCTTTCTTTTAATGGTTCTGATAATGATTCTGACTTGTATAATCAGATTAATTCTTTGAATTTTACTTTGAATGGCGAAATCTCTGCTAGGGCTATTGATTTCGGGGTATTATATGGTATCACGACTACTTTGAACTCTAATCTTGGTATTGTCAATTCTTCTCTTGTTGCTGAGATTGCTAATAGGATTGCTGGCGATAATGCTTTGAATCAGACGATTATTGCTGTAAATAATTCTTTTTATCTTTATACTGGTATTTTGAATGTGTCTCTTCAGCAGGAGATTGCTAGCAGAATTGCTAACGATTCTCTTCTTCAATCTGAGATTGTTGATGTGAACCAGTCGATGAATTTCTTAAATCAGACTACTGTGAAGACTTCTGGTAATCAATCTATCAATGGTGACTTGAATGTTTCTGGTCAAGGATTTTTTGCATCTCTTGGTTCTTCTATTTCAAAGATTGCTTTTGGATGGTTCGGATTCTTGTATGCTGATAATATTAATGCTACAAATATTTCTAGCACTAACTTGCATGGTGCTTTGAATGCTACTGATATTTATGGTGCTCAATGGCTTTTGATTACTGACCAAAGGTATAATGATACTTTATATATTGATGGTATCAATGCTTCTTTGCAACAGGAGATTCTTGATAGGGTTGCTAATGTTTCTTTTTTGCAGTCTGAGATTGATTCTGTTAATGGCTCATTATTTTTGGTTGTTCAAAATATTAACTCGACTTTTTCTGCTGAGATTAATCTATTGAACTCTTCTTTGCAACAGGAGATTCTTGATAGGGTTGCTAATGATTCTGCAATTAATGTTAGGATTGATGGAGTGAATGCTTCTCTTCAGCAGGAGATTCTTGATAGGATTGCTAATGATTCTGCTTTACAGTTTGAGATTGATGGTAAACTTAATATTTCTGACCAAAGATATAATGATTCTTTAGCTATCACTAATGAGGTGAATGCTAGGCAAGGTAATGATTCTTTTTTGCAGTCTCAAATTTCTGATGTAAATAATTCTGTCTTGCATAATTCTGGTGAACAGATTTTGAATGGTAACTTGATTGTTAATGGTAATCTTTCTGTGATTGGTTCTATTGTGAATTTGACTGTGACTAATGAGGATATTAATGGGTCTATCTCTCCTCAAATCAATGGCTTCTTTGATTTAGGTAGCAATAATTCTTATTGGCTTAATGTTTATGCTCTTTATCTTCATGGTCAATTAAATGCGTCTGATGTTGCTAATCCTTATTGGCTGAACGAATCTGACCAAAGATATAATGATACTCAATTTGTTTTGAATCAATTATTGAATTATTATACTAAGTTAGAGGTTGATGGTTTGATTTCGAGTGTTAATTCTTCTTTGCAGGGTCAAATTAATAATAAGCTTGATATTAATGACCAACGATATAATGATACTTTATTGGTTCAGGGATTGAACTCTTCTTTGCAGGGTCAGATTAATGGCAAGCTTGATGTAAATGACCAACGGTATAATGATTCTGTGGTTATAGGTCAAGAGATTGCTGATAGGATTGCTAATGATTCTTATATTGTTGGTTTGATTGGTAATTTGTCTGATGACGATTCTATTTATGCTTTGAATAGTAGTTTAGCTAATTATCTTCTTGTCAATGACCAGAGGTTTAATGATACTTCTTCGTTTTCTTCTTTGAACTCTTCTCTTCAGCAGGAGATTTTAGATAGGATTGCTAATGATTCTTATCTTTTAGGTCTTATCGGCAATGTCTCCAATAATCAACTTATTTATGCTCTCAATTCCTCTCTCAATACTGAAATCTCTGCAAGGCAGGGCAATGATTCTTCTTTGCAGGGTCAAATTAATAATAAGCTTGATGCTTCTGACCAGCGTTATAATGATTCTGCTTTGGTTCAAGGATTGAACTCTTCTTTGCAGTCTGCTGATAATCTTAAATTGAATATTACTGACCAGCGTTATAATGATTCTGCTTTGATTAATGCTATTAATTCTACTGCTAATATTATGTCTCTTGGTTTCTTGAACTCTTCTGGTGATGTTGTTCAGGATAATAATTTGATGCAGACATTTAATACGA
>Ga0182017_10003135_pt1 | contig 12358 bp, 8 predicted proteins | sample 712E3DmetaG_FD_120492 | JGI IMG/M metagenome (GOLD analysis project Ga0182017, IMG submission 120492) | Permafrost microbial communities from Stordalen Mire, Sweden - 712E3D metaG | ecosystem: Environmental > Terrestrial > Soil > Wetlands > Permafrost | place: Sweden: Stordalen | collected... | reverse complement strand
CGGCGAGGCGATGACCAACGGGTTACCGGTTCCAATGCTGGTTCCGGTGCAACTGCCGGTCAGCCACCGCAGCGTCGTGCCGGAGCCGCCCGTCGCGGACAAGCTGATGTTGCCGGCGTCATCGCCGCAGAAGTTGTTGCGATCCACGGCAGCCGAAATCGGCGCCACCGGCAGCGCCAGCACTGTGACCGTGACGCTGGCGCAGGTCGAGTTGCCGCAGGTGTTCTCCCAACGTGCGTAGTACGTGGTCGTTACCGTCGGCGAGGCGATGACCAGCGGATTGCTCGTCCCGATGCTGGTTCCGCCGCAACTGTCATTGAACCACCGCAGCGTCGTCCCGGAGCCGCCCGTCGCCGACAGGCTGATATTCCCGGCGTCGTCGGCACAGAAGTTGTTCCGGTCCACCGCCGCGGATGTTGGGGCCACGGGTTGCGGCGTGCAGCCCGTGGGAATGACGTAATCCGCCACCACCGGCAGGTGATCGGTCGCCGTCGTCAGCGCGGCGAGCACGGCTGCCCGATTGGGCAAGCCCGGCAGCGCCGTGTTCGAGGGCGAGTTGACCGTGCCGTTAATCGGCGTCGTGCCGTTCACGCCAAACGTGTGGTACGAACCGGCGACGTACTCCAAGCCGCTCGGGTCGCTCATGATGTTCTGGGTCACCAGGAGAAAGTCGTCGCGATAGCGCAAGTTGGTTGAGGATTCCGTGAGGATGTCCTGGAACGCAGAATTGAGCGCCCAGGCGCCAGGCCGATTCAGCGGGTCGAACGCCTGCCCCGGGACCGGGGTCGAGGCGAGGAGCGTTATGTAGGCCGGCTCCGAGCTGTTGTCCAGGTTGAAGTCGCCGGTGTAGAGAATCCGTGAGTTGTCCGGCAGCGGATCGGCGTCCGTGCGGAGCATCCCGGCCTCAATATTCCGGCGGTTCTGGTTGCTCGACCCGGTGCCGGATTTCATGTGGCTCACATAGACATAGAAATCGTTGGCCGAGGTCCCGCCCACCGGCCGGAACCGATACCGCGCGGGCTGCCGCGGCGCGCCGGACGAGCTCGGCGTGCCAATCCCCTTCGATTCGATGAGCTGCAGCGTCGTCGTGCGGTAGATCATCGAATTTGGCCCGTTCCCGGAGGTGGGACTGCCGCTCTGCAGGGCTTGGTTGGGGTCTCGCGCGTACGTCCCGGCACCATACGTTGCGTTCAGTTGCGTCACGATGGGGTCCACAGTGATCGTGTTGCTCGTCGTCTCCTGTAGCGTCATCACGTCGATCAACTGCGCACTGCCGTTTACGCTCTCGTCGCTGATCCCCTGGAACACCGTGTAGAAGCTAGCCGGCACGGTCGTGTGCCCGCTGTCGCACAGGATGTTATACGTGACGATGCGCAGCGTCCCGGCGAGGCCGGTCGCGGCGTATAGGGAAACCAACGCGACGATTGCCGCGCGAAGCGCGAGACGGGGGAGTCTGGACATGACCGGCGAACTCCTGTCCTCCCCGATAACCACTCCAGCGCAATTCCAAATAGAGGCGTCCGGCTGGACGTCCCTCGAGATCGCCGACCCGGCGACTCTCCAGTTTTCCATTATATGCCGCCAGACCATCACACAGCGCCCGTGTGTGCTGAACGGGCCGGATTCCAACGGCCGATAACCTGCGCTCCCCGGGCAGGTCAGATTCGCCGCCACCCGGACGATTCGACCGTCGCCGGTGCAGTCGGCGTTTCGCCACGGGCACTGCGGGCCGTGTGTCCAGACGGACTCGCCGGCCAGCGTTTCCACGAACCGGTTGATGTCGGCACACGTGATCTGCCCATCGCAGTTCATATCACGCCGGCAGTGCGTGGCGGTTGGAGGCGGCCGAAGTGTCTGGAACGCCGTGGAGTCGGCCAGGTCCGCGTCGCTGTCACTGTCGAGGTCCGCGCGGGCCGGGTCGCTGCGGTCGCGGCCCGGCAACGGCCTGTCGGGTCCCGCCATCCCGGCGGCCCGGCAAGGCCAACCACACCCTTCAGCAACGCCCGCGGGCGCGGATCGCGGCGCACAGGCAAGCGAGGTCGCCCAGGCGCTCGCCCAAAGCGGCGGGAACGATGCGGCAGGCCGCGACGGCAGCCGGCAGGGCTTCGCGTGCGATGACCTCGCGCGCCGGGGCGAGCACGAGGTCGCCGAGCCGCACGGCCAGCGAGCCGATGACGATGACCTCCGGATTGAGGACGTCGATCAGCACCGCCAGGCCGCGGCCCAGCCAGCGCCCCGTCTCTGTCAGGACGGCGAGCGCATCCGCATCGCCGGCGTGGGCCAGTTCCGCCAGGTCGCGCGCCGTGGTCTGCCCGCCGGACCAGCGCTGCGGGTAGCGCAGGGCCGCGAGGCGCGCGATGCCGGTGCCCGCGCAGAACGCCTCCCACGAGCCGGTCTTGCCGAACGCCGTCGGGCCGTCGTCGGCCAGGCGAATGTGCCCGACCTCGCCGGCGGTGTCGGTTGTGCCGCGGTAGAGCTCGCCATTGAGGATCAGCCCGCCGCCGAAGCCCGTGCCCATCGTCAGAAAGATGACGTTGCGCGCCCGGCGGGCGGCCCCGAAGTACCACTCCGCCAGGGCCCCGGCGTTGCCGTCGTGCTCGATGAACACCGGCAGCCCGAACCGGTCGGCCAGCAGCTTCTTGAGCGGGATGTCGTCCCACCCCGGCAAGTTCGGCGGCGACCGCACGATGCCGGCCTCGATTTCCAGCGGCCCGCCGATCGAGACGGAGATTACGCCCGGCCCCCGTCCAGCCGCAGTGGCGTTCGCCCGGACTTTCTCGACGCACGCGCACAACTCCGCGAACGTCTCCCCAAACCCCCGCTCGGTGCGCGTGGCGAAGCCGACGCGGTCATAGATTTGCCCGGCGTAGTCCCCCAGCACGACCGCCGTCTTCGTCCCGCCGATATCCAGACCGACGATCGCCTCTCCACGCGCCGACATTGTCTCGACCACAGTTGTCATCCCATTGTGGTGAAGACACGGTCACGCAAACAGCGGCGTGCCGGTCATTTCGGACGGCACGGGGAGCCCCATCATCGTCAGCATCGTCGGCATGATGTCCGCCAGCCGGCCGCCGGAGCGCAGCTTGAGCTCTTTGAACGGCTTGCCGAACACGTACAGCGGCACCGAGAAGGTCGTGTGGGCCGTGTGCGGGCCGCCGGTGACCGGGTCGATCATCTGCTCGAAGTTGCCGTGGTCGGCGGTGATGACGCCACAGCCGCCGCGGGCCAGGATCGCGTCATAGACCTTCCCGACGCACTCATCGACGACCTTGCACGCCTTGACCGCCGCCTCCAGCACGCCGGTGTGCCCGACCATGTCCCCGTTCGCGTAGTTCACCACGATCAGGTCGTCGATGCCGGTCGCGATCCGCTTCAGCATCAGCTCGGTCACGCCGTACGCCGACATCTCCGGCTGGAGGTCGTACGTCGCGACCTTCGGCGACGCGACGAGCTGCCGTTCCTCGCCGGGGAACGGCTCCTCGCGGTAGTCGTTGAAAAAGAACGTTACGTGGGCGTATTTCTCGGTCTCGGCGCAGCGGAACTGCCGCAGACCGAGCTTGCTGAGGTACTCCCCGCCGATGTTCGCCATCTTTGGCGGCTTGGGAAACGCCACGTGCACCGGCAGGCCCTTCTCGTACTCCGTCATCGTGACGTAGCACAGGTCGAGCTTCTTGGTGCGGGAAAAGCCCATCTCGCGCTCGGCGCCGGTCCGGTCCTTTTCGCGATACGGAAACGCCTCGCGCGTGAATGCCTTGGTCAGCTCCCGGGGACGGTCGCCGCGGAAGTTGAAGAACACGACCGCGTCGCCGTCGCGGACGACGCCGAGCGGCGTCTGGCCGTCCGGGCAAACGACGGTCGGCGCGACGAACTCGTCGCCCTGCATGTTGGGCTCGAGCGGGTTGTCGTACCAATGCTGGAACGCTTCGGTCGCGGTCTTCACGCGGTGCCCGACGCCATCGACGAGCATCCGGTACGCCTTCTCGACCCGGTCCCAGCGGTTGTCGCGATCCATCGCCCAGTAGCGGCCGATTACGCTGGCGACCTGGCCGACGCCGATCTCCCGCAGCCTCGCCTCGATCTGCCGGCAATAGTCGATGCCGCTGTGCGGCGGCGAATCCCGCCCGTCGCCGAAGCAGTGCACGAAGACCGCCGGCACGCCCCGGCGTTTGGCCAACTCGACCACGCCAAAGAGGTGTTCGAGCAGCCCGTGCACGCCGATGTCGCTCGCGAGGCCCATGACGTGCAGGCGTCCGTGTTTCTGGAGGCACCAGTCCATCGCCGCGTTGAGCGGCTGGTTCTGGAAGAAGGACCCGTTGCGGATCGACTTCGTGATCTGCACGGAGTCCTGATCGACGATCCGGCCGGCGCCGATGTTCTGGTGCCCGACCTCGCTGTTGCCCATCGTCCCCTCGGGCAGCCCCACGTTGAAGCCGCTCGTCTCAACCAGCGTGAACGGCCAATCCCGCCGCAACATCGCGTCCACGGGGGGCTTGGCGACCTTGACGGCGTTGGCGTAGTCCCACTTGGGATCGGGGTTTTCGCCCCAACCATCGCGGACAATCAGAAGGCACGGGCGGATCTTCAGCGTGGCGGCCATCCAATACTCCGTCAGACCCGGTCTGCCCGCCGGGAGTGCCCGCGGGCCGTTCCGAAAGACAGCCTAGCGTCGCCCGCGCCAAAATCCACCGCCGCCCCGCAGACAGGCGGGCATTTGCAACGCATAATGACGCGCGTGTAACGTCGTGCCTGGAATTGTCGGCCTCTAGGACGCGCAGGGAGCGAAACGGCCTGGACTGTGCGAGTATTCGCAGAAAAGGGGCTCACGGAATGACACTCGAGAGCGGGCCAGCCAAAGCAGATCGCAACTGGCAACTGGTGCGCACGATCCTGTTCCTCGGCTTCGCGCTGTGGTTTGTCTACGATGGCGCGGTGCGCTACCCGGCCGCCAACCGCAAGGAAGCCGAGCAACAGCTTGCCGCCCCAGAACCCTTCAACGGAAACGTGAAGTACGGCAGCCTCACAGAAAACCCAACTGCATTTGAGGTCAAATGGCTGAACGGGCTCAACGTCAGCAAGCCCAACGACGTGCATCAATGGCTCGGCACGCCCGACTACACACGCGCGCAGGGCGCCAGCCACACCGATGAATTCTACGTCAGCCGCTACGGCTACATCTGCGTCCCAATCGACAAGGGTCGCGTGAAAGCGGCCAACATCGTCTGGCGGGCCTGGAAGTACGACAAGGCCGAGATCCGCGCACAGTTTTGGTGGGCCACCGTGCCGCTCGTCCCGGGCTTGTACTTCCTCTCGCGGCTGTACAAGGCCGCGACGCTCCGCGTGAAGATCGACGACGAGGGCATGACCTACGGCGGGCAGCGGATCGCGCTGGCCGACATGGTCTCGCTCCGCGATTACAGCCCCAAAGGCTGGATCGACCTGTACTACAAGGTGGGCGACGGCGAGAAGAAGCTCCGGCTCGACAACGAGAAGGTCCTGCGGTTTGACGAGATCGTCGACGCGCTTTGCCAGGCCAAGGGCTTTAAGAACGAGGTCAAGGAGTACGCCGCCGAAAAGGCCCAGGCGAAGGCCGAGGAAGAGGCCGCCACCGCTGCGGAAGAGAAAGACGATCGCGATTCGCCCGCGTAGAGCCGCGCGGGCTTCGCACGGACGATATGGGCGTGAACTCCCGGCGCGGCCGTCGTACCTGCATCGCCGGCCGCGAGATTCGCATCCGCGATCTCGCCGCCGCCTGGACGTGACGCGTGCCAAGCGGCTCTTTGGCTTCACAGCAAGGACGAGCGTCGAGGCTGGCCTGCGCCGGGTGATGTGCGTGGTACCGCACGCTGACGTGAGGTCGCCGGGGTGCACGCCGCAGGCCGCATTCCCGTTCGGAGCATCACCATCGTGCCAAACGATGTTGCACTCGCGGTTGGCCTGATCGCACTCGACGGCCGCGTCGCCGGGGATCTTCCGTGTCCGGGCTGCGGCTACAACCTGCGGACCCTGGCGACCGCCGGCGTCTGTCCGGAGTGTGCCTACGCCGTCGCTGACGCGGTCGCTGTTTTCATGCGGCGTCTGCGTTTCGCGGACCCCGGCTGGCTTCGGGGGCTCGTGGGGGGCCTCGTCTGGCTCCTGTCGGCACTCGGTGCGACGGTCGTCCTCATGCTCGTCATGATGATCGTGCAAGTCGCGTTCGTCGCCGAGGCGGGAGCCACCGGCGTCAACCCGCAGGTGATGATGGCGAAGCACATGCGCACCATGATGATTGCGCAATCCCTCATCTCTACCGTCGTGTTGGCACTCGTGATCATCGGCGTCACGCAGCTCACGCGCCGCGAGCCTGGCGCCGGTCCCGAGACGTCGCGCTGGACCGCCCGGCGCCTGACGCGAGTTCTGGCCTGGGTGCTACTGGCGACTTTCGCGCTGTCGCTCGGCTACGGCGCTTGGACGTCCTTCTACTCGCCCTCCTGGCCCATGAACGCCGCCGATATCGCGAATTACTGGTCAACGCCACGTTTCGTCTTCGGCGCCATTTTCGGCGTGCTGAGCGCGTTCGTGTACGCCGGATTGCCCTTGGCGCTGCTCCGCCACCTGACGAACCTGCTCCGCCGCGTGCCACGCTCGGCGCTCGTACGCTTCGCGCAGATCGAGTTCTGGGGCCTGCTGGTCTGCGGCGCGGTCCTACTCGTCGGGCAGGCCGTCAGCCTCCTATACCTACGCCCCCTGCTGACTGCGGCGGCCAGCATGGCCGCGAGCGCTCCGACATCGGGCCCCGTGGTCTTTCCCACGCGATCCGGTGTCCAGACGTTCGGCTTCCCGGCCCAAACGTACACGTACACATCCACCAGTTACGTGATCGCCTCCAGCGCACCTGTCTCCCAGCCCGCATCGGCAGCGGCAACAGGCCCGGCCGCGCCGCCGTTTGCGCCTCCGCCGTTTCCGCCCGGCGCGATGCGGTCACTGATGCTCGCGGGCGTCGCGGGCGGGACTTTCGCTTGTCTCGCCCTGCTCCTGGGAGCCGGAGTCATCGTCCTGCTGATCCTCGCCTGCACAACACTCCACGGCTGCGTGCGCGCGGCCGAGCAGACGCGCCACGCGATGATTGCGTGGGCCGCCGCCGGCCAGCTTGCACGTGACCCGCCTTTGCCGGACACTACTCCCACGTCCGGCACCGGCGATCAACCGGTGTGAACACGGCACGATAGGCTGGGCACCGCCCGCCGACCTTTGTTCACCCCCACGACCCCGGAGAAGCGGTCCATGCGAAAGCCCGTCAGCCTCATCACCGGCGCCAATGGCGAGATCGGCCACGGCCTGATCGACTATCTCCGCCGCCAGGATTTCCACGACATCGTCGCGCTCGACCTGAACCCAATCGATCCGCAGATGCAGCGGTATTGTGCCGCGACGCTGACGGGCGACATCCTCGACGACTTCCTGATGGGCCGGCTCGTCACCGAGTACGAGATCCACCGCATCTACCACCTTGCGGCGCTGCTCAGCACCCGCGCGGAGTATTCGCCCGAGACCGCCCACCGCGTCAACGTCGAGGGCACGCTCAAGCTCATCCGGCTGGCGCACGAGCAGGCCCGCTGGCACGGCCATTCCGTCCAGTTCCTGTTCCCCAGCTCCATCGCCGCCTATGGCCTGCCCAACGCCGACACCAAGACCCGCGCCGGACGCGTCCGCGAGATCGACTGGAACTTCCCCACGACGATGTACGGCTGCAACAAGCTCTATTGCGAGCACCTCGGCCGCTACTACGCCCAGCACTACCGGCAACTCGCCGCCGAGTCGGCCCCAAGCGGCGTCGACTTCCGGGCGCTCCGCTTCCCCGGGCTGATCAGCGCGTTCACGCTGCCGACCGGCGGGACCAGCGATTTCGCGCCGGAGATGGTCCACGCCGCCGCCCAGGGCCACCCCTACAAGTGCTTCGTCTGCCCCGAGGCGCGCATCCCGTTCATGGCGATGCCGGACGGCGTCAAGGCCCTGATCCTGCTGGCCGAGGCGCCCGCGGAGAAGCTGACCCAGCGCGTCTATAATGTCGGTTCGTTTAGCCCTACGGCCGCGGAGTTCCGTACCCTGGTCATAAAGGCCTTCCCGCAGGCCGAGATCAGCTTCGAGCCCGACCCGCCGCGGGCCCGCATCATCGACACCTGGCCGGCGGACGTGGACGACACGCCGGCCCGCCGCGACTGGGGCTGGCAGCCCGACTACGACCTGCCGCGTGCCTTCAACGAGTACCTGGTCCCCAACATTGTGCGCTATTACAAGGAGCAGAAGGCGCGCGATGAGCACCGCATTCACGGGTAGTCCGCGGCGCGCCGGCCGGGCCTGCTTCGCGCCCCAACGGAAAACGTGCTGGTCATCCTCGCCGTCTGACGGAGTCAACCCATGCCTTTTCTCGCCGGGAGCCTCATGACCTTCGTCCTGAACGTCGCCCCCGCCGCGGGCACGCCCGATTCGCAGCCCGTTGCGCCGGAGGCGGTCGGCTTTCTGTACAAGACGGTGCTGTTTGAAGGCGAGAACTACGCCTACTCCGTCTACGTTCCCCCGAACTACACTCCCGACAAGGCCTGGCCGATCATCCTGTTCCTGCACGGGTCTGGTGAGCGCGGTAACGACGGCCTGCTGCAGACGGAGGTTGGCATCGGCACGGCGATCCGCAAGAACTGGCACGAAGTGCCCGCGATCGTGGTGATGCCGCAGTGCCGCCCCGGCCAGATGTGGATCGGGTCCATGGCGCGGATGGCCCTCAAATGCGTCGAGATGGCATCGAGCGAGTATCACTGCGACCCCGACCGCTTCTACCTCACCGGCCTGTCACTCGGCGGCAACGGCACCTGGCTCCTCGGCGCCCAATTGGCCGACCGCCTCGCCGCCATCGTCCCGATCTGCGGCTTCGCCGAGTTGGAGCAGTCCACCGGCCTCGCCGATCGCCTCGCTCCCCACCTCGCCAAGCTCCCGATCTGGTGCGCCCACGGCGGCCAGGACAAGGCCGTCCCCGTTGCCAAGGCGCACGAGATGGTCGCCGCGATCAACAAGGCCGGCGGAAACGTCATTTACAAGGAACGCGAGGGCATGGGCCACAACGTCTGGGACACCACCTACGCCGACCCCAACCTGTGGCGCTGGCTCTTCGCCCAGAAACGCGGCGTCCCCCCCGCCCGACCCGCGCCGGAGAAACCGTAGGCCCGGCGTTGTAGCGCCGCTCGCCGATTCATTGCACGCCGTCAATCCCGGCATTAGCCTGACGCGGTCCCAATGCTTCGCTGGAAACACTGGCTCGTAGGCCTCGCGATCCTGGCTGGTTTTGCGCTAACGACCGCGTTGGACCGGCCAACGGTGCTGTTCCTGCGGCGGACTGGTCCGCTGATTGGCTGGCCCGTCTGGCCCTTCGTCAACGCCTGGGGGATTGCCGGCCTGTGGCTGTTCGTCGCTCTGGGCTACGTCATTTTCGACGGCGTGCGGGCGCGGTTTCGCACGGCGGAGAGCGTCGTCGTGCGCGGCGGCGCCATCCTCGTGCCGGTGATTCTCGCGGGGCTCATCGGTGAGGGCCTGAAGCTCGTGGTTCGCCGCGAGCGGCCGCCCGCCAACGCCGAGTACGGGTTCCGCGCTTGGGCGCCCCCCTGGGACAATACCAGCGGCCTCGGTATGCCCAGCACGCACGCTGCCGTGGCGTTCGCCGCCTCGGCCGCCCTGCGCCGTTTGCACCCGCGCGGCCGCTGGGCCTGGTACGCGATGGCCGCGGGCTGCGCGGTGACGCGCTTGCAGCCCAACGCCAGCGGCGAGAACGCCCACTTCCTCAGCGACGTGTTCGTCGGGGCCGTGCTCGGGACGCTCGCCGAGCGCTGGATAAACCGCGAGTTGCCGGCGCGGTATCGCGTGCCGATGCCGCCGCCCCGCGGCGCGACGGCGCCGGAAGTGCAGACGATGGCCGCGACAACGGGCACCTTTGCCTGGATGACCTGGCCCGCGACGATCGCGTTGACCCTCGGCGTGCTGGTCCTGCGGATCGTGTACCTCCGCTACGGATGCGCCTACGAGTTGCTCGGCGACGAAGCCCACGTCTGGGACTGGACACGCAACCTGGACCTCTGCTACGACATCAAGGGACCGGGCATCGCCTACCTCATCGCGGCCAGCACGTGGCTTTTGGGCACGAGCGAGTGGACCGTGCGCCTGCCGATGGCGATCTGCTCAGTCGTGGCCACGCTCGCCCTCGCGCGCCTCGCGACGGCGTGCAGCAACGGCGACCAGCGCGTCGGCTTTCTCGCCGCGGCCGCGTTCCTTCTCGCGCCGGCCTTCCAGGCCAACGCGCAAATCACCACGCCCGACGGACCTTTGATCGCCTGCTGGATACTGGCCTGCTGGGCCTTACACACTCTCGTTCGTCGCCTCGAGGCAGGGCGGCCCACTACGCGTGCCTGGCTCGTCTTCGCCGCAACGCTGGGCGCCGGCGTGCTCTTCAAGCAATCCATGTTGCTGCTCCTGCCCGGGTTGCCGATCTACGCCTGGCTCCGGCGAAAACGCATCACGTGGCGCCGCACACTGCTGCGCGATGCAGCGCTGGCCCTGCTAGTTTTCGGGGCCTTCATCAGCCCCATCCTCATCTGGAACGCGCAGCACAATTGGCAGACTCTGCGGCATGCGCTGGGCCATTTCGGCGCGCCGGGCGGCGACCAGCCACACGCGGTGATTGGCGAAAACGCGTATTCACCGCTGTGGACGTTCAAGCTGTGGGGCGCGCAGATCGGCGCGTTCGGACCACCGCTGATCGCGCTCATGATCCTCGCGAGCGTGGAAGCGGTACGCCGCCGCGCGGGGCAACCCCAGCGCTGGGGGCCGCAATTGCTGATGCTCTGCTGTGCCTTGCCCGCGCTCGCCGTTTACACCCTGGTCACCTTCTGGAAGAAAGCCGAGGGCAACTGGCCGTTCCACACCTTCGCGACGCTGCTCGTGCTGGCGGCCCAGACCGTCCTGCCCGCACTCGCGCAGCAGCGCGCCGCGCTGCGAACCTGGCGCCGCGACCCGCGCCGGCCGCGCCCTTGGCGCGGTCTCCTGCGCCGCCGGCCGGAAAGTCCGCGGCCGCTGCTGTGGCACGGCGTGGTCATCTACGGCGTGTGCGGGTGGCTCGCCTTCTCGTTCCTGAACGTCTGGGCGGAGACGCGCACCCTCGGCAAATACCTCGACTCGGCCGGCCTCGACGTCCAACGCCAACACGCGGCGGCGGTCGCCGCCTGCGTCGCGCAGCTCAAGGCGCAGAGCGGCCGCGAGCCGTTCCTGATGAGCGGGCACTACATGGTCGCCGCGCTGCACGCCTTTTACATGCCCGGCCGGCCGGCGGTGTACTGCGTGCAACAGCGCTTCGGCGGACGGCCCTCCGCGTACGACTTCTGGAAGCGCACCGACCCCAACGACCCGACCCTCCGCGGACGGGACGCAATCCTGCTCGGGAAAAACGCCGAGCTATGGTGGGGGGTCGTTCGCGCGGAGCGGATCGAGCTGTTGGATGCGGAACGCGGCGTCTATCTGGCCCACGACTACATGGGCCTGCGGTAGCGCTGCCGCGCATGGCATTCGACACCAGCCTGTCGCCTGGCTGGCCCGACTAGTCGGTTACCCATATACTCCGCGCGGAATCGACGCCCGCGCCGCATCGGGCCGTGACGACACATGTAGCGTGAGACACCCATGATCGCCCCATTGCGAACGCACCGCCTGTCCTTCCTCGGCCTCCTGGCCGCTTCATTCGCCCTCGTTGGCTGCCAGCAGCCCGCCGCCGTGGTGAAAACCGACGATCCGCAGATGGCGGCGTACATGCAGCTCGTGCTGCCCGCGCGCATCAAGATCCTGGGCTGGACCAAACCGGTCAGCCTGGCGGGCGCCGGGCAGGCGGACGGGCTCGAGGTCATCCTCGAGGCCCGCGACGCGGCCGACGATCTCACCAAGGTCGTCGGCACGCTCCAGTTCGAGTTGCAGTCGCGGAAGCTCTCCGACCAGATGGGCACGCGCGTGGCCTTCTGGCCGGTCGAGATCACGACCGAGCAGGCCACGCGCATGTACCGTGATCCGCTCTCGCGCTTCTACCACTTCCCGCTGCAGTTCGAGAAACCGCTCCCCGCCGGCCAATACGCACTCAACGTCTGGCTGCACCTGCCGGGTGGCCAGCGCCTGTACGACGAGTACGAGTTCACTTACGACGGCACCGCCGCCCCGCCCCCCAGCTCGTTCTAGAGCGTTTTCACTTTTTCTCCGTTGCATAGCCACAGTGGCGGAAGAAGCCGGCGGCGTCGCTGGGGGTGACGCGTTCGAGGACGGGTTGGATCGTGGCCCATAGCTCGGTCATGACTCG
>Ga0182017_10003132_pt1 | contig 12361 bp, 11 predicted proteins | sample 712E3DmetaG_FD_120492 | JGI IMG/M metagenome (GOLD analysis project Ga0182017, IMG submission 120492) | Permafrost microbial communities from Stordalen Mire, Sweden - 712E3D metaG | ecosystem: Environmental > Terrestrial > Soil > Wetlands > Permafrost | place: Sweden: Stordalen | collected... | reverse complement strand
GTACCCGCCAGTAGACCGTTCCGACCCAGTTCAGCCCTTGGTGGAATGTGTACCAGTCACGCATGTCCGCGACGTTGGTTGCCACGTAGTACGTCTTCTCCCAGGTGTTCGGGACGTTTCCCTCCAAGATCTGGTATTCGGCCGCGCCGTCAACAGGCGTCCAGCGCAGCAAGCCATTCGGGGCCGGGAGTTTCGCCGGGATCTGGGTCCAGCGGACATTGAAGCCGAAGTCGGTGCTCCAGGGCGTCGTGCCTAGTTGCGTGCGTGCTCGTACGCGCGCAAACAAGGAGTACGGATGCCCGGTCACCCACGGAAGCGCTAGCGGAATCGAGACGTACGGCATCGTCAGAGTGTTCGAGCTCCAGATGATGCTGTTCTCACGGAAGCTGGTCGACGTCGCGAGCTGGAACTCGTAATTCCCCGCCCGTGGAATTGGCTTCCAGCTGAAGGCCGGCGTACGGGAGAAGTTGTGGCTGGCCGGCTCGTTGTAATTGAGCGAGAAAGCCTTGAGACCAGAGGGAGTACTCAGCCGCGCAGCCCGCCTCGCCGGCGCCGAAGCGGGAATCACAAGCGCGAGCGCGAGTAGGGCTAGGACTGTCCGGCGTGCGAGCATGACCAGAGAAGTTGTCGGCAGATGGGAGGAGTGTGGCCTCCCTCATATGGGTGATACCAATCGAGGTGCGGACTACCCGTTTCGCCGTTCGCACCTGTATGTCCTCCCCGAAACGGCGGCGGCGCCGGTCTCGGCCCGCGCTCGGCGACGAAAACGATCAGCAAACGATCTCGGTGCTCTCGAGTGCCTCGCGGATGCGTGCCAGCAGCTTGCCCGGATCGAACGGTTTGGTGACGTAGTCGTTCGCGCCGGCGGCGAAGCCACGCAGCACGTCAATGCGCTCAGGACGGGAATCGAGCAGAATCACCGGCGTGTCGCGGGTTGACGGGTTGCGTCTGATCTGTCCCGCCACCCGGTAGCCGTCCAGCTTCGGTATGTGCACGTCGAGCACAACCACATCGGGGTGCTCGATCAGCGCGAGACGCAGAGCCTGTTCGCCATCTCGCGCCCACATCAGGTCGAACTCACCGGCGAGCGCAAAGCCGAGCATCAACAGCACTTCCTCGTCGGCATCGGCGATCAGCACAGTCGGCACGTCGCGCTCCGGGACGAGCCAGAGCGGCGTGTCATCGCGCGGGTATTCGCGCTTCATCGTGAGTGTCGTGTTGCGTGCGCCGCCTTCGATCAGCCGGAGAGCCGTTCGTTCTGGGCTAGACGGCCTCGCGTGTCCGCGTCTAAGCGCGCCCACCGTTGGAGTACTTTTCCGCATGCCTTGGCAATCGACCGCGTTCATGAAGACTCCGATCCCCAAGTAGCGCGACCGCGCTACGTAGAAGCGTTAGCGGGCGTGCGCCTAACGACGACGCTCGATCAGGCCGCGTCGAGTAGCTCGAACGCTTGTGGCTCGCGCTCGATCGCGATCTCGAGCCAGCGCCCGCCAGGCGGGTGCAGGCGATAGAAATCGAGCAACGTGCCACGGGCTTGCGCGAGGGTCTCGAAACGACCGAGTACCTGACCGGATTTCTTATCTGTTAGCACGTACATTTCATATCCTCCGCTCTTAGTATCGAAGCCACGCCTGAAATCGACGTGAGCAGGGCTTAAGAGCTTCGTAAAGATCGTCGGGAAACGAACGTTTTTCGCGGTTGGCTAAGGTTTTGGTGGGCGCGAACACCCGCGCTCTATTCCGACTGAGGGATTCAGATGAACGCGCGCGTCCGTATCGCTGAGCTCGCCGCCGACCGCATCCTCGTGCTCGACGGTTCCTACGGCGTGCTCATTCAACGCCGTGTGCGCGGCGAGGAGGCGTACCGAGGCGAGCGCTTCAGCGAGCACCCCCGTTTGCTCGCGGGCGATCCCGACCTACTCAATCTGACGCGCCCGGAGGTGGTTCGCGACATCCACGACGCTTATCTCGAGGCGGGCGCCGACGTCCTCAAGACGAACACCTTCACGTCCACCTCGATAAACCAGGCGGACTACGGGCTTGAAGGCGCCGCCGCCGAGATGAGTCTCGAGGGCGCCCGTCTCGCGCGTCTGGCCTGCGACAAGTGGACGGCGCGCACGCCCAACAAGCCCCGCTTCGTGGCCGGATCGGTCGGGCCCATGAACGTCTCGCTCTCGCTCTCGCCTCGGGTGGACGATCCCGCCTTTCGCGCGGTGACGTTCGAGCAGGTCAGAGCCAGCTATGTCGAGCAGATGCGGGCTCTGGCCGAAGGCGGCGTCGACCTGTTTCTGATCGAGACGATCTTTGACACGCTCAACGGCAAAGCCGCGATCGCTGCTGCCCGCGACGTCTTCGCAGAACTCGGGGTGGAGCTGCCCCTTTGGCTCTCGTTCACGGCGGTGGACAGAAGCGGGCGCAATCTCTCCGGCCAGACGGTCGAGGCCTTTTGCGTCTCGGTTGAGCACGCGAACCCGCTCTTCGTCGGCGTCAACTGCTCGCTGGGAGCGGCGCAGATGCGCCCGGTGATCGAGGCGCTGGCCGGAATCGCCTCCACCTTCGTCTCCTGCCATCCCAACGCCGGGCTTCCGAACGAGCTCGGCGGCTTCGACGAGCAGCCCGCCGACACGAGTCGCCTGCTCGGCGAGTTCGCCGCCGAGGGACTCGTGAATGCCGTCGGCGGATGCTGCGGGACGACGCCCGAGCACGTGCACGCGATCGCCGAAGCGGTGCGCGATCTACCGCCGCGTCGTGTTCCGGAACGGCGTACCCGCACCTCGCTCAGCGGTCTCGAACCGTTCGTGATCGACGAGAGCACCGGCTTCGTCCTGATCGGCGAGCGCACGAACGTTACCGGGTCGGCCCGCTTCCGCCGCCTGATCGAAGCCGGCGACTTCCAGGGAGCTCTGGCCGTCGCGCTCGAGCAGGTGCGCGGAGGCGCCAACATCCTCGATGTCAACATGGACGCCGACCTGCTCGACTCCGAGCAGGCGATGAGGACGTTCCTGAACCTGGTCGCGGCCGAGCCCGAGGTGGCGCGCCTGCCGATCATGGTTGACAGCTCGCGCTGGTCGGTGATCGAGGCCGGGCTCCGCTGCCTGCAAGGCAAGAGCGTCGTCAACTCGCTAAGCCTCAAGGAGGGGGAGGAGGAATTCCTCGCCAAGGCTCGCCAGGCGAAGGGCTTCGGCGCTGCTGTTGTCGTAATGGCTTTTGACGAGCAGGGCCAGGCCGAGACGGCCGAGCGGAAGGTTGCGATCTGCGAGCGTGCCTACCGGCTACTGACCGAGCAGGCGGGCTTCCGGGCCGAGGACATCGTCTTCGATCCCAACGTGCTGGCGGTCGCCACGGGTATCGAGGAGCACAACGGCTTCGCCATGGCGTTCCTCGACGCCCTACCGCTGATCAAGGAGCGCTGCCCTGGAGCCAAGATCTCCGGCGGCATATCGAATCTTTCCTTCGCTTTCCGCGGCAACGACGTCATACGCGAGGCGATGCACGCCATCTTCCTCTACCACGCGATTCGTGCCGGGCTCGACATGGGGATCGTCAACGCCGGTCAGCTGGCCGTGTACGAAGACGTCGAGCCCGAGCTGGGCGAACGCGTCGAGGACGTGCTCTTCAACCGCCGCCCCGATGCTACCGATCGTCTGCTCGAGCTGGCCCAGCGGGTGAAGGGTGAGGGGACGAAACGCACGGTCGACCTGAGCTGGCGCGAGGCGCCTGCCGGGAAGCGGCTCGAGTACGCGCTCGTACATGGAGTGGACGAGTTCGTGGAGGAGGACGCCGAGGAGGCTCGGCTCGCCCTCGGGGGACCGCTGGCGGTGATCGAGGGTCCGCTGATGGACGGCATGACTGTCGTGGGCGACCTCTTCGGCGAAGGGAAGATGTTTCTGCCCCAGGTGGTGAAGAGCGCGCGGGCGATGCGGCGAGCGGTCGCCTACCTGGAGCCCTTCTTCGAGGAACAAGGGGGCGAGGCGCCGCCTGCGCGCGGGAAGATCGTCCTCGCCACGGTCGCCGGCGACGTGCACGACATCGGCAAGAAAATCGTTGCGGTGGTGCTCGGCTGCAACAGCTACGAGACGATCGACCTCGGGGTGATGGTGCCAGCGAGTCGTATCGTCGAGGCGGCGATCGAGGAGGGCGCGGACATCCTCGGTCTCTCAGGGCTGATCACGCCCTCGCTCGACGAGATGGTCAAGGTCGCCACCGAGCTGGAGCGGCGTGGACTTTCGCTACCGCTCCTGATCGGTGGCGCGACGACATCGAAGCAGCACACCGCGGTCAAGATTGCGCCCGTCTACAGCGGCCCGACCGTATACGTTCTCGACGCCTCTCGCGCCGTCGGCGTCGTTGCCTCGCTACTAGACGCCGGGCGCAGAGACGAGTTCGCGCGTGAGAACTCCGAGGAGCAAGAGCGGCTGCGCCGGCTCTTCCACGAGAAGCGGCGCCCGCTCATCTCGCTCGAGCAGGCGCGCGCGAGGAAACCGCGGCTCTCCGTGAGTCAGGCCGACCTCTCGACTCCGAGCGTGCTCGGCCTACAGCGGATCGAAGACCAACCGCTGGCCGAGCTGGTCGACTACATCGATTGGACGTTCTTCTTCCAGGCCTGGGAGCTGAAGGGGCGATTTCCGGCGATTCTCGATCACCCCGAGAAGGGCGCGGCGGCTCGCGAGCTGTACGAGAACGCTCAAGAGCTGCTCGCACGCATCGTCGAGGAGAAGCTGCTGCGCGCGCGCGCCTCGTTTGGGATCTGGCCAGCCTCTTCCGACGGCGACGACATCGTCTTTTTTGCGAACGAGGACAGAGACCAAGCAGTCGCCCGCTTCTGCATGCTCAGGCAACAGGCGGATCACGAAGACGGGCGACCGGATCTCTCGTTGGCCGATTTCGTCGCTCCGCTCGAAAGCGGTCTCCGAGACTACGCCGGCGCGTTCGCGGTCACCGCCGGTATCGGCGCCGAAGAGTTGGCTGTGAAGTTCGCGGCCGAGCGAGACGACTACAACGCGATCATGACCAAGGCCCTCGCCGATCGCCTCGCCGAGGCCTTTACCACTTTCTTGCACGAGCGCGTTCGCCGGTTGTGGGGCGAGGAGGAACAGCTTGCGCGCGAAGACGTGATCGCGGAGCGGCACCGCGGCATCCGGCCGGCTTTCGGTTACCCGGCCTGCCCCGATCACTCGGAAAAGCGCATCCTCTTCGATCTACTACAGGCCGAGGCGATCGGAATCGAGCTGACAGGTAGCTACGCCATGTTCCCGGCAGCGAGCGTGAGCGGGATCTACATCGAGCACCCGCAAGCGAAGTATTTCTCGGTCGGCCGCATCAGCCGCGATCAGGTCGTCGACTACGCGGCGCGCAAGAGGGTGGAGGTCGAGGACGTAGAGCACTGGCTTGCGCCCAACCTAGATTACGCGCCGCCTGGCGGTCGCGGTACGAAATAGCCGCCGGCTCTGCGAGGGCTCGCGCTGCTCGGGTCGTCAGGCGTTCTGCGCGTCGAGGAACGGAGCCAGCTCAGCGAGAACTTGGCCGAACACGCGCTCTTTCCCCTCGTCGTCTACGAGGACGTGCTTCGCTTTGGCCACGCCGCGCTCCGCGAGCACGATCGAGCTCGCGGGCCTGATTCCGTGACGCGCGAGCATCGCCGCGCAGCAGCCGCTCGCACAGCCCGATATCGCCAGCACCGGGCGTCCGCTCGAGCCGAGTGCGGCGCCGTCTTCCGCGCCGACTTCGGTCAAGCAAACGAGCTCCGCCAGTCCGAGTCGGTCGAGACGGAGCGCGATCTCGTTTGCGAGCTGGCCCAGGTTCGACGCTCCCGAGCAGGCGTAAACGAGTACCTCAGGCGCTGAGCCGGGCGTCGTGGTCTCCGTTTCTCTCTCCGCGTCGAGTAGGGGCATGGGCTGAGTCTGGCGCATCTCGGTAAGAAAACGACTTTACCTCCGCCCGTCAAGCCGAGGGCGTCCCCTCGAGCTCTCAGCCGGCGCCCACGAGGACATGGCGTACGGCTCGTGCGACCATGAGTGCCTCGCGGGCGCGGATCACGAGAACATGGACAGTCGAGCCCGCGCTGGCGATGTCGGCGTCGGGCTCGACTTCGGTATTCAGCTTTTCGTCGATCTCCACGCCGAGGAAGGACAGGCGCTCGCAGATCCGCGCGCGCACGCGGGCGGAGTTCTCGCCCACACCGGCGGTGAAAACGACGGCGTCGAGCCCTCCCAGCGAAGTGGCCATGGCCGCGACCGTGGCCGCGATCCGGTGCACGTAGACGGAAAGCGCAAGAGATGCCTGCTCGCTACCGGCATCCTCCGCCTGCTCGAGCTCACGCATGTCGCCGCTCGTCTCCGACAGGCCCTTGAGCCCGGAGTTGTTCTCGAGACCGCTCTCGAGCGCTTCGCGACTGAGCCGGCCCGGAGCCAGCAGGTACAAGAGAGCACCGGGATCGATCGACCCCGAGCGCGTCGTCATTGGAACGCCCTCGAGCGGGCTGAAGCCCATGCTCGTGTCGATGGAGCGGCCATCGCGTACCGCCGTGATCGAGCAGCCGCCGCCGAGATGACAGACGATCAGGCGCCGGGTTGGCGCGCCGACCAGCGCGGGCGCCCGCTCGGTCGCCCAGGCGACCGAAAGCCCGTGAAAGCCGAAGCGGCGGATTCCGTACTGCTCGCGCCAGGCGCGAGGAATCGCGTAGGTGGCCGCTTCGGGTGGGATCGTGGCGTGGAAAGCGGTGTCGAAGACCGCGACCTGAGGCTCTGCCCCGAAAAGCTTGCGGGCCCTGGCGATAGCGTCCAGCGCCGGCCGGTTGTGGAGTGGTGCCACCGCGCTCATCGCCTCGATCTCGGCGATCACGTCGCTGTCGAGGACAACCGGCTCGCGGAAGCGCTCGCCACCGTGAACGACGCGATGCCCGATCGCCGCCGCCCTGCCTTTGGCCTCGCTCAACGACGAGAGGATCTCGCTCTTATCGCTGGCACTGACGAGCTCCAACTTGAGGCTGGTAGAGCCTGCGTTGACAACGAGAACGGGCAGCATTGGTCTCCTCTTCTTACCTAGTGCCAGGCCGCTTTGCGGGTTCCTTCCACTCCGGCGAGGTCCAGCTGGACGAGCTCGGAACCGGAAGTGTGCATCACCGTGCCCGGATCGCTCGCAGCCTTCCGGTCGGGCGTCAACTTTCGAGTGTTCCCAATATGCCCAGCGTCCAGGCTTTCGCTCTCTCCCGCTCTCCCTCGACGAGAGGCCCCTCTTTGCCCTCGACGAAGAAACCCTCAGGCTCCGCGACGAGAGTCCCGCCGCGCGCTTTCAAGCTGGTTGCGATCCCGCTTGCGGCGAAGCCGAAGACCTTCACCCATCTTTTCGTGAGCCTCGTATCGAACGCGGCGACCTTGGCGCCGCCAAGGGACGGAAGTCGACTGAGGTATTCCTGCATCGCCTGTGTCGGCCGGCCTCCCTGAGTCGGTGAGCCGACAATGACTAGGTCGAACGAACCGAGCCCGGAGAGGTTGGTGTCGCCAACCCGGGCGACCTCCAGATCGCCGGTTACGGCTTCGCCGATCGTTCTGGCGAGCAGCTCGGTGTTGCCGTAGAGAGAGTCGTAGATGATCAATGTGTTCATAGCTGACCGCAGATCGCAAGATCGAGGATGAACACTCGTTTCCCCTGGAGCCCACCTTCGCTCAACCGGCGCGTTGCTATGACGCGCGGCCGAACCCGGGACGATGCCGCTCTGCCTCCGAGCCTATCCTCCGAACTGCTAAGTAATTACCCGAACGCCAAACGCGGTACCGGCACGATTCGCGCAGGCGTCCGATCGTAAAGAGTGCAACTTGTGACGGCCAAGCTAACTGTTCGCTCAGGCGATGCGGTCTTCGGTTTCGACCGCGAGCTGATCGTGCGTTCCTGGAACCATCAGGCTGAGCTGCTCACGGGCCTGACCGCCGAGTCGGCGATCGGGCGCCCCTGCTGGGAGGCGATGGCCGCCGTCGACGAGGACGGGGCGCTCGTCTGCCATTCCGGATGTTCCTGCGCACGTCTCGCCCGCGAGGGCTGGCCGGTCCCCCGCAAGACGCTGCTGGTGAAGTCGAAGACCGGCACGCGGCGACCGCTTTCCGTCTCGACCATCTGCTTGAACCAGGACGGGCGCGATCTCTTCCTGCACGTGCTCGAGCCCTCGACTCCGATCTCGCTGCTTCAGCAACCTGCCCGGGTTGGGCTGACTCCGCGGCAGCGTGAGGTGCTGAGCCTGGTCGCCGACGGTTACTCGGCGCGCCAGATCGCCAGGCGCCTCGGACTGGCCGAACCGACCGTTCGCAACCACATCCGCGCCATTCTGGTCGAGCTCCGCGTGCACTCACAGCTCGCCGCCGTGGCGCGTGCCCGCAAGCTCGGGCTCGTAGCGTAGCGCGGTCTCGTACCTCTTTACCGATCGATGCTCAACCGGTGAGATGCTTGCCCTTGTTAGGGTTGTGCTCGTAGCAACCCTGCACATCTCCGCTCAGAGAAAGCGATTGCGGTACGAAACATGACTGATAGCTCACATTCGTCTGCCCCTCCACGGCGGTTTGCCGTCACCGGAACGCCGGGCGGTCCCAACAGCAAGGAGTTCTCGGAGTCGGTCGCCGGATCGCTCGAGAACCGCGGCATGGTTCGCGTCGAGGATCCCGAGCAGGCCGATTTCGTCTTGCTTCTCTTCCCAACCGACAGTCCCTCGCCCTTCCGCCGTCGCTCTCGCGGTACCTACGTCGCGGCGATGCACGAGCGCTCCGAGATGCCGTCCGATCCTCTCGCAGCCGAGTATCCGCTGCTCGTGCGCGCGCTCGCCAACTCCGTCCTGTGCTACGTACCGGACGAGGCCGTTCTCGTGACCACACCCGAGCGCGGGACTTTCCGCGCCGACGCGCCCGCCGCCGAGCTCGCCGAGCGCCTCGTCGACCGGATTCAGCCGCTCGCGACATCGAGACTGGTCATCGACAACGAGTACCGCACCGATCTCGAGCCCGAGCTCTGGCAGGGCGACGAGTTGACCAAGGAGCTTTCCTGGGCCGGCGAGCAGCTGGACAGCTTCGGTCTTCTGCCCGCGCCCTTTCCCGTTCACGAGTTGTTGAGCGAGCGCGAGTTCAGGCATGTCAAGCGCCTCTGGGGTATCGGGGGTCTCTCCTACGGGAACCTCTCGATCCGCAAGGACGAGCAGCGCTACTGGATGAGCGCCAGCGGCGTCGACAAGAGCAACCTCGTGGAGATAGGGCGCGACATTCTGATGGTCTCGGACTACGACGCCGAGAAGGCTGCGATCATCCTCAGCGTGCCGCCGGATGTTGAGCCGCGCCGGGTCTCGGTGGACGCGATCGAGCACTGGATGATCTACCAGAACCACCCCGAAGTCGGTGCGATCCTGCACGTGCACGCCTGGCTCGAGGGCGCCGCCGCGACCGAGATCAACTTCCCGTGCGGAACCGAAGAGCTGGCTCTGGCCGTATCGAAGCTGCTCGACGCCGAGGCGGATCCCGGCCACGCGGTCATCGGCCTGCGTAACCACGGCATCACCGCAACGGGCGAGAACCTGCACGAGATCATCGAGCGCATCCAGCCCGGCCTGCAGCCGCAGGTACCGATGACCTAAGAGCCTATTCCACTAGGCGTGCACGCCCGAGGCGGCCGATCCGCGGCGCCAGCAACCGAAGGGCCGCTCACCGCACTACCAGTGCGCCTTCACAGCCCTCCGGCCGCTGGCATCCACGGCTTGACCCCCGCGGACGCACATTCCTACCGGAATACGCTCGAACGTCAGCGCGACGAGTCGAGCACGAAGCGAACCGTGTCGCCGAGGGTCTCCTCGGCCGGTCGCGGCTCGAAGCCGATCTCCCGCATGGCCTTGGCCGGATCGCAGTACCACCAGCGAGTGGCGATCTTGGCGTACCCGTGCGTGACCGGCCAGGGGAAGACCGTCGTCAGGGCCAGCGCCAGCTTCGGCGGCAGGTTGATCTGGAGGCGCTTGCGTCCGGCAATCTCGCCGACCTTGCGGAAGAACTCGGCGTGGCTGAGGTTTCCCTTGCGGTTGGCGAGAACGTAGCGCTCCCCCTTCTTGCCGCGCTCGGCCACCGCTACAAGACCGAGAGCGACGTCGCGCACGTCGACGAGGCAGAGGCCGCCGCTCGTGACGAAGCGCAACCGCCCGCGCAGGTAGTCGCGGATCGGCCAGGTCGTGCCGCCGCGGCTGTCGCCGGGCCCGATGATGTAGCTCGGGTTGGCGATGACGACGTCGCGCCCGGCCTGCGCGGCCTCGAGGGCGCAGCGTTCTCCGGCGATCTTGCTCGCCGAGTAGGGCAGACGATCGACATCGGTAGGCGGGGTGTGGCCCTCGGTGATCAGATCGCCGGGGCCGGTGCCGGGGCCGAGCGTTGCAACGCTCGCGACGTGAACGAATCGAGCCGCCGGATCGGCGACTTTGAGTAACCGCCGAGTGCCTTCGGCGTTGGTCTCGAACAGCCGACCTCGGTCTCGCTCCTCGTGCGCGACCAGCCCGGCGACGTGATAGACGAGCTCGCAGCCGGCGGCGGCCTTCTTCAAGCTCTCGCCGTCGTCCATCGAGACGCGCACGGGCTCGGCACCGAGCTTCGCGAGCTCCCGGAGCGTGTTCTCGTCACGGCCGAGCGCCCGCACCGGCTCGCCCCGCTCGCGTAAAAGCCGGACGAGCTCCGAGCCGAGAAAGCCGGTCGCGCCGGTGACGCAGATCACGCAGGGGCGTCCTTCGGTCGCCAGAGGAGCCAGGCGAGGGCAACCGGCGCGAGCAAGGCCGAGACGATCTCGTTAGAGACGCACCAGGTGCAGTAGCGGCCGATGTCGTAAGCCTGAACGTAGAGCAGGTAGGCGTTGAAGCCGAGCGCGGTGACGGCCAACGTCGCGCTCACCTCCTTGGCGAGGGGATGGCGGACCAGTGTCGTCGCCACGATGCCCAGGTAGGTAAGCAGGCCTAGCAGGGCGACCGGGATGCCGAATATCTCCGACCAGCGCGATTTCTGCACGACCTCGCAGCCGCTTGTCAAGCAAACCGGGGCGCTGCCGTTGAAGTGCGTGTAGGTGAGGTAGCCGGCGATGCCCGCCCCGATCAGGGCGAGCACCGCGACGGCGAAGCGAAGAGAGCGCTCGATCACTTCTTCAGCTGGGCGTTGATGGCATCGGTGAAGGTCTGACCGTCGATTGTGTTGGTGATCGTCTGTGTTGGCTTGGCACCGGTCGGACCGAGGAGGAAAGACGGCGTCGAGATCTGCTTGAAGGTCTGGCTGGCCAGCTTCTGCGCGGCGTTCACCATCGGAACAACCGCGCTCGTGTTCCAGGTCGAAAGAGCTTTCCCGGCATCGAGACCGGGAACCGCCTGGACGATCGCCTTCATGAAGGCGTCGGTCGCGAAGCCGGTGTTCTCGGTTCCCTGGTTCTCGTACTCGAGTTCGACGACGTTCCAAAGCTTGTTCTGGAGCCCGGCGGCCTGCGCCAGCCTGAGCAGGCGAACCGAGTCCGGTCCGACGAAGTCAAGGCCTCTGAACTCGATCCGGAGCTTCCCTGACCGTATGTAGTTCTGTACGAGAGTCGGAAGGACGGTGCGGCCCCACTCGCCACAGAAGGGGCACTGTGGATCGGCGAATTCGACCAGCGTCAGTCTCGCGTTGGCGTTGCCGAGCGTGATTCCCTTTTGTGGGATGCCGCTCAGCATCTCGTTGACCGAGTCGAGCTGAATGGCGCTCGCACTCGGCTTGTTCGTGTGGTGGCCGAGCCGGGTTGCCACTACGAGCGCCACTACCAGGACGAGCGCTCCTCCGACGATCGCCAGAACTCGTACAAGATCTTCGCGCTTCACTTCCGCCTCCTCGTTTGCCCGACAGCTCAGCTGGTTTGTCGAAAGAAGAGTATTCGACGTAGCCGCTCTTCGGAGGCGCGGAACTGCTCGGTGCGAGCAGCTGCGCCGGCCGCTGCGGCTAGTGGTGATCGTGGCGCGCGGCTCATGGCGATAATGAACGCGTGTCCACTCAGTTCGAGCACCTCAGCCAGGACCGCCTACGCGCTCTCGTCGGCGCCGGAATCGCTCTCAACTCAGAGCTCTCGCTCGAAGGCGTTCTCTCGCGCCTGGTCGAGTCGGCCGCGGGCCTCACCGGCGCCCGCCACGCGGCTCTGGGAGTGGTCGGGCCCTCCGGTAGCGAGCTCGAGCGCTTCGTCACCTTCGGAATCGAGCAGGGCGCCGCCTTCGGCGGCGACGAGTTCCTCGGCGGGCCGGGGACGCTGAGCGTGCCGATCCTGATTCGGGGCACGGCCTTCGGCAATCTCTTCCTGGCGGCCAAGCGGAACGCCCAGTTCTTCACCGCAGAAGACGAGGAGGTCATGCG
>Ga0182017_10003129_pt1 | contig 12366 bp, 11 predicted proteins | sample 712E3DmetaG_FD_120492 | JGI IMG/M metagenome (GOLD analysis project Ga0182017, IMG submission 120492) | Permafrost microbial communities from Stordalen Mire, Sweden - 712E3D metaG | ecosystem: Environmental > Terrestrial > Soil > Wetlands > Permafrost | place: Sweden: Stordalen | collected... | reverse complement strand
GCGAAGAAGGTCCACAGCATCCACGAGCGGACCAGGTCGCCGCGCGTCAGGCGAACCTTCGGCTCGGCCTCGGCGGGCGCCCCGGCGCCGCCGGCCGCCCCGGTGGAGACGGCGACGCCTGTCGAAGGCTCGGCCTCGGCGCGCCCAACGGCCTCGGCACGAGCAGGCGCGGGAGCAGGCGCGTCGCGGCGGACGAAGCTCAGATGCAGATACGCCAGGCACAGCCCGATGGCGGCGACGACGACCAGCGAGAGCGACCCGTGGGTGGCCGTCATCAGGATGTAGCCGATGAAGAAGTAGGGGATCGCCGAGCCGCGGAAGATGAAGCGCATGTTCAGGGCGATGCCGATCGCCGGCAGGATCCCGCCGGCGATGACCAGGCCGTTGACGGTCCACAGGGGCAGGCTGTTCAGGGCGTCCTGGACGGCGGACGGACCGTTGAGCGCCAGCAGGAAGACCGGCACGAAGCTGATCACGAAGAGCAGCAGCTGGCCCGGCAGCCAGTTCATAAGGGCGACACCGGCGATGTCGGCCTTCTCGGCTCTGGCGTCGGCCCAGTGCGCGAAGACCGAGTCGATCGCCATTCGGCCGTAGAAGATGATCGTGCCCAGGAGACCCAGACCGAAGGCGATGGGGATGGCCTTGGTGGCGTCGAGCCCGCTGGCAAGGGCCACGGTCGTCCCGACCCAGCCCGCGAACCCGGCGTCGGCCGGCAGATTGCCGCCGGCGGAGATGAAGCCCAGGTAGGGGATGTTGATCGCCGCGCCGATGAGCGTTCCCTGCGCCGGATCGCCCAGGATCAAGCCGACGAAGAAGCCCGCGACCAGCGGTCGATACAGGGTGAAGAAGGCCAGCCCGAAGAGCCAGGGGCTGTTGGCCAGGTAGTAGCCGATCGCGATGAGGGCGGCCTGCCAGGCGGTGACGGTGATGGCGTGGGTCGTGGCGGTCGTCGCCGCTCCGCTCGCGCCGAGCACCGACCCGGGCATCGCCGCCGCCAGCAACAGGGCCAGCGTCAGGCAACCACCGAGCCCCGCGAACTTCCTGAACATCCCGTCTCCTCTTCTGGGCGCCGAAGCGGCCGACGCAATCGTGGCGGCCAACGCAATCGTGGCGGCCGCTGCGCCGGCGCTGCCGAAGCGCCCCTAGTTGCCCGAATCCAGCGACCGGAACGCGATCGGCCGGTCGTCGGCCACGATCTGGATCTCGACCCGCGTGCCGAGCTGCTCGAGTTCGCGCAGCTCCCGCATCTCGTCGGGGCTGACTGAAATCGTCTTGTGAAGGCGCCGCCGTCCCGGGCCCGCGCCCATCCCGCCCAGATCGACTACCTCGATCGGGACGCCGGCCTGGCGCAGGGCGAGGACCGTCCGGGGCGATCGTGCCAGGACGATGACCGACTCCGGAGCCGCGGCCAGCTCGCTGCAACGCGCAGCGCCGGACGCCACGTCGTGGACCTCCACCGGCACGCCCTGAGGCGCGGCCAGGACCAGCACCTCGCGCAGAAACTCGTCACGGGCAGTGGCGTCGTCGACGATGACGATCCGCTCGGCGCCGATCGTCCGCAGCCAGCCGGCCACGACCTGGCCGTGGATCAGACGGTCGTCGATACGAACTAGGCGCAGGCTCATCGGTCGGGCGGTCGTCGCGTCAGGAGGCGCGTCGGGCGCGGTGGCGCTCCGTTTCGACGATCCCGTCGGTGCCGGCTTCCAGCAGTCGCTCGACGACTTCGTCGGTCAGGTCGCCGTCGGTCAGGGCCGCTTCGACGGCCATTCCCAGGTTCACTCCGGAGACGCACACGACCCGCGGCGACCGGCGAGCGATCGCCGATGCGAGGTTGAAGGGAGTGCCGCCGAGGAGATCGGAGAGGACGAGAACCCGGCGATGGTCGTGGCCGATGGCTGCTCGCAGAGCCTCGGCGTAGCGGTCGGGAGTGTCCGTCGCGGCGAGGCCGACGGCGCTGATGTCGGCGATCGGGCCGCAGATCAACTCCGCGGTGGAGAGCAGGGCAGCGGGCAGCGTTCCGTGTCCGGCGATGACTATTCGGAACGCCCGCACGAGATGCCTCCGCTGATGCGCCGCCTTGACGGTGGCAGTAGTTCCTGCAATTATTCTCACGCAACGGCTTGCACCGGATTGCTTGCGCCTATGGTCGCGGCTGAGGAACATCGTGTCAAGGAAGGAGCCCAGGTGGCGGGTCAAGCCCTAGGGGGCGGCACCGACGGAGCGGTCTCGCAGGGCGCAGTCACGGGCGGCGCGGCCGAGGCGGTCGAGACGCTCGAAGCCACCAGCCAGCGCGAGATGATGCGGCTGGTCGCCCAGCTCTACTACGTTCGTGAGCTCGGCCAGCCCGAAATTGCCGCCCTGACCGGGTTCTCGATTTCGAAGGTGTCGCGTCTGCTGGCGTCGGCTCGAGCGTCCGGCGTCGTGCGTATCTCCGTCGACGGGGCGCCGTCCGCGCCGACGCCGCTGGCCCGCGCCCTCTCCGAGGCCCTGGGCCTGGAAGCCTGGGTCACGCCGGGCCACGAAACCACTCCCGCGCTTGCCGCCCGCTTGTGCGCCGTGGCGGCCGCCGCGCGACTGGCCGACGAACTGCCGGCGGAGGGGGCGATCGGACTGACCGGCGGCTACACGGTCGAGGCACTCGTGGCGGCGCTGCCGAGCCTGAGCCGACCCGCGGCGGTGGTCGTGCCGCTCGTAGGCGGCTGGGATTCGAGCAACCCCCACCTCAACAGCAACGAGATCGCCCGCCACATGGCCGAACGCATCGGGGCCGGAGTGCGGCTGCTCCATGCCCCCGGTCTGCTCGACAACGAAGCCACGACCGCGGCCCTGCTCTCGGACAGCGCAGTGACCGCCACGACCCGTCTCTGGGGGGAGCTGCGGCTGGCGCTCGTCGGTATGAGCGGCGCGCCGCGATTCGCGCCCGGCTACGGGACCGTGATGGATCGGCTCGACGACGGCGGTCGGGCGCGGCTCAGCGACAAGGGCGCCGTCGGCGATGTCGCCGGTCACCTCGTCCGCCTCGACGGTTCGTTCGTCCAGGACGAATGGGAGCGCCGCACGATCTCCATACCGATCGATACGCTTCGGGGAGTGCCGCGCGTCGTCGCCATCGCCGCCGGAGCGAACAAGATCGAGACCATCGTCGCCGGCGCCCGAACCGGCCTGCTGCACGTGCTCATCACCGACGAGCCGACGGCCACTGCCGCTCTCGATCTCCTGGCGTCGGGCCGGTAGGCGGGCGGCCGGGCTGCGGCCGCGCGAGACGGTCGCCGCTTTGGGGGCGGCGGTATAGTCAGCCGCAAGCCCCGCCTCGGGAGGGCGGCCGGCCGGGTTGGCCACGTGGCCGAGGCGGCCGGGAGCTGGACGCGATCGGGGGTTGATGATGGCGGCAGAGCGGCCGGTGGCGGCAGGGCAGCCGATGGCGGCGCCGAATATGCGGGCGGCGCGGATCAGTTCCGCGTTGTTCGCTACCGCCGGCGCGGTCATGGTCATCGGCGGGGTCGCGTCGATACTCACGGGCATGCCGAGCGCCGCCCATGATCTGGTCCCGCTGACCGGACCCGACGACCTCGCCGGTCGGTTCGGTCAGGTCGCGCCGATCATGTCGGCAGCTACCGCAGCCGCTGTCGCCGTCGTCGTCTCGGCATTGGTGACCCTGCGCCGTCTCGCGCCGCTGGCCGGCTCGATCGAGTTGCTCGTGCTCGGCCTGGTCACCGAGGTTTGCATCGGCGGCGCGGTCGGGCGGATCGGTCACGCGGCGGACGGCGGCGTCATGGGCGCCACCGTGGTCGCCATGATGGGCGGGTCCGCGGTCGTTGCCGCCGGCGTCATCGCCGTGCTCGATCGCGAATGACGGCCCCGGCATGAGCGGCGACGACGGCGACAAGCTCCAGCGCAAGGCCGACATTGCCGAGACGGTCTCGCACCTGCCGTCCCCGATCCGGCCCGCGACCGCGGCATCGCCGACGACCCTGCCGACCGCGCCGCCGCCGGTCGTCCGGCCCGCGGCCCATCCACCCGCGAGCCCCGCGGCGGTTCGAGCCCGCAACCGGGCTGAGCGAAGACCCCGGACCGGCGTCGCGAGCGTCCTGCTCATCGACGCGCTCGCGCTGCTGCTCGTCCTCGCCTCGGGCCCGGCGGCCTATCTGTGGCTCGACCAATCCCATCCGAGCCCGTTCGCGACCGCCGCCGCTTCCGAAGCATCGCCGGGCCCGTCGGCCGTGTCCGATGCCTCGCCCGGCTCCGGGGGCAGCTCCGAGCCGGGGACCTCGCCGGGAGGGCAGTCGTCCCCGTCGATCGGCCCATCGCCGAAGCTCGTCTACGGGAACGGCACGTGGACGCAGACCGACCCGCTGCCCCGGGCGCGATGGGCGACCGCGAGCACCCTGCTGCATGACGGCCGTGTGCTCGTGGTCGGGGGAACGACGGGGTTGACCAGCACGGACGCGGTGGCCACCGCCACGGTCTTCGATCCCGCGACCGGCCACTGGAGTGCCGTGACCGACATGCTCCAGCCACGGGCGTACCCGATGGCGGTCACCCTGGCCGACGGTTCGGTGCTGGTTGCCGGCGGATCGCGCAACACGCAGCCGCTCGACACCGCGGAGCGCTACAACCCCGACAACGGAACGTGGGTGGCGGCCGGGCGCCTCAATCTCCCCAGGGCCCACGAGACGCTGACGCTGCTCAACGATGGACGCGTCCTGGCGGCCGGAGGCGGGATCGAGGGCGGGCCGGGCTGGGCATCGACCGCCTCGGCCGAGATCTACGATCCAAAGAACGGCGTCTGGTCGATCCTGCCGCCCATGTCGGTGGCGCGAGTCCACCACACGGCGACGCTGCTTCCGGATGGGGAGGTCCTGATCGCCGGCGGAGCCACGACCTACTTCGGGGAAGCCGGCTCAGTCACGGCCAGTGCCGAGATCTTCAACCCCCACTCGAATTCCTGGCGAGTCATAGCGCCGATGTCCCACCCGCGCTATGTCGGCGGCGCCGCGCTGCTCAACGACGGCCGCGTCCTGGTGGCCGGTGGCTGGTACGCGACCACAAGCAGCGACCCCAGCCACCAGACGGCCGAGATCTACGATCCGGCCACCGACCGCTGGACGGCCGCGGCGCCAATGGCCAATGCCCGAGCCGAGTTTGGCCTGGTGGCCTTGCCCGACGGTCGAGTCCTGGCCGCGGGGGGTGTCGACCCCGGCTACAAGGTCCAGGCGAGCAGCGAACTGTACGACCCGACGACCGGGCTCTGGCAGCTCACCGGCTCGCTGGGCGTCGCCACGGTCTGGCCGGCGATGCAAGCTCTCCCCGACGGCCGGGTGCTCGTGGCCGGCGGCCTCGACTCCGCCGCCGCGAAGGTGAACGCCGTATGCGAGCTCTACGCGCCGCCGCCTCGCTAGAGGCTGTCAGTCGGGGGTAGCGGCTCCCTCGGCTCGGAATGCGTCGTGGATGCGCGGAGTCAGCAGGTACCACAGGGTCGCGACTTCAAGCGCCAGCGAGAGACTGTGGGCCATCGGCGAGCCACGGCCCGCACTCAGCACCGTCAGGGCCAGCGCCGCGATGACCACGGCCACGCCGAGCGGCCATGCCCACGATCTGAGTTCCCACAGGCCGTGCGCTAGGACGAACGCCAGGACGCCCACGACCACCATGATCAGGCCCATGACGCGACCGACGGCGGCAAGCCGCGAGCCGGCCACGATGTCGTTCGCCCCGTACAGCGCGAACCACGTCCCGGCCCAGAGCAGCAGGGCGATTCCGATGACAGCCGCAGCCAGGGCCAGGAGCGTCAGTCCGGTGGCTCGCTCGGTGGCTTGAGCGGTCGCGTGAGCGATGGGCCGCGCCTGAACCTCTGCCGTCTGAGTCATCTCATTCTCCAATCCGGCTTCACTCGGGAAGAGTCTCTGCCGCGTAGCTGAAAACAAGGCCTGAATCCGGCCCTCCGGGCCACTCGCTCACGCATCTACCTCAATCCTTTACGTGGATTGAGCCACTTACCAATCTTGTGGAATCAGACGAATTGTCAGCGGACCGTAAGGCGGTCCACCGCGACGGCGAGCAGGGGTCGCGTCGCCGGCCTAGAGTGAGCGGCGCGGTCCACGCGATCGACGCAATCCGGAGGCGGAGGCAGTACCGAGCGTGAAATTCATGGATCGAGCCAAGCGCACCCGCCCGAGCCCACTCGCCCCGGGGATGCTCGTGATCGTTGCGGATGGGCAGTCGACGGCTTTCACCGTCGTTCCCGGCCAGCGGGTCACCATCGGTCGGGATCCCGGTGCGAACATCGTCGTCGACGACTCGAACGTCAGCGCCAACCACACTCAGGTCGAGCGGCGCGGCCCGGGCTGGCTGGTCAACAGCCTCGACGCCGCCAACCCGACCTGGATTCTGGACACGACCGGCCGAACCCAACCCATCGACGGCGAGTTGGGTCTGCGTTCCGGCGAGCTGCTCATCGGCAAGTGCCAGGTGATGCTGTACCCGCCGGATCCTCGTTACAATCAAACGCCTGGGCCGGTAGCTCAACGGTAGAGCAGGGGCCTTTTAAGCCTCTGGTTGTGGGTTCGATCCCCACCCGGCTCACCAGTTCTCGTACGACTCTCTAGTTGCTCAAGTCCCTTACCGCCGCCAGAAGCTGCGTGTCGGTCGATGAGTTGAACTGGGCGGCGGTCATCGTCGCCAGTGCCGTTGGATAGATGGCGACGCCGCCCGACGCCATCGCCACCGTCTGGTCCGGCGTGATGCCGATGCCGAAGATCTTGTGCCCCTTGGGCGTCAGCCACCACCTGGTGCCGAGGATGATGACCGAGCCGTCCGAAAGTGGGAACTGCTCGAGAACCGTGCCGGTGCCGTACGTCGGGACCCCGACGATCCTGGCCCGCCCGTTGTCCTGGAGCGCGCCGGCCACGATCTCAGACGCGCTGGCCGAGTTGTGGTCGACGAGGACGATGAGCGGCAGGTTGATGTGGGCACGCGAGGTGTCGACCGACATGTTGGTGTTCGTGCCGGCCGCGTCCTGAGTGATGTAGACAACGCCGCCGGTCATGAACTCGCTCGCCACCTCCTGGGCTTCGGCGGCGTAGCCGCCCGGGTTGCCTCGCAAGTCGAGAATCACGGCAGTCGCTCCGGCGTTTTGGGCCGCGGTGATGTCCTTCTGGACCTGGTCCGCGGCGCCCTGAGAGAACTCGGTCAGAACGATGTCCGCGATATGGGTGCCGGGCACCATGCCCCAGTCGGCAAGCGGAACCACGATCTTGGCCCGCGTGATCACGACGTCGACCGGAGTCGTCGATCCGAGGTGAATGACCGTGAGCGTCACCTTCGTGCCGGGATTGCCGCGGACCTTGGTACCGACGTCGGTCATGGTCATGCCCGCAGTCGAGACGCCGTCGATCGCGGCGATCTGGTCGCCGGCCTTCACGCCGGCCGCCTCAGCCGGCGATCCCGCGATCACTCGAACGATCGTGAAGACGTTGTTGTCGCTCGACAACGTGACGCCGATGCCGGCCACGCTGGCGCTCAGCGAGGCCTGCCAGGCGGCGTATTCGTCGGGGGTCAAAAAGACCGAATGGCCGGTGTCGCCGAGGCTATCGACCATGCCGTTGATGGCCCCGTACAGCAGCTGCTGGTCGGTCACCGACGATCGGCCGACGTAGTTCTGCTGCACGATCTGGAGCGCCTGCTGATACAGGTCATAGCCTTGCAGCGAACCGTAGGGGGTTCCTGCGGCGCAACTAGGGACCGACAGGACCTGAGGCGCCGGGCTGCCGGACGTCTGGGTGGGACCACACGCGGTCGCGGCGGGGAAGAAGGCGTGGTCGGTGACGAGGCCGCCGGAAAACGCGATCAAGCACACGGCGATGACGACGAGGACCCGCGGCAGCCCGCTGGAGCGCCGCCCGCCGAAACCGGTCGCGGGCGGCACGTAGCCGGGCCCGAACCCACCGCCAGGCTGGGGCGACCAGCCCGGCTGAGCCCCCCAACTCCCGCCGGGCAGCTGACCGTACTGCCCGCCGTACTGCCCGCCGGGGGCGGCGCCCCAGGTCGGAGGTGCGGGCGGCACCGGCGCGCCCCAACCGCCGGGGCTACTGGGCGGAGCGCCCCACTGCGGAGCGCCCCACTGCGGTGCGCCGGATGGGACACCGCTGCTCCCAGGCATGGGCTGCCACGGGGAGGGCGGGGGGGCCGCCGGGCTCGACGGCTGGGTGCCGGAATCGGCAGCCTCGCCGCCGGTCGGCTCGCCGGCTACCGCGTCGGGTCCGTCGCCGGGGCCTTGCCCGGTGTCGCCGGGTGTCTTGTCGTCGGATCGCATGAGGGGCCTCCAAGATTCGCTGCAGCGCACATCATGGCTCACCTGATCCGGGAAGGACGCTGAAGGCCCTGACCTTGCCGTCCAATGGTCGTACGATGAGTCTTCGATGGCCCATACCGCGACTCAGCCGACGGTCCTGATCCTCGGCGGCTTCCTGACCGCGCCGCCGATGTACCGGCCGCTCGTCGGCCGGCTCCTGGATCGCGGCGCCGCGGCCGTGGTGGTGGCCCCCGTCTGGACGCCGGATTGGCTGCTGGCGGGAACGCGCGGCATTGGGCCCATCTGCACGCGATCGGCGCGAGCACTGCGCGATGCGGTTCACGTGTCGCGCGATGCGTCCGACGGCGCGCCGCTTTTGGTGATCGGCCACTCCGCCGGTGGGGTCACGGCGCGGTTGCTCACGGCGCCGGAACCTCTGCCCGGGCGAAGGTTCGGAGCGGGGCGATGGATCGGGGCGATCGTCACTCTTGGCACTCCCCATCGACTCTCGGCCGGGGAGGGGATCGGCGCCCGCATGAACGAGGTGGGCGCGCAGATCGCCGATGCCACGGTGCCGGGGGCCTTCTACGCGCCGGAGATCGGCTACCTCAGCGTAGCCTCGCGCGCGATCCTCGGCGATCCCGCCGGCACCGGCCGCGAGCGGATCGCCCATCTCCTGTATCGGTCGGTCATCGGCCGTGCCGCCGTGCCGGGCACCGAGGGGGACGGGCTCGTGCCAGTGGTGGCCACGGGCCTGGACGGCGCGCGACAGCTGACGATCGACGGTGCCGTCCACGGACCCGGTGCGGCCGGACCCTGGTACGGCTCCGATGCGGCTGTGGATCTGTGGTGGCCGGTCGCACTCGAGACATGGCGATCGGCTCTCGAACATCGGGCTAAGGCGGCGAGCGCGCCGGGTCGTGGGGGGCGCGGGGCGGTGCTTTGAGGCGCCGCCAGTTTGACTAGCCCACCTGCCACGGCTACAGTTCCCGGCGCGGGGTGGAGCAGCGGCAGCTCGTCGGGCTCATAACCCGAAGGTCGGCGGTTCGAATCCGTCCCCCGCAACCAATGCCGATAACTGAAACCCGGTCGAAGGACCGGGTTTCGTGTTTCGAGCCTTCCCTTATGGACCGTGGGCCAGCAACACGTCGGCGACCTTTAGGACCGTGCCGGCCAGGTAGCCCCCGACGACGGCACCGACGATGCCGAGGAGGATCGTGGCGATGACGCCTTCCGAGCCGCCCGTGATGAGGTTGGTGACGAAGCCGGCGATCGCCCCGAGGACGATCCACGCGATGATGCCCATAACGGCGTTACCTCCCATTGGATAAGAATTGGGGACGAGCACGACCAGCCTCAAGTGCTCCGGGTGAGCGCCGTAAGAGGCGCGTTCGCGTCGTTGGGTCTCCCTGTCAGCGCGGTCTGGCGGCGTCCCGCACGTTGCCCACGCCCTGCTGCGACCGGTCGCCGGTCATCTCGATACTCCTGTTAGCCGTGCCTGAGCACGTAGTCGTCAATGTCGATGAACTCTTCTGAGTCTGGGTTCTGAGTGGGCCTGTCGCCAGGATGGAGAACCCTCCCTGAGTGGCCGCGCACCTGCCGGGATCAGGCCGTCAGAAGTGCCGATCGGGTGGCGCCGGCGCTACGCTGATCCGGTCGCTGCGGCGCGGCTCCATCGGTTCGGGAACAAAAGGAGTGGACGTGGGGACCGCATCAAGGTCCAAGAAGCGCGAAACGACTGGCTCTGGTGAGCCGAGTGTGGATCCGGAACGCCCCGTCGACCCCAAGACGGCCGAGTTGCGGGCCGAACCAAACGCGTTCCGACGTCTCGGCAAAGCCCTTGGTCCGGGCCTCATAACCGGGGCGTCCGACGACGATCCCTCGGGTATCGGGACCTACGCCCAGGCCGGCGCGCAGTATGGCTTTGCCACACTCTGGACGACCATCGCGATGCTGCCCATGCAGACGGCCGTCCAATACATGTGCGCGAAGATCGGCCTGGTGACCGGCAAGGGGCTGGCAGGCGTGCTCCGCGAGCACTACCACCGGGCCCTCTATCCCGCGGTGATCGGCCTGGTCATCGCCAACACGCTAAACGCCGGAGCGGACATCGGAGCAATCGCGGCGGCCATGAACCTGCTGGTGCCGCCGATCTCGGACCTCGTCTTCGTAGTGCCGGTCAGCCTGGGAATCATCGGGCTTCAGGTCTTCGGAGGCTATCGCCTTATCGACAAAGTCTTCAAGTGGTTGTCGCTGGCTCTGCTTGCGTACATTGGGGCGGCCCTCTTCGCACGGCCGGACCTGGTCAAGGTCCTGCTTGGATCACTGGTGCCGACCATCTCTCTCGACCCGGCATACATCGGCATTCTCGTCGCGCTGCTCGGCACGACGATCTCGCCGTATCTCTTCTTCTGGCAGGCGAGCCAGGAAGTGGAGGAACAGATCAGCATCGGTCGGCGCACGCTAAGGCACCGCCAGGGGGCCACTCGGTTCGAACTCAAGTACGCACTGTGGGACACGATGGCGGGGATGATCTTCTCCGAGATCGTGGCCTACTTCATCATCCTCACTACGGGTGCCACTCTGTTCGTGGCGGGCAAGCACGATGTAACTTCGGCAACTGAAGCAGCCCAGGCATTGCGCCCGCTGGCCGGCGATGCGTCCGCCTTCTTGCTTGCCATCGGGCTCATCGGCGCTGGAGTACTGGCCGTGCCCGTCCTCACGGGCTCTGCGGCATACGGCGTCTCCGAAGCCTTCGGCTGGCGGTCCGGGCTCGATCACAAGATCACTCGGGCGCCGCAGTTCTACCTTGTCATCGTCGCGGCGACGCTTGTCGGAGTGGCGATCAACTTCCTTGGCATCAATCCCATCACGGCCCTCGTCCTGAGCGCGGTGCTCAACGGCATCATCGCCGTGCCGCTCGTCTTCCTGGTAATGATCGTGTGCAACGATCGTGCGGCGATGGGCCAACAGACCAACGGTCGTCTTCTGAATGTCCTCGGCTGGGTGACCACGATCGTGATGGGCCTGGCGGCCATGGGCCTGATCCTAACAACCATCTTCGGGTGATTCGCTGGGCGGAATGCGCGGTTGGCACATCTCGAACCATGCCTCGCCGACAGCAGAGGCTGGGCTTGAGCATGTTCTGCCCACTCTCGAGAGGAGTCGGCCGAGCGACCTGCGGCTTCCATGGAGCGGGCGCTCAGGTAACACGCCAGGCAACATGAGGAAAGAAACCAACCGTCGCGGCCAGTCCCGACGAGTCTCTCGGGAGCTTCGATTCACCGACGGCAGCGGCCTTGAGAGGACCCGTCGGGACCACGAGAGAGGGCCAGGGCCTGACGCATAACCCGAAGGTCGGCGGTTCGAATCCGTCCCGCGCAACCAATGCCGATTTCTGGAACCCGGCCCTGTGGCCGGGTTTCGTGTCCGGAGGTGTCGCCGGCCCAGGCCCGGCTAGAGGCCGGTCCTCTTCTCCAGGGCCTCGGGGTACCGCGCGCCCTGGATCGTGATCTGCGACGCGGCGGCGTCGATCTCGCGGAGGTCGTCCGGCGAGAGGCGGATGCCGGCTGCCCCGAGGTTCTCGTCCAGCCGCTCCAGTTTGCGCGTGCCCGGGATCGGAACGATCCACGGCTGCTGGGCAAGTAGCCAGGCGAGCGCGATCTGGGCAGGCGTCGCGTTCTTCCCTTCCGCGATCGTGCGCAGCAGATCGACCAGCGCCTGGTTCGCCTTCCGGGCCTCGGGCGTGAAGCGAGGGACGATGTTGCGGAAGTCGGAGCTGTCGAATGTCGTGTGCTCGTCGATCTTGCCGGTGAGGAAGCCCCGGCCGAGCGGACTGAACGGAACGAAGCCGATGCCGAGTTCCTCGAGCGTCGGCAATAGCTCCTCTTCCGGTCGTCTCCACCACAGTGAGTACTCGCTCTGGACTGCCGTGACGGGCTGGACGGCGTGGGCGCGACGGATCGTCGTCACACCGGCCTCCGAGAGGCCGAAGTGCTTGACCTTGCCCTGCGCGATCAGGTCCTTGACCGCGCCCGCGACATCTTCGATCGGCACGCCGGGGTCGACACGGTGCT
>Ga0182017_10003124_pt1 | contig 12380 bp, 10 predicted proteins | sample 712E3DmetaG_FD_120492 | JGI IMG/M metagenome (GOLD analysis project Ga0182017, IMG submission 120492) | Permafrost microbial communities from Stordalen Mire, Sweden - 712E3D metaG | ecosystem: Environmental > Terrestrial > Soil > Wetlands > Permafrost | place: Sweden: Stordalen | collected... | reverse complement strand
TTGAGATTAAATAGTCCAGACATATGACTAAAGTACTAGTCGTATATGACCCAAATGGGTCATATACGTAATAGGTAGTTAATGATTTAATAATCTCGGTATATAACTAAAGTACTATGCTTAAACAAATCTTAATGGTCGATATTTGTAACAAATTATTGACAATCCGGTAGTTTCAATATCTATGTCAAATACCGGTTTCTCACGACCCGAAAGGGTTTAAATCCAAAATACGTGAATAAAAATTTGATTATCTCAATATTTTAATCATATTAGAAGATATTAGTATAATGAAAGCAATCGGTAAGTACTTCCAGGCTATAGATAATGATGGTTAATTACCCAAAAAGACGTGAATGTAATCCCGGCAGCGGTAAGAAATAATGAGCAAAATACTAAGTAAATGGCTAAAACAAAAATGATAAAAAATGAATCTTCCGGTAAACCGGATGTTTTGAGGCAACGCATCATCGAAAAAGAAATAATTAAAGCCGATTATCCGGCCGATTATGAACTCCGTCAGCTTGTAGATGAGGAAAGGTACAAAGCCATTTTTGAAGCTGCCGGTGACATCATGATGCTCTTTGATAAAAAGGGCAAAATCATTGACGTCAACGGGAAGTCCGTAGAAATCAGCGGCTATTCTAAAGGTGATGTAATTGGAAAGGATGTCAGGATACTATCCCGGATAATAACCAGGAAAAGCATGGTAAAAATAGTAAGTAATTTTCTGAAGCGTATGGCGGGTTTCGATGTTCCGCCATACGAGATTGAGCTGATAAAAAAAGACGGGGAATTATTAACCTTCGAAATAAGTGCCCAACCGCTGCGAAAAGACGGTAAGATAATCGGTGATTTGGGGATTCTGCGAGATGTGACCGCACGCAAACGGGCAGATGAGGAAATTCTTCAGAAGTCATCCGATATAAACCTTATCAATATAATTAACGAAGCAGCCAACCAGGGGAAAGATTTCGGACAGATATTTCAGTTGGTATCTAAGGAGACTCAGAAGTTATTCGGCGGCAATGTTCAAATAGTTTATCTCCTCAGTGAGGACAGGCAATATCTGGTAATGCAAAATATTAATTTGCCGCCGCGAATGGCGCATGGTATCGAGAAGCTAATCGGCGCGAAGATATCGGGAGTAAAAATTAAACTCAAACCCGGCGGTAATTACTCGGAAATACTGAACAAAGGTAAAACTATCCTTACCAATGATGCTAACGTCATGGTAAATATGGCAAGAGAATGTACCGAAGACAAGACTTTACAAAAATTCGTTTTACCAATAATAAAAACCCTCGGCGTGAATTCGGTAATCAGCGTTCCGCTTAAGTCCGACAGTGAACCCATTGGACTATTGGATATTGGCAGGCATGAACCTTTTACCGAATCTGACATGAAACGAATTGAAACTATCGCGGGACAGCTTGTCAGTATCATCAAGCGTAAACAGACAGAGAAGCAGCTTGAAGAGAGTGAAGATAATTTAAAGACCTACCTGGAAAACGCTCCGGATGGCGTGTATCTATCCGATTTGAACGGAAATTTTCTATACGGCAATAAAAAATCCGAGGGAATCCTGGGATATAAAAAAGAAGAACTCATTGGTAGTAATTATTTCAAATTAAATCTTCTTCCGGAGAAGTATTTTAATAAAGTTGCCGAATTATTAGCATTTAACACGATGGGCAAAACCACCGGCCCGGATGAATTCGAACTGATAAGAAAAGATAAAAGTCATGTTTGGGTTGAAATAAATACTGCTCCTATCAAACAAAAAGATAATAATGTCATCATCGGTTTTGTTCGTAATATCAGCGAGCGTAAACAAGCTGAACAACTATACCATAATCTAGCTGACAGCTCTCCGGTGGGAGTATATATTATCCAAAACAGACGCTTTGTTTTTACTAACCCTGTTTTTCAGGGAGTTAGCGGTTATACCGCTGCTGAGTTGTTGAACATAAAACCGGTAATCCTGGTCCACCCTGAAGACAGGGAAACAGTTAGACAGAACGCCATTCAAATGCTGACAGGAGAACGCACTCAACCTTACGAGGTCAGGTTAATCACAAAAAATGGGGGAATCAGGTGGGGTCTGGAGAGAATGACTTCTATTACCTATGAAGGAAAAAGGGCAGCTGTTGGTAACTACATGGATATCACAGAACGGAAGCTGGCAGAGGATAAACTGGAGCAGGCAGCTCAGGAATGGAGGACAACCTTTGATTCTATTACCGACCTGATTTCTATTCACGATAAGGATAACCGCTTGTTGAGAGTGAATAAGGCGGTAGCAGAATTATTGAACACAACGCCGAAGGAACTTATCGGTAAATTCTGCCATGAAGTGATGCACGGCACCAAAGAACCACCGGCCAACTGCCCTCACCTGGAGACTTTAAGGACCGGCAAGCCGGCCGCAACGGAAATCTTTAATTCAAATCTCGATGCCTACTTCCATGAAGCGGCTTCACCCTTATTTAACGAACATGGAGAAGTAACAGGTTCGGTTATGGTTGCCAGAGATGTAACGAAACAAAAACGCATGGAAGAACAGCTCATTGTAACCGACCGTCTGGCATCGATAGGAGAATTGTCTTCCGGTATTGCTCACGAATTGAATAATCCGTTAACCAGTGTTATTGGTTTTTCGCAACTACTGATGGAAGGAGATGTTCCCGATAATATTAGAGAGAATTTGGCGACCATTTACGCTGAAGCCCAGCGAGCCGCAATTATTGTTAAAAATCTTCTCACATTTGCCAGAAAGCATGCACCGGTCAAACAGTTAAGTCAAGTTAATGTAGTGATCGAAGACGTGCTGAAACTGCGTTCTTATGAAGAGAAAGTAAACAACATCGAGGTTGAAAAACATTTAGCGGCTAATCTCCCGGAAATAATGATGGACGCTTTTCAGATGCAACAGGTCTTTCTCAATATTATTGTTAATGCTGAATTTGCGATGTTAGAAGCACACCAGAGAGGTCGGTTAGTCATCGCCACCGAAGCGTCCGATGGTGTTGTGAAAATTTCTTTTACCGATGATGGTCCGGGAATTTCCAGGGAAAACATGAAACGCATATTTGACCCGTTCTTCACGACTAAAGAAGTGGGTAAGGGAACGGGTCTCGGCCTGAGCATCTGCCACGGGATAGTCACTGAACACGGCGGACAAATATACGCCAGAAGTGAACCTGGTCAGGGAGCGACTTTTATTGTAGAGTTACCGCTTGACCAAAAATAATATCAAGGCAATAAATCTTGAAATAAGCGGGAGCCCGGGGAAAATATATAAAGAAGGTTTAAAGATGACTACTCAGGAGTACAAAATTCTGATAGTTGACGACGAAGCAGCGATTAGGCGGCTCCTGCACCAGAAGCTCTTAAAAGAAGGCTATCAATGTGAAGAAGCCGGCAGTTCGGATGAGGCACTGGAAAAGATGAAAACTTTTTCAGCTGACCTGATAATGCTCGATATGAAAATGCCGGGAAAATCAGGAATGGAGTTGTTACCGGAATTAAAAGCCAGATTTCCTGATACCGCAGTGATTATGGCGACTGCCGTGGCCGAAGCCGACCTTGCGATCCAGTGTATGAAGCTGGGAGCCGATGATTATATCACCAAGCCGTTCAATTTGGATGATATTACCTCCAATATAGAAAGAACTCTTGATAAAAAAATGCTCGAATTCCAGATCAGGCAATATCAGGAACAACTTCAACAAAAAGTGGAGCTGCAGACAAAAGAAATCCGGAGACTTTTTCTCGGTTCTATCGAGGCTCTTGTCTTCGCCCTTGAATCCAAGGACAAATATACCGCGGGACATTCCCGGCGGGTAACCGAGATTGCATTAGCCATTGGACGGGAGCTTAATTTGCATAAAACTGATTTAGAAGATCTGCGTTGGGGTAGCCTGCTGCACGATGTCGGGAAGATTGCTGTTGACCATTTTATTCAGAACAAGCTCGGGAAACTTACCACGGCGGAGTACGAACATATAATGGTTCATACGCAGGTAGGCGCCGGTATCGTGAAACCGGTAGTTAATGAAAAAGTTGTGGCAATCGTCGAACATCACCACGACCATTATGACGGCACAGGGCTTCATCAATTAATCACCGGAAGAGCAATACCATTAGGCGCCAGGATTCTGTCCGTAGCCGATGCTTTTGATGCCATGACGTCTGACCGTCCATACCGGGCTGCAATACCTGCAGAAGCAGCATGGCAGGAAATCAAGAGATGTTCGGGTACTCAATTCGACCCGGTTGTCGTCAACGCCTTCATGAAAATAAAACCCGTTGACTCGAACCTTGAAAAAGACAAGGCCTCTGTAAAATTATAAGCAAGTTATTGATAATATTTCCTGACATTATCTTGAATTCCACACACATCATGTCTTAATTTATTCAGTTCGTTCTGATATTTGCATACACACAAGCAAGCAGATATAATGCCACTAATAACAATGCTAAAATTTGCTATTTGGCACTTGATTATTGGAATTTTTATAAATGGGATACATATTCAAAGGAGAACACAGCAGATGGTGAAACATATTGTAATGTGGAAACTCAAAGATTTTGCGGAAGGAGCCAACAAAAAGGATAATGCTCTAAAAATCAAGGAGAGTCTTGACTTACTTAAATCAAAAATAAAGGAAGTTAAGTTTCTTGAAGTCGGCATCAGTATCAGCGACGCAGTGGATTTTTACGATATTGTACTGATTTCAGAGTTCAAGGACATCCGGGATTTAGAATCATATCAGAAGCATCCCGAGCATGTCAAAGCCGCCGGGTTCATTGGCAAAGTACGGCTGGAGAGAAAAGTGGTAGATTATATCGTCTAAACTACCTCGTATGGTAATAAGTGGCTATATCTTCAAATGTCATAACTTTGTCACGATTCACATCCCGGTGTTATGACTTCTCCATGTCTAGAGGAATACAATTTATAAATGATAGTTTTTTGGGAAACAGGAGTTAAATTATGATTGCTATTGGCGTCAAAGCCCCGGATTTTACGCTTAAAGACCAGAATGGGAAAAAAGTGAAGTTATCTGCGTTGAAAGGCAAAAAAGTGTTGATGTCATTTAAACCGCTGGCATGGACTTCCGTTTGTCACGACCAGATTAGAATACTGGAAGAAAACCATCTTCATTTTGATGAATTGCATACGGTCGTGCTGGGACTCGGCGTTGATTCCGTGCCTTCGAATAAAGCCTGGGCAAAGTCAATGAATGTTGAAAATACGAAACTGCTCTCCGATTTCTGGCCTCATGGGGAAATTGCCCAAAAATACGGTGTCTTCCGGGAAAATGACGGCTTTTCCGAGAGAGCGAACATCATCATCGATGAAGAACAAAAAGTTGTTTTTGCTAAGGTCTATCCAACATCCGAATTACCGGATTTTGAGGAAATCTTCACATTTCTGAAAAAATGAAAACCATAAAATACCGACAACAAATAATTGCTTGATACTTGTCATTTGTCTATTGGAACTTGGGTGGTGGGGTCGGTTGAGAGGAGGAAAACTGGTGGAGCTGAGGGGGGTCGAACCCCTTACCTATTCAATGCCATTGAATCGCTCTCCCAGTTGAGCTACAGCCCCAATTCACAACTTTACCAGAATATCCCATAAAAAGGCAAGCCCCCTGAAAAATTGGTCTTTGTCATTCCTGCGGAGGCAGGAATCCATCAAACCACCATGCTCACAGAAACAATTGTCTGCTAGTGAGTGCAGGTAAGATTTGCGGCTTAATATACCCGGTTTCCGATTTTCATCGGAATAGAGTGAATATGAAGTTGGTTAAAAACAAATCAGAGGGAGGGCTTTCGCCCTCCCTCTGAACATTTTCTAGCAGCACCCTAAAACTCTATTTCTTCCTTGACGTAAAGGTCAGACCGTCATCGCCGTCATCAACCACGATGGTGTCACCTTCTTTAAATTCACCGCCAAGGACTTTTACCGCCAGAGGATTCTCGACATATTTCTCCAGCGCGCGCCGCAGCGGCCGGGCGCCGTAAACCGGGTCATAGCCCTCTTTCGCCAGCCAGGACTTGGCTTTTTCGGTGATTTCCACGCTCAACTTACGCTCGGCCAGACGTTTTTGCAAATCTTTTGCCAGTAAATCAACCACCTGACGGAGCTGTTCTTCATTTAATTCGTGGAAAACAATAATCTCATCTAACCGGTTGAGGAATTCAGGACGGAATGTCTTCTTCACCTCAATCATTACCTTCTCTTTCATGTCCTCATAATTTGATTTCTGCGCCTTGGTCTGGTCTTTTCTGGGAGTAAAACCAATCGCAGACTCACGCTTGATGAGTTCCACGCCGGCATTACTGGTCATAATAATCACGGTATTTTTAAAATCAACTGTCCTGCCGTGACCGTCAGTCATCCGTCCATCATCCAGCACTTGCAGCAAGCTGTTGAATACTTCCGGATTCGCCTTTTCGATTTCATCCAATAAAATCACGCGGTAAGGTCGCCTTCTCACCGCTTCGGTAAGCTGCCCGCCCTCGTCATAACCAACATAGCCCGGCGGAGACCCGATGAGACGGGAAACAGTGTGCTTTTCCTGATATTCCGACATATCGAGCCGCACCATCGCGTTCTCGTCGTCAAACAGGAACCAGGCTAACGTCCGCGCCAGTTCCGTCTTACCGACGCCGGTCGGACCTAAAAACAGGAAACTGCCGATAGGCCGCTTCGGGTCTTTCAGGCCGGAGCGACTGCGGCGTATTGCTTCGGAAATAGCCTTGACAGCTTCCTCCTGGTCAATCAGTCTTTCGTGAATCCGGTCTTCCATATGGAGCAGTTTTTCGGATTCACCCTCCAGCATTTGCGAGACAGGAATTCCGGTCCAACTGGAAACCAATTGCGCGATTTGTTCTTCGGTAACCTCACCGCTAATTTTTTCTTTCTTCAGCCACTTGTTTTTGGCTTTGTTATATTCATCTTCCGCACGCAGAAATTCCGCCCTGAGTTTAGCTGCCTCTTCATATGACTGCCGTTGTGAAGCCGCCTCTTCTTCATTCTTGAGGTGATTTACTTTCTTTTCCAGTTCTTTGACCTCTGCCGGCGCGCTTTCAGTATCCATCCGCAGTTTACTGGCGGCCTCATCGATCAGGTCGATTGCTTTATCCGGCAGGAACCTGTCCGCAATATACCGCTTACTCAATTTTGCCGCGGCTTCCAGCGCCCCATCGGTGATTTTGACTTTATGATGGGCTTCATAACGGGGTCTCAATCCACGCAACATTTCAATGGTGACTTCTACCGAAGGTTCGCTTAAGAAAAGGGGCTGCAAACGTCTTTCCAATGCTTTATCTTTTTCAATAAATTTGTGATACTCGTCAAGGGTTGTCGCGCCGATACACTGCATTTCTCCGTGTGCCAGCGCCGGTTTTAACATATTACTGGCATCGATCGCACCCTCAGCTGCGCCTGCTCCCACTAACGTGTGAATTTCATCGATAAAAAGGACGATTTCACCTTTGGATTGGCGCACCTCGTCCATCACTGCCTTCAGTCGTTCCTCAAATTCACCGCGGAACTTAGTGCCGGCTACCAGCGCTCCCATATCCAGGGCAATTACTTTACGCCCTTTTAAAGAGTTGGGGACATCATCAGCCGCAATTTTCTGAGCCAGTCCTTCGGCAATCGCCGTTTTACCCACACCGGCTTCACCAACGATGACCGGATTGTTTTTAGTGCGGCGAGTCAATATTTGCGCGACCCGTTTGATTTCGTTTTCTCTACCGATAACCGGGTCCAGCTTGCCTTCCCGCGCCATTTCCGTCAGGTCGCGCCCGTATTTTTGCAGGGAACGATACTTACTCTCAGCCCGGGCATCAGTCACACGGTGCCCGCCCCGGAGCTTCTGGAGGGCGGCATAGATTTTTTCTTTATCCAGGCCGAAATTGCTCAGAATATTATATGCTTCTCCACTCCCTTCCCCGGCAATGGCGATAAAGATATGCTCGGTGCTGATGAACTCATCTTTTAACCTTTTTGCTTCCGCGTCAGCGGTGTTAAATAATGTAAAAATACGAGGGGTCGGGTACATCTGCGGCGAAGTATTGTGTACCTTGGGCATTCTTTCCAGTGCGGCTTCAACCTGTGATTTCATGGCATCGACATCGATGTTAAGGTCATGCAGAATCTCGGGTACGATGCCTTTTTCCTGCGCTAACAAAGCATATAAAATATGCGCGACATCCCATAGACCATGGCTAAATTGTGCAACCAACTGTTGAGAGGCAATAATAGCATCCCAAGCCATTTCTGTGAATTTTTCCTGCCTCATAAAGATCCTCCAGGGTTAATGTTTCTCGCCGAAAGTGGCGTTCAGAAATTGTGTAATCCGCCCCTTGACTTCAGGGTATTCCCACTGATATTCGTGTCCCGGTGTATTAATACAATTGGTAAATTTCACGGGTTTACCCTGCACCTTATATCTAAACCAACGAACAAATGCTTTAAAATACGATTTTGTCCCCTGCCAGAGGTCCCGCTGGCACATTGGATCCCTCATAAAGCCGTTGTTGTCAATTGCCAGGTTCCGCTCGGTCAATTGGCGGCGGCGCATGTGAGCGAAAAATGTGCCTAACTCGATGCTGTATACCCTATCATTAGCGCCTAATTCCATCATCGCCTTATTATCGAAGGCGGCGCCCTGGCTGGCACCCACCAGCAATATTTTCAGGTCCGGTAAATTCGCAGTGAGAAATTTTAATTCAGCCGCAAATACCTGTGCCCGTAAAGATTTACCAAAAAGGAAAAATTCCCCTTCCCTCAGCCAGTTTTTTCTCCCCCACAGGGCATCGCCGCTGCGGAAGTACTGCTTCATAATGTAACTATACCCGAGTTTTTCGAGCGTGGCTGTGACTCCGGTCACAATACTCTTCTCCCAATCCAGCAAACTTTCCCAATGCGCATTTCCCCAACCGCCCGGGCTGTGAATCACGAGAATATCATTGTTATATGCAGTGGAATACATTTCCTGAAGACTATTAAAAAACAGCTTCTGTTGTTTAGTGGCATTGGGGAATAGTTTCGCCGCCAATTGGCCTGCGGCTTCTATAATCGGTTGAGCTTTTTCTGTAGTAATATTCGGAACTTCACTGACCGATTTTATCCGCTGCTTTAACAATTTGATGCTCCCTGGGGATTCTATCCTTGCGTTGTTGAAGAATCGTCCTGCCATCTTTTTGCCATACCCAGATATGATGGTCGCGTATAATCCAGGCAGCCAAAGATTGTCTCGATGGATAAGCAATAAAAACAGCCCCGGCAACACGATTCATTTCCGATAAAGCCCGTTCGGCCATTTGCGTAGTCGGCATGTGTTCCAGAACATGACTGCTAAATACCGCACCAAAGGACTTATCGGCGAATGGGATATCAGTACAACTGGCAACAACCGGACAGGGATGACTTTCTAAGGCTCTGCGATCAATATCCAGACAAACATCACCATTGCCGTGTGCCGGTCTATCCAGTAGTCTGCGATAGGATTTCACTCCCCACGGCCCGCCAATCACCAGTAACGGTTTTCCGCTTTTTTGAGCGTATTCACAAGCGGCTTTGTACTTGCGGTTTTTATCTTGAACTTCCAGTGCCCAGATAACCATTTGCCAGACAAAAACCACTAAAAGTATGCCGACAATGACAAGAGTTACAATCGATATTGGTGAGGTGACATAATCCTTCTTGCTAAAATTTATAATCCAGTTATTTATAATACTTATTCCGTAATACCCTGAGAATGCAATGAGAAAGCTCCGCACTGCGATACCCAGGAAAGAATACATTAAAAATTTGATAGGCGGATATTTTAGAACCGCAACGGTAAGAGTCATGGGCAGGTTAATTGGATTCGGAATCAAAGTCATAAAAAATACTGCCCAGGAACCGGACCTCTTCATCCAATTCACGGATCTTTCATAGGTTTGAGAGTTCAAACGGCGAATCAGTTTTTCTGAAAATGTTCGGCCGCCGTAACCAATCATGTATGTAATAAACTGACCTAAACAGGCGGCAAAAGCGGTGACCAAAGCCACCCAAACCGGTGCCCAAATACCATACTTGGCTGCCAGCAGCGTCGGTAAAGTGAGGGTAACAACCCAGTAAGGTAAAGCAAACTGGGTAATACTCACCGCGCTGCAGGTAATAAAAGCTAAAAGAAACAGGCCGGTAAGCCCCCATTTACTGGGATCGGAATAATTCTTGAGGATACTGCTGAAGTGAATAGCCAGAAATCCCAGGGCGATAGTGAGGACGATACCCAGGACACCGAAAATAATTTCTCTTTTAGACCGGAGAGACTCTTTTTTATCTTGTTGCATTATTCTATCTTTCCCAAAACACGTTTCATTACAGCCAAAATCAAATGCAAATTCGCCACTATTATAGCAATAATCGGTACTTCACCTCAAGGAACAGCTAAACCGGCATAAATTTCCAGGAACTGCTGCAGGATTTTAGCGGTGGCTCCCCAAATACTTTTGTCGCCATACTGATAGAAGTACGTTTCAACTTGTTGTCCATTCTGTACGGTGATACCTTTGCGAAAGCAATTCTTATCCAACAAAGTGCCTATCGGGACTTCAAGCAACTCTTCTGTCTCCCATTTGTCCGGTTTGAAGACATAGGGGTAGGGAATCAACCCGACGAAAGGCGAAATAATATAGTTCGAGGTTGCAGTCAGGGCATCATCTAATTCACCTAGTACCCGGACATCGTCCCGAGCCAGCCCGATTTCCTCTTCTGCTTCACGCAGAGCCGTATTGAGTATAAGTCCGTCCGTTTTTTCGTAAGCTCCACCCGGGAAGGATATCTGTCCTTTGTGGTTTTTCACCCGCTCCGTTCTTTGAATAAAAAGGAGGTGATATTGCCCGGTCTTAAAAAAAACAGGCACCAGAACAGCTGACACTTTCAACATTGGATCATGGATACGCAGTATCTGCCGTTCCTGAAGGGCATCCTTGATACGTTTAATCACATTGTTAATACTAGCACCGCTTGCCGGTAGAGACAAATCTATCAAATATTAAACTGGCTATTAAGATTTATCAGAGAAAACGTTCAAAACGCTCTTTTTTCGCTTTACAGATGGGGCAGACTTCGGGCGGATTTTCCCGGGCGCAGAGATATCCGCAGACTTTACATCGCCATACCGGCAAGGGCAAATTGGATAAATTGGCATTTTCTGCTTTCACTTTCTTCCTCTTTTCCGGCGGAGGACGACGTTCCGGGATCGATGATATTTCCTGTTTTCCCTTGGCGACCGCCTCGGCAACATAGAGCCCTCAGAAGCAGGTTCCAAATTCGACAACATCGGCATCACGATAATCACAGGGACAGATAATATCGATATCTTCTTCTTTTACGCCGGCAGCCAGACGGCAGGGACAGGCCGGATAATCGTATCTCCGGTTATTTTCTAATAATCCGCGGGCCAGCGATTTGGTGAATTCGACGTCAGGATTGAGATTGTAACCGCCGGCAGCGGCATCTTTCTTCAACTGCTCGTAAAATCTCTCGATTTCTTGCTGGCTGATTTCAGCTTGTTCGTTCATTTACCAAAGGTTTCCTTGATTACATTCTCCTGAAACCCGATGATGCATTTTTTATCGTCGATTACCATCGTCGGGAAGGAAGTGATCGGGTTCCATTTTTGAATCACCACCAGGGCATCTTTTTTCTCAGCATCGCTCATCAGGTCGACATCGCCAAAATAATATTCCACCCCCAGGTCCTCAAGCAGTTTTTTAGTTTTTCGGCACCAGGGGCAGGTGCTCAATGCATATAAAACAATATGTCCTTTATTCTTCCCCGCAACATGCTGTAAAGCCATATTCTTCCTCCTGCTTCCTTATATTTTATTGGTGTATTTCACCGTATTGATGTTACCCGTGACTTGAATACTAACCGTACATTATCACTGTGAAAATCAAAAATCAACCACAAAAGTCACAATCTATAACTACCTCTATTATGGTGCTTAGGCAGCCTCTTGCGGCTGCTTAAGCAGAACATTAAATGAAACAGGACATCAGAACTGAATCGATGTCAGCTCAGCACCCGTTTATTGAAGCCTTTGATTCCTAACCAGAGGAAAAGGACGCAGAGGCCGATGAGCACCGGATAAATCACATAAAGCTGCATATGCGTTGATGTCGTCAGCGCGGCGCGGAATCCCTCAGTTACATAGATCAGGGGATTGACGCAGACCAGGGCTTGCAGCCAGGAAAAACCTCCGATTTTGATCGCTGACAGCGTTATCCAGGTATAATAGGTGCCGCCCAGGAAGGTTATTGGCAGGACAATAAACCCGAACATCAGCCCGATTTCACGCGGT
>Ga0182017_10003122_pt1 | contig 12381 bp, 7 predicted proteins | sample 712E3DmetaG_FD_120492 | JGI IMG/M metagenome (GOLD analysis project Ga0182017, IMG submission 120492) | Permafrost microbial communities from Stordalen Mire, Sweden - 712E3D metaG | ecosystem: Environmental > Terrestrial > Soil > Wetlands > Permafrost | place: Sweden: Stordalen | collected... | reverse complement strand
TGATGCGTAGTTGAGGGTCCCAGACGATGATCGGAGCGTTGGCATGGTTGAACAGGTTCTCCAGGTACTCGTTGGATTCGCGCAGCGCCTCCGCCGCCCGTTTGCGTTCGGTGATGTCCCGGATGATCGACTGCCGGAATTCCCGCCCCTCCACAACAAAACTGCGGGCGCTGACTTCCACCGGGAACCGGCTGCCATCCTTGCGCACATGGTCGGCCTCAAACACCAGTCCCTCAGCCCCCTTCTCCTTCACCTTGATCCACGTCTGGGCGAGCGCCTCGGCCTCCTCGGGAGCGTAAAGGTCGGCAACGTTCATCTGCCGCAGTTCGTCCGCGCTCTGCCCGTAACTTTCAACCGCTCTGTCGTTGGCTTCCATGATCCGGCCCGTCGCGTCATACAGCAGGATGACGTCATTGGCATAGCGGCTCAGGTAGTCGAAGTGGCCGAGCATCGCCCGGCGCTCCAATTCGGCCTCCAACCGCTGCCGGGTAGCCGCCGTCTCCTGCCGCGACCATACGAACAGGATCCCCGCCACCAGGGCCGCCGCAAGCAGCGCGAATGAAGTCACAATCAGGACCGTCTCCTGGCGCAGAGGGGCGAAAACTTCCCGAGTATCGATTTTTGCGACCAGATACCATGGGCTGTCGGGAACGTGTCTCATCGCCGCCAGGACTGGGATTCCGCGATAGTCGATGCCGTTCTCTACTCCTTCGAATCCGAGTATGGCCATCGCCGCGGGCAGTCCGCCCCGCGAAACGGGAAATCGGAGAGCGAGCGCGGTGTGCTTTTGATGCCTCAAATCGTTCAGGTAGACGCCCTCGTCTCCTTCGCGGCGGACGAGCAATGTCTCCGCCGAACCGCTGGGCGTCGGCCAGGCTTGGATGAGGGGGTAGAGGAATCGGTCCGGATCGATCTTCATCAAGAGCGTGGCGACGGGTTCAAAGGAGGATGAACTCTGGAGCGGCGCCACCAGGGTCATGTAAGGCGCGCCGGTGGGGTCGTCCCGGTGTAAGTCCGCCAGGAAGGGAGTTCTGGTGCGCATTGCTTCGGCGATCAACTCGCGCTCCCATTCATGGCCTGGGTCGCCGGCCGGCAACCAGGCCCGCCGCTGGGAGTCTTTATCCCACAGGCTCGCTGCCGTGAAATGATACGCCTCGAGCAACTGTCCCAGCCACGTTTTGATCGCCCCCCTGTCCGACCCGCTGTTCAGGTTCTCGAGCAGCGCCGGAACAACGAGCGGGTTGAATTGGAGAGACCTCGAAACGGCGAGCCGTTCCGCGCGCCAAACGACTAACTGCTGGACTTTCATGTCCGCTATAGCCGCCAGGCGAGCCCGCGCTTCGGTGTCGATCGACCTTCTCTCCGTCGCGTAGTACAGGTAGCCGGCTACTCCGCATCCGGCGACCACCACGAGACAGAGCACCAGCGCCGCCAGACCGTGAAACGGCTTCCTCGGACTGGCCGTCACGCCGGCCCCTTTCCGGGATGAACCCACAACGGGCGCCCCCGCACCCGCCGCGGCGGCGTTAGACATCACCAGGCAGGCAAACTCGCTCATTTCGTCTTCTTCGCTTCAAGGCCCGCGACCTTCTCCGCGAGACGTCCTAGCTGCCGGCGAAGGTCGCTTTTGGGGTTCAATAGTGTCCCGTTGGTGTAGGCCTCCGACAGTTCGGATCCGCATTCCGGCAAGACCGCGTCGACTGGAAGGTTCACCATCTTGCCGGCTTCCGCGGGTGAAATGTCAGGGTGTTTGGGGGTCTTGTTGACGATCAGGTGCAGCCGGCTGCGATCCACGCCGGCGTCCGCCAGTCGCGACACCACTCGCTTCACCTCGTACAGGACTGCCACCTCCAGGGTCGCGGCCAGGAGTATATCGCCCAGACCTGGAACCAGGCTCGTGGCCAGGGGATTCAAGCGGCCCAGATCCATAACGATCCATTGGTAGATGGAGCGTGTGAAGTCGAAGACGTTCCGGACTCTCTCGGTATTCGCCTGCTCCTCCAAAGCCAACGAGCCCTGGGACAGAAGGATGTCCGGACCGTCGGTGCCGCAAACGACAATCTTGTTCCAGTAATTCTCGTCAAGCCGGTCGAGGTTGCTGGCGGCCTCCTGGAGGCTGTGCTCCGAAACCGCTTTCATGAGGAAACCGGCCGAGCCTCCGGCCACGTCCAGGTCCGCCAGCAGCACGCGGTTGCCAGCCCGCTGCTTCAACTCGAGGCTGAAGTGGCAGGCGATCGTGGTGGTCCCCACGCCTCCTCTGGCCCCCAGAAACCCGACTGCTCTACCCGACTCGGCTTGCAACCCCGGCCGGAGAGCACGCGCTTGATTCCGTTGCCTCAGCACCGCGTAGCTCAGGGTGCGCGCCAGCGCTCCGCCGCTGAGTTCTCCTTTGATCAGGTAGTCCTGCGCTCCACACCGTACCGCCTCGTGGGCGACATCTTCGTCGGCGAGACCGGTCAGTACGACCACCGGGATGCTTGGCGCGGCATTTCGGATGGCAGTCAGGCCGGCAAGCCCTTGGCTGTCGGGGAGCGACAGGTCCAGGAGAACGATGTCTATCTCGCCGCGCCCGATCCGCACCATGCCTGGCAGCAAGGCATCCACGCGCTCGACGCGGAACTCGACGCCCGGAGCTTCCGAGAGCATCGCCCGTACCAATCCGGCGTCTCCCGGATTGTCCTCGATCAGAAGTACCCGCACCGCTGCTTCGGGCAAATTCGTGCCGCCTGTCATACTTGGTCCTCCGCTCGTTCGGGGAACGACTCTCCCCGCGTGCCACTCGGGCGCGTCGTCCGCCCGCGAGATTCTCCGTAAGCCGGCCGTCCCTGCCGAAGATCGCGGATCCGGCGCTGGGGCGGCCTCTTCATTGTCACTCGCGCGGCGGAAGCATCACCAGAGCCAGCCAGAAACTCTTGATAGCCTGCACGACGGCCATGAACTGGTTCAGATCCACCGGCTTCACGATGTAGCAGTTGGCGTGCAGTTGATAAGTTCGAAGAACGTCCTGTTCCGCTTGCGATGTAGTCAGCACCACTACCGGAATCTGTTTGAGGTCGGGATCCTCCTTGATCTCCGCCAGGACCTCCAGCCCGCTCTTCCGGGGGAGATTCAGATCGAGCAGAATCAGGTCGGGCCGCGCAGCGCCGGCGTACTGACCCTGCCGCCGCAGGAACGCAATCGCCTCTTCGCCGTCTTTGACCACAGTCAGGTTGTTGATCACCCTCCCTTCTTTCAAAGCCTCGATGGTCAGGCGTACATCGCCGGGGCTGTCCTCTACCAACAAAAGCTCAACGGGTCTGGTATGCATTTCAGTCGTCATAAGCCCTGAACCGGAATGGTGAAATGAAAAACCGATCCTACGCCTGGTTCCGAAGTCACCCACAGGCGGCCGCCGTGACGCTCCGCGATCTTCTTGCAGATCGCCAGTCCGATCCCCGTGCCCGGGTATTCCGCTGCCGAGTGGAGGCGCTGGAAAATCACGAAAATGCGCTCCAGGTGCCGCGGCTCGATTCCGATGCCGTTGTCCCGGACGGAGAACTCCCATTCCTTCCCGCTCCGTTCCACCGACACATGAACCCGCGGCGGTTCCTTCCCCCGGAACTTGATGGCATTCCCAATCAGGTTCTGAAACAACTGCGCCAGTTGTCCTGAGTCCGCCTTCACCACCGGCAGAGGGTCGAATGTCACGTTCGCCTGGCTCTCTTCGATAGCGGCCGTCAGGTTCGAGAGCGCCTGCTTCAAGGCGGCGTCCGCCTCGACCGGCTTGAACTCGTGGCCCTTCGTGGTGACCCTCGAGAACGCCAGCAGGTCGTTGACAAGCTGCTGCATCCTCTTGGCCCCGTCCACCGCAAACGCGATGAATTCGTCGGCATCCGCATCCAGCTTCCCCTGGTACCGGCGCGCCAGAAGCTGCACGTAGCTGGAGACCATCCGCAATGGCTCCTGGAGGTCGTGCGAGGCCATATAGGCAAACTGCTCCAGCTCGGTGTTGGAACGTTTGAGTTCCTCGGTTCGCTGGAGCAACGCCTCCTCGGCGTGCCTGCGGTCGGTGATGTCCTGAGCGACGCCAATCATGCGGATCGATTTGTTCTCCGCGTCCTGCTGCACCAAATGCCCGCGGCCGTTGATATGGCGGACGCTGCCGTCTGACAAGCGGACGCGGAACTCCAGGTCCGGCGGCTCCAGCCCCGCCAGACCATCGCTCATCCACCCTTGCATGGCAGCCCGATCGTCCGGGTGAATCAAACTCACGAACGTCTCGGCGGACAAAGCGAAGGTCTCCGGCGAGACGCCGAAAAGCCGATACGTCTCGGGCGTCCAGACCATCACGCTCGTGCCACCTTCGACGGTCCACTCCCAACTGCCGACACGGGCGATGCTCTGCGATTGGGACAGAAGATAGTCTTTCGATCGCAACTCCTCTTCCGCCCGTTTCCGTTCCGTGATATCGCGGACGAAAACAAGACCCCCCTTCTCGCCCTCATAGAGGAAGGGGACAGCGAACCCCTCGACGTCGAAAGCCGACCCGTCGAGCTTGAGGTACTTCAGCACCCACGGGAGTATGGCCGCCCCCAGTTTCTCGACCTGCTGGACTGCCTCGGCCACCTCGGCGCGAGAATCCGGGTGGACGCTCCCTAAGACCGGCTGGTGGAGGAGATCGGAAGCCGACGCGGCCCCAAACAACCTGACGGCCGCCGGATTCAGGTAGCGGAAGCGGCCCTGCGTCGACACGAAGATGGCCTCCGGCGCGTTTTCCACCACGCTTCGAAAACCCTCCCGGCTCTCTCGCAACGCCTCCTCCGCCCGCTTGCGGTCGGTGATGTCCTGGGCAATGCCGAGCATGTGGATCGATTTGTTCTCCGCGTCCTGCTTCACCAAATGTCCGCGGCCGTTGATGTAGCGGATGCTGCCGTCTTGCAACCTGACACGAAACTCCAGGTCCGGCGGTTCCATCCCTGCCAGACAGGCGCCGACCCATGCTTGCATGGCAGCCTGATCGTCCGGGTGAATCAAACTCACGAAGCTCTCGGCGGACGGAACATAGGTGTCCGGCGAGACTCCAAAAATACGATACGTCTCGGGCGTCCACGCCACCGCGGCCGTGCCGGCTTGCTCTTTGAACTCCCAACTGCCGACATGGGCAATGCGCTGTGATTCGGACAGAAGATACTCTTGCGCTCGCAACTCCTCTTCCGCCCGTCTCCTTTCGGTGATGTCACGGGCGAAAACAAGGCCTCCCTTCTCGCCCTCATAGAGGAAGGGTATGACGGACCCCTCGACGTCGAGAACCGTCCCATCGTGCCTGAGATACTTCTGCACCCACGGGGGAATGGCCACCCCCAGTTCCTCGACCTGCCGGACTCCTTCGGCCACCGCGGCGTGAGAACCCGGGTGGACGCTCTCTATGACCGGTCTGCCAAGGAGCGCGGAATCCGACGCGGCCCCAAACAGCCTGACGGCCGCCGGATTCAGGTACCGGAAGCGGCCGTGCGCCGCCACGAAGATGGCCTCCGGCGCGTTTTCCACCACGCTCCGAAAGCCTTCCTGGCTCTCTCTCAACGCCTTTTCCGCGCGCTTGCGCTCGGTGATATCGCGGACCAGCGCGACCGCATGCCATTCCTGTCCCTTTTGGACGGCAGCCAACGAGAGATCGACCGGGAACTCGCTTCCGTCCTTTCGCCGTGCGGTCAGTTCCCTCAACTTGCCGATGGCCGCCCCTTGCCCGGTCTTCCGAAAGGCGGGAAAGGCCGCCTCAAAGCCCTGTCGGAGGCCGGCTGGGGCCACCAGATCGTGAACTGGTTGGCCCAGCATCTCAGCGGCCGTGTAACCGAACATCCGTTCGGCCGCCGGGTTCCAGAGGATCGCCCGGCCTTGGCCGTCGATCATGACGATGGCGGCAAGCGCACTGACGCATACCGCCTGGAGCGTCGCTTCCCTCTCGCGCAACGCATCCTCGGTCTCCCTGCGCCCGGTGACGTCGAGCAGGGCGGACCGGATACCGGTCACCACACCCGCGTGGTCCCGGATAAGCACATCGTGAATCTCGAGAATCACGTGGCGGCCGTCGCTTCGAACGTAGTCGCGCAGGAAAGGAGCGAGGGGCTGCTGCCCGGACAGCTTCCGCCTATAGGCATCCCGGCTTTCGGATTGTGCCCCCGGCGAAATGAATTCAAAAATGGGCCTGCCGAGCATTCGGCCGGCCTCGATCCCCAGAAGCTCGCATTCAGCCTGGTTGACCCGGCACACAATCCCCTCTTGGTCCAACTCGTGGTATGCTACCGGCCCTCGCTCGAAAAGGTCTCGGAATCGCCGCTCGCTCTCGATCAACTGGGACAGAGTCCGATTCAGCCCGAGAGCCTCGAGTTGTTCCCTAACCGGGAGGGGAAGGTCGCGCAAATGCGAGAAGTCGCCTTCCTGCTGTGCGGTCGAACGTGGCGCCGGTTCTTCACTGGGACTACGAGGACCAATCTGCGCCATTGGTACTCCGTGTCGGATCCGAAGGGCCGGGGCTGCCTGGAATCAAGAAGGGTTCGGAGGGTGCACCTTCTTCAGGCAGGTCGGAAGGTCTTTGCAGCCAGCGTGCAGCACGGCACGCTGGCGGATCCTGTCGCGCTCGCCGATGCGCCCCACCGGGCGGAAGCATTGCTGAGCAGGGGGACAAGAACACCCTTTCGTACATTACAAATATTTCACAGAATAGGCCGAATTACAAGGGAAAAGTGTGCGGACCTCAGTAATAGTGGTACCACTACGGTGCTTTAGAAACGGGAAACCCGCCCAAGAAGACAAACGCAAACGTGCGTTAGCCGGCCGCCTGCAATCCGGCGGAGCCGGACTCAGTCCCCGGGCCCCGCGGCATCACCCAGCGCTCGAGCGTGGCGACGAGTTCTTCCCGGCGGACGGGCTTGCTGACGTAGTCGTCCATTCCGGCCTGGAGGCATCGTTCGCGGTCGCCGGCCATAGCGCGCGCGGTCATGGCAATCACCGGAGTGTGGCGGCAGCCATCTTCCAGGCGGCGGATCTCGGCGGTGGCCTCAAAGCCGTCCATCTCGGGCATGTGCACGTCCATCAGCACGGCGTCGTAGCCGCCGCTCATGACCCGATCGACCGCCAGTCTGCCGTTGCCGACCGCCTCGCCCCGATAGCCTGCCCGTTCGAGCAGGCGCAGAGCGATGAGCTGGTTCACCTGGTTATCCTCGGCCAGCAGTACGCGCCCGCCGGCGCCGCCTCCGGACCGCGCCTGCCCGGCGGCCTCCCGCGCCTTCGCGACGGCTGGCTCCGGTTTTTCGGCGCTCTCCCGCGCCCTCGCGGCGGAACCGGAGGGGCAGGCATCTTGCGCCTTTCCCAGCGTCGCGGTGAACCAGAACCGGGAACCGCACCCGGGCTCGCTCGAACAGCCGATCGTGCCGCCCATCATCTCGGCCAGTTGTTTGGAAATAGCGAGCCCCAATCCGGCGCCGCCGTACCGTTTGGTAGTCGAGCTGTCCGCCTGGCTGAAGCTCTGAAACAGGGCCGGCATCTGAGCGGGCGTGATGCCGATGCCGGTGTCCTCGACGGTGCAGCGCACGATAGTCGTTTCGGCGGTTTCGCTCTCCACTTCGACGTGCACGCCGACATGGCCGCTCGCGGTGAACTTGACTGCGTTGGCGGCCAGGTTGTCCAGCACCTGCCGGAAGCGCAACTGGTCCCCGCACACCATTCTCGGCACTCCGTCGTCTACCGCCGAGCGGAATTCGACCCCTTTGTTCCGCGCCTGCACTTCGCAAAGGGAAGCCACCCAGGAGACCAGGTTCCGCAGATCGAACGGCACCTGGCGCAGTGCCAGCTTGCCGGCTTCGATCCGCGAGATGTCCAGGATCTCGTTGATGAGGATCAGCAGCGCCTCAGCCGATTGCTTCACCACGGCGGCGTAGTTGCGCTGTTCCGCGTCCAGGCTGGTATCGAGCAGGAGATCCGTCATGCCCAGCACCCCGTTCATGGGAGTCCGGATTTCGTGACTCATGTTGGCCAGGAAACGGCTCTTCGCCTCGGTGGCCTGTTTGGCCGCGGCCAGCGCCTCGGAGAGCTCGACGTTCTTGCGGCCCAGTTCCTGGGCGTGCTGCTCGGTTCGGCGCTCCCATTCCTTGCGCTCGGTCACGTCCCGGGCAATGCCTTGGATGCCAGCCGGGCGGCCGTTCTCGAACGTGAGCCGGCTTACGATCTCCAGCGCGATCCGGCGGCCCTCCTTGGCGACGGCGGTCAGCTCGTAGCCGGCCCGGGAAAACCCGGCCAGCTTCTCCGCAATCATATCCCTGGCGCGCTGGGCGTCCTCGGGAACCAGCAGAGCGGCCATGTTCATGCTCAATAGTTCCGCGCGCGTGTAGCCACTGGCCCCCACGCCCGCCTTGTTGACCGATGTGAAGTTCCCCTGGAGATCGATCGAGAAGATGATGTCGTTGGCGTTTTCGAACAGGTCGCTGTACCGCCGTTCGGTCTCGCTCAGCCTGGCCTCGGCTTGTTTGCGTTCGGTGTTGTCGGCAACGAGCGAGACGATCCCGCACGCCTGTCCCGTAGCGTCCCGCAGCAGCGCGTTCCAGACGCTGACTTCCACGATTGAGCCGTCTTTCCGCCGCCCCTGCCGCTCGTGCCCGTCGTACAGGTTCCCGCGGATGCAGTCTTCGACGCGGTGTTGCGGGTCGTCGATAACGGGGAGTCTGGCGCCCAGCACTTCACCCTCGCGCCAGCCGAAAAGCCGTTCCGCGCGCGGGTTCCAGGATCTGACCCTGCCCTCCAGATCCAGCGTAAGAACCGCCAGCGGCGAGTGGCGGATCACGGCCTCGAGTGTGGCCTTGGCCTCGGCCAGCGCGTCCTCGGTGCGCCTGCGTGCGGTCACATCCTCCACCGTTCCCTCGTACCAGAGGACGGCGCCGGAGGCGTCCCGCACCGCCCGCGCGCTCTCGCGGATCGCCACGGTGCGTCCGCTGCGCGTGCTCCACAGCGCCTCGTGCCCCAGGATCTCGCCTTCCCGCTCCAGTCGCGCCTTGAATTCCTGCCGCTCGTAATGCGGCTCGAACCCGTCGCCTTCCAGGTCGCGGCCGCCGAGCGCTCCGAGGGACTCGTACTCGAGCAGGCGCATCAGCGCCTGGTTGGCGATCAGAATCCGGCCCTCGGGCGTGGTGCGGTACATGCCGATGGGGGCGTTCTCGAACAGGTCCCGGTAGCGGTTTTCGCTTTCCTCGAGCGCCCGCTCGGCTTTGCGCCAGGCCGTGGCATCGATCAGCGCGACGCGCAGGCCCACGATCTCGCCGCTTCTCTCGTCCCGGATCGCCCTCGGGTAACTACGGAGGATGCGACGCGAGCCATCGGCCGCCACGGCTTCACTGTCGCCGGGAGGCTGGATCTCCACTCGCCCGCCGATCGCGTCCAGCACCTTTGCGCGAACGGCTTCGCGCTGCCCGGGTGGCGAGAGTTCCCACATTTCCTTGCCGGCCAGTTCCGAGGGAGGATACCCCAGCAGTTCGCACGCCGCCCGGTTAACCCGCCGCACGATGCCGTGGCGATCGACCTCGCAATAGGCCACCGGGGCTTCCTCGAATAGCGCGCGGAACTGCGTTGCGCTTTCCGGCCAGCGCCTCCGCCGCCGCGCGCTGTACCACAGCGCCACGGTCTGGGCGCATAGCAGGATTGTCAGCAGCAGACACATCGCCGTCGCTGTTCTCATCGGCGGAACGCGGCGGAACCTTAGGGCCGGGTCTCAAACACACCGCCGGGCGCGGGGATTCACCTCAAGCCGCCACCGCCCCCTGCGCGCAGCATTCCGAGGCATTCCGTCATGGCCCGGCCGTTGTGATCGCCGGCCTTCCAACCGTTCGCCTTGGCGCCCGACGGCCGCAGGTCGCAGGCGGCGCCATCGGGCCCCTGGGCGCTGGCGGCCAGCGGGAGAACCAATGCCGGAACGGCGGCGGGGAGTCGCATGCCCGATGATAATGCGCTTCGGCCGGCTCCGGCAGCCGGCTTCCCGGCGTTCGCTACGGCTCGGCGGGCATCCCCATGGCGGCCCACTCTTCCCTGGCCGGGCCGTAAACGCCGGGCACTTTGAGGCCCGCCTGGCGCATCAGGACCGTCATCTGGCCGCGGTGATGGACCTGGTGCACCACCAGCGAGCCGAGCACGGCGGCCTTGCTCCAGACCATACCGTACATGGGGATCTGGTCGGAGAGATCCTCATCGGTCCAGACCGCGGGAACGGTTTCGGCAACGGCGTGCGCGCACTTCTCGTAGGCCGCGACGATGGCCGCGGCGCTCGTTGGCGCCGGCCCGGCCTCGAGCGTCACCGGGAACGGAATGCCGGCCTGGCCGAGCATCTCCGGCATGCTGGTTGCGATGTGCCATGCCAGAAGGCCAAGCGTGCGGTCATCCGGCCCGACTCGCTGTTCGAGCGAGCGATCCGTCAGGTTGCGAAGCTCCTTCAGGGTCGCTTCGCTTTCGTACTTCCAGTCCTTGAGGAAATCGTCGATCGTCGAGAACATGGCTGCCTCCTCCTACATGCTACGATAATGATTCCAGGCTCCGGGCTCCGTGCAATGGGCGGCTGCAAACCCCGCCAGGTCCGGAAGGAAGCAACGGTAGCGGTGCGGCTCGTGTGCCGCGGATCACCTGGGGCCTGGATGAGCGCTTTCGAGCGGCCTGCCGCTTGCCACCCGTAGTATGTACCAGGTCATCGCCCGCAAATACCGGCCCCAGAATTTCTCCGAACTGGTCAACCAGGAGCACGTCAAAACCACCCTGGCGCACGCCATCGAGCAGAACCGGATCGCGCACGGCTACATCTTTTCGGGCCAGCGCGGGACGGGGAAGACGACGGTCGCCCGCATTCTGGCGCGCTGCCTGAACTGCGTCCAGGGGCCGACCACCGCCCCCTGCGGCGTCTGCTCGAGCTGCACCGAGATCGCCGCCGGCAACGCCGTGGACGTGATCGAAATCGATGCCGCGTCCAATCGCGGCATCAACGAAATGCGCGAGCTGCGGGAGAACGTGCGCTACCGCGCCGCGCGCGACCGCTACAAGGTTTTCATCGTCGATGAAGCGCACCAGATCACCTCGGAGGCCTTCAACGCGCTGCTGAAGACGCTCGAAGAGCCGCCCGAATGGGTGGTCTTCGTGCTCTGCACCACGGAAGCGCACAAGATCCCCGCCACCATCTCGTCGCGCTGCCAGCACTTCAGTTTCCGCTCCGTGGATTTCGACGAGATCGTCGCGCGTATGGCCTGGATCTGCGAACGGGAGGGCATCCAGGCGGACGCCGAAGCGCTGGCCGTGCTGGCCCAGGCGGGCGAGGGCAGCGTGCGCGATTCGCTGTCGGCGCTGGACCAGGCCATCGCCTGCTGCGGCTCGACGCTCAGACCCGCCGAGATCCGCGCGCTGCTGGGCGCCTTCTCTCTCGATACTCTGGACCAGGTGACCCAGGCGCTGCGCGATGCGCGCTCCGAGCCGATGCTCGATATCGTCGATGCGCTGGTGCGCAACGGCCATCACTTGCAGCACTTCGTGCGCGAATTGGCGCGCTATTTCCGGAACCTGCTCGTCACGCGGATCGCCGCCGGCAACCCGCGTCTGATCGCCGCCTCGCGTGAGGAGCGGGAGCGGCTGGCCCAGATCGCCGCCGCGTTCTCCGAACAGGATCTGACGCGCTACCTGCAACTCACGCTCGATCTGTTCCGCGACATGCAGTTCTCGCTCCAGCCGCGGCTGCACCTGGAACTGGGGCTGATCCGGCTGGTGGAGGCGGGCAAGCTGATCTCGATTGAGGAAGCGCTGGCCGGAGCGGGTGGAGCGAGCGCGCCGCCCGTGCCCGCGGCCGCGAAGCAGGGAGCGCCGCCCCCGCCGCCTCCCGCGCCCGCGGCGGCCAAGCAGAGCGCGCCGCCCCCGGCGCCCCCCGCCGCGCCCCCAACCGGCGGCTTGAAAGAGCGGCTCTCCGCGGCGCTGCGCGAACTCGGCATGCCGTTCACGGCGGATGCGGTCGAGCATTCCGCGCTGGCCGAATCGGCAGGGCTTCTGCAGTTCACGACGCCCGCGGAGTTCGAGCTCGCCATGCGCCCGGCGGACATTCAGAAGGCTCTCGATCATCTCAACGCCGGCAAGCGGCGGATCAAGGTCGGCACGGTTGCGGCCCCTGCGAGCGAGGCGGCATCCGCGGCCCCCACGGCCGCTCTCGACCAGGACGAGACCATGCGCCGCGCCCTGGCGCACCCCGAAGTGCAGCGCTTCCGGGAGGCCTTCCCGGACGCGGAAGTGCGCGTCGCCCGAAATCTGAAACAATAGAGGTTCGGCCACCCGCCCGGCGGCCACGGCGGCCTGCCCGCGGCGGCGGTGGCCCACCGGTGGTCGAGGACCGAGTCAGGA
>Ga0182017_10003121_pt1 | contig 12383 bp, 7 predicted proteins | sample 712E3DmetaG_FD_120492 | JGI IMG/M metagenome (GOLD analysis project Ga0182017, IMG submission 120492) | Permafrost microbial communities from Stordalen Mire, Sweden - 712E3D metaG | ecosystem: Environmental > Terrestrial > Soil > Wetlands > Permafrost | place: Sweden: Stordalen | collected... | reverse complement strand
GCAGAGGCATGCGGTAACAGATATATGGAACATCAAATCAAAACGATAGCGATACCGATGATGCTCGAACGCGGCAAAGGTTTGACGGAGGCGTTTGAGGCAACAGGTGTATTCACCAGAACTGCTATCTCTAGATTTAGTTCCGGCGCCGAGACAGGCACAGTGAAAGCGACTGCTCTTCAGTTGGCAGAGTACTACGAAAAAGAAACATCCTATCGTATGAAAAACGCCATCGAAGTTATTCAATTATCAGTGTCGATGATTATGGTGGTTGTGCTTACAGCGTTGACTCTCGTTTCTTCGGAAACAGCATTGGTAAGGCCTGAAAATCCGCATATGCTTTTACCAATACACTTTTTATTTCCTTAGAATATAGTGTAAGACACACGGAGAGTGTTATAAAGAAAAGAGGAATGGAACAATGGCCGAAATAGACATAACTGATAAAATCGGTTACACGCTCCTCAAGAAGGGAATTATCGACTTTGAGACGCTCGAGAAGTCCCTCAAGATGAAGGATTCCGAAGAAAACAGAAAAAACCGAAAAAATCTTGGACAAATCCTTGTAACAGAATTTGGAGCAGATCACGATGCGGTATTCCGCGAAGTGGCAAATCTTTATGCTTTCCGCGAAGTTTTTCTAGGAGATGAAAAAGTTGATGATACGCGGATCGCTTTTATAAAGAAATATGTCGACCAGCTTTCGGACCAGCAGCGCGAGATGATGATTCAATCAAAGATGCTGCCATTCAAATTTGATGAACGCCAACCGGATAAACTCATCATTATCGCAGCGGATCCTACCGATCGTAATCTGCCTGTTGTGGCGCGCAGTTTTAATGTGAAGAAGTACGAAATTTGTTATGTGCGTTTAAAAGAACTCCAGTCGTTAATGGATAAAGTGGCACCCGCCCAAAACGAATTTCTAAAACTTCTTGATGATAATCAAATCACTGTTGATGATGCCGGTGGTGGAGGAGATGAACAGCTTGATGAACAAGCTCTCGAAGCAGAAATCAGCAAGAGCGCTTTGGTCAATCTGTTCGAGGGGTGTTTGGTTGAAGCAGTGCGACGTGGTACAAGTGACATTCACGTTGTGGCGTCGGAAGGTAACCGAACCAACTTTTTATTTCGCATGGACGGCGACCTGCAAGTCTGGCACATTCAAGAGAACACCGTTCCCGAGGCGGTGCTCGCAGTGATCAAGGATCGTACGAAGAATGTAGATCGGTTTGAGCGTGAAATGACTCAAGATGGATTCATACAACGCGTTATTGATGGGCATCAACTCCGATTCCGTGTTTCAATCATGCCAATCGTAACTACGGAATTCAAACACAAGTTTGAAAGTATCGTTATCCGCGTACTGGACGATCGCAAAGTTATTACCGATTTAGAAAAATTAGGGTTACAGGGTCCGGCACGACAATTCTTTTATAAAGCCATTAATAAGCCTCAGGGAATTATCATTCTTACAGGTCCAACTGGATCAGGGAAATCAACTACATTGATTGCGGCGTTGTATCAGGTTATTGATCCCACTGTAAACGTGTTAACGATTGAGGAACCGGTGGAGTATATTATCAAAGGAGCACGTCAGCTGAAAATTGGTCCTAAGATGGGATTTGAACAGGCGATCCGTGGAATCTTGCGTCACGATCCTGACATCGTACTCGTTGGTGAAATGCGAGATAAGATAACCGCGGAAACGGCAATTAAGATGGCAAATACAGGCCATTTGGTTTTTTCCACGTTGCATACAAATGATGCCCCCAGTGCAATTGCACGTTTGTTCAAAATGGGTATTGAACCATTCCTGCTTGCGTATGCTATCAATGTCATTGTTGCCCAACGACTTATTCGTACGCTCTGCACTATATGCAAGAAACCGATGGATAGCAGCGAAAAGAAAGATCTTTTGAAATTTGGTCTCACCGAAGAAGATGTTGCTACCCGTACTTTTTATACAGCAGTCGGATGCGAAAAATGTGGCGGTGGATATAAAGGTCGCGCTGCAATTCATGAGGCCCTATACTTTACAAAGCCCATTAAGGATATTATTTTGAATGCAGGCGATAAAGTTGACGAGAATGCTATCCGTGAGCAGGCAATGAAGGATGGGATGTGGACATTGCGACGATCGGGAATAGAGAGAATGAAAGAGGGAAGTACCACACTTGAAGAAGTCGTCTCGAACACAACTGAAGAGGATTAATCGTTCTGATGAGTGAAGGAAATAGGGCAAAATAGGTAATAATCAAGGATATAGAGAAAATTCTCGACAACCTTTCTATTTGTACGCCTTCGTTCCAGAAAGAAGAATCATATGCGACAAGAGTCAGGTAAATGGAGTCAGTATAGGAAGATGGGGTTAACACTTAAAAAAATCCTTTTCATCATTTGCTTTTTTAATTGGAGTTCCTTATTATCTAACCGACCATGGAAATGAGAAATGCTGAAAAAACTTTGAACTTTAGTTGTCAGGTTACATAAGAGAATTTAATTGCATGGCAGCACAAGTCAAAATTCCATATCCAAATATACCATCCGTTGTTGATGTATCATCAGACTTACCACCGGTCGTTACCGAGGCACAAAAAATTCTAAAAGAAATGGCATCTCAATTCCCAAAAACGGTTACGGGACTTGAGCGGCAGATGATGATTAGCGATATCATGACGCGGACTGATGAAACAACAAAAATGAAGCTATTGGCTCTGGTTAATCATTTTCTCACTCGTATGTTTACGATCAACGCTTCTGATATTGATATGGGAGGATATGGTTCGCAAGGCTATATCTGGTATCGAGTGTATGGTTCAAAAAGATCAGATCCATCGCTTGGAAAATATTCACAGGATGAAATTAATGTTCTTATCCAAAGCATTGTTGGAGAACGGCAAAGAGCATTTCTCTTTGAAAACAGAAATCTTGACTTCTCTCATATGCTTTATATGGAAAGTTCAGATTTTAGAAGGTTTCGTGCGGACGCATATTTTGACTTGGATCAGCTCGCGCTGAATATGCGCGCAATCAATAACACACTTCGCCCTTATAAAGGACTGGAGTTGCATTCAAATGTTACAAAAGTGCTCAGTCTGGCACATACGAAAGAAGGGCTTTGTCTCGTCACAGGTATAACCGGATCGGGGAAGAGTTGCACGCTGGATTCCATAATCGATGCTAACAATCATAGTGTAGAAGGACATGTTGTTGTTATTGCTTCACCTATTGAATTTGTTCATAAATCAGATAAATGCATTATCAGGCACAGAGAAGTTGGCAGAGATGTGCTTTCCTTCAGAGATGGTGCAGTGCAGGCATTACGCCAAGACCCAGATATTATTATGGTTGGTGAGCTACGAGATGCTGATACAATTTTAGCAGCATTGGAAATTACAGATTCTGGTCATAAAGTCTTTTCTACACTACATACGGCATCGGCAGTTGAGAGTATTGATCGTATCATCGGTGAGACGCCGCCTATTGAGCAAGAACGGGTGCGGAATCGTCTAGCAGAAACGCTGCGATGTGTTATTTCGCAGAAACTTGTTCCCAGTTTAGATGGTAAACGCGTACTCGCGAAGGAAGTGATGCTTGGAACTCCCTCGGTGTATGCCGCCATCAAGAATAATAATGTAAGCGAGATCTATCAAATGATCGCAGAAGGTACGGAACTTGGTATGATCACAATGGAACAAGACTTAAAACGACTGTACTTGCAGAAGAAGATTTCGATGGAAAACGCTATGAACTATGCGAATAACAAACGGCGACTTCAACAACTTTTACAGTTACAAGCAACAGATTCAAATTCTAGTCGTGTAGGTGTTACTGGTCCATAGGTCTCGTAACCTATGACAATTTTCTAAATATTAACGAGCGAGGAAATACCAACTCATGCCTATTAAAGCAGGAGAAGGAAAAACAGCGGTTGCGTTATTTGTGGACGGACTAGAACTTAAGTTCGTACGCCTTTCTGCCAAAGGAAATAAGGTAACGCTAAGGGATTTCAAAACCGTTGCTTTGGTGCGAAAATTTGAAGAAAAGCAAGCCAGTGCGGCAGCCGGCGAAGGCCCATCATTTGGCGACATTTCATCGGGAGATTCTTTCTCGTCTGCCGGGGCGCTTGAATCACCAAGCGAAGAAGACAATACAAATGCATCCGTATTACTTGGCCTATTAAACGAAGTTGGCTCTCCAAGGAAATATTTACTTTCGTATGCCATCTCTGAACCTGCTGTGACCTATCAAGAGTTTGAGGGAGACTTTGGATTGAAAGGAGATAAACTTAAGAAAAAGATCTCGCAAGAACTTTCAATGATGCGTGCCTCTGCTCCAGCGATAGATGCGATAGATGTTATCCCCACGGTGTCAGGCGGTTTGCTCTCACTCATCCGTGAAGACGGCATGCATATCTATGATCTCCTTATGGAAGTTAAGCCGTTTATGGGTGGACGTGTCCCTAATATAAAACTTTTAGACAGTGCAGATGCAGTGTTAATGGAAATGGTGCGCACACAATACGAACCTCAAGAAGAAGAAGTTTCCGTTCTTATTTATGTAGGTCATGATTTTAGCCGTTTAATTTTTATGCAGGGTCAAAATTATCTTCACTTTGCTCCTATTATTAGTGAAGGATATGAATCGCCCAATATTGAGAATACTATCTACAGTCGTATTTTACTCGAACAAGATAATATTGCATTGACGCGTATTGATCGAATTTTACTGGCTGGTGAAAGCCATAAAGTTAATTTATTAGAAGCAATCGCTCCACAATTCTCAAGCGCTCTTGTGGAATATATGAAAGCCCCTACTCTCGATATTGGTGAATTCGAAGACTCTATTGGTGAAGCAGTGTCAGAATATGTTATCCCGATCATGACCGCATGGCGCACACTTCAACCCGCTCTTCCCGGTTTTTATAATATCAACCTTGTTCCGCATTTTGTTCTGGAAGGCCAACGAACATTAGCGCTGGCTTGGCATGGCTGGGCAGCGGCCATTCTTGTTAGTTTGACGATTCCATTTTTTGTTGTTCAAATTACAGGACGGGAAGCTGAAATCAGACGAGCAAAAGGGGATCTTATTCAGAAACGGCAAAAACTAGGCGAACTGGACGTTTTTCGTCAACGAAGAGCAGCATTAACTGAGGATATTAACCGTTATAGTAATGCAACCAGCGTCTATGATTCTATCGCTCCAGGGAGCGATCGGTGGAGCCGAATTCTACATTATCTCGCAAATAGTATAGAAGATCTAAATTCCCTGTGGATTTACAGTCTGAGACCAGATGACAGAAATTCGCAGAATATCATTATCTCTGGTAGGTCCATCTATCGTGCACGCATACCCCGCATTGCAAGCATCTTTGAAGCAGCGACATTAAGGGAGGTACGCACCATCACAATACGCAAAAAAATATTATATGAATTTGACATTGTTATTGAAAAAGTTGATAAATATGATATTCCCGAACCCAATTTTGGCTCAAGATAAGGGGGCGAGAGAACCGTGACTAATAAACTTAGAAATACAATTGTTCTTTTTGCTGTCTTTCTTGTTTTTGTAATAATAGGAGTGGGGTGGTGGGGGTGGTGGCAGCCACGTCAGTTAAAAAAAATCGATAAAGAAATCCAAGCAATCAGCAAAGAGTTGGAGGACCTGCCTGGGTTGACGGATGAGGTTCAACGTTTAACAACTCAATATCAGGAAGTAAAGCGGCGATACGATTCTCGAAGTAAGGAGATACCACGGTTTGATATATCTTCACAAACGTATGAGTATATGAGCCAAGGTATCGATGAAGCCGGGTTCTTGAAGTTCGATATGAAATTTTTAGGAACGAGTGAAAAAATAAGCTGGGGGTACAACGCTTATAAGTTAGATCTTGGCGAGGCGCAATTCGAGAATCTTTTTAAGTTTGTGTACTTTCTTGAAAACGGACAACGATTATATAAAATTTCTTCGATGAAGCTGGAGCAAAAAGAAGCTATTGATCCGGATACAAAAGATGTCACAAAGTGGATTGCATTTGATATGGAAATTCATGCATTTTTTGTTCGAAACATTCCTGAACTTGGCACATCGTTAGCAGCCAAATCTCTGACGATGATTGTATCTCCATACGATCCTTTCCGGAACATGATTACTCAAACTCTCTCTACGGAGGCTCCTCTTGGTGAAGTGGATGCAGATAAATTGGAAGTGAAAGCAGTTCTGCCGGGAAAAGTATTTGTACTTTCAAATAATACACTTATCGTTTTACATCTTGGCGATAAAGTGTGGCGCGGAAATGTTACACGCGTTAGTCCAGTGGAAAGCGCTGTGGAGTTTACTCTTGACGAAGGTGGAATTACCCGAAAACTAACAAAGAAAATAATGTTTGATAAACAAACGAGGTAACTATGAGAGTACGCTCTTTATTTTTTCTTTTTCTGATTATCGTCGCGATTGCACAACTTGTAGAAGCACAGTCTGAACAATCGATTGAACGCAAAGCAAGGGGAAAAGTTGTCAATCAGAACGAAGTAGTTTCGTTTAAGTCCGACGTCCCATATACAAAAGCGATACAATCGCTCGGAGAATTGAGTAAAAAACTCGATGGAAGGTTGATTATTGATCGATCCCCATTGCAAGGGAAAGATAAAACCATTGGGATTAATATTGAATCGATGTACTGGAAGGATGCATTAGAGCTTATTCTCAGGAGTAATCAACTGTGGTACATCGACTATCCGGAGTATATGGAAATTGCTTCATTCGAGGAAATCGGAAAAAAACAAGGTGAACAAGCACAGAAGGAGGGTCCTTCTAGAGATATTTCCCAAACCCCTTCAAACTCTGTTCCTACGATCATGCCCCCGCAGGCTGCCGCGGTTGTTGATTCCAGCGAGTATTATTCCAAAATGCGCGATATTTCCATCTCGTGTGTATTCTTTGATTTGAATAGAACAAGGTTGTTGGAGGATGGGATGGATTTTTCTGTTTTCCGCGGAAGTAATTTGAATCTCGGAGTGAATATTTTCGGAGCAACTACTCCAGCGGTTTCAAGCGCGACGGTAGCTTCGAGCAGGCTCGCAAATCAATTCACGAGCATAAAGGTAGATCCAACAGGTGGTAACCTTGGAGTGGACATCCATGCAGCACTCAAGATGTTTGAAGCCGATCAGCTTGGCGAAGTGATTTCAAATTCTAAAATCCCAGTCCGTTCAGGTTTAAGCAGTACACTCCAAGTTGGAGATGATTTCTCAGTCTTAGAAAAAGATTTTTCTGGAAACACAGTCCAAAAATTCTATCCAACGGGAACAATCCTTAACATTAAACCGAGAATTTTCAAAGTCGGCGAAATGGAATTTATGGATATCCAATATAAAGTTGAAAAAAGTACTTTTGAAGCGAGTACAGTTACAACTATTATTCATAAAACTTCTACGGCAGGTTCTTTGACACTCCTGAACGGTGAGGAAAGTTATATCGGTGGGATGTATTCCAATTCGGAGACAATCGTTCGGCAGGGAGTACCTTTACTAAAAGATTTACCGTGGTGGGTATTTGGACTTCGCTACATCTTTGGATATGATTCAAAAAACACTGTGAAACGGGAACTTATTGTTCTTCTTAAAGCAGAAATACTTCCATCGTTGGAAGACCGTGCAATAAAATCACAGACAGGGAAGAATATCATCAAGGAATCACAGGAAGAGATGGACAAAGACCTCATCAAACGCAGAACAGAGAAATAAGGTCAACAAATGATTTTCCATAAAACAGGGATCTTTTCCTGAGGAGTATCTTATGAGTTTTCGTGCCAATTTACTTAATGTGCCTTTTGTTGCATTACTGATGATTGCAGGATGTAAGGAAAATCCCACGGAACCAGTAACTCCTTCGTCATCGATAAAAGGGACGGTGCTACGGAGAGTAGATAACATACCTATTCCAAACGCTACAGTCGTAGATCAAGGGAAAAATGGAGGAACGGCATCGACAGATAGTATTGGAGCTTTTACTCTTCCCTTAGGTGTTCTGAGTGCGAAGTATAGTACAACATTGATAACGACGGTGGGCGGATACATTGATGACACGACAACCACGGAAGTTGAAGTAGGGAAGGATCAATCTGTTATTATTCGTTTGAAACAAGATAATGGAGTTCTCCCAACTTCTCCAGGTGCTACAGGACAAGCCGCCAGCATCGATTTGGTAGTTCAAACTGATAAATCACTTTCCGTTCGGAATGCGGGGGGGACAGAGAAAGCCTTACTTACATTTTCCGTTAAAGATTCGCTTGGCTACCTGCTTTCAGTACAGAGAGCGGTGATGGTTCGATTCACTATCATCGGAAGCCGGGTTGGCGGGGAATTTCTATTGCCAGACAGCATTATGACAAATGCTAACGGACTTGCCTCCACTGTTGTAACATCAGGTACGAAATCACGTGTGTTACAGGTAGTTGCATCTGCGATCGTGTCTGGAAAAACAATTAGTTCTTCACCGGCTCAATTGACAATTTCCGGCGGTTTGCCGGATTCCGGACGTTCAACAATGTGGACGAGTTCAACAAACTTCCCCGGTATTGGTGATTCTGCAAAATCTATTGGAATAGTCTCAATAATGTTGGTTGATCAGTATGGAAATCCGGTTCAGCCCGGGAATCTAGCTTATTTCGAGACAACAGGTGGTTCTATTGGTGCAATAGGTGTGACAGATGTGACAGGACAGGCGAATGTCTCTATCTATGGAGGAGGAAAACCAGCAGTTGCCGGAATCGATACTATAAAGGTGACCGTAAATAAAGCAAACGGGTCTTTCAGTAAGCAAACGGTCGTTACTTTTTCGGGGACTCCACGAATTAGCATAACCAACGTTCCAAATGATTCTATCAATATATTTGATGGTACCGGACAAACGCTTGATCTCACGATCAACGATGCAAATGGCAATCCTCTTGCAGCCGGCAACAAAATTTCGGTTATTACCGGAGGACTTGCAGGGGGTGGAGTAATACTTAGTGGTGATGTGGGTGTCTTAACACCGGATACTAGAAGTACTTCTGTCACATCCTATAAAATCCGGGTTGACGATGCTACAGCTGGTGGTGGTATCAGCGGACCGTTCACTCTTCAATTGATTGTGAGCGGCCCCAATGGGACAACGTCAAAAGTTATTTATGGCACTCTGCAACCACCTCAAGCGATCCTCCCACCTCGGGAATCAGCAAAGCTGCCGGCACAAATTGCATTTGTGAGTATCTCAGCATCAGATATTTATGTTTCGGGAACAGGATCTATGGAGAATTCGGTCATTACGTATGAAGTGCGTGATTCTCTAGGCATGTTGATTGGAAAAACCCCAAAAGCGGTTGCATATTTCTCTCTACAATTTTTCCCAAATACATTAACGAATGTTGGCACATCGCCTTCTTTGATTTCATACGTTGATAGTACGGATGATAACGCACAATTACGTGTTTCAGTTCGCAGCGGCACTCAAGCAGGAGTTGTGCAAGTGTATTCGCAGATAGATCTTGGTGGAGGAAAACTTGTCAAGTCTCAACCTGTTAAGATATCAGTTCATGCAGGATTTGCAGATCAGCGTCATTTCACATTAGCATCAAAATATTATAACTTCCCTGGACTTGAGTGGGCATTTTTGCCGTATCCTATGACTGTTCAGGTCGTTGATCAATACAGCAATCCTGTTCTTCCTGGTACAGCGGTCTATTTTAATACGATGCATGGCGCTATCGGAACAGGCCATAGCGTAACGAGTTCCATCGGTACTACAGATCTTGATGGATTTGTTAATCAAACTCTGTGGTCTGGTAATCCATATCCGGAAGGTGCTGATGTTCTGGCAGACGCGGGACCTGGTTTATCATGGGTATACGCCCGCACGTTAGGAGAAGCTGCAACATGGGTTAGAGATTCAGTTCTGATGTTATGGACGGGTCATCCTATCTTTTCTAATGTGACTGGCCCAACGACATTTACCATCCCTAATGGAGGCTCTGAAGGTCCTTGGACATTTACAATCGCCGATAAATATGGACATCCAATGTCCCCAGGAACAGTAATTAGCGTCTCTGGTGCTGCTCTATCAATTGACGGTGATGGAGCCAACGTAATAATGCCTGATACACCACCAGGTTTCATATCTCCCAATACATATTTGGTACCTGAAGGACCAGGGATCACTTCTTTTACCGTCATTGCTTCTGATGCTGATCCTAAGACTGTTAGTTCCCCGCCGAACAAATCGCTGATTACTATTACCGTCATCCATCCTGTGTATGGTAAGTATGAACTAATTTTGGCGAGCGGGACTGTGGAATGATATAATCATTATAAGAAACAAACGAAAAAGCTCCGATTGAGGAATTCTTAATCGGAGCTTTTCTTATCTGGCGTCAATCTTTATGGATTATTGCGTTGATTGTGACGATTACGAACTCGCTCGAATTGAAATATTAGAAGCAGATTTGGAGAGATGACGGTCGTCTCGGATTCTCAATCAACCATAAAGAATCCCCCTTTCGCTTGTTGCCGTAGATTCACATTGAACTTTAAAAGGTATTACTTCAACGGTTGGCTCAGCGCAACGCTTTGTAGTTTGCCTTAATTGTCTTCTCGATTATTCTCTCAGAGTGTGCAGTGGAAATAAATGCTGCTTCAAATTGAGAGGGTGGAAGATAAATTCCTTGTTCTAGCATCGAGTTAAAATACAAAGAGAATTTTGTTGTGTCGGAGGTTTTTACCGAGTCATAATCAATGACGGGCTTTGAGGTGAAGAAGAGTGTACTCATCGAACCAACGCGGTTGAATGTATAACCAAGACCAAGCCTGCTAAGATTATCTCGTATCCCTTCCTCAAGCTGAACTGATCGTTGCTCCAGCTGTTTGTAGATCATCCTGTTAGCGTGGAGAATCCGCAGCATCGTAAATCCTGCCGCCATTGCAAGAGGATTACCGGAGAGAGTGCCTGCTTGATACATTGGCCCTGCTGGGGCAACCATCTGCATAATTTCTTTTTTTCCGCCGAATGCACCAACAGGAAGTCCACCTCCGATAATTTTTCCAAGTGTCGTCAGATCAGGTCGTACGCCATAGAGCGTTTGTGCTCCGCCTAACGCAACGCGAAAACCGGTCATTACTTCATCAAAAATGAGCAGTACCTTAAATTCATCGCACAGAAAGCGCAGTCCTTGCAAAAATCCATCCATAGGTGGCACGCATCCCATGTTACCGGCAATTGGTTCTACGATGACGGCGGCAATCTGGTTTTTGTTTTGTTCCATCGCTGTCCGTACAGATGTGAGGTTGTTGTACCTTGCCGTCAATGTATTCATGGCAATCGCAGAAGGAATGCCAGGGCTGTCAGGAACACCCAATGTCATTGCACCTGAGCCAGCTTTGATGAGAAAAGAATCACCATGACCGTGGTAGCATCCTTCGAACTTGATTATCATATCTTTGCCTGTATAAGCGCGCGCTAAACGAATAGCACTCATGGTTGCTTCTGTGCCGGAGTTCACCATACGTACCATCTCAATAGATGGGACGAGTTTGGTGATGAGTTCTGCCATCTTAATCTCAAGACCTGTCGGCGCACCAAAGCTGGTGCCGCGCTTTGATGCCTCCCGTATTGCTTTGGTAATAGCAGGATTCGTATGACCGAGAATCATTGGCCCCCATGAGCCTACATAGTCGATATATTTGTTCCTGTCCTCATCCCACACAAACGCCGCGCTTGCACGTTTGATAAAGATAGGTGTACGTCCAACCGCCTTGAAAGCTCGCACTGGAGAATTTACGCCGCCGGGAATGATGGCTTGGGCTTTGGCAAAGAGCTTGTTAGATTTTGTCAATTTGAATCGACGTCTTAAAATCCGTTGTTGCATGTTTTACTTCTTCCTTAATTATTTCTTTTCTTTCAGCAATTTTGCTGCATCCTTTGCAAAGTAGGTGAGAATGATATCTGCACCTGCGCGCTTGATACTCGTCAGCACTTCCATCATAACTCGCGGTTCATCAATCCAGCCATTGCGGCCTGCCGCTTTTATCATGGAATACTCACCGCTGACGTTGTATGCCGCGGTCGGCATTTGAAACCGATCCTTAACGCGGCGGATGATATCGAGATAGGGCAATGCCGGTTTTATCATAACAATATCAGCACCTTCGAGGATATCTTGTTCCACTTCGTGAAGCGCTTCATCGCTATTAGCGGGATCCATCTGGTGTGATCGGCGGTCGCCGAACTTTGGTGTACTCTCTGCAGCATCACGAAATGGTCCATAAAAACCGGACGCATATTTTGCCGAGTATGACATAATCGGGATGTTGAGATACTTGTTTGCATCCAAAATATTCCGGATT
>Ga0182017_10003120_pt1 | contig 12387 bp, 14 predicted proteins | sample 712E3DmetaG_FD_120492 | JGI IMG/M metagenome (GOLD analysis project Ga0182017, IMG submission 120492) | Permafrost microbial communities from Stordalen Mire, Sweden - 712E3D metaG | ecosystem: Environmental > Terrestrial > Soil > Wetlands > Permafrost | place: Sweden: Stordalen | collected... | reverse complement strand
CAGCCGGAATCAAGATCAACGATGCCGACATCGGCGCCTTCCAGAAAGCGGCCAAGCCGGTGCTGGAGAAGTACGGGCCGAGCCTGGGCGAGCTGTATCCGATCTTGAAGGAGTATCAGTAAGGACCGCAGATCAGAGGGCGCAAGCAATGGAGAACGCACAGGGTCGCCAACGGGCTCCCTTCTCACCCATCAGGCGCATCGACCGGGTGATTGCTGTGTGTGAGAATCTGCTCGGGATCACCCTCGTCATCACGGTCGTGCTCGTGGTGACGCTGCAGATCATCTTCCGGTTTGTCCTGAATCAGCCGCTGTCTTGGTCCGGCGAGACCGCGACCTACATCCTGGTCTGGATGACCATGCTGGGGATGGCCATCGCGCAGCGGGAGCGGGCCCATGTCGCGATGCAGGTGCTCCCCCGGATGCCGCCTAAGGTCCAACGTGTCGTGGACTGGCTCTGTTGGCTCGGGACCCTCGGGATGTTCCTGTCTTTGGGTGCCGGGGGACTGGAACTGGGAATCCTGCACCATGTGCAGCGGTCGCCCGCGACCGGACTCCCGATCTGGGTAGTCTACTGCGCGCTTCCGGTCGGCGGGGTGTTAGGACTCTGGCATACGCTGCAGGATCTCCCGCGGGTGCTCAAGCGCGGAGGGAAGGGGGAACCGGCATGGCCCTAGTCCTCACGCTCGGCTTCTTAGTCCTGCTGTTCCTCGGGGCGCCCATCTTGGCGGCCATGACGGTCGGCACATGGGTGTCCTTAGCGCTCTACGACCGGCCGACGTACCTCATGGCGCAAACCGCGTTTCACGGGATGAACTCGTTCACGTTGCTCGCCATCCCCCTCTTCGTCTTGGCGGGCGAGATAATGGACAAGGGCGGGATCTCAGCTCGCCTGGCAAAATTTGTGGTCATGTGCGTCGGGTGGCTTCCGGGGGGGCTCGGGATCTCGGTCGTGATCAGCACGATGATCTTTTCCGGGATCTCCGGATCTGTCAATGCCGATGCGGCGGCGATTGGCTCGGTGATGCTCCCGATGATGAGCGAGGCGGGCTACCGCAAGGAGTGGGCGTCCTGCATCGTCGCCGCATCGGCCGGCACCGGGATCCTGATCCCTCCCTCCATCACGATGATCGTTCTCGGGACCATCGCCAATCTCTCCATCAAACAGCTGTTCTTGGCGTCGCTGCTTCCCGCCGCCCTGATCGGGCTGTCCAAGGCCATCGTCATCTGGTACAAGGCGCGAATGGGGTGGGAGCCTGGTCATGAGCGCCTGACATTCTCCTGGCGGGAACTGGCCTGGGCGACTCTGGAAGCTATCCCTGCCTTGATCGCCCCTGCCATTATCCTGGGGGGGATCCTCTCGGGCATCTTCACCGCCACCGAGGCAGCGGCTGTGGCCGTGCTGTACGCAACGTTCATTAGCCTGCTGCTCTATCGCGAGCTTACCTGGGAGAAGATGAAGCACTTGCTGGTCTCGACGGTGCGGCTGACGGGCGTGGTGATCGGGCTGGTCGGCGCGGCCTCGGCCATCGCGTATGTCATGGCCTACACGCAAGCCTCCAATGACTTGGCGGCCCTGGCGACAGGCGTTATTAGCAATTACCTCCTGTTCATCACCCTGCTCATGCTGCTGTTTTGGGTGCTCGGTGCCATGCTGGACGGCATGCCCGCCCTCGTGATCCTGATCCCGCTCTTTATGCCGATCGCCGAAAAGGCGGGCATGCACCCGATCCACTTCGCCATCTTCACCTTGGCGGTCATCGGGATTTCGCTCGTGACCCCACCGTTGGGGACTGCGTGCTTCGTGGTCACGTCGCTGGCCGGTGTCGAGATGAAGCGGCTGATCTGGCCCATGATGCCTTTTCTCGCCATCATGTTCGGAACGATTCTGATCTTGTCCTACGTCCCCTGGTTTTCACTCGCCCTCCCCAAACTGTGGGGGGGCCTGCTTATTCTGCCCAAGTAGGGGGAGCGCCTCAAGAAGTCGGGGGCCAGAAGCGAATGGTTGTGTCGGATCAACGTCCAGCAGACCGGTTGCCCGCAAGAACTCTCTCTGCATATCCATTCGCGCAAAGAATGCGGAGGATGTCTTCCCAGACTTCAGCATGGCATAGTGAAGGGTGGCCATGTTCGCCGGCATAACTCATTGAAGATACACCGATAGGGGAATGAAGGGTGTGGCTCTCAGAAATCGTGGCTCCGGGGAGGCCTAAGCCACTCGCAGAACCCCCTCAATCTCGACCGCACAAAGGCCATCGAGTCCCGCTGGGGGTACCATCTATATTTACGTTCTTCCAGAACTACACGCGTGCTGGCCGAAGACGATTTTGGGTCTGGCTCAGGGGCTGAACTGCGCCCCTCATCGCCAGTCGTCGAGGACGAAACAGTCGGGGCGGTTGTAGTCAGCCGCATTGGGCCGCTGCATCGCGACGCCGGTCAGGAAGGTCCGAAAGCCCGCCTCCGCCATCAGTTCCGCGGCCCATGTACCGGCGGACAGTGCGCGGCGACACGTGCATTCCGAGCTTCAGGAACCTCCGTGGCAATCCGTTCCTCTCCTCACGACGGATTGTCTCGGGCCTTGCCGATGATCAGCCGCTGACGCGTCGCCGGGAGCTGAGGCCGCGCGGGGGCGCGACCGCCAGCGCCAGAAGAGGCGGAGGGGCTCCCGGTGCCAGCACAGCAAGGTCCCCGGCTGCACACTCGCGAGCGCCTCGCGCCAGGCGAAGCAGCGCCCGAGGAGTACGAGCGTCAGCCGGAACGGGTCCAACGCTCGCCGGGGCCGCGGCAAGATCATTCGATCTCGAAGCCTCCCTTCCGGCAGAACGCAATCAGTTCCCTGACGGCCTCCTTGTTCGGACCGCTTAGGGCTTCGATGGGAGAAATCGGCGCACCCACCGGGACCAAGATGCTGGCGGGTTGTCCGTCGGTCTCCTCCACAATCGCCTTGTGCTTGGCCGCGTACTCGTCCGGTAGGTCTGGCAACCCACGCTCCAGCGCTTCTGCGAGGGCCAGGGCGTCGGTCGGCCGAACCGATTGCCCGCTGTTATGCATGTAACTGCCGGTCCAGTTGGCCCGCTCCTCATCGTCGGCATCCTCCGGCGGCAACGTCCCCGCCGGTTCCCAGCCGTAGAGCCGCGCGAATTTCATGATCTCAGCCCAGACGTAGATGGTGAACGACAGGTACTCGGGCTGGCGGACGAGGTCAATGGACATGCCGACATCTCCCTCTTGCACCCCTGCGACCTCGCACCTTACCTCGCCGATGAGAGTGCTCGCTCCCGCCAACGGGGGAGCCCGACACGGCGTGTCCGGCCCTCGGGGCCGTCCGGGATCCAGCACCAGACTAAGAGCACCTGCGAGCGGACAATCGCGGCGAAGGCAAAGCAGGCGTAGCCGAACAGGTATGCAAATGTCCAGAGGTCTTTCATGCTCTTGGGGACGTCACGCAGCCCAACCGCCAGGAGACCGCCCGTCAGGAGAACGAGGATGCCGATCAAGATTAACATCTTCATCGGATAGACCCAGTCCCAGCTCTCCTTGCGCAGGGCGCTCGCGGAAAAGCGGTAGGCGAATCGCCCCTCGCGATGCCTTCTGGGATCAGGTCCCCAAAGAATCCAAGGATGAGCCAACCAAACACGCACAGCAAGAACAGTGTCTGCGGCCCCCAGGGAAAGGCTTCGGATATGGCCTGCGATTCCCATCGCGCCGGGAACTCCAGGGGGAATGCTTCGCCGGACGACGTCTCATACGGAGAGTCGTGCGCATTCACTTGGGTGAGCTTAGGGTCCCGTCCGGCAGCCCGTTTCACTGGGCAGCCCCTATGGGGCGCCCGCTGCTCTCGCCCACCGATCGGGCATGGAGTCTTCCGATTCCATAGAGCAATACAATGCCGGCCAGCGCGGGGAACGGGGAATCCGTCCCCATCGTGGCCTCGATGGTCGCCCCATAGACGACCAACGCGGCGAGGGCCCAGGGGTATCTTATGCGCAGATCCCGGGCCGTGAACCGCGCCAGAACCGCGAGTCTCGCGGCGATGACTGACGACATCATCAGGAGCGCCGCCGCCGTCACGTTGTGCGCGATGAAGACCCACGCGCCGAGACACCAAGCGGGGAAGGCCGTGATCGAGATCGCGGAGACCCACGGTTTGGAGGCCAAGCCGCTTGCGCCAAAGATCGCGGCGAGCGCCACGATCTGCGCGGTCCGACCGCTACTCCCACATGCGAATGCGAGGATGTACCCGCCGAGCATCGCTGTCAAGGCGATCATCTGAAGGCGGATGAGCGGTTTCACAGGGTTCTCCCTTCCCCTCAAAGCCGACAGACCTACGGATGCTCTTCCCAGGCATCAATCAGGCACTTGGCCGCCGTTTCCCAGGGGAGCCGGGTGCACGCCTGCACGCGTTTGACCCAGGGCTCGAGGAGGCCGAAGAACTGGGCGAGCCGGAGCCTGGCCATATCAAGGTCGTAGTGCGTCGCCAGCGCAGGGCAGCGGTCAGCAGGCGTCGGGGCATGGTGGTCTCCGTCGGACGGCGGTTACTTGGGAGCAGTTCCCTGTCAGTCATGGCGATCCAGGATCGCATGGAGGCCACCGACCAAACGCTGGACGGAAGCGGGCGCCTTGGACAGGAGCCCGTGCCGGAAACGGGCGGCCTTGCCGTCGAACTGAATGTCGAGCGTATGGGTGCAGGTATCCGGCGTTTGGCGCCGGCTCGGGTCCGGGGTCCGCTCCGTCTCTGGAATCGTGTCAAAGTGTGCAGTCCGAATGGTCTCGGCCATTGCCAGCAGGTCCGCCTCGGACAGCCGCTTCCACCCGGTCGCACTCCGGCCGTCGAGGCCGCGGGGTCCCGGGTTGGTGAGCAACCGGACGGTGCCCGCCGGGTCGACTGTGAGCAGAGCCCGCTTGAGCGGCCGCGGGCAGGTGCTCATCTCGGTGATCTGCAACCCCACGCCTGGCGCCGGACCAGTCGCCGCCCGGGCCGATCCCGCCCCCAGCGTCAGTGCGCTGGCGAGAGCGATAATCAGGGTCGCGACCAGTGTCCGGGACAGCTCAGGCGTTCGCGTCACGGGACCACCTCTTTCCACTCGTAGCGGTCCAGGATCGCATGGAGCTTGCTGGCCAGTGCCTTGGCGGGAGAGGAGGTGTCCGGATCGCTATCGTAGCGCAGCCGCGCCGCCTTGCCGTCGAGATGGATCTCCAGTGTAATGAGACAGGAATGCTTCGACAGGGACGGGCGAGAATTTGGTGGCGTATCCGGCATCCGATCGAACCCGGCGTCGCGAAGAAGCGAGGTCAGTACCCCCATGTCCGCGCTGGTCAATCGCTTGTAATTGATCAAGGTCCGGGCACTTCGCGGATCCATGCCCCGTATCACGGTGATCTGTGCTGCTCCACTCGGCTCGAGCGTCAACACGGAGTCGTGCGGAGGCTCGGGGCAGCGCATGAATTCGCTGATGCTTAACCCCTCTGCAGAGCGAGGGCTTTCCCCCGCGAAACTCGGCAGGGCTCCGACGAATGGGATCGCCAACAGCAGGACGGCAAAAACATACCGTACCCGCCAACTGCCAGTCATCTTCCGCTCGCGATCCCCGCCCTCCATTGCCTCTCCTGTCCCCTGATCACCTTACGGCCGGAACCTGCCGAGGAAGTCCTGCTTGAACCGGAAGAGCGATCCGGTCACCTGCCGGCGTGCCAGGTTGTGGGGGCCGATCACTTTGTGGAAGGTGACGAGGGCCGCCGCCTTATCATTGTCGGCAAGGGCCTTATCGTACTGGCCCTTCTTGCCGTACACGACGCCCCGGCTCATGTCCATGACGTGGAGGTCGGGTTTCAGGCTGAGGGCCTGGTTGTAATCGGTCAGGGACTGATCGAGGCGTTTCGCTGGCTCGGTCGAGACGATGACGAACCCGGCCTCCCTCGGTTCCATCGTCACGATGCGTGGCGACGCCGGAAGTCCCTGGCCAGATCAGTGGACCACCTGGACGCCTGGGCAGTAATCTTTCGCCCACTCGAGATACTCTTTGGTGCACATCGGCTGGTTCGTGCCGTGGATCATGGGCATGCAATCGATGTAGGCCGTCTTGGGACACTCGTAGCGCACCTCCGGCGGCTGGACCGCCGGCGCTGGTCCGGCCCCTTGCCGGGGTGTCGGTTGGGGAGACGGGATCACCGGGATTGTCGGTGTGAGGCTCGGGCCCCCGGCGGGCAGGGACTGGGCGAGCAACACGCCGCGGCCCTCGGCGTTCGCCGCGGATGGGATTAGCAGCCCCAAAGCGCTGCTCAGCGCAATCAGAAGCACGATCAAACCCGTCACGAATATGTTGGCAACAAGAACGTTCTTCATCATTCCTTCTCCCCTATCGACTCCACGCCGCAGCAACTACGATCGGGGATCCGTCACTCGCCCCTGAAAGAGCATCGCGCCGCTGGCGTCATGGCGGATGAACACCAGGAAGGGGTGATCCGCAATGAAGAGCACGGGCTTCGGAAGGTCTGGATTCTGCGGGGCCATGGCGAGCATCATGCTTGCGGCGGTGGCCGCCGCGGCTTCCGTCCCTTGCTCGGCGACGGCGACGTAGGTCTGATGATACACCTCGGCGAGCTTCAGTTCTTTCCCTGCCGTCATCCCGGAGAAATCGGCCTCACGGCTAAAGGCGTCAGGCATCCCCAGGGCCCTGAGGGTGTCCGCCAGGCGGAACCTGGATCGGAACGTGAACTTCGGGAGCGAGACCACCACATCCTCGATCTTCGCCTTCCGCATGATGTCGTCCAGCATGTTGGGGATAAGGGACTGTTCTACCCCGCCGAGGCCGTTCTGCTGCTTGGGAAGCACGATCCACATGGAGCATCCGCCCGAGGCGTACGGCATCTGCAGGAGCTTCAAGGCGTCCGTCTCCGCGTAGGCAAAGAGGCGGTGAAGGGACATCGTCGAGACCTGGGCCTTGGTGCCCCCCCGCACGAAGAAGTCGGTGTCATGGGTCTGGTGGGGATCGAACTTCTTCTCCCAGTCGTTCTTGAAATAGAGGGCGTTCGCGAGCACCAGCCGGGTGTCTTGGGTCACCCCGCCCGCCGGGATCAGATCCAGGATCTTGTCCGCGGTGGCCTTCGCCACCCAACCGTTGATCGCTTGACGCTCGCCGTCCGGGTTCTTCTTGAAATCGGCGCTGGCAACCTGCGCCCGGTACGCTTCCTCGGCCGTCTGCTGGAAAGCCGGCAGGAAGGGGTATCCGGCCTGGGCCCACAGTCCGTTCGCCACCCGGAGCGCCCCGCTGGAGGCCCGGTTCTCGCCCGTTCCCACAATCTGCTGCTGGAGGGCGCCGAACCTGTGATCAACCGAGCCCGGAATGCCGGTGAGGTGGAGCACCTGGGTCATCTGCTCTAAGGTCTTGCCCTTCGCTCCGCTCCGCACCATCGCCAGGGCGGTCGCGAGGGAGTAGGGCGACACCAGCAGGTTCTCGGTGGGCCGGCCCACCCGGCGGACCACGTCAAACCCGAAATCGGTCACGGCCTGCCCGATCGGCGCGGTAGGCTGAGGGTCTCCGCCGTATCCCGGCGAAGCGCAGAGCCCGACGAGCAGCCACCCGATCAGGATTCGAGCTATGGTGCGAATGCTCTTGTCTTGCATTTCTGTCCTTCCATAGGTTCGACCCATGACATCCTGTCTCTGCAGGTGCCTCTATCGATTAGACGGTCTGAGGCGTCTTTAGTTCCCTTATCAAACCGGAAATTCCCTCACCGTCGTATCGGCTTCGGGAACTTTGGCAAGCTCACAATTCTGCAGTGAGACGAGCGCGAAACTCTGTGCGACAATCACATACTACGCAGCGCGGATTAATGGCTACACCGCCGGCCACGCTGCTTCGTTCGTAAGGAAGACCCTCGCCCTTCAAAGGAACCACGGCAAGGGCTCGGCTCTTCCCCCGGACCCCGATTTCGAGCGCTGGACGCATTTGAATATATACTCGCACGATCATTTCCCGGCCGGAAGGAGGATTCCCGCTCTTGTCCTCGCCCGCAGACAATGCGGGCCCACGGCCCTCAGCCATTCTCTGTCTAGACCTCGGGCGTCCTAGCCACATACAGGGTTCCTTGCGCCACGCGGGTTCGATCGCGCTCCGGAAACCACCGTGCGTAACTGTCTTGTATTTTCGGGACCCACAACCCCCGGGGTCATCACTTATACATTCCTTTCAAGCACTGCCCCGCAGTTCACCTCTTGTCTTTACCAACGCTGCTGATAGGGTCCCTTCGTCAGTTTCATGTAGAGCACCCCGACGGTGCCCGCTCCGAATCGCTCGTACACTCCTCGCCTTTCTTGCGACTCGCGCGTGTGTGCTGGCAAATGAGTTCAAGAAGACGACGAACAGAGTTTTCGCGCCCCCGGGTAACGGAAGGTCTCGCTGATTCGCCTGGTATGGATTCTCGGGAAGGACAGGTTCCGGACGTGCTGGTCGTGCTGGGCTGCACGCAAGCCTCAGCCCCGCCCACACAAACGCACTGAGTTCGCGGCAAGCCCAAGAAATCCATTGACGCTTATATATAATAGATGATATATGCCCTGCTGAAATCGGCGGGAGGCTGCGCCTTCTCGCATCCCCCGGTCGCCTCCGGAGCCCTCCTGATGCGTGTGCGACTGACGGCCGAACCGATCTCGCCCCTGACACTTGTCGATCGCGTCTACCAACGCCTCTGGGACTGGATTCTCAGCGGCCGGCTCGAGCCCGGCGACTGGCTACGGATTCAAGAGCTTGCCCAGACGCTCAACGTCAGCGACACGCCCATCCGCGAGGCCCTGATCCGGCTGCAGCAGAGCGGCCTCGTCGAGACTATTCCGCACGTCGGTACCCGCGTTCGTCGGTTCACCCGCCGGGATATTGAAGAGAGCTTCGATCTGCGCGAGGCGCTGGAGTGCCATGCGTTGCAGCACGCGGCGCCGCGGGTCGCAGTCGCCACGCTGGAGCGTCTGATGCAGCAGCTCAAAAAGGCGGAGCCCGCGCTGGAGGAGGGAAACACGGCCCCCGCCGTGGCCGCGGACATCGAGCTGCACACCGCACTGATCCGGGCCGCCGGGAATGCCCGGATTCTGGCCCTGTACTCCACGCTGCTGGATCAGATTCGGATGTTCGCCGGGTTCGGCAATCGGACGCCGGAGGGGCCGCGCAGGTTTCTGGAGATGCATCTCCGCCTGGTCGAACTGCTGCTCGAAGGGCACGTCGCAAGCGCCGTGCGACTGATGCGCGAGCATATGCAACTGGCAAAGGATAATTCGCTACGGGGGTACTTTGGGGGCCTGGAGCCCCTCACCGACCGAGACGAGGGGGAGGCCCGGCGCCGCCTGGCAGCCCCCGCCCGGGGCCAGGCAGGGGCTGCTGTGTCGATCACCCCCCGCCAGCAGGGTCGCGCCCGCTCCGCCCCGGGGAAACTCCGCGCCCCGACGGCGGCAAGCCGGCGCGGGAACCTTCGCAAGATGGAACCGATGGGTAGGCAGTCTAGAAAGGAGGAGGGCAATGCGTAATCGATCAATGAGAATCCTGACAGGCCTCGCGCTGGTGGCGCTCGTCGCCATCGGCACCGGGGGACCGCTCGCCGGAGCGGCCACGTTCCCCAAGATGGAGATCAAGGCGGGCCATCAGGGCGAGCCGGAGATGTCCTACACCAAGGGGGCGGAGAAATTTGCGGAATTGGTGAAAGAGCGAACCGGGGGCGCAGTGACCGTGCAGGTCTTCCCAGGGGCCCAACTGGGCTCCGAGAAAGATGTCACGGCCCAGGTCAAGAACAACATCATCCAGGTGGCCATCGTGACGCCGGGCCTCTTGGCCACCTATGCCGGCTGGGGACCCCTGGGGGCCCTCAGCATGCCGTATGTTATCAAAGGGACGACCGACGAGGAGCAGGCCCCGATCCTCACGAAGCTGACCCGCGGCCCCATCATGCAGGAGGTGAACGAGAAGGCCGCACGCCTGAGCGGGGTTCGCGCCCTGGACATGAGCTGGTGGTACGGCACCCGCAATCTGACGACCAAGACGAAGCAGGTCCTGAAGCCGGAAGACATGAAAGGGCTGAAGATCCGCACGGTGGAGGGTCCCATCAACACCTTGGCCATACGCACCCTCGGGGCCAGCGTGACGCCTATGGCGATAAGCGAGCTCTATACGGCCCTGCAGATGGGAGTGGTGGAAGGGCAGGAGAATCCGCTCAACACCATCTATGCCCACAAGTACTACGAGGTCCAGAAATACGTCTCCATGACCGGGCACATGACGCAGCACCTGGTGCTATGCGTGAGCGAGACGTTCTTCCAGGGTCTGTCGCCCGAAATGAAGTCGCTGCTCATCAAGGCAGCCCAGGACGCCGGAGACTATCAGTCCGAGATGCAGCTCAAGGCCAATAATCAGGCCATGCAAGACCTAAAGGCCAAGGGCATGATTATCGCGAATGTCAACAAAGCGGAGTTCGCAGAGGCGACCAAGAATGCGTGGAAGGAATTCGAGGGCCAGTTTGGCAAAGGGATGTACGAAAGGATCCTGGCCGCCCAGCAGTAATATCGGTGCACCCGGGGCGGGGCGGCGACGCCCCGCCCCGCTGTCCCACGAGGGAGCGGGGATGCGATTCTACCTTGGAAAACTCGAGGAGATCGTTGCCGGGATTTTCATGGTGCTGATGTCTGTCTGCACCGTTGGCAATGTCATTGCACGGTACGTCTTCAACTGGCCCATCGCCTGGGCGGAAGAATTTGCCCGTTACGCCTTCGTCTGGGTGGTCTTCCTTGGAGCGGTCGCCTGCACCAAACAGAAGCGACACATCATCATCGATGCAGTGATCGGGACCCTGCCTCGCCGCGTCCGGAGCGTTGTGCGGGCGTTCGTCGACCTCTTGATCATGGGACTCATGGTTGCGCTGATCTACTATGGGTGGGTATTCACCAGCATGTCCACCGAGCCGACATCGATGATGGAAATCCCCCAGTACCTGATCTACGTCGTGGTTCCCCTTTCCGCCCTCCTGGTCCTTTTGTATACCGTGCGAGATTTCCAGCGGGCGCTTAAGCCCGGGCGCGAGGGGAACGGGCAATGATGCTGTGGATGTTCGTCCTGATGCTCCTGTTCTTCGCCGCCGGGGTCCCCGTCGCCTGGTCGATGGCCCTGGCTGCCACCCTCTACATGGGGTTGGCCACACCTATTCCCCTTCAGGCCATCGTCCAGCGGTTAGTCGGCGGGGTTGACTCCTTTCCCCTGTTGGCCATCCCGTTTTTCATCCTGGCCGGCAATCTCATGAATACCGGCGGAGTCACGGACCGACTGGTCGCGTTCGCGCGGGTGCTTGTGGGGCACATCACGGGCGGTCTCGCGCATGTCGTCGTCGTGACCAACATGATCATGGCCGGGATGTCGGGATCGGGGGTGGCGGACGCAGCCGGAAGCGGTGCGGTGCTCATTCCGGCCATGGAGCGGGCGGGCTACGGCATCCCCTTTGCTGCCGCCATCGTGGGGGCGGCTGGCACCATTGGACCGATCATTCCCCCGAGTATTCCGTTCGTGGTGTTCGGCTCCATGGCCGGCGTCTCGATCGGGAGGCTCCTCCTGGCGGGAGCCGTTCCAGGCGTCCTCATGGGGATCGCCCTGATGGCCTTTGCCGCCGTCATCTCCAGGCGGAGGGGCTATCCCAGGGATCGCAAGGCTGCCTGGAGGGAGTTCGGCCGGGCCACGCTGCGCGCCATCCCGCCACTGGGCATGCCGGTCATTATTCTGGGGGGAATCATCGGCGGCATCATGACGCCCACCGAGTCGGCGGCGGCCGGGGCAACCTACGCCCTCATCCTGGGGATGTTCGTGTACCACGAAATCACGTGGCGGGATCTTCCGACGATCATCGAGGAATCCACGCTCGGCACGGCGGCGGTCATGATCATCATGGCCGCGGCGTCCCCATTTGCCTTCATGCTGACCTTGGGACAAGCCCCGCAGAAGGTGATGGGGTTCTTCCAGGCTTGGCAGCTCTCCCAGTGGCAGGTCTTGCTCGTGCTCAACATCATCGTGCTGATCCTGGGCTGTTTCATGGAGGGAATGGCCATACTGATCATGGCGACTCCCGTCCTGATGCCCTTGGTGCTCACGGCCGCCATTGACCCAGTCCACTTCGGGGTCATCTTCGTCATCAACATCATGATCGGGACCGTGACACCTCCGGTGGGTACCATCATGTACGTCGTCTGCGCCCTGGGGAAGATTTCGATCTCGGATTTCGCCCGGGAGATCTGGCCCTTCCTGATTGCGCTGATCTTCGCGCTCTTCGTGGTGACGTATGTTCCCTTCCTCTCCCTGTGGCTGCCAAACCTCCTCATGCCGGTAAGATGATCGGGGAATCGGGGTTGAGAATGCCCAACATCGGT
>Ga0182017_10003119_pt1 | contig 12390 bp, 11 predicted proteins | sample 712E3DmetaG_FD_120492 | JGI IMG/M metagenome (GOLD analysis project Ga0182017, IMG submission 120492) | Permafrost microbial communities from Stordalen Mire, Sweden - 712E3D metaG | ecosystem: Environmental > Terrestrial > Soil > Wetlands > Permafrost | place: Sweden: Stordalen | collected... | reverse complement strand
TCGGCGTGATCCTGCTCATCGGCATCGTGAAGAAGAACGCCATCATGATGATCGACTTCGCGCTGCAGGCCGAGCGCGAGCAGGGCCTGTCCACCCGCGATGCCATCTTCCAGGCCTGCTTGCTGCGCTTCCGGCCCATCATGATGACCACCATGGCCGCGCTGCTGGGCGGGTTGCCCCTGGCCTTGGGTCACGGCACCGGCTCCGAGATGCGCCGGCCCCTCGGCATCGCCATTGTGGGCGGCTTGCTGCTCTCGCAGATGCTGACCTTGTTCACCACGCCGGTGGTGTACCTGACGCTGGATCGATTTTCGCGCAGGCGGCGGGGTGCCCGCGATTAGGCGCGCGGAAGGCTGGCGTATACCGTTGAGCGACTTGTCCGCTGGCGGGTTCAGGCTGAGGTCCGTGCCGCGGAGAGGCTCGGCAAACGCGGTGAGTTCCTTGAGGCCGAGGCGCGGGACGCCGTGGTCGCTGCGTCGTACTGGGTTGCGCCCGCTCGTTTCTTGTCGTTCATTCGGATGACCCCATCCGCGATGACTACTGCACGGTTTCTGACGGCAGATGTTCGCCACGCATTTGCGCTGGACGATCCCGGACCTTGGAACATCTGCTGGGTCCAAACGCGCCTACAAGGACGTGACGTGAAGGTGCTCGGGGCGCTCGACGAAAGCCCCGCAATCCGCACGCGTGCGATGACAGACAAAAGGGTCAACCTTGGCGAGGTCTGATCCGCGCTCCTCACAAGCGCGCAATCGGGACTCCCTTCCGCGCGAGGAAGAGCTGGGTTCGCATAAGCGCCCAGAACCGACGGCGCGTCACCACCGCCAAGTCAGCTTGCTCAAGCAGCCCCTGGATGTCCTTGGGCCCTTGGAAGTTCGCGTGGTCGGTCCACTTGAGGAGAGGCCGCAAGAGGGACATGAACGGCACAGCGACGTCGGCGAGGACAAAGAGCCCGCCGGGGCGCAGCACTCGCGCGACCTCGCAGATCCCGGCCGCCTGGTCTCGCCAGTGATGAAACGACATGGTGCTGAAAACCACGTCGAAGGAGTCGGACTCCACTGGCAGCGCCGACGCATCCCCCTGCTTGAAGACGAACCGCGCGTCTCCTTCGTGCTTGCGCCGCGCCTCTTCGACCATTTCCTCCGAGGCATCGATCCCTGTGAAGCGGACGCCATCCCAGCGTCCCGCGGCAGTCTCCAGCAAGCGGCCGGTCCCGCAACCGACGTCGAGCACGTCGTGTGGAGGAGCGTTCGAGGTGCTGAACGCGCTCAGCACAGCCTCGTGCACAGGTTCGAACATGAGCCTTTGCAGGATGCTGCGGTCGTAACTGGGAGCCCAGCGATCGAATTTCTTTTGGCCAGGGTTCGTCTGCATAGTTGCATGCTCACCACGATTTTGTGCTCGGTCAAGCGGCCGGTGCAGGCCGAGCGCGAGCAGGGCCTGTCCGCCCGCGACGCCATCTTGCACGCCTGCCTGCTGCGCTTTCTATCGGACGACGAAATTCGCCAGAAACTCGCTGAGCGCCTCTATGGCGCGGAAGTGCATTGGCGCGTGTTCGCGGGACGCTCGCCATGAGCGACACGTTTGACGACGTCGTTGACATAGCATTGCGGGTCGCGTTTCCTCGGTAGGTCGCCAGTGGAGCGTAGTTTCGGGCGATTGCCGCGATCGCCCTGGTCACAAACAACTTCGGCCAGAGTTGGCGTCCAGGAATCGACTGGACCGTCTGCATTTCGTCTCGGGTTTACACAACTTCACGAAGCGGCAATACCTTGGCAACACGCCCGTTGTTTACTTTCGTGTCACACGAAATCAGGGGATGCAACATGCGACGCAAGCACCTGGCTCGGCTCGGGCACGCTCCGGCGAACTGCAACCACAGGGGCCTAGAGGCACCGTGTGAGGCGAGGGACAGGCATTCGTCGCCGGGAGAGACGCAGATTTCCAGCCGCGACGACCGCGATTTGACGGGTCGATTCTGGCACGATGGTCGGGGCCAGTGCGCCTGGTGCATGCATCGCGTGGCGATCGCGCGGCGCCAGCAGGCCCGCCAGATGTGGCTGCTGGCGCGCGAGCTATGCACCTCAGCCACGCTTTGTGGTGTGGGAGGCCGTGGATCCGCCGCAAGTCGAACCCTGCACCTCGCTTTTGTGGTGCTGCGCGACCGCGCGAGGATCTTTGAACCTGGGCAAGCGGATGCCACGCCAGAGGAGGACTAGTGAGCCGGCATTGTGGCGACGGGAACCAAGCTATCATGGCCCGGATTTTGGCCGCGAGTCGGTCGTCGACGGGGGTGGCAGGCCCGGGAATGTCGGGGTAAGTTTCTCTCGGCCACCTTGAACCAGTCAAAGTCACAAGACCGCGTTCGTCCGGCATTGCGTTCGCTGGTCGCAGGTGGTTCCGCGCTGGCGTTCTTGCTGGGGTTTGCCTGCGCCAGCAGTGCTGGCGCACAAGAGGTGTCTTCATCGCCGAGAAACACCCTCGAAGGCCAGCTTGTGCTGGCCTTGCCGGCAGCCTTGCAAACCGGAATGTCCACAGGTGTGGGGGCTGCCTTCACCCGCGTGGCGACCCGCGGGGGCATGCTGGCCTGGGGTGCGTCCGCCTCGTGGTCGACGGCGACCGAATACTCGCCGTGCTCGCCGACCTACGTGGTGAGCAACGATGATATCCGCCTGCGCCTTCTCGGCCAGCTCCAGCATGCGGTGGGGCGGGGCCTGTTCGGGCTGCGCGTGGGGGCGGGCGGAACGCTGGTGTATGAAGCACGTACGCTCGCCCAGGGGGCGCGGCTCGGATATTCGGGGGCGAGCACGAGCTGGGCCATGCTGCCGGCGGCCGACATCGAGGGGATCGTTGTCCTGCGCATCTGGAATTCCTGGGGCATGAGCGTCAGCGGCGGGCCCACGCTGCATGGGCTCCACGGCCGGGTACGCGCAGGTTGGAGCAGCGGATTGGGGGTTACATGGCAACACTGACTCGTCTCTTCACCATGGCTGGGTTTGCCGGCCTGGCCTTTTCCGGTTGTGTCAAGCAGGCTGGCCTCGACACGCCGGTAAAGCCGCTAGAGCAGATTCACTTCCAGGTGACAGGGGATATCGCGTCGGTGCAGCGAGCGGACACCAAGGGGCAAACCCCGCAATTGCACGTCGCCATGGTGTGGGGCGCGCAGGCGTGGCCCGAGCCATTCTGCTTCCTGCCGCCGGAGTCCAAAGAGGCGGCCGCGGTGATCGCCGCGGGCTGTCCTGACAGCTTCCGCTTCGTTCCTGAGCGCGCCGGCGCCGACGTCGAGGTCCAGCCGAACGTGCCCGCGACTATCGACATCATCAACCTGCCCTCAGCTGATGTGATGGTGGGGGACGTCACTGCGCGGGTAGCCTACGCCAGCCTGATCGTCTACGACGATCGCAACAGCAATGGCGTGCTCGACTTTCGCCATCCGCAGCGGCGGCGTCGCGAGGAGGACTACGATCCAGGCACGCCCGCCACGCGCGATATCCCGTACGGCGCCAGTTTCATCTCCATGACCCTGCCTGACCAGCGCGTCGCCTATCGGGAAGGCGGGTTTAATGACAAAGTCGCCTTCTACCCGCGCGCGGGCTGCGACCCACCGCCAGCGGGTTTCTCCATCCTCTCAGCGGGCGGATTCCCGCAGCCCGATTTTTCCCAGCCAGGGGTTCTGGCCGTAGCGTTGCAGCCGGGGCAATTCCCTGCAGAAACCTCCTGTGGCGAGGCCAAGCTCGATGAGGCGGTGGTCACCATCCCCTTGCAGGCGCCGGACGGCGAAGTTGGTGATGCGGGTGCTGTCGATGGTGGTGCGACCGTCACGGTCAACCTCTCGGAACTTGCCTGCACCGTCACGGACCCCGACGGCACGACTTTCTACACCGAGGCACCCGCTACCGCCCCCGACTTACGCAACCGGGCATGTGCCTGGGTCGGCTTCCCCCAGCTTCCTGGCGACGCCCCGGTGAGCGGCCGGCAGCTCGCGGTCGCTGGCGCGCCGGACGACCCCTGCCAGTACGTCACCCACTACACCCTGCGTGGCTGCGACAACGATCCGGGTTGCGCGGCACCTAGATGGGATATCACTGCCACGACGCCCGCGTGGTGGACGGTGGCTTGTCCGACCACACCATGAAGCTGCGGCAGATATTGTTCGCGTCCGTACTGGCGGCGACTGAATTCGTCGCGGGCTCGGCACGGGCTGCGCCAGCGGCCACGACTGCTCTGGCACCGCCGGGCGCCGCGACTGCACTGGCGCCGGCCAGCGGCCCGACCGTGTTCGCCTCGCCCGCGGCTGACGATGACGGACCTCCGCGCATGTCCCTGCCCACCGAGAGCGACCGCGCGGTGTGGAAGAAGCCCGGCTTTCGCTTTGGCCTGGGGGTGATCTACGGTCGCTTCTTTGGCATCAACGGACCCCCGAACGTTCAGCTCATCGGGCCAACCATTCGCCTGGGCATTCGCCTGGACGAGCGCTGGTCGCTCATGGGCTCGTTTCAGTATCTCTATGAGACGGGAGCCAGTGGCCTGCGGGGCTTGCGCTACGCCGGCAGCATCGAGCCCACCTGGCACGCGACCGAGCATCTCAATCTCGGGGTGGGTATCGGCTTTGGCGGCCTGGTCGAGACCGGTTCCAGTCGGCGCAATCCCCCGCCCGATCCCACTACCCTGGAAACCTCGTACACCTTTCCTGATGCGCGGACACCGCTGCCGGCCTGCGACGGCGTGGGGGTTGCTGGCCTGCTGCGCGCGGAATGGCTGTACGTCCTTGGGCCGCGCTCGTCGACTGGCCTAGCGCTGGAAGCTGACGGCCAGTGGACCGGCTGCGTGGATGACACCGGCCGCACGGAACCCGACACCGCGCAGCCCATCGTTCGCCGCCAGTGGTGGCCCCACTTTGGCGGTTCTCTCGCTTGGGTGATCCTGTGGCGTTGAAGGAAATCGCGCTGCTGGCGCTGGTTGTGGCGCTGCCGCTGGGCACGGCCCGCGCCCAGAGTCCGGACGCTGGTCTTCCCGAAGCGGCTGCGCCCGCGGCGCCCGCAGAGTTGGAGCCGCCCCAGCCGCTGGTCCCGACCGCGGTTCCCTATCCAGCGGATGCCCCGCCGCACGAGCAGCCCATCGTGGTGCGCATCAAGATCTCGGTCGGGGCGGACGGCAAGGTGGGGAAGGTTGAGCTGCTCAGCCATTCTCTGCCGGTGTTCGACGATGCGGTGGTGCGCGCGGCGCAGGCTTTCACTTTCCAGCCTGCGCGCTATGGCGGCCAACCCGTGCCAGTGGAGATCAGCTTCACCCACACCTTCCAGCCGCCACCGCCGCCGCCCGCGCCGGTGGTCGAGGCAGGTCCTCCGCTCAACTCGGCGCTGCGCGGTCGGCTGGTCGAGATGGGAACCCGCTTGCCGGTTGCGGGCGCCACGGTGGCCGCCCTGGTCGGCGAACGCCACTTTACCGTCGAGACCGATGGCAAGGGTCGCTTTCGCCTGCCGGTGCCGTCAGGGGATGCCCGCATCACGGTGCACGCCGCGGGCTACAACCCCTTTCTACAACAGGAGCACCTGGCCCCGCAGCAGGAACTGGCGGTTACCTACCTCATCGAGCGTGAGCACTATGACCCGTACGAGATTGTCATCGTCGGGGAGCAGCACCGCGAGGAGGTGTCGCGCATCACTTTGCGCGGCCCTGAGATCAAACAGATCCCGGGCACCTTTGGCGATCCCTTCCGGGTCATCCAGGCGCTGCCGGGGACCGCTTCCATGGTGGCGCTACTTCCCTTCCCGGTGGTCCGCGGTGCCAGCCCCAATACCACCGGCTTCCTGCTCGATGGCACGCGGGTGCCGCTGCTCTACCACCTCTTGGTTGGGGCCAGCGTGGTGCACCCCGAATTCATCGACGAGGTGCAGTTCTACCCGGGCGGCGCGCCGGTGATCTACGGCGGCTACACCGGGGGCATCGTCGACGGCCGCACCCATCGGGCGCGCTCCGACGAGCACCTCCTCATCGACCTGGACGTGAACTTCTTGCAGACGGGCGCTTTGATCCGCGTGCCCATCCCGCAAATCGGCGTCACCGTCACCGCGGCCGGTCGCTACGGTTATCCCGGCTTGATCCTGAGCCTGGCGACGGATCGGGTTTCGCTCTCCTACTGGGACTACCAGTTGCGGCTCGACGGCGGCAATCCGCGCAATGGCTGGACGGTCTCGTTTTTCGGTGCCGGGGACGAACTCGACACCCGCGCGGCCACCTCCGCCCCCGGGACTCCCAATCCCTCGCTCGCGCCGGCGCTCATCCTGAACTTTCACCGGGCGGACCTGCGCGCCTACCACGGCAGCGGCGGGTTCGACGGCCTGTACCGCCTGGTGCTGGGCTACGACCACACCGAAAGCTCGGGCAGCAATGTGGAGACCTGGGTGGCCGAGCCCTCGGCGCGCTGGCACTATCGGGCGGGCGAGCGTCTGACTTTGGTGTGGGGCGTGGAAGGCAGCTTGCACGACATCGTCCAGGGCGCGCCCTCGTCGGTAGTCCCCAACGGGTTCACCCTGAGCACGATCACCAAGGATCTGCGTGCGCTCTATGTGGCCTCGGCGCTGGCCGAGACGCTCTGGCGACCCACTTCGCGCTGGTTGATCCGGCCGGGAGTGCGCGCTGACGTGTACTACGACAAGAGCACCACCAAGGCGGCAGCCGATCCCCGCCTGACCGTGCGCTACAAGTTGACCACGCGCGATCTGGCCGGCGTGCCGGTTGACAGCGACGACAGCGCGGTCTGGCTCAAGGCTGCGGTGGGCATATATCACCAGCCGCCGCGTTTCATTCTGCCCCTGCCGGGACTCGACACCATGCCGCTCAAGTACGGCCTACTACAGTCGATCCAAAGCAGCCTGGGCGTCGAGGTTCCCCTGTCCCAGCATTTCAGCGCCAGTGTCGAGGGCTACTTCGCGTACATGGATCCGACCATCTTCGACCTGACGGTCAACCCGCAGGATGTCAACACTGCCGGCCACACCACACTCATTTCCACCACGGTTGCGCCTCCGACCTCCGACGCGCAGCAGTTTCTCGACCGGCTGCTTGTGCCCCACACCGGTCGCGCCTACGGCCTAGAGACGCTGATTAGGCGTCAGGCCAAGAGTGGCCTCTACGGCTGGCTGTCCTACACTTTGTCGCGATCGGAGCGATACAAGGACGGTGCCTGGGCGCCCTACGACTTCGACCGCACCCACTTGCTCAATCTAGTGGCCGGGTTGTTGTTGCCGCGCAACTGGGACGTGGGCGTGCGCTTCCAATACCAAAGTGGCAAGCCGGCTACCACCACCTACGGCTACAACACGGCGCGAATCAACGGCTACGACCGGGTGGACTTTCGCGTGGACAAGCGCGCGGTCTATCGTGGCTGGTTGCTGGATTTCTACGTCGACATCATCAACGGCGCGCTGTTGCCCGAGGAAGTCATGCCTGGCGCGACCATCCGCTACGTCTTGCCGACCGTGGGTTTGCGCGGTCGATTCTAAGGAGACCCCATGCACAACGAACAGACCATTGATGCTCAGGCCCTCGACCTCATGCTACGCGCGGGCTCGCGCTGGGTGCTATGGCTACTGATTGGCCTAAGTATCGCGGGCGCGGCGGTCGTGCTCGAGCGCTTGTGGTTCTTCCTGCGCGAGCGGCGACCTCGGCGGCAGATCGCGAATATGTTGGCGGCCCTGCGCGCCTCGGGCGCAGCGGCGGCACTCAAGGCGCTGGGGGACGTGCGTTCTTTGGACGCGGCGGTGGCGCGGGCCTGCCTTGAACACGCGAGCGAAGGCCCGGCCGCCATGGAGGAGCATGTGGCGGCGGTGGTCGAATCCCAGCGCATCCGCTACGAGCGAGGGCTCGCCTTTCTCGGCACCCTGGGCGCCAACGCGCCCTTCATTGGGCTGTTCGGCACGGTTCTCGGCATCGTGCGCGCGTTCCACGACTTGGCCAGGAGCAGCGCGGCCCTGGGCACCCAAGCGGTGATGGCCGGCATCGCTGAGGCGCTGGTGGCCACCGCGGTGGGGCTGCTGGTGGCTTTGCCCGCGGTCGCCACCTACAACGTGCTCATGCGCCACGTGGAGACCGCGCTGGCCTCGGCGGGCACTCTGGGCCACCGCATTCTCGCCCACGTCAAGGCCGGGAGCCCCACCGGATCCGCTGCCAGCGAGGGAAAGTGATGGCTGCCAGCGTCCGCCGCCGGGGGCTCATCACCGACATCAACGTCACGCCTCTGGTGGACATCATGTTGGTGTTGCTGATCATCTTCATGCTCACGGCGCACCTGATCGCCCGGCAGGTCATCGAGGTGCAGTTGCCCAAGGCTGCGCAGGCCTCGGACGTCAACCCGACCACGCTGGCCGTGACCTTGACCCGCGAGGGTCGGATGTATCTCAACGGAGTTCAAACCGCGCCCGATGCTCTGCGCGCCGCGATCCAGGCTTCAGTGGCCAAGGATGCCAAGACCCAGGTGATCGTGGCCGGCGACAAGAACGTGTCGCACGGCCGGGTGGTGTGGGTGCTCGACCTGGTCAAGTCCCTCGGTGTGACGTCGTTCGCCATCCAGATCGATCCCACGGGGCTGATCGCTCCGGTGCTGGAGGAATGAACTACCCGGCCCGCCTGCTGGTTTGCGCGGTGGTGGCCGTGGTCGGCCATCTGCTGCTGATAAGGGGCGTGGTCCGCCTGCCCGCGCATGCCGAGGCGGCGCGACCGATGGTGGTGCAGGTGCTGCTCAAGCCGCCGCCGCCGCCCGAACCAGAGAAGCCGGCGGAACCCGAGGCCACCTCCGAGCCGAAGACGCAACCCACCCACCAGGCGCCCGCGCGGCGTCGGGCCATGGCCGAGGCTCCTCGGCGTGAGAATCTGCTCAAGAACCCGCCGCCAACCGAGCGCCCGGCCACCGGCACCGATACCACCACCACGCCGGTGTTCGGCATCTCCATGGAATCGACGTCATCTGCCGGCGCGGGGCCCGCGATGCCAGTTGGCAATACCCTGCAGACAAAACCGACTCATACGAAAATCGCTGCGGCTGACGTGAAAGCGCTGGCTGCCCCGGTGCAGGCCTACGAAGTGACCAAGATGCCCTTGCCCGTGGGCCGGTGTACCGGCAAATACACCGAGGAGGCACGCCAGGCCGGCTTGGAGGGCACGGTCATTCTGGATATCGTCGTCGGCGAAGACGGTGCGGTTCGCGACATCACGATTGTCCAGGGGCTGGGCCAAGGATTGAACGACGCGGCTGTGCGCGCACTCAAGGCGTGCCAGTTCACCCCCGGCGAGCGCAACGGTAAGCCGGTTCCCGTGCGGGTGCGCAGGTTCAAGGTCCACTTCGCCCTGGGCGGGGCAGAGTAGGGCACAACCCGATCACACCCAATCCGCACAGAGCAACTCGGCCTGTTTCAGGACGGTCTTCACCACTTCCTTTTGAAGGTCGGTTGGCTGATAGCTCGTTGACAGAAACTAGCCTGGAGTCAGAGCGTGATCGGAACGATGACGTCGCCATTCTCGGGAAGGTCGAAGCTCGCCTCGACCGTCGCGCCAGACGGACAGATTCCCGAATTCCGCTCTGCCCGATGGTCGTGATACTCTAGAACATCATGACGTCCCGATTGGGCGCAGTCCTCTTGTCACTGCTTTTTGTTGGATGCTCGAACGACAAGGGCGGGGGAGGAAGCGGGGGCTCGTCGGCGCAGGGAGGCGCTGGCGGTACCTCAGTCGGCGGTGCGATCCCGAGCGGCGGCGCGAGCCCAACCGGTGGCGCTTCGAGCACCGGTGGCGCGAGCCCGACCGGTGGCGCTTCGAGCAGCGGCGGTGCGAGGCCGACCGGTGGCACTTCGAGTACCGGTGGCGCCCCGAGCACCGGCGGCGCGAGGCCGACCGGTGGCGCTTCGAGCGCGGGCGGCCTTCCGAGCACTGGTGGCTCCCCGAGCACCGGTGGCGCGACCCCCCCTGTGCCGTCGCCGTGGCAATCGCGCGGTGTCGGCGGCGGCGGCGCGCTGTTCGTTCCCGAGCTGAGCCCATTCGACCAACAGATCTACATGTCGACCGACATGGGTGCGGTCTTTCATTCCAGTGACTTCGGTGCGACTTGGACGACGATCGACTTTCGCGCGCTGGGCGGCGGGGCGAACGCACAGATACGTTTCACTTCGGCCGCGACGACGCTGTACGGGATTCCATCGGTCGCTGAAGTCCCCACGCTTTTTGCCTCGACCAACGGGGGCACGAGCTTCAAGCTCGCGGGCGGAAATGGCACAGACCTGCTCTACCTCGAAGTGGATCCGACCAGCACGCAGCGTCTGCTGGTGGGCGACTACGGCACGCTGTATTTCTCGGGGAATGGCGGCGCCACACTCGCCTCGGTCTACACGGCTGCGGACTCCGGCGCTGGCGTGATTCTGGGCGGAGCATTCTGGGACGGCACCACGATCTATGTGGGGACCAATGATGGACTGCTGGTTTCGACCAACAATGGCGCCAGCTTCGCCCTGCAACCCCATGTCGGCATCAAGAGCGGGGAAGTGATGGTGTCGTTCGCCGGGGCCAAGACAGGGGCCACCACGCGTTTCTTCGCCGTGACTGCGGACTCGGGCGATGCGTGGGCCGGGGTTTCGGGTTGCGAGCTGTACGGGTCGGCCTCCATCGGAGTCTATCGGCTGGATGTCGGGGAAACCAGCTGGACGGATCTAACCGCCAACCTTCCTGCCGGCCAGGCCCCGGCGTTCGTCGGTATGGCCAAAGACGACATTTCCGTTGCCTACGTCGCCGGTTCCGACACGGGGACCGGGGCACCCAGCGTCTGCAAGACCACGGACGGCGGGGCGCACTGGTCGAATGTCTTCCAGGCCACCAACAACGCCAATATCGCCACGGGTTGGTCCGGCGACGGCGGAGACATGAATTGGGGGTTCGGCGAGTGTGCTGAAGGGTTCACCGTGCTCAAGACCAACGCGAACCGCGTCGTCATGACCGACATGGGGTTCGTGCATGTGACCGCTGACGGCGGCGCCCACTGGCATCAGGCCTACGTCAATCCACTCGACGAGAATCCCGAGGGCGCGGCCACGCCCAAGGGCAAGGCCTACCGGACCGCGGGCGTCGAGCAGACCTCCGGCTGGTGGCTCACTTGGGCGGATGCGAATACGATATTCGGCTCAATCACCGACATAAGGAGCATACGTTCCACGGATGCGGGCATGCATTGGATGCGTGAGTCCAACAACGGTCTTGCCTTGAACACCACCTACCGGGCCGTGGTGCATCCCACCTCGGGCGTGATGTACGCGGCCACCTCGTCTGTCCACGACATGTACATGAGCTATCGGCTCACTGATGCCACCCTCGACGGCGGCAGCGGGGCCATCATGCAGTCGACGGACGCGGGCGCCCACTGGACCACGGTGCACAGCTTCGGGCACCCGGTGGTGTTCCTGGCGATTGATCCAAGCGACGGCAAGAGCATGTACGCCAGCGTGGTGCACAGCACGCAAGGCGGCATATTCCACACCAGCCAGCTCGACCAAGGAACAGCGGCCACCTGGAACAAATTGACGAACCCCGCGCGCACCGAAGGCCATCCCTACAACATCGTGGTGCTCAATGACGGCACGCTGGTAGCCACCTATTCCGGGCGGCGCAGCAGCACCGGGTTCACGGATTCCTCCGGCGTGTTCGTCAGCAGCGACGGTGGCACGACCTGGATCGATCGCTCCGATCCCAAGATGCACTACTGGACCAAAGACATCGTCGTCGACCCTAACGATTCTGCGCAGCAGACCTGGTATGTCGGCGTGTTCCAGCAATTTGGTGGCGTGGGGCCGACCGGCGCCAATGGCCTTTATCGAACCACCGATCGCGGGCAGCACTGGACGCACCTCTGGCAGGGCGACACCGAAGCATACAATGTGGAATCCTGCACCATCGACCCGCGCAATCCGAACCATATGTTCATGACCACCGAGACCAACGGACTGTGGAGCACAAGCAATCTTTCAGACGCGTCCCCGACGTTTGCCGCAGACCCAGACTACCCGTTCGCGCATCCGATGCGTGTCTTCTTCAACCCCAATAATGCCGCCGAAGTGTGGATCGCCAGTTTTGGCGGCGGCTTGCGTGTGCGGACGTTCTGAGCAAGCCGGACCGACGCCAAGTCTGGATGTCCGTACACACACCTCAGCCGCCGAATCGCGGCGCTTGCACCAGGCGCACGAGGGACGGCAGCACGAGGAGGCTGACGGACGTGGATACCGCGAGACCACCGATAACGGCCACGGCCAGGGGCCGCTGGATCTCGGCGCCAGAGCCGAAGCCAAAGGCCAAGGGTGCAAGTCCGGCGATCGTCGCAAGCGTGGTCATCAGAATCGGTCGCACCCGGATGCG
>Ga0182017_10003118_pt1 | contig 12391 bp, 16 predicted proteins | sample 712E3DmetaG_FD_120492 | JGI IMG/M metagenome (GOLD analysis project Ga0182017, IMG submission 120492) | Permafrost microbial communities from Stordalen Mire, Sweden - 712E3D metaG | ecosystem: Environmental > Terrestrial > Soil > Wetlands > Permafrost | place: Sweden: Stordalen | collected... | reverse complement strand
GCCAGCGGCTGGAGGAACTGGCCAACGTGATGTATTCTGAGGGGGAAGATCCGGCCGCGGTCACCCGGACCGAGCGGCCTTACACCTTCGGCAAGCAGGACGGATTCTACGAGGTCCGGGTGCTGCTGCCGTTTGCCACCAAGGGCGAGATCGGGCTTTTCAAGAAGGGCGACGAGCTGGTGGTCGAGATCGGCACATTCCGCCGCCACATCGGACTGCCCACGTCCATGGCGGCCCTCACGCCCAGCCGGGCGCGGCTGGAAAACCGCGTCCTCACCGTCGAAATGAAGGAGGTAACACCATGAGCGAACAATCTTCGGCTCCGCAACCCGCATCCGAGCGCTGCATCTGCCGCGACGTGGCAGACCACCTCAGAGAGCTGCTCCTACCCCGGTCCGAAGCCGCGCGCGAGCACCTGCGCAACTCCCGCATCGAGTTTCTCAAGGCCATTCGCAGCCTCATCGATGAGCGCATCGCGCACCTGTCCGCCGATGGCCAGCCGCAAGGCGCCAAGGTGCCGGTGGAGTGAAACAAGGGCGGGCCGTATGATGGGCGCTCTCTTGCTCCTGGCGTTCGCCGGCTGGGCGCTGATGCTCGGCGCAGTCGTAGCGGCGTTTCTCACGCCCGGGTTCTTCACGGACCGGCGCTTTCGAGTGCTGTGTTACGGTGCACTGCTGATCGTGGCGGTTCAGGATGTGATCCGTATTCCGGGTATGCCTTACTTCTGGCTGGTTTGGAGCGTGGCATCCCTGGCGGGCGTCGGGTTGGCGGCATGGGGTTTGGTCCAGGACCGGCCCGTTCTCTTCCGCGTGGGCTTGGCCGTGGGTCTCGGTCTGGTGGTGATGTCCATCTTCAAGAACCTCTCGGACGGCCTGCTCCGGTATATCTGGCAGCGCATCGGCCGTCTGGAATGGCAGTTGCCCGCCCGTCTGATCGGGGCATATGCGATCGGCCTTCTGTTCTATTCGAGCCTGCTGGCGCTGGACATGTTCCGAGACGCCAAACACTCGGTTCTGTCCCAGCCGTATACGGGTGGCGGGCCCCGCCGTTTTTGCAAGACCTGCGGCTCGCCCGTAGACAGCGATTCTGTCTACTGTAATCAATGCGGGTCCGTCGTCCCTTAATGCGAAAGGAGGTTGCCGAATGAAAGAAGGCGATCCCGCACCGGACATCCAGCTCCTTACCGACCGGGGCGAGCCGTTCCGCCTCTCCAGCCTGCGGGGCAAGAAGGTGGTGCTTTACTTCTATCCCCGGGCCGCCACACCGGGCTGCACTACGGAGGCCTGCGAGTTCCGCGACGCTTCCGCCGCGTTCTCCCGCAGCGGCGCCGTGATCCTCGGCATCTCGCCCGACCGCCCCGCCGCGCAGCAGAAGTTCAAAGCCAACTACGACCTGCCCTTCACGCTGCTCTGCGATGTCGACAAGGCCGCCGCCCAGGCCTACGGCGTGTGGAAGGAGAAGTCCATGTACGGCAAGAAGTCGATGGGCATCGAGCGCACCACCTTCCTCATCGGAGAGGATGGCCGCATCCTCAAGATCTTCCCCAAGGTCAAGGCCAAGGGCCACGCCGCCCAGGTGCTCGCCGCGCTCGGCTAGCGCGCCGCTTCGGTCGAGAACTTGTAGATCGTGGTGGTGTGGTAGCGCTGGCCCGGCTTCAGCGTCGTCGAGGCGAACGCGGGCTTGTTCGGCGAATCCGGGAAGTGCTGCGTCTCGAGGCAGAAACCGTAGCGCTTCTGGTAGGCTTTGCCGGCCTTCCCCTTGAGCGTTCCGTCCAGGAAGTTGCCCGAGTAGAACTGTATGCCCGGCTCGGTGGTCAGCACCTCCAGCACGCGGCCGGACTTCGGCTCGACCACCCGTGCCGCCAGTTCCAGGCCGGCGCCCTTCCGGTTGAGGACGAAGTTGTGATCGTAGCCTCCGCCCAGCTTCAACTGCTCGTCCTTATCGTTGATGCGGGCGCCGATCGCGTGCGGCTTCAGGAAATCGAAGGGCGTGCCCGCCACCGGTTTCAGTTCCCCGGTGGGGATCAGGCCGGCATCCACCGGCGTGAAGCGGTCCGCGTGGATTTGCACCAGGTGCCCGAGGATGTCGCCCGTGCCCTCCCCCGCCAGGTTGAAGTAGGCGTGGTTAGTCAGGTTGACCACCGTGTCTTTGTCGGTGGTCGCGCTGTAGTCGATCTTCAGCTCGTTGTCGTCGGTGAGCGTGTAGACCACCTTCACCGACAAGTTGCCGGGGAAACCTTCCTCGCCATCCTTGCTCAGGTACGTCAGTTCCAGGCCGCTGGGAACCTCTTTCGCCGTCCACAGCACCTTGTCGAACCCGTTCGGGCCGCCGTGCAAGGTGTTCTCCCCGTTGTTCACGGGCAGCTTGTATTCGACGCCGTTCAGCGTGAACTTCGCCTTCCCGATGCGATTGCCGTACCGCCCGATGAGCGCCCCCAGATAGGCTGTGTTCTTCAGATAGCCTTCCGTGGACGCGAAGCCCAGCACCACGTCGCCCATCTTCCCGGCGCGGTCCGGGACCTTCATCGATACGAGCGTTCCTCCGTAGTTGGTGATCGCCGCTTCGACCCCCTTGGAGTTGGTTAATGTATAGAGTTCCACTGGTTTACCCGCCTGCGTTTTGCCGAATGGTTGCTTCTTGACGCTGGCCGCGTGGGCAGCGAGTCCCATCGCTCCCAACACGCCGAGTGCCACCCACCTGCCGAAGAGCATTGAACGTCCTCCCATCCAGAAGGGCCATTGTAACAGCTAGATCTTCTTCACTTCCAGGCCGGATGGCGCACAGCGTGCAGGAAAGGGCGCGCATGCAGGCGAAACCGCCTGCGCCACAAGGATAATCGGCGCCTTGGGCCGGTGGGGCAGGCGGTTCCGCCGGCCACGGACTTTCACCACAGGCCGCGGGCGGCGTATCGATCCACTTTCCGGTTCAACTCGTCAAAGCGCTGGTCCACGCGGGTGGCGAAATCGCGCAGCAACTCAACTACCCGTTCGATGTCTTCCTTGGTGGCTGGGTCTGGCATGTGGGGCTGCTTTGGATCATAGCGCTATCCGCCGATGGCGTACATCGGGCGGGGCGGGGGGACGAAGCGGGCGGAGTTGATTTCGTGGCCTTCCCATTTGGCCTGGACGGTCGCGCGAATCAGGGCGGCGATTTCGTCGTCCGAGGCGCCGCCGCGCAGCAGACCCTTCACGTCGGTTTCCTCGAGCGCGAATAGGCAGTAGCGCAGGTTGCCGTCGGCGGTCAGGCGGATGCGGTTGCAGTTCTGGCAGAAGGGCCGGCTCACCGAGGCGATGAAGCCGATGGCGCCGCCTCCGTCGGAGTAGCGATACTCGGTGGCGGGCGCGCGCGGATCGCGGTCGGGGATCTCGATGAGCGGCGCGACCTCGCGCGAGAGCGTCTCGATGATCTCGCCGGCCGTCAGCACCCGGCTGCGATCCCAAATGCCCTGGGCGTCCAGCGGCATGAACTCGATGAAGCGAATTTCAAAACCGTTCTCGCGGCCAAAGCGCGCCAGCGGAACCAGGTCCGGCTCCACCAGGTCCTTGACGGCCACGGCGTTGATCTTGATGGGGCCGAACCCGAGACGCTTCACCAGCGCCAGCCCTTCGAGCACCCGATCGAGTTCGTCCCGGCGCGTGATGCGGGTGAAGCGCTCGCGGTCCAGCGTGTCCAGATGGACGTTGATGCGGCGAAGGCCCGCCTGGTAGAGCGGCTCGGCGAGTTGCGGGAGCAGGACGCCGTTGGTGGTCAGCGCCAGGTCCTGGATCTCGGGGATGGCGGCCAGCTTCCGCACCAGTTCCGCCACGCCCTTGCGCACCAGCGGCTCGCCCCCGGTAACCCGCACCTTGGTGACGCCCAGCTTCACCGCGATGCGGACAAACCGCTCGATCTCCTCGTAACTCAGGATCGCGTCCCGCGCGGCGTACTCGACATCGCGCTCGGGCATGCAATAGAAGCAGCGGATGTTGCAGCGGTCGGTGACGCTGATGCGGAGGTTGTCGTGCAGCCTGCCGAAGGTGTCGCGCAGTTCGGCGTTCATCGCAGGGCCAGCATGCGCTCCAGCGGAACGAGCGCGCGCCGCATCAGCTCCTCGGAGATCTCGACGCGGGGCTCGAGGTCGCGCAGGCAGTCGCGCAGCTTCTCCAGCGTGTTGCGCCGCATGTACGGGCATTCGCTGCAATTGCAGTTGTCGTTGGGAACGAAATGAAACTTCTTCCCAGGGGCGAGCTTGTGGAGCGAATGCGCGACGCCGCTCTCGGTCATGACGATGCACTCATCGGCGTCGGTCTCGACGCAGTACTGGATGATGGCGGTGGTGGAGCCGACGAAATCCGCCAGCGCGAGCACCTCGGGCGGGCACTCGGGATGGGCGGCCACCCGCGCGCCGGGGTGTTCCAGCAGCGCCTCCGACAGTTTCCGGGCGGCGAAGGTGGCGTGCACGATGCAGGTTCCCTGCCACGAAGTCATGTTCTGGCGGCCGGTTTGCCGCTTCACCCAGTCGCCCAGATTGCGGTCGGGGAGGAACAGGATAGGCTGGTCCGGCGGGATCGAGTTCACCACGGCGACCGCGTTGCGCGAGGTGCACAGGATGTCGCTCTCCGCCTTCACCTCGACCGAGGTGTTGATGTAGCTGACGATGGCGTGGTCCGGGTGCAGCCGGCGGTAGGCGCGCACCGGCTCGACCGGGCAACTCTCCACCAGGCTGCAACTGGCCTCCCGGTCCGGGACCACCACCGTCCGTGTGGGATTGAGCACCTTGGCCGTCTCGGCCATGAACCAGACGCCGCAGAAGGCGATCACGTCGCCTTCGAAGTCGCGCGACCGCCGGGCCAGTTCGAGGCTATCCCCAACCGAATCCGCCAGATCCTGGATCTCCGCCTCCTGGTAATAGTGCGCCAGCAGAATCGCGCGCCGCTCGCGCTTCAGTTCGAGGATTTCTTCGGCGATGGTTCGAGTGGCCAGCATGGGGGATTGGTTGATTCCATTCTAGCAATTGCGCCCCGGTGAACGCGGGCCGTATCCTGGGGGTGCCATGGTCTACTGGATACTCTCAGGGATTGGACTGGTTGCCGGGGTGCTGGCCGGGATGTTTGGCATCGGCGGGGGCCTGATTATCGTGCCCGCGCTGCTGCTGATTTTGAAGCTGAAAGAAACCGAGGCGATCGCCACCAGCCTGGCGGCGCTGATTCCGCCGGTCGGCCTGCTGGGGGCGGCCGAATACTACCGCAACGGCTTCATCAACTTCCGCTACGCGGCGCTGATCGCGCTGGGGCTGTTCATCGGGGCGTACTTCGGCGCGAAGATCACTATCGGCCTGCCGACGCACTTGATACGGCGGCTATACGCCGGGTTTCTGCTTCTGGTGGCTGCTCGGATGCTGTGGATGGGCAAGTGAGCTCGTAGCTCGTAGTCCGTAGCCCGCGGCTCGCCGGGGGCGTCCGGACCAGTTCCACCGCACCCGGGTATTCGCGTTCCACCCAGTCGGTTAGGGGGATGTTGCGGAAGCTGACGCGCTGCTGAACCACCAGCGACTTGCGCTTTGAGAACAGGGACGCACTCTCGCGAAGGTACTGCCGCTCCTCTACCTGGATGTCCCCCATGAACTCGTCCAGGGCCTGGCGCCGGGCGTTCTCCTCGGTGGCGCGGATGCGCTCCTCCATGGCGCGGTGCTGGGTGGCTAGCAGTGTGCGGGCTTCGGCCAGGGTTTCGCGGTGGCGGGCAACGAGCACCTCGGCGCGCGCCTGCATGAGGATCGCGGTCACTAGCGCCGCGGCGCTCGCGATGAACACGGGCATGGCAATGTAAACCACTTCCAGGGGCAGATCTCCCATCAGGGGAAGGATCGGGCGGAGGGTGCGGGAGGATGCGGGAGTAAGGTGAAAAGCCCGGGGGGAGTAGGGCCTGCCCCGGCTCGACGGAACTCCACCCGCGTCCCGTGCGTTAGGCAGAAAGAGTAGGATAAGGCACTGCCTTGTCCCCGGGACAAGCCGGCGGCTTATCCTACCGGGAGGGAACGTATGGAACTGCGCCAGTTCAACCGTCGGGAGTTCTTGATGACCGGCGCCGCCGTTGCCGCTTGGTCAAAGCCCGCGCCAAAGCCCGTGGTCAGCGTCGTTCGGATCAAGAACGACAAGATCGGCATGGCGGTCGAGGAAGCCATCGACCTGCTTGGGGGCATCAAGCAGGTCACCAAGGGCAAGCACAGCGCGATGCTCAAGCCCAACCTGGTTTCCTCGCAAGCCAACGCCACCACCAATCGCGAGGTGATCCGCACGCTCGCGCAACTCATGCAGAAGGCGGGCAAGCAGGTCTCGATCGGGGAAGGCTCGGCGGCGGCGCCCAAGTTCAACGTGGTGGGCATGGAGGTCTTCCGCACGCGGAAGCGCGAGATCCTCGATCCGATGCAGCAGTACGTTTTCGACCAGCTTGGCTACACCGAACTGGCCAAGACGCTGCGGGTCCCGCTGGTGAACCTGCACTCGGGCGAACTGGTGGAGGTCGCGGTGCCCGGGGCCTTTGTTTTCCCCAAGCTGACCATCCACAAGTCGCTCACCGACGTGGACCTTTTGTGCTCCGTACCGATGATGAAGACGCACCAGCTCGCCACCGTGACGCTGGGGATGAAGAACCTGGTGGGCGTTTTTCCGGGGACGGTCTACCAGGCCGTGCGCGGGCGTATGCACGACCTGACCTCGGAGGTGGAACCTTCGGGCACCGCCGCCGCCATCGTGGACATGGTCCGCGCGAACAAGCTGGGCCTGGTGGTGGTGGACGGCTCGATGGCCATGGAGGGCAACGGCCCGTCGCTCGGCAAGGTGCTGAAGATGGACGTGATCGTGGCGGGCACCAACCCGCTGGCAACCGACATGGTTGCGGCCAGCCTGATGGGATTCGAGCCGCGGGAGGTTTCGACCTTCACTTGGGCCAACAAAGCGGGCATGAAGCCCGATTCGCTCGAGGGGATCGAAATTCGCGGCGAGCCGCTGGACCGCGCTCGCCGTCCGTTCGCGAAGCCGCAGGTGTATGCCTGGAAGGCCATCCGCGCGAACTGGGGCATGAAAGAGATGTGAAGCCGCCGGGCTCAAGCCCGGCGCGGCCTGAAGGCCGCCCTCCTCGCTCGCGGCTTGCAGCGCTGTGCCACGGGATAGAATAGGGATGCAATTCATCCACAGGAGAACGGTGCATGGCTAAGATGCGAGTGGTACTCTGCCTTGGGCTGTTGAGTCTGGTTTCGAGGATTGTGCCGGCGCAGGACTATCGCAATCCGCGGCTGGCGATCGGGCAAAGGGTCGAGGATCTGCTGGCGCGAATGACCCTGGAAGAGAAGATCGGGCAACTGGCTCGGCCTCTCGCTTCGCGCGAAATCACCGACACCACCGGCAAGTACACCACAGAGAGCGCCCGCGGTGCGTTCCTTCAGTTGTTCAGCCAGAATTCGCAGATGAAGGCGCGCGACGCGGCGGTGCTGAGGAACGCCGCGCAACGCTTCCTGATGGAAAAGACGCGCCTGGGCATCCCCGAGATCTTCATGGGCGAGGCGCTGCACGGCTTCATGGCCTACGGCGCGACCAGCTTCCCGCAGGCGCTGGCGCTGGCGAGCACCTGGGACCCCGCGCTGGTGCGGCGCGTGTTCACGGCCGCCGCCGATGAGATGGCTTCCGCGGGCGTCGAGCAAGCCTTCACGCCGGTGCTGGATCTGGCGCGCGATCCGCGCTGGGGCCGGACCGAGGAGACTTACGGCGAGGATCCGTACCTGGCCTCGCGCATGGCCGTGGCCGCGGTCGGAGGGCTGCAAGGCGAGAACTACATGCTCGACCGCCATCACGTGGTGGCAACCGCCAAGCACTTCGCGGTGCATGGACAACCCGAGGGGGGCGCCAACACGGCGCCCGGCAACTACTCCGAGCGGGTGATCCGGGAATCGTTCCTGGTTCCGTTCCGCGCCGCCGTCGAGGAGGCGCACGCCGGCAGCGTGATGGCATCGTACAACGAGATCGACGGCATTCCGTCGCATGTGAATTCATGGCTGCTGGATAAGGTGCTGCGCCAGGAATGGGGATTCCGCGGGTATGTGGTGTCCGACGGCGGCGGATTGCAGATGCTGGTGGCGACTCACCACATCGCAGCGGATTTCGCGGGCGCGGCGCGGCAGGCGCTGGCGGCGGGCGTGGACTACGACCTGAGCAACGGAGAGGTTTACCGCACGCTGCTGGAGCAGGTGAAGCAGGGCAAAGTGCCGGAGTGGCAGATCGACCGCGCGGTGGTGAGGATACTGGGCGTGAAGTTCCGTCTGGGGCTGTTCGAGAACCCCTATGTGGACCCCGACTACGCCGAGCGCATCACCAACAGCGCCGAGCATCGTCAGTTGGCGGTGAAGACCGCCGAGAAAGCCATTGTGCTGCTCAAGAACGACGGCAACCTGCTGCCGCTGGACCTGGCGAAGTACAAGACCATTGCGGTGATCGGTCCCAACGCGGCGGATGTTCACATAGGCGGTTACAGCCGGGATCCGGGGCGCGGCGTCAGCATCCTGGATGGCATCCGCGCGCGCGCGGGCACGGCTGCCAAGGTGGTTTACTCGGAGGGCTGCAGGATCACGGAAGGCAAGCAGGGCTGGGCGGCGTGGTACGAGAACGAGGTCAAACTCCCCAGCGCCGAGTTCCAGTTGAAAAGCATCGCGGCGGCGACCGAGGTGGCGCGGAATGCGGACGTCGCCATTGTCGTGGTGGGCGAGAACGAGAGCACCAATCGCGAAGCCTGGTCGGCGGAACACTTGGGCGACCGGGACTCGCTGGACTTGATTGGCTACCAGGACCAACTAATCAAGGCGGTGGTCGAGACCGGCAAACCGACCGTCGTGTTCCTGATTAATGGGCGGCCGCTCTCGATCAACTACACGGTGGAACATGCGCCGGCGATCGTGGAAGGCTGGTATCTGGGCCAGGAAGGCGGCTCTGCAGCGGCCAGCATGCTTTTCGGGGACGTGAATCCGGGCGGGAAACTTCCCATCACCTTTCCGCGCTCGGTGGGCCAGCTTCCGGCTTACTACAACCACAAACCGTCCATGAACCGCGACTACCTGTTCACCGGCAGGAAGCCGCTGTTTCCGTTCGGCTGGGGATTGAGTTACACGACGTTTCACTTCGACAACCTGCGCGTGGATCCCGCCGTGATTGGCACAGGTGGCGCGACTACGGTCTCCGTGGATGTAACCAATACCGGCGGCAGGGAAGGGGACGAAGTCGCGCAGTTGTACATCCACCAGCGCGTGGCCTCGGTGACGCGCCCGGTGATGGAGCTCAGAGCCTTCCAGCGAATCGGCCTCAAGCCCGGAGAGAAGAAGACGGTGGAATTCAAGCTCACCCCCAGGGACCTTTGGATGTTAGATCGGGACATGCACTGGGTGGTCGAGCCGGGTGTGTTCGACATCATGGTTGGACCGAGTTCCAGCCAGACGAGCGGCGTTTCGCTGGAGGTGGTGGCCAAGTAGAACGGGGGCCGGCGAGGCGCGGGCCGAACGCGAATCGGACGGCTCGGGATGGGCAAACCGAGATGCAATGTCCGCACAGGATGCATTCGTCGGATCGCATGGCGCCGGCCAGGACCATCTCTTGAACGTTCAAGCTCATGGGGCAGGTGCGTGAGCACAGCGTGCAGCGCCGGCATTTGCCGGGGTCGGCCGCGACTCGCAGGGAGGGCAGGCCGGCGCGCCGGCTGAGGCGGCTCCCGAAGATCATCAGCGGCGCAATCCAGCAGAGGTAGTGGCAGGTAGTCCAACTGCCGATCAGGAACGCCGGAGGGACGACAATCAGGAAGGCCCCGTAGCGAAACAGAAACGAGCGGGTCGCGCCGCCGCCGGCCGTTCCGAACCTGAGATCCACTTGGTGGAAGCCGCGGGCGTGAAGGACTCCGATCAAGACCACGGCCGCCCAGAGGCCGAACACAACATACTTGCTCCAGTACTTCCTCTTCCCCTCCAGCCGTCGTGCCCCGAGATTGGTGCAACATTCCTGCACCGCCGCGCCCGGACAGAACCAGCCGCAGAACGCCCGCCCCAGAAACAGCGACACCAGCGCCAGGAAACCGTAAGTCAGAAGACTGGCAACCAGGATGCCCCGGAACGCTCCGACCACGCTGACCACCGGCGAGAGGAACAGATGGAACGCGGGGAGCAACTGAAACAGAGTGAAGGCGGCGAACAGCGCGATTTTGCGGATGGTTTGGGTCATGTCCGCGGGCGGAAATCGGGGATTGAGTGTACTGTCACTGGTTTTTCAGGCGACGCCCAGCATGGCGTTGAAGAAGCCGACCAGGTACTTCCAGAGGAGGTAGTAGATGATCACGAGACCCGGCAGGACCAGCCAGAACGCCGCAACGAAGTAACTCGGAAACGGGAAGTTCAGCGCGCGGGCGACGACGAACGCGAGCGGCAGCAGGATGGCCGGCAGCAGCGCGCCGTGGATGCCCAGGGGAAGGCGGCGGTGCGAGCGCTGGGCGGCGTAGATGACGTTCCAGGCGCCCCACAGATTGGGGACCAGGGCCAGGGGGAAGATGACGAAGCGCTCGATCGGGAATTCTATGTTGTAGACGAACCGGGACACACAGAAGAAGCCGAAGATCGCCAGCACGAACATGGTGGGAAAGACGATTCCCGCCATGTAGGCTCGGAGATAAGGGTGCGTGCTCATATAGGTTTCTCCATTACAGGTGATACAGAAGACTTGGGATTACCTGGGGGAAGACCAGGATCCAGGCGCCGGCCAGGGCAACCAGGATCCAATCGAGCCAGGAGCGCCGCGCGCTTCCCTGGTCCAGTTTGCGCAACATGCTAGGCCACAGATCGCGCTCCAGACCGGCGTTTTCGGGCGGGCGGAAGGCTTCCCGAAGCAGATCTCGAAGCTTGGCGTCGTTGTTTTCGTTCATGGTTCCACTCCCAGCCGTCGCAGCTTCTTGCGTAACAGCCGGACGGCGCGAAACTGGCGGGACTTGACGGCTGCCACCGAAATGCCCAGCGTTTGGGCGACTTCCGAATAGGGCCGCTCTTCAATCAGCGCGAGTTCGGCGACGGCGCGCAGTTTCGGGGGCAGGCCACCGAAGGCGAGCCGGACCGCGGCGTGCACTCCATCCACCGAGGCGTCCGGCCCGGCCGAGGTCTCCGGCACGTCCTGGACGAGGGTGGCCTCGTGGCGGGCTCGCTTGAGGTGGCTGAAGGCCAGGTGTGTCGCAATGATACGCGCCCAAGCCCCGAACGCACGCTTCGGATCGAAGCGGGCCCGCGACCGGTAAATTCGCCAGAAGGTCTCGATAGTGAGGTCTTCGGCGGCTGCCGGGTCCCGCACCACCCGGACGATCCAGCCGTACACCTGGCTCTGGAACTGGCGGAAGACGGTCTCGAACGCGTCGATGTCGCCGAGTGCGAAGCGTTCGAGAAGTTCCATTGCCGTTCTCCTCTTGTATTACCGCACGGAGGGCGTCCCGGTTTTGTTTTTCTTCGCGGCGCGGGTGGGCGCCGGGCCAACCGAGCTTGGTCCCGGCGCCGGGTCGCATCGGTCCCCGGCCCGCGGTGTACGTCCATCCACCCGACTAATAACTCCCGCTCGAGGCTACGTCTGGGACCGGCTCATCTGCCGATCGTGAAATCGCGAGGCGAGCAGGAGGGCGCAGGTCGCGCCGATCAGGCAGAAGAACATGTCCCAGTCCGTGTCCCACGGATCGCCCTGCGTGCCGAGAAAAGCATCGGCGGCCGACCCGGTCCACTTCGCCGCGGCGAACTCCAGCAACTCGTAGCAGGCCGAGATTCCCATGCACACACCCAGCACAAGCGTGGTCAGCATTTTCCCGCGTTTGAGCGGGGTGGTGCGCAGGAGGATCTCGCGGGCGATCAGCGCGGGGACGAAACCCTGCATGAAATGGCCGAGGCGATCGTAGTGATTGCGGCTCCACCCCATGGGCGCTTTCAGCCAGTCGAACAACGGCACGTGGGCGTAGGTGTAGTGGCCGCCCACCATCAGCACGATGGCGTGCAGGGCGATGAGCGCGTAAACCAGCGTGGTGAAACGGAAGCGGCCGTAAGTCGCGATGAGAATGCCGATCCCGATTGCGGCGGGCCACACTTCGAGCGCCCAGGTGAAGCGATCGGCGCAGCCGGCGAACGACCACACGAAAGCGATGGCGACGACCGCCAGAAACGACGAGTGGAGAGCGGCCGGGTTGTTCTTCATGGTCCCTCGATGCATTAACGGAAACGCCATGCACGAGTTTATCGCAAGACATCGGCAGGGGCGATATGCACTCTTGTCTCATGCAAGATGAGCCTGAGCCGGGTGCCGGATTCTCATACAAGATGAGCCTGAAGGCAAAGAACGGGATGCTGGGGATTGATCATCAGCAT
>Ga0182017_10003117_pt1 | contig 12391 bp, 7 predicted proteins | sample 712E3DmetaG_FD_120492 | JGI IMG/M metagenome (GOLD analysis project Ga0182017, IMG submission 120492) | Permafrost microbial communities from Stordalen Mire, Sweden - 712E3D metaG | ecosystem: Environmental > Terrestrial > Soil > Wetlands > Permafrost | place: Sweden: Stordalen | collected... | reverse complement strand
TTTATTGTCTCGACATAAATCTTTCCGCGATGTTGTTCGTTGAACATCGCAATTACCTTGCTGTACGCCGGCGTTATGTCGTCAGCAAAAGTAATTTTCACAACTTGATTCCCGCTGGCATCAGCTTGCCACAAAGGTGGGAACAAATAAAGGATTATCAAAATCAAACCTGCACTGAACAAAGTTATCAGGAAATAGGAGGATTTACTTATCTTCTTAAGATATTGCAGCATCACACCCTCCCTTTCCCTCTATTATATCTTTCTTCGAGAAAGAATTGTGCAATTTCGTGTTAAGCATAGGCGTAATATTATTGTGAAGCACGTACATAGAAATGCAAAGAAAAAAAAATATTTGGAGCTATTTAAACTGCGCAATGATAATTTTCTCCAGATACCATCCGTAAGTTTGATTGTTGTAGAAAAAGGCACGTGGTCTCTTTTAAAACTATTTTATTTGTGTATTTCCGAATATTGTTAATATCTTTTTTCTTCCTGAACATGATGTCGATCTCATGGAGTAATCATTTCTGATCGTTGCTATGCATTGCCCACCAAAAGTGATCCATTATGAAGTTAGTAAAAAGTATATTTGGATCAAAGGAGGCAGCAATGAGCAGATAAAGGTACCGAGCAGAAAAGATCATCAGCTGTCAGAGCTGATGTCGCGATAACACATAGTCTCAATAAATGCGGGCTCTCCCATTGATTAACTGATTTGTAACCGTTTTTTAACAGCCCTTCGAATTAGAGACAGGGTCCATGCCAAATATTCTGTAACTGCAATAGTGGTGCGAGATAGTCTCTTATGCCAGCCACGAAGCCTTTCTTGTCTAGAAAAAATTTTGCAATTTTTTAGGCACGCATGTCCCTCGACGGAGATTCTGTTACCTCCTCGAATTGGGTCCCCTTCTCAACGGGCTTTTTGTTCATCGCCTTCAATCTAGTTTTGTTTAGGTGCACATGTTGATTGGTGTCATATTAACCGTCTTTGTTTTTGGGGAGAGGTTTGGCTCGGTGGGGGAGGAGGTACCTTGACAAACTGTCGGTCACGCTTTTTTTTCAACTTTACATAAGATTCAGTATGTTCAAAATAGACTTGGCGAAGTGTTCATTTTCGCTGTCAACTTGACACTTCATCTTATTTTGAATCACCGCTCACGGGATCCTCTATGCGAAGCTTCAGCAATGGAAAACATCCTGCGCGTCATTTAAAAATGTATTCATCCGCGCGGGTGTCAATGAGGGGCAACTGTATGTGGTAGTTTTCGGGGGTGTTGCTCTATATATGCATTGATGTCTTGCCAATTGCGTGCGTCCTTGATTTCCTTGTATTTACCCAAAATTTCTTGGGAGAAAGACACACTTCACGCACAGTAAGAACAGAGCTTTCGGTCGAGATTTTGCATTTTTTGCTAAATAATGAGATGCTTCTGTGGCCTTGCGTGTGTTGACTTATGTGCGTTGCGTCTTGAGCGGGTCTTCCAACAAGTCCTTTCAACATTAAGATCAATTTAGCTTAAAGACCAAGACGGAACCAAAATCCGACCTGCTGCCTATTTTCCAAACGGGATTGCTTGACTCTCGGTTCAATGAACCCGCGACTCCCCTTCCTTAGCGTTCCTTGCTTCGTGGCTTCTAAAGGATGCCCCTTTCAGCTAGCGAAGTGAAAGTGTCACCTGCGAAGATAATGTGGTCTTGAATCTTTATACCCATGACTTTACTGACTTCTACAAGTTGCTTTGTTATTGCAATATCTTCTTGCGATGGTTCGGTGTTTCCTGAGGGGTGGTTGTGGGCAAGTATGATACAGGCGCTAGCGCAAGCTATGGCAAAGATAAATACTTCACGGGGATGAACAAGAGAGCTATTCAATATGCCCTCTGAAATCGCTTTGTATGCGTTTATTTTGAGATCCGCTGTAAGAGAGAATACAACAAATCTTTCGGTTGTAAGCCCGTCGAAGAGGGGCTTAGACGTCGTAAACACATCTTCTGGGCTTCCTATCCTCTTTCTCGCTTGCATCACCTCGGGTGGTAGATCTTCTGCATCCTTGAACCTTAAAACGACTTCTTTAATTGAATCCGAGCTGTATAAGGCGGAAAACTTGTACATTCCGTTTCGTGTTCTCATAGTCTTATGGCCCTCCTTCTGTTTTTTGTCTCTGCACTCCCCGGCTTAAAATATATCAGGGGTTTTTTATTCGTTGATTGAGTTTTTAATATGGGGAGAGTCTGTTTGTTTACAAGTTGGCCAATGGTCGCCTTCCAACGCGTTGGCTACGCGTTTTTACGTCCATGCATCTTCAAGCAACAATGAAGGCAGGTTAAATTTTCATTTGAAAATTACAGAGGGATAAGAAATGGAAATGCCCGGCTATCTTTCAGATAGTCGGGCACTTTTGTTTTGGGAGGGATATTTAGAAAACCTAAATGCTCATGAGATTTATTAATAATTTATAACAGTTTTTGAGAATTACATTTGTGATACCAACCGCCAATAATAAAAGGCCTCTAGTTGCTGAAGCTTCTTTAGTCTGTTCAATATTTCATATTGTCCCTGAAGTTCAACCGTGGCGAGTTCTTCATTTAAAGTTGAATGATAACGTGTCTCCTCAAAGGAGAATTTAAGATTGTTCCTCTTAATAATAATAGCCAAAAGGGCAATCTTTGCAGCTGCAATGCGTGCATGATCAATTTTGAACGGAACACCCAACAAATGATTTTCAATTTGTTTTAAACCCGTTGCTATTTCTTTGATTTCAGCATTCGACTTGTATCCTTTTAAGAGATATTGTGAGACAAGGAAACTTGTACCTATGGTGTCATCAAGCGATTCATTTCGGCTGGGGTTCGACTTGCGGTATTTGCTTTCCTGAGCTTGTGTGGCATTATAGCTTTCTATCATGGTCTTAACGTCCCGGCAATATTCGAACAACTCTCCAATATCGAATAGCTGCTTAACAATCTCCATTGATTTGCCAGCTTCATAAGGAATGCCGACTGTATACGGAGCAAAGACGGTGAGCTTATCGCCCAAAATACCTTCAAGTGTCGGAATCCTCACTTTTACACTCTCATCTGTTTCAAATAGCCTATTTGCTATGATCTTTTCTTCGATCTTCGGGTATGTATGCTGCTCTTCTAAGGTATCAAGTAGGACATAGCTTTCCCGACCATCGATGGCCGAAGTGTAAAAAAATTTGAAATGTCTTTTCGGGATGTTCTTCTTCTTACGGATATTCTCTTCCACACGACCAAAGCGCGTATTTGTAATCAATTTTTGAAGCTCTTCAAACGTGAATCTGCCAACGATATCGAGATCGGTCGATAACCTTTTATGATCCGGTAGAATCAAATGAAGCGATGTGCCGCCTTTGAAAACAAATTCTTTTTCACTCTTCGCTAAATAGTGCAGGAGCGCAAATGCGTAAATCTGCTTTTCAATTAGCCCTGGATCTGCACCCTTTCTTGCTTCGTGCTGGCCTTGAATCCATTCTTTTGTAAATGACTTATCAATTATCACGGTGTACCACTCACATAATGATTGAAGATTTATGCTCAGAACATAGCTTCACTATGGAAGCCTTTATCCTACGGCGCGCCCCATAACGAAATATTCTTCCCATGTTAACGCGATTGGAGAAAATGAGATTTTCAAAGATTCGCTTGTACTCTTCACTATCCATCAAAAATAATCGGTCCTTTTCTAAAAAAAGGTCTATGATCACTTTTTCGATTGTAGCATAATGACCGTCAACCGGATCTTCCGTCACCAGCGGACGGACTATTATTCTCCGGTCAGATGTTGCTACATATTTTTCGACATCTGCCTGTTTTGGATTAGGGTACACAGTATATTGCTGACTCTTTAAAAAATCTGTAACAGAATTAATTGCATCTGTTTCCGTGTAGATAAAGATGGTAAATCGGCTCATTAGATGCTGTGCGAATGGCTGGAGCTGCTCGGTGCTCCAGGCAGAAAACTGTAATTGAGGAAATTGGTTTTCTATTTTTTGGTTAATATCTTTTATAGGCTCATACTGAGGGGTGAACGGCGTTGCGATAGTAGAATACCAGCCCCTGCCTGCATCAAAAATCGCCTCGGCTTTAACAAATCGGTAGAGCGTAGCATACAAGGATGTGGATGGGATTTTCTTCTCCTTTAAGTGGATTTTTTTCCTTAATCCATCAACGCTTGCATATTTTGAAGAATTGAGCGCCTGCAGCAGTATTTCTTTGAACGTCTTCGTAGAAGTATTCTCCTGTATAACTATGGCACATTAAACTATATGTGCCATAATTATACAATAATTATGGCAATGATACAATACGCGCTTCCTGAGTGATAGTTGCCGGTTCTTGGACCGGAACGAATTTCAAGGACCCGTAATAATACCTAATGATAACGATACGTAACAAATATGATAAAAATTGAACATATCGCAAATGATATGTTATTTCATGTTACATACCATTTCATACTGAAAATATGGGCTTTTAGAATAGCGAATTACCCTGCAATTGCCAATTTTTCGACTGAACTGTTCAACTCTGAGGTCCCAAGATGTGCGTAGATTTCGGTCACTCTCGGTGAAGAGTGCCCTAAGAGCTTCTGAACGTGGTAGAGCGATATTCCTCTTTGCACCAAGAGGCTTGCAAATGTATGCCTCAAAGAGTGAAAATGGAGCCGAGAATCTAATCCTAACGCCTTTGTTGCAGTCTTGAGCCTCCCCCGCACAAAATTTCCGTTCAACCTATCCCCTCTTTTTCCGGTAAAAACATATTGTGAGGTATGCGGCCTTTCTGCTAATAGTTGTAAAACCGTCGAATTCATTGGAATAATTCTGATCTTCCCTGCCTTCGTTTGATATGAACCCGAGCTTCGGACCATGATGACCTTTCGTTCTATATCGACATCATTCCATGAGAGGTTGATAATCTCCCCTCTCCTCATACCTGTCATTGCAGCGAAAAGAACTATATCATGCAAAAAAGACCCCTTGAGGTATTTCAAAAGCTTGTTAAGTTCCTCTGTGCTTAAAAATGCCCTCGTTTCGTCGACAACTCTGATATCCTTCACTTTTGCACAGGGGCTTTCACGCAAGATTTTCCAGTCGACGAGTTTATTGAAAAACGCCCTCACCATGCGAAGATCATGGTTCACTGTGTTTGCTGAAACTGTAGAGGCCCGATTTGATTTGTAAAATTCCATGTCTCTTGCAGTGATTTCTTCTATCGGGCGATTGCCAAAATGTTTCTTCAGGCTTTTAAATGTATTGCTGTATGATAAGTAAGTCTGTGGCGAGAGATTCGTTTTGACGAATGCAAGGTACTCTTCTTCCGCTTGAAAGAGAGACAGCACTTTCTTTCCCGGTTGCTCGTTCTGTTCTTCAAGAAACTTTCGGTAGGCTTCTCTCTTGTCCTTCGTGCGTAAGGATCGCCAGATGTGTTTTGACTTGTGGGAGAATACGATGTAGAAGACGCCGGATTTTGCTTTGATGAGACTTGCCATGATTCCCTCCTCACGGGTTTGCGTTGAGGGATGCTGCAGGGGGAAAAGTGTTAGGTGATTTGTTAGGTGGCGAGACTGAAAGTATCAAACGGGGAATAAAATCGCCGTTTTTGATTACCAAACCCGTCGCGTGACAGGCAACGACACGATTGACTTAATAAGAGAAGCTCATTTCCCCGCAAGGAACTGCAATGGATCAAAGAAATATTTCTCGAGATCAGCTTTAGAAAAGCACATTAGTGAGTACGAAGAATAGAACCTCGTCGGAGTTGCAGGGCCCGGTCGCAGCATCGTGGGTCGGATTCGGAGAACTTCGAAATGAAGATGATCAAATTGCCACCCATAGTGATTTAATTCGCTACGATTCATAAATCTCCCTATGGGGGTCTCAGGTGACACGGCATTATTCACGTCTACCGTGATGCCGGCAAGATGTTCATATAATGTCCAGAATCGCACACCATTATACTCGTGCTCAATGATGAGTTGCGCATAAGGTCCATCATCCCTCTTACTTATTACCATGCCTTTTGCAATGGGGTAGATCGGCTCATTTATGAAGTTTGGATTAGGCCTTTTGATGTCTATTCCGGAATGATAATGAGACGGTATGTTCTTCCTTGCCTTCCGCACCAATCCGAAACTACCGATAGGCGTCAACTTCAACTCGTCTGCGGAAGAACGGTTCTTCGTTTGCACAGGCAGAAAAAATCTACCTCCCCCATCAACGATAGCAGATATAAAAAACAGAAGAAGAGATATTGCTTTTAGGTTCACGATAGGTCTCGTTAGCTGTCGAATAGCATTTGAATTCATTCCACGTTAATGATAACTGGCGAGCTGACAATTTTCTGTTTCTCTTTATATCCCCACAATTGAAATCGGAAGATTCCTTTGCGTAATTTCCATTCTACCCCATGCTCGTCGAACGGACATTCTTCCTTCCCGTTGACCGCCAACGTCACATGGCTTACCGTTGAGGGGATAAACCCCGCGATCGTGATGATTTGGTATTCAGGACGAAGAACGGGGTCAAGTTTAAAATAATCCCCACTGTTGGGAGAAACGATCATCAAGTGTTTGCCGTGTTCCTCCCTCATCAACGGACGGGAAACGAGCCGCGCGTTCGCCGGCGGGGCTGGCAATCCCTCATTTGCCGCCCACGATGCATACTCAGGCGGGAAGATTTCGTACACGCGTTTTCCCGTATTCATGCCGACTCCGGGTACGATGTATTGGCGATGAATGTTGCACGGCGCCGATGGGGCTTTTCCCTCGACAAACCACTCATCAATTGTCTTCACACAGAATTGTGTCGGAAGGTCTCCCGAGCGTGCGCAAACAGTACGCCTAATGAGATGATCCGGAACAATAAAATCGTCTGGCACTTGCCCATATGGTGCAGAGTGCAGGAAAATCATTACGTCTGAAAAAATCGGACCCGCTCCGCTCACACCCGATACCCGCCGCATCTTCTCTCCGTCAAAATTGCCGACCCAGACGCCGACCGTATAGGACGTTGTGTATCCGAAAGTCCAATTGTCTTTATAGTCCTTTGTCGTACCGGTTTTCACCGCACACTCAAACGGAAAATGGAAATTTCCCCCAAAGGCAGGGCGACGTGCGACGTTATCTTTCAGAACGTCCGTAATGAGGTAGGCGGCGGTTTCATCGTATACACGGTGAACATTCCGTCCGATGGAATCGTGAGACAGAAGCGTTGACGATTTCCAAACTCCGCGATTGGCTAACGACATATACGCTGTGGTAAGGTCGAGCAATGTCACCTCGGCATTGCCCAGCGTCAAGCCGTAGCCATAGAACTCAGGATCTTTATCGAGAGTCGTGCAGCCGACATCCTTCAGCTTCTCCAGCAGAGCACTCTTTCCTACCATCTGAAGGGTCCGTACAGCTGGGACGTTGTATGAACAAGCAAGAGCCGTACGAAGGCGAACCGGGCCGTGAAAATGACGATCATAATTCTCCGGAACATAATCGCCATGGTGATCGGGAATTGCTGTTGGCACATCCGCCAGAAGGGTTGCTGGAGTGTAGCCCTGTTCCAGCGCCAAAGCGTACATAAAGGGCTTGAGCGCCGACCCCGGCTGTCTCCGCGCTGTGGCACCGTTAACCTCTCCTTGGTGCAATGTATCGAAAAAGTTTGCAGACCCGACAAGTGCGCGGATTTCCCCCGTTTTGTTCTCAATGACAACAACGGCGGCGTTGTGGACATTTTTTTCGCCGAGTTTCTTGAGATGTCCTCTCATAAACCATTGAACTTGTGCCTGCAACGGATAATCGATCGTCGTGCGAACAATCCCATTTTTCATTGGGGCCTTCATTGCCTGCACCATCTCGGCCACATGCGGAGCTTTGAAATGCACCTCCGGAGGAATCACCTGGATCGGCTGCGCTATCGCCCGGTCGAACTCCGCAGAAGTGATCTCGTGCTGTTCCAGCATCCGGCGCAGCACGCCGCGCTGGCGGTTGATCGTTGATACCATGCTCTTGTTGGGATTGAGGTTCGACGGTTCGTTCGGTAACGCGGCAAGGAACGCCGCTTCGGCGGTCGAAAGATCGCTCACCGGTTTTCCAAAATACCATCGGGACGCAGCTTCCGCCCCGAACAGTTGGTTTCCGTACGGCGCACGATTAAGATACTGCTCGAGAATCTCTTTCTTCGAGAACATCCTCTCCAGCCGCAGCGCGAACCACATTTCTATCGCCTTGTGGTACAACGTCCGCGGCTGATGATACACGTTCCGGATGACTTGTTGCGAGAGGGTAGATCCGCCCGACTTGAAACGGAAGGCGGCGAGGTCTGCAACGATCGACCTGGCGATCGCGATCGGGTCGACTCCGGGATGATAATAAAATCTTCTGTCTTCGACCGCAATCGTTGCCTGCCGCAGCGACACGGCGACGGATAAAAGAGGCTTCCATTCTCCGCGCCCGTGTTCGTCGTTCAGGAATTCACGCAAGACGATCCCGTTTCGATCCTCAACGCGAAGCGACTGGACCCCTTGATGACTGAAATCGTCTTTCGGAAGGGGAACGAAAAGAGATCCAATGAACACGAAGACGCTCCCGAAGATTGCAATAAGCAGGGCATTTAAAAAATGTTTCTTCAGCATACGATAGTTTATCTTTCAATCCCAATCATATAACTTATTGGACGACGACAATTTTTGATGCCGTCTGTCCGAACACTTCAGGTTCGTACATTTCCTCTACCCGCGTTGCCGGCATTTGGTACGAACCGCTTCTGGTCACTTGAACGAGGTAGGTGTATGAACGCGTCCCGGGGGTAAATTCGTCCGCGAACAGCAGGACATGGTCGTCGTATTTTTCGACATGATGAAACGGGTGTTCAGTCCAATCATCATCATCATCCGACTTGCCTAGATTCGAAGCAGTCGTTTCGAACGATGTATTCACAACCTCCCAGCCTGCCGGCACCGGATCGTCGACAACGACAAATTGCCTGGCCTGGCTGCTGGCAACAGTGATCGTGACTTTCATAAAAGCACCGGGGACGAGGGTGTCTGGTGCGGTCCCTTTCAGCGGTTCCACCGTCTTCACCACCGAAAAGCCTTCGTCCTTTTCCTGTGTTTCGCCTTTGGGATAATAGTTCATACGGACGCCGTAGTAAAGACGTCCCGTTCCGTCTTTTGTAAATGTCACGGGGTAGTTCTTCCCGGGTATAAGCTGTGGAAAAGGAATGTTTGTTTGTGCCACTTTGAACGACCGTCCTCGGAAGAATTCGTTCAGAACCGTTCTCCCTTCTATTGTTACGGTCGCACGAAAATTCGGCTCATCTTTTTCGTATGCCCGCAAGTACGTTGCCAGCGCATCGACGACGTAGATGTTCTCTTGCGTCGTTCGCCAATGACCGACCCGTTGCTGATCGATCAGCCATCGGACTGTTTTCGGAATAATGGGGTTCTTCGGCTGCGTTTCAACCAGCGCCTGCATGATGAGCGCCGTTGTGCGTATGTTGGAATCGAAACACCACCACAATTCGTAATCGGTCCGCTCCTCAAAGTGGGCGGACGTAGGAGCGATCTTCACCAGGTTGGAAAGATCCCGGGCAAGTTCTTCCCGCATGGACTTGTTACCGTTGGCGGCATGGAGCGCTCTCAAGAGATACGCTTTTGCGAAGAGGGGCATATCTGCACGTTCGTTGTAGAGCGTCTCCATGTATCCATACTCGGGTTTTCCCGCGAGCGAAAGTGTGTAGAGAATGAGAGCTCGGGTGCATTGCGAGTAGTACTGCGTGAAGAAGTCGTCTTTCTGCTCCCCGTGCAAAACTCCTTTGAGATACTCGATACCGTTGTTGAATACTTCCTCGTCAACCTGATAACCATTCTTCTTTGCCTCGACGAGCGTAAACATTGCGTACGCCGAGATATAGGACCACGGCCTCTCTTCATTCTTCCAATATGAAAAGCCGCCGTTGCTGCACTGGAAGAGAGGAATCTCATCGAGTGTTTTCGTGACGACCGTTCGATAGTCTTGATCTTTCAGAACGTCGAACTTGAATGCGTCGACCAGGTCCTTTGCAAGGATCATCGGCAGGATCGCGGATGATCGCTGCTCGAGGCATCCGTACGGATAATGGAAGAGGTAGGAAATGCCTCCCGAAAGTCCGGCCATCGCGGTCGACGCGGCGGTGAATTCGACATCTCCGGTGTCGGCAAAGGCATCGACCGGCGGAACGATGTGTTCGTCTATCGACGGGTCGGTCAACGATTCATACAAGGCAACCGTTTCTCTCAATCGCGGGGCGCTGACGGGGATCGTCCACTGCAATCCATCGTGGTTGTGTTCGCTGTAGGCACGGAAGACAAATTTCGCCGAGCCCATCTTTTCCGCGGTGAAATTAAAGAGGACTTCCTTCGCCTGCCCCGGTTTTAACGTGTGGATCGTGGTATCGGCGCTCTCCCATTTCAGGCCCGTCACGGAAGTCACGAGCTTGATCTTCTCTTCGTTGGGGGAATAGTTCATGATCACGACTCCGCTTTTGAAGATGTCGCCGACCCGGACAAAGCGGGGGAGCGACGGCTGCAGCAGGAGGGGCTTGTTGACCGCGAATGAGTTCTCACCGTATCCGACTTCGGTTTCCCTGGTGTGCGCTACCGCCATCATCTCGAAGGCCGTAAGGTTATCCGGCAGCTTGAACCGCACGACGGCAACCCCGTTCTCGTCGGTGAGGATGGAGGGATTCCAGTACGCAGAGGCGCGAAATTCTTTGCGAATTCCCTCCGCATCGGGAATATCTGCATCAGTTTTTACGGCGGCCCCTCCGCCCCCGACTTCCTGGCCTTTCTCGTCGTAGTTTCGCTGCTCAATGATATTGATGCGCGTTTCCGTGGTGACGACTGAGAGTTCACGTTCGCGGTAAAACCTATCGAAGGGATTAGGCATACGGTATCCTATCAGGTTGAGAATGCCCAGGTCGGCAACGCTCAAAGTAATTTCAGCGCGCTTAGGCGACCCGCCGGCGCCGTTCACCCTCATGATGACGTCGACGGTATCTCCGGGCCGATATTCTTTTTCATACGATTCCACGGAGACGTTCAGCTTTTTTTCCTTCGGGTTCACCGAAAGTGCGACGTAACCTATCTTGAATGAGGGGCGGCCTATGTCTGCTTCTTCCCTTGCTGCGGGACGTGCTGTGCGCCCTTGCAGCAGCACGACCGAAACAAATACGTTCGGCAGGAAATCGCTGGTAATGGGTATATCGATTTGCGGAGCGCTTCCTTCGACCATCGTCGTGTAATGTTTCAATATTCCTTCACGCTCGATCGTGACGAGGGCGGTCGCCTTTTCGTAAGGATTTTTGATGATAATGCTTGCATTCTCTCCGGGCTGGAAACTTGTCTTATTCGCGATAAGCTCGATGCGGTCATCGTTCGTCCGCTCCCACGCAACATACGCGGACCCGCTTGCATAGAAATACGACTGCGATCCCAAAGCGTTGCCGCGCGAGTCTTTGCCTTCAACGTTGACATAGAAAAATCCCGGTTCATTCGGAGTGAATTCTTTAACGGATGGTTCAGCTCCACTCACAATTGAGGATGAATCGATCAGCGTGTCCGACGCAATCGAATTCCAGGCAAACCTCCCGCCCGTTTCCGCCTTGCGGACGGAATGCCAGACGCGTTGATACAACTTCATGGTCATTGCTTGGCCGGGGAGCAATTTCCCTTCCGGTGTCGCGGCTATTATTGACAGTGTCATCGTCGAGTCGCTTTTAACGAATGTGGACGAAGGACGGATGCCGATGTAATACTCACCGCCGTGCATCAGAGCCGTGGTATGTCCGGAGAGCGTCTGTCGCGTTGCAGATGTGACATCTCCTTCGAGCATCAGCGAAATTGTCCCCTGGAATTCACCTACGCGGATCGGAGAATGCACGGCCAAGCTGCCGAATTCGTCGAGCTCCGCGTCGTGGTTCTGTATTTCTTTGCTGGAAAAATCTTGTTGGTACCGCGTGAGCCATTCCATTTTTCCGAAGAAATACCTTTCAAATCCGGGCGGTGTAAAGTGACCTCGCGACGCCGAAAGCCGCCAGCGGACTTTTTCATCTTTCATCGGGGCTCCGTACAGGTACCTGGCGTTAAAGAAACCGTTGATCGTGTCGCCGATGATGTATTGTTCTTTGTCCATCTTTGCTATCACCTCGAACTCCGCCGGTCGAAAGGCCTCGACACGGAACGTCCCCGACTCCATTCCCTTCCATTCCTCCTTAACGTTCGCTTTCACTGCGTATTCAAGCGCTATGGAGTAATAGCCGAGAGGCGCATTCGGCTTCAACGGAACACTTGCAGCGAACGAGCCGAAGGGGGAAAGTTTTTGCTCTTCGTTGTAGACCT
>Ga0182017_10003116_pt1 | contig 12395 bp, 11 predicted proteins | sample 712E3DmetaG_FD_120492 | JGI IMG/M metagenome (GOLD analysis project Ga0182017, IMG submission 120492) | Permafrost microbial communities from Stordalen Mire, Sweden - 712E3D metaG | ecosystem: Environmental > Terrestrial > Soil > Wetlands > Permafrost | place: Sweden: Stordalen | collected... | reverse complement strand
TTGACAATCTCGCCTGATGTGCTAAAAACACCATCGCTAACGATTAATTTTGCCGATTCGGTTGGCAATTGTGAGAGCACGTGCTCTAAATGATTCATATCGTTGTGCTTATATCGAACCACAGAATTGCCGTCTGTCGAATCGTAGGATGCCATTCCTGCTGCAATAAGAGTCCCTGCGACAATGCTGGCATGATTGTCTTTATCAGAAACGACAAAATCACCGCGTCCCACGAGTACAGGAATAACTCCTTGTGCAGTTTGATATCCGGTACTGAAAAGGAGACATGCTTCTCTTCCCATAAATTTTGCAAGTCGCCGTTCCAGCTCAACATGCAAATCAAGCGTACCGGTCAAATATCTGGAACCGGAACAACCGGTGCCGTATTTTTTTACTGCCGCAATTGCAGCTTCTTTCACTTTTGGGTGTGCTGTCAATCCAAGGTAGTTGTTGGAACCGGCCATAATTATTTTACGCCCTTCTATCTGCACAACCGGCCCTTCACTTTCTTCGATCGCGTGAAAATAGGGATAACAACCTTGAGCTTTAACTTCATCCGCGCGCGTAAAATTCCAACACTTTTCAAAAAGATCCAATGAATTCTCCCAGGGAAATAATAAAATGATTGCAAAAAGGAGCGTTTTTTGCTTCTTTGCACTTTTTTGAATATAGTTTAATAAGCAAAGAAAGTCAATGAACACTAAAGTCCAAGGAGAAAAACGATTCATACTGTTCTTGTGACCGGGGGAACCGGTTTTATTGGAAGTCACACAGTTGAGCAATTGCTTGCAGAAGGATTTCACGTCCGTTGTCTCATTCGGCCGCATCAGACAAATTTGAGATGGCTTCAAGGTCTGCCTGTCGATTTGGTACGTTGTGATTTATCAAATTCTGCCTCGATTGTAAAATGTATTGAGGATGCTGAATATATTATTCATATCGCCGGAATTACGAAAGCCAGGCGCAAGAGCGAATTCTTTGCCGGCAATGTTGCGACAACAAATAATCTGCTTCTCGCAGCAAGTCAATTGAAGCACGTAAAAAAGTTCTGTTTCATCAGCAGTTTAACTGCAGTGGGACCGAGTGCAACAGGTATCCCGTTAAATGAAAATGCAGTATGCGATCCCATCACTGCGTACGGTAAGTCGAAGTTAGACGCTGAACGTCTTTGTAAAAATTATTCAGATAAATTACCCATTGTTATTATCCGCCCTCCTGCAGTTTTCGGACCGCGCGATACGGATATATTGGAAATGTTTAAATGGGTCAGCCACGGATTAAAGCCCGTTCTGGGTTCATCGGCAAAAACCCTCAGTCTCGTTTATGCGCCTGATCTGGCAAATGGTATCATCCGTGCAACAATGGATGAAAAAACCGTCGGCGAAACATACAATATCGCCGATCCAACAATATTTACTTTCTCTTCCCTCATCGATTATCTTGCTACTTTTGTACACAAACGAACAATCCGGATACACCTTCCAAAAGGATTAGTATATTCGATGGCAGGTATTGCACAGTTTGCAGCGTTTATGGGCAAGAGCCCTGCTGTGCTCAATATCGAAAAGGCGCGCGACCTTTTACAAACACATTGGGTATGCGACCCACGAAAAATTCAGGAGCATATCGGATTCCAGACATCAACATCTATTTATGATGGAATGAATAAAACTTTTACCTGGTACAAAGACAAGGGTTGGTTGTAAAATTTGATAGTGTGCTATTTTGGATTCCCGCTTACCTGCCTGCGTGCTGAAGGCACTTCGGAAGGCAGGCAATCCGCGGGAATGACAAAAGCGGAATAATGTTATTCCCGAATGTTTCTATCGGGATTCTATCTTTAGCTTAAGTGAAAATGTAAAAAAGACCGCTACTTAAAATTGGAAAACGGTAACCATGAACCAGATATTTTTGATATTGAAGTTTAGAATAAAAGATAAATTGACATGAATGAATCGCAAAGAATAACACATCAATGATTAAAAACTATTTATTGGTATTTACCGGCGGCGGAATCGGAGCTTCTGCACGTTATTATCTTTCAGGTGCAGTCTATCGTTTTCTTCCGACTGATTTTCCTTACGGAAATCTTATTGTCAATATTTCAGGATGTTTCATCATCGGTCTGCTTATGACAATGATGGAAGAGCGTTTTCTTTCCGAGCCTTCACTTCGAGTGTTCCTCACAATTGGAATTCTCGGAGGATTCACGACATTTTCATCATTCAGTTATGAAACTGTCGCGTTACTGCGAGATGCCGAAGTTCTTCGCGCATCTTTCAATATAGCTGCTTCTGTTTTTGGGTGTTTGGCAGCGACAACTCTTGGTATGTTTATCGGTCGATTGTTCTAGGAGATGAATAAATGAAACTATCAGGCGAAGGAAAACTATTACGGATTTTCATCGGCGAATCGGACAAGGTACACCACAAATCACTTTTCGAAGCGATTGTGTACGCAGCACGCGAAAACGGCCTAGCCGGTACAACGGTCTTGCGCGGTGTTGAAGGATTCGGAGCCAACAGCCGATACATTCATTCTGCCAAATTATTACGCCTCTCGGAGGACTTGCCAATCCTCATAGAAATTGTTGACACGGAAGAAAAGATAAACACCTTCCTGCCGGTCGTCAATGAGCTTCTAGAATTTTCCGCAGGCGGGGCTATGGTTACTCTCGAAAAAGTGAATATAATTCGCTACTCGCATGGAAAGAACGAATGATCTGTCACCATCGCCCTGTTTTTTCCCCGGGGGTTAAGGGTTTGAAATTTTATAATTTCGCGCATGAAATCAGCACCGGATGAACTCATTCTCTGCTTTGGTCGATAAATTGAACTACTATCGTTTTATAAAGGCAATCTTTAAAGTATTCCTCTCCTTGTCGCTAATTGTTTACCTTGAAGTGTATGCACAAACTTCTTTTAATAGCCCTGTGCATGAGCAAGTCGTAAATGATATTTCTCCTGAAAAAACTCCGACATTTCAGAAGCGCTCCTTCAATGAAATTGAAACAGCCGCAAGTACCTGGTTCGATGTGACGTATTATCGTCTCGCATTGAACATCTTTACTCAATCTAATTATGTAAAAGGGAAAGTGACAATCACGGGAATCTGCAGGGACAGTGCAAGTATTCTTACACTGGATCTGGTCAATCAAATGTCCGTGGATTCGGTGCATATAAACGGACAGGTCAGACCCAGTAATCAAAAAAATGACTGGTTCGATATTTCCCTTCCCCGTTTATATAAATCGGGCGAAATTCTATCAGTTGATATATTTTATGAAGGTGATCCGTCCAGCACTGGTTTTGGAAGTTTTAAGTTTGTTTCTCACTCTGGTGTGCCTTGGGTACACACACTGAGTGAACCCTATGGAGCGAAAGACTGGTGGCCTTGTAAAAATGATCCGAGCGATAAAGCTGACTCCGCAGATATCATTGTAACCTGCGATTCGACGTTGAAGGTCGGCTCAGAAGGCATACTTGTCTCGGTTGTGAACAATGGAAATGGAACATCTTCTCATCATTGGAAAGAGCGGTACCCTATCGCATCTTACCTTATCTCCATTGCAATCACTAACTATGTTCAATTTTCCAACTGGTATCATTATTCCGCTGCGGATTCAATGGAAGTTTTGAATTACGTTCTGCCCGAACATGATTCATCTGCTCTCCAAAGTCTTCCTCGCGTAGTACCAATGTTGGCGATTTATTCAAACCTCTTTGGATTATATCCATTTATAAATGAAAAATATGGCCATGCGGAGATTAGCGGCGGCAGCTCGATGGAACATCAAACCATGACTTCTCTCACAACATTTAATGAAGATGTTCTATCACATGAGCTTGCTCACCAGTGGTTTGGAGATATGATTACATGCCGAACGTGGTCGGATCTCTGGCTCAATGAAGGCTTTGCACAGTACTGTTCGGCACTTTACCGTGAACGACAATATGGAGTTCAATCGTATTGGACGTATATTAATTCGCAGCTCGATCAAGCAAAATTAGCTCATGGTGCAATTGGAATTCCCGATACCTCCAGTGTCAGCAATCTTTTCAATTCACCTAGAATATATTCCAAAGGTGCTATTGTCTTACATATGCTTCGTCATGTATTGGGAGATACCATATTTTTCCGTTCGTTCCATGCCTATGCCAACGATCTGAGATTTAAATATTCCACCGCTACAATTAAAGATTTTCAATCTGTGTGCGAAACAGTCTCCGGAAGAAGCCTTGCCTTTTTCTTTCAAGAATGGATCTATGGCGATAGGTTTCCGGATTACAGTTATTCTTGGACATGGAAATCAATGGGTGATTCCTCTTTTATCATACTCAACATTAATCAAACGACTAATGGTACTACTCCTTCGTATTATACTATGCCTATCGATATCCGAATTTCAGCAGCGGGAAAAGATACGACATATATAGTTCTCAATAACGCACAACGACAGACTTTTACCATCAAGTGCCCGACGAAACCTTCCTCTGTACTTCTTGATCCTGAAGGATGGATTTTAAAATTTTCTTATTCGGAAATCGATCAGCCTCCATCTACCTTCAGGCTGGAGCAAAACTATCCAAACCCATTCAATTCTACGACAACGATTTCGTACCAGCTTCCAAGTCGGGAACAAGTTATTCTGAAGATCTATGACATTCTCGGGAGAGAGGTTGCAACACTTGTAGATTCAAAACAATATGCGGGATTTTATGAGTACCAATGGAATGCTCAATACATAACAAGCGGAATATATTTTTACCGTTTGATTGCAGGAACTGAACAGATGCAAAGAAAGATGCTGCTTCTGAAATGAGTCTTGTTCTGAACCTGTTATAAAAATCGTTCAATCATCCAGTAACAACCGGCCGAGACCAGTGCAGATATTGGAATTGTAATTATCCATGCAATTACAATTTTTCCAGCAAGTCCCCACTTTACTGCGGACATCCGTTTGGTTGCGCCTACACCCATAATTGCACCGGTAATAGTATGTGTCGTGCTGACCGCAATACCGCTGAATGCAGTAATAAGCAATGTAAATGCACCAGCCGTTTCAGCACAAAATCCGCCTACAGGTTTCAATTTCGTCACTTTCTGGCCCATCGTTTTTACAATGCGCCAGCCGCCGAACATTGTGCCAATGGAAATTGCGGTATAACAAGGAATGATGATCCACCATTTTATCGGAAAATCGTCCGGGCCGCTCGTTTGAATAAGCTGAGCGTTGATGAGCAGGATAGTGATAATACCCATGGTTTTTTGTGCATCATTAGCACCATGTCCAAGACTATAGAAAGCAGCAGAAACAAGTTGTAACTTTCTAAAAACACCATTGATTTTTGATGATGGATGTTTATGAAACATCCACATGAGAAGCATCATCATGCCAAAGCCTAAGACCATACCAAGCATAGGAGCAACGACAATAAAAACGAGTGTTTTTATCCAACCACTCCATATGATAGAGCCGAATCCGGCACGCATAATTGCTGCACCTCCCAGTCCGCCCATCAACGCATGCGAAGAGCTGGAAGGTATCCCGAAATACCATGTAATAATATTCCAAGCTATTGCACCAAGCAGCGCAGCAAGGATAACGTATTCGTTCACCAAGCTTGGCGTCACAAGTCCTTTGCCGATTGTCTTGGCAACATTATGGCCTGTAAAAAGAAATGCCGCAAGAAAATTAAAAAACGCTGCCCACAAAACCGCTTTTCGTGGTGTGAGCACGCGTGTGGAGACGATCGTAGCGATTGAATTTGCAGCATCGTGAAATCCATTGAGAAAATCAAAAACCAACGCAATCAAAACGATGAAAACGATCAATGTTATCATAGCCAAATTTTTAGTTAGTATGAATTCTAGAAATACATCATGATGTTTTTCAGGCTTATATGAATAAAAGAAAACGCTAAGCCGTTCATAATGAGTATCATGGTTTTAATTATGTTTTATCAGAATACCTTCAAGTACATTCGCAGCATCCTCACATTTATCTGTAGCGGTTTCCAATCCGACAAATACTTCTTTGAGTTTTATAATTTGAATCGGATCTTTTTCTTTATCAAATAAATCTGCCACAGCTTTATCGAAAATATCGTCTGCTTCATTTTCGTACTCATTCACCTTTGTGAATGATGCCTTGAATTTTTCTACGTCGTTGAGATTGCGCAGGAGATGAACACCATTCGTCAGTTCAGCCATTGAGAGAATCAGCACATCGATGAGTTGAATTACTGCTTTGGGAACACGTGTTATCTTGTAGAGCGCAAACCTGTTTGCACATCCGTCTATATGATCAAGAATATCATCTAATGCCGAGGCAAGTTCATGAATATCTTCGCGGTCGATGGGAGTGACAAAAGTTGAATTGAGTTCAGAGAATATTCTATGTGTTATTGAATCACCATCATGTTCGATATCTTTAATTCGCTTCGCGGCATCTTCACGCTGGGTTTGTGTTTTACATAATGGAATTGTTTTCAATTCCACACCTGCTTTTATCAGGTTCTGTGCAGATTCCTCAAGTAAATTATAGAAGTTTTCATCATGCGGGAGCAGCATTTTCAAAAATTTGTCAATTTTCATATTGAGTCTTCATTTAATATATAATGGATGTGGTCTTTTAGTTAGTACTATCAGTCATTTGTCATTATACTTTTTGGAGCAACGTGTTTTTGAACATATGTATTCCCGTACTTTGGAAAGGTGCAAAAGACTCCGTGAACAATTCTTGATTCAGTCCTTGATCATACGGAAGACTTCAATACTTTCTCCTGCAGTTTTGTACGATACGCTTCGAGTTTGAGAGTAAGTTCGGGAGATCCAAGTGCAAGTATTTCGATTGCAAGCAATGCAGCATTTACCGCTCCATCGATAGCCACTGTCGCAACCGGAATACCAGCAGGCATCTGAACGATGGACAGCAACGAATCCAATCCATTAAGTGATTTTGATTTGATAGGGATGCCGATCACAGGCAACGTTGTAACAGCGGCAACAATTCCCGGCAAATGAGCCGCGCCTCCGGCTCCAGCAATTATAATTTTTATCCCGCGTTCTTTTGCTGCTTTTACATAACTGATAGTCTGATCCGGTGTGCGGTGGGCTGAGAGAACTTTCATTTCGCATGGAATGTCAAATTCTTTCAGTATTTGTCTCGCAGGTTCCATAGTGTCCGCATCAGATGAACTGCCCATAAGAATTGCAACAAGCGGTCCTGAACTTGTTTTATCTGTATTTAAAAGAATCATATTTATAAGCTCCTTGACAATAAATTATTCGTTTTTAAGTTATAGATGTATTCTTCATAAAGAACACACACTCTAACTATTCTGTGCGGCTTTCATGAGTCGATCCATGACTGCTGCGCCGATTCCTTTTTCTTCAACACTTTCTATAAGGATATAGTCAACGGCTAAGCTGTCTAATTCCCGAAGCGCATGGAAAATATTCTGAGCATAGCGTTGGACAGATGAAGAAAGAATAAGATGGAATTTTGTGACATCGATGGTATTCAATCCTTCCGAATAAGTAATTGCCCCAATGTTTTTCCCATCTTTCTTCAATGTACTCAATTGTTTAATAAAAGTTTCCCGATCATTTTGGGGAACGAGGATGACGTGTGCTTGTGGTGCATAGTGTCTATGCCTCGTCCCCGGTGAACGCCGGAGTATTTCCTGAGCGCTTGTCCGAAGAGTATTTCCTATTTCCTTTTCAATATCTTCTCGATTCAATCCTCCTATACGCAAAATTGCTGGCGGATCACTCGTAACATCTATAACCGTTGATTCCATACCAATGGTTGTCGGTCCTGCATCAAGAATCAGATCAATCCTATCGTGTAAATCATAATACACATGTTCTGCAGACGTTGGGCTTGGACGCCCAGAAATGTTCGCACTCGGTCCAACAATTCCACCTTCAAAATATTTTAACAGCTCCAAAGTCACAGGATGATTTGGAATTCTGATCGCCACAGTACCTAAACCGGCAGTGACAATATCCGGAACTATTAATTTTCGTTTTACGATAAGTGTAAGCGGACCAGGCCAGAAACGCTTTGCCAGATTTATTCCTTTGTTGGAAATCTCACTCATAAAATGCCATGCGATTTCCAGAGATGCAACATGCACAATAAGCGGATTGTCAGACGGTCTTCCCTTCGCCTCAAACACTTTTTGAACAGCGTCTATGTTTAAAGCATCCGCGCCTAAACCATAAACTGTTTCCGTTGGGAACGCAACTAATCCTCCAGCACGAAGTACCGAAACTGCGGTTTTCATGCCCTCCGGATTCGGATGCCCGGCAGTGAACTGAATGATTTTAGTTGTTGTCATCTCTTTTATAGGTTACTCTGCGCTTGCCAGCAATATCTCAGCGAGATCTTTTACTTTCACGAACTCAGTCGCCTCTTTATCTTTTACACCGTCTTCTAACATCGTCATACAGAATGGACATGCTGTTCCAATGATATCCGGTTTCAATGCAAGTGCTTCTTCTGTCCGTTCAACATTCACCCGCTTACCTGCGGTCTCTTCCATCCACATTCTGCCGCCGCCTGCGCCGCAGCAGAATCCTTTGGATTTAGAACGTTTCATTTCTATTGTATGCACACCTGGAATTGCATTAAGAATTTCTCGTGGTTGATCATACACGTCATTGTAGCGTCCGAGGTAACAAGAATCGTGGAACGTCACCTTTACCGCTTCTCCCTTTTTCACTTTTAGTTTGCCTTCGCTGATGAGATTTAACAAGAACTCAGTATGATGAACAACTTCGTAGTTTCCGCCAAACTGAGGATACTCATTTTTCAGTGTGTTGAAGCAATGCGGACACGTAGTAACAATTTTCTTCACATGATATCCATTGAGAGTAGCTATATTGTCTTTCATCAGCATTTGAGCAAGATATTCATTCCCGATCCGCCGTGCTGAATCGCCGGTACATTTTTCTTCGACTCCAAGAATAGCAAATTTGATTCCCGCTTTTTGCATCAACGCGGCAAAAGCCTGCGTCACTTTTGTGTACCGTGCATCGAACGCTCCTGCACAACCAACCCAGAAGAGGATCTCAGCATCCTTTGCTTGTGACATCTGCGGAATGTTCATCCCTTCCGCCCAATCAGCGCGGGCTGACGCAGGGAATGCCCAAGGGCTGAAATTTGTTTCAAGATTTTTAAATACAACCTGAACTTCCGTCGGGAAATTGGATTCCATAAGAACAAGACTGCGGCGTAAATCTACAATTGCCGGGATATGTTCGTTGTTGACAGGGCATTCTTGCATACAGGCCATACATGTGGTACAAGCGAATAATTCTTCAGCAGTGATATAATGATGAAGAAGAGTTTTCTCCAGTGTATTCTTCTCCCCTTCTTTTACTGCAGCCGCTTTCTCTCCATCAATCAATAATGAGCCTTTTTCAGTGGTACGGTGTCTGATATCAGTCATTATTTTCTTTGGAGAAAGCAATTTGCCGGTTATATTGGCCGGACATGAATCAGAGCATCTGCCGCACTCCGTGCATGTATAACCATCAAGCAATTGTTTCCAGCTCAGATCATCAACATCTGTCGCACCGAATTTTTCGACCCCTTCTGCTTCAAGATCAATCGGCGTCAATGCTCCTTTTGGTTTTAAGGATGAAAGAAAAACATTCGGTACAGATGTAAGTATATGTGCATGCTTTGAATATGGCAGGTAATTGAGAAATCCAAGTACCAACACAATATGCATCCACCAATAAACTTCAAATAGAATATTGTTTGTCGATACATTTGAAGAAGTGAGAATTGGAGCTAACGCCGCCGAAAGAAAATGCCCCATGTGATTCGAATCAGTTTGGAGCCGTACTGCGTTTTGTCCCAATAAACTTACCATGATAAAAAAGATGGTGAACAGAATGACAGTCGCATCTATTTGTGCATGTCCATCAACTTGCAATCGCTTTGGCCGAAGAATATACCGGCGATACAAGGCAATGATAATTCCGAGGATCACGAATCCTGCAAACAAATCCTGACAGAATTGCAATGGCTGATAGAACATGCCAATAAAACTCAATGTGAAACCGGAAGATATTCCTTCACCTATTGCTTCCAGGACTGATGACAGGAGCACCAAGAACCCCCAGAAAATAAATGCATGCATCAGTCCCGGTATCGGTTCGCGGAAGAGTTTTGTTTGGCCGAAGGCAACAATCATCATCTTCTTAAACCTGTCCGGTAAATGATCTAATCGATTTTCTGGTTTGCCGATTAATATCAGCTTAATCATCCGCCGCAGACTTAATCCGAATAAAGTAAATGCACCCAGTATTATGATTGCAAAAATGATTGCCTTTGCCGTCATTCCATCATTCCTTTTGTTGGTTATATCTTCAGAATTGAATCTAAAATTGTTACTGCCTCGCCGGCGATGCTCACATCTTCAACTATATTTTGTTTTAACCGGAGCCGAATCTTTACGCGTCCTTGGCGTTTAAGATAATCTCCCTGCTCACCTATAAATTCCATTCCGCCATCTGACAACTCACGGCAGGCAACCGGATATCCTGCCGGCAATACATATTTATGCAGGTAGAAACCGAGTGGACCGTTTGATGAACCTGTGACAGGATCTTCATTAATACCATAGTTAGGTGCAAAAAAACGGGAATGGACAGAAGAATATTTGTCCTTTGTTTCCAAAGAAAACACACAAACGCCTTCCACCCGCATGGTCCTTAACTCGCGGGCAAGCGCATTAAACTCAGGTTTTAGTTTCTCTATTACCTTAAGCCGATTCACCGGAATATAAAGGTACGCATCAGTGACCGCCGGCAAATCTTTTTTAACGTCTTTGCCAATTAACCCTAACGCATGCAGCATTTTCACCGGCAGCGTCTTTTTGATTTTAAATTTCGGTGTGGGCAATTCGAATTCAATTGTTGTCCCGTAAAAATTCTTTTCAACACGAACAGACAGGACTCCGCTTTTCGTCTGCAACCGGAAGTAATGCTGACCGTTTGTGCGCATGCCTTCCATCCCCTCTTCTGCAAGAGCGTGAAAGCTGGCAATAGTAGCATGCCCGCAGAGAGGCACTTCACCTACAGTTGTGAACCAACGAATGCGAAGATTTGCATCTGGTTCTGTTGCGGGAAGTATGAACGCCGTCTCTGAGAGATTTAATTCCCGCGCGAGAAGCTGCATGTGCGAATCCGTCAGACCATGTGCGTCAAGAACCACTCCGGCCGGATTGCCGGCGAACGGCTTCTTCGTGAATGCATCGACAATTTTAATGCGGTACGTTTTCATTGTCTCACCTACCCATGAATTGAACAACGATATCCCGATTCCGTGCCCGGTTGTCGAAATCTATCAGCACGATTTGCTGCCATGTTCCAAGAAGCAACTCACTGCCGGCGTACGGCACCACGAGGGACGGGCCGAGAAAAGATGCCCTCACATGTGCATGGCCATTTCCATCTCCCCAAGTATCATCATGGTGATAGCGCACATCGCTCGGCGCAATCCGTTCCAGCATTTCCGGGATATCTTTTCTTAATCCTGGCTCAAATTCCGTCGTGGTGATAGAAGCAGTCGAACCAATAACAAAGAGCGTTGCAGTGCCTTCTTTCAAATTATGCTTCTGAAGCAAATCAGCAACCTGGCTGGTAATATTGATAACTTCAGAATTTCCCCGGGTCGCAACTTTGATATGATCTGTTATTATTTCCACAGCTGCAGCGCTGTTAATGTAGTCTGCTGTTTGATAAAAAATAATAAATTATCTTTGACGAAAAATGTATCGGGGCTTGGTGCCTTTACACCTTCAGCTATCATTTCACTGTAAAGCTCCTTTTCTTTCCTTAAATCATATACTGACAATATATTATTCAGCAATGGTGATTCAGTTTGATTATGCATCTGTCGATAGTGACTGACGATGAGTATGTCTCGGTACGAAAGATATTCTATCCATCCCTCAATTGCCCTGTTTTCTGTAATTTTATTAACAACTGTTTTGACACCTGATTCAGCTTCTTTCTCGTCATACACTTCGGGGAAGATGACATCCTGCTGACGTTCAGATTCCTTCTGCAAAACTTTTTGCCGGAGTTCCTGCATCAGATCAATGTTATCGGACTGTTCATGTATTATTGTCCCGGTTTTTATGTCAAGCTCATTGCAGATGTGTTTTTCAAAAACATATTTATGCGCGTAAAGTTTTTCATTATCGATGAACCAGAACGAAAGAGCATCGTTTCTCCAAAGTAATTCACCTGATTCAATGTCAATGACGCGAATGCCGCGATGTTCCGGCATATCAGGTCTGACGAATCCATGCAACACCATCCATCCCTTATGCACAGCTTCAATTCCAATCCACCATGGTTCATCAAAC
>Ga0182017_10003115_pt1 | contig 12402 bp, 10 predicted proteins | sample 712E3DmetaG_FD_120492 | JGI IMG/M metagenome (GOLD analysis project Ga0182017, IMG submission 120492) | Permafrost microbial communities from Stordalen Mire, Sweden - 712E3D metaG | ecosystem: Environmental > Terrestrial > Soil > Wetlands > Permafrost | place: Sweden: Stordalen | collected... | reverse complement strand
GTGCCGCCGTGGTTTGCCGACACCGTGGGTCGCATTCACAAGAATTATTGGGCTCAGCAAACTTTTTCCGAAGACCAGGTTATTTGGAAAATACAATCTTACATATTTAGACACTGAAGAAACGTATCCGGTCGATGCCGTAAGCGGTTCGTTCATGATGGTACGAAAAGAAACATTTGAACAAGTTGGCGGTCTGGATGAAAGTTACTTTATGTACGGCGAAGATCTTGATTGGTGCTACCGCATTCGTCAAGCCGGCTGGCAAATATTCTATGTACATTCAACTCAGATTATTCACTACAAAGGCGAGAGCACGCGGCGAAGCAGTTTAGACGAGATACGTACGTTCTACGATGCGATGAATTTATTCGTTGAAAAACACTTCCAAACTTCAAGGCTTTTCAAGATTGTTTTGCGTTTATCCATCGGTGTCGTATCGTTTGCCGCATTCATCACGTCCGCATTGAGGCCTTTGAAAATTGCAATATTCGACTTTATCGCTGTGACGTTAAGTCTTCTTCTGGCAGAAAAATTTTGGAGGGGAGAACTCTTCAGATATCCGGCGTACGCCTATTCAATCGTCTTCACCATTCCGGCTATCATTGTGATCGGATCTCTGTACGCAGCGGGCGTCTATACGCAGCGGCGTATGTCCATCTCTCGATCCATCGGTGCTATTTTTCTCGCTTATGTTTTTATATCAGCACTGACAGCTTTTTTTAAAAATTATGCATTCAGCCGGATGATTGTCGCTATTTCCGGAATTCTTGTGATGGTTTTAATTCCGGGATGGAGGCTGGTATTCCGTTTGGTGAGAAAAACATCTGCGTACGGCAGGGGAACGTTATTCGGCAAACGGACGCTCATCGTTGGCACGGACATGGATGCTGTCGGATTGCAGAATAAGTTGCGGGCACGAATTGGGGAAGGATATGAGATTGTTGGATTTGTCGGAACTACACACGAGCAGATCGGGGAGACGTTGAATGGTATCCCGGTTGTCGGCAGTATCGACAACGTTGGAAAAATTATCAAAGAGCAAAAGATCAGCGATGTAATATTTTCACCAAAGGCGCTCAGTTATTCGCAAATTCTTTCGGTGATCAGCAGAAGCCATGAGCAGGTCGTGAATTACCATCTCGTTCCAACAACCATGGAAGTCATTGTAGGGAAGGCAAGTGTGGACAGTCTCGATGATGTACCATTGGTGCAAATTGCCTATAACATCGACAAGCCGTCCCATCTGATCACAAAACGGATGTTTGATATCATTCTCTCCGGATTGCTCTTGATAACGGTTTATCCTATTTTTCTATTGTGGTCAGCGATGATAAAAAAAAAACAGAGTGGATTTTTTGCAGGGCTGCCGCATGTCTTCAACGGAAAATTGAGTTTTGTCGGTACGCCTGTGGAAGATTTACACGTACAAACACAGACTGGAGATTTGCTCTTTCTTGGCAAGCCGGGTCTCTGCGGGTTAGTTCAACTTCAGCAAGAGCGTAATTTATCGGACGATGAGCTTACACAATACGATCTTTATTATGCGCGGAACCAGAGCGTGCTGCTTGATATCGAAATTCTTATTAAGTCATGGCTGCAATACCGATCGGTACGAAAAAACGTGCAAGGAACATGAGAGCGTGACAAGGAGATTTTCCCTATGGCAAAAGTTATACTGGATTTTGAACGTCCAATTCTTGAACTTGAACAAAAAATTATGGAGATGCGCAATTACGCCGACAATCTCGATATTGCCGACGAGATCACCACGCTTGAGCAAAAAGTGGATCAGCTTCGCATGAACGTTTATAACAATTTGACGCGATGGCAAAGGGTCCAGCTTGCCAGGCATCCGGACCGCCCCTACACATTGGACTACATTCAATTGATGTCAGAAGATTTTCTTGAATTACATGGCGACCGTCGATTCGGTGATGATAAGGCTATCGTCGCCGGCTTTTGCAGGATCGATAAAGAAACAGTACTGATCGTTGGACATCAAAAAGGGAGAGACACACGCTCCAACATATACAGAAATTTTGGTATGCCCCATCCCGAAGGATACCGCAAAGCGCTTCGATTGATGCAGCTTGCGGCGAAGTTTGGCAGACCTATTATAACGTTGCTTGATACACCTGGAGCGTATCCTGGAATTGGTGCAGAAGAACGCGGTCAGGGTGAGGCAATTGCACGCAATATGTTCGAGATGTCGCATCTTCCCGTGCCGATTATTATCGTCGTGATAGGCGAAGGAGCTTCGGGAGGTGCACTTGGCATCGGAGTAGGCGACCGTGTTCTGATGTTTGAAAACGCTTGGTATTCTGTCATTTCTCCGGAGTCATGTTCAAGCATTCTCTGGCGTAGTTGGGACTACAAAGAACAGGCGGCTGAAGCGCTGAAATTGACCGCGCCTGATTTGTTGGAGCAAGGGATCATTGATCGAATTATTCCAGAACCGAAAGGCGGTGCGCATCGGAATCCGCAGCTCATAGCGCAGACCTTGAAAATTACGCTGCTGGAAGAACTGAAAGCATTGCAAAAAATTAAACCGGACAGGCTTGTTCATCTTCGTGTCGAAAAGTTCTCAAAGATGGGTGCGTGGAAAGAACGATGAAAAATAATAATGTACCATGTGAAAAACAGATCGCAGGTCCCAGATGACCAGCAGCGGATAATACGTCGCCAGCTGCTACGTATTCAATCACAAAATAATTCAGACGCTCATTCCTATTGTAGAGAATATTCTGTCCATGATAAAGTACACCACACAAATCCGTGTTCGGTATGCGGATACGGATCAAATGAAAGTTGTCTATCACGGAAGGTATCTTGAATATTTTGAAGTAGGACGTGCTGAACTCATCCGCTCACTCGGGCTGCCTTATTCGGAACTTGAAACCCGGGGAATTCTGCTTCCGGTCATTGAAGTATTTGCAAAATACAGAAGACCTGCCCGCTACGACGATCTGCTTTCTATTGAAGCTTCTGTCTCAGAATTACCTACATCGATATTGAAAATTCATTATCACGTATTCCGAAATCACGAGAAAGAGGCGATTGCAGAAGGGTATACCATTCATAGTTTTCTCAATGTCGCAGCAGGGAAACCAACACGACCGCCGTCATATTTCATGAAAATTATGGAGAAGGCCTTGACGGTACCTGTAAACTCTCCGGGACACGATTGATGCCGATACCTCAATATATTCACGCGTCTCAAACACTTCTTCGTTGTTACCCCTTGAACAAAAGTCATGCTCGATAAAATTCTCCGTCTTGGTAAAGAGACCGCCATCTACGGTTTGAGTACCGTTGTCGGGCGATTGTTAAATTTTCTCATTGTTCCTTTCTACGCCAATGTTCTCTTACCGGCTGAAAACGGGATTATAGCAAACATCTATGCATACATTGCATTTGCCTATGTAATATTTTGCTATGGGATGGAGCCCGCATATATGCGTTTCGTATCGTCTTTGGAACTTGGCGACAAGAAACAAAACTTCAGTGTCCCGTTTCTTTCATTGTTGGCAACATCAGTTCTCTTTGCACTGGCGATCCATTTCAATTCCATCGCGCTGGCATCCCTCTTAGGCATCGATCCAGTACAGCATTACTTTATACAATATGCCGGATGGATTCTTTGCTTCGATGCTCTGACGGTGATTCCGTTCGCTTCCTTGCGTATGGAACAGAAGGCAAGGCGATTTGCAACATTAAAAATATTCAACATCACGATGAATCTTCTTCTCAATCTCGGATTAATACTTGGTTTCGGTATGCATGCGGAAGGAGTGTTTCTTGCAAATCTTTTAGCATCCGGTCTGACCTTCCTTGCGATGATTGGCATGGTACTTCGGCGGCTGACGTTCAGGTTTCCGACCGATTTATATAAAGAGATTCTCAAGTTTGGTCTTCCATATATTCCGGCCGGACTTGCAGGTATTGCTATGCAAGTGATCGATCGCCCCATCGTAAAAGCTTTAACCAACGATGCAACACTTGGAATCTACCAGCTCAATTACCGGCTGGGTATTTTTATGATGCTCATTGTAGGGATGTTTGATTATGCATGGCGGCCTTTTTTCCTCAATCATGCCCATGATGCCGATGCAAAACCGCTCTTCGCGAAAGTGTTCACCTATTTTGTCATCGGTGCAATGTTCATTTTCCTTTCCATATCGTTATTTATCGAAGACATCGTCCGGATGAAATTTTTTGGAAAACAATTTTTCCCGCCGGTCTACTGGCAAGGTGTTGAGATAGTTCCATGGGTTCTGCTGGCGTACGTCTTCACCGGAGCATATGTTATTTTTGTCGTCGGCGTGTATCTTGAAAAGAAGACAAAATATTTGCCGTTCATTACCGGCGCCGGGGCATTATTGAATGTTGGGGCAAACTTTTTTTTAATTCCGAAGATTGGAATTCTTGGAGCGGCCCTTTCAACGTTGCTCAGTTATATCGTGATGGCGGTGGGTATGTATTTTACTTCTCAGCGGTTCTATCGGGTAGAGTATGAATGGAATAAAGTGTTGAAGATTGCAGGGTCAGCGGCACTCATGTTTATAATTTTTCGATTACTGCATTTACCACCGCTTGATTCTGCCGGTATCTTCGTGAAACTTCTCTTGGTGATAGCATTTGGAGCAGCATTAGTATTCCTGAAAGTAATTGATTCAAGAGAAAGAGCAGAAGTGAAAGCGATATTCCATAGGTTTTTTACTCGATAAAGAACAAAAATAGGTAATTACTTGCCTGAAAGCAATGGGAAAGAAATTGTGACTGTTGTGCCTTTTTCCGGTGAACTGACTACACGAATATTGCCGCCGTGAAGTTCTGTCAAGCGGTTTGCGATCATCAATCCCAATCCCAGGCCTTGCTGTTCATACCGTTCCCGGTCGAATTGCATGAATGTGTGGATCTTATTGATTTGATCTTCGGACATACCGCGTCCATTGTCTTTGAGTATAATCAGTCCCTTTGCATTCTCGCTCGTTGTGAGAAATACAACATGCGTGCCGGCGGTAGAAAATTTGAAAGCATTGTCCGTAACTTGCCTCAGTATTTGCTCTAGATACTGTTCAGAAATGGCGACAGAGAGCGGGGAGAGAGTCAAGAGAATGTCGGCGGAACGATTCCAGGTCGATGCAAGTTCTTCTGCAACACGTTGAATAACCCTATGCGCTTCTTGAGAACCCGCGCGTCGAGAGGCAGAAAGTTTCGCTTGGTCGTTCTGGAGAAACAGGCATTGTGTGTGGATCCAAAATTTTTCCAGAGTTTGATTCATCCGCATAGCGGAATCGAACAATGATTGCGAAAGTTCTTTAATTTCCTCGGGCGGCATCTCTTCCGCCTGGGATTTCAGGAGCTCCGCCAATCCTAATATTCCTGTCATAGGTGTTCGCAGTTCGTGCGGCAGCGCGCGGGTAATACTTTCACTTAATTCATCAATTGCACGCTTTGATTCGTTTTTCCTCTGTTCGGCTTCCTCCAGGCGCACTTGCACTGCCTTAATGAAATCGTCCGCGTCAATCGGTTTGAGGATAAAATCATTAGCGCCAAGATTCATCCCTATGCGGAGATGTGTGCGCGGATCTTCACCTGTTAAAAAAACGAATGGAATGTGGGCAGTCGATTTGTGCTTGCGTAATTCTGTCAGAGTTTCAAATCCATCCATACTAGGCATTCGGATATCGCAAACAATGAGATCAGGCTTTATCTTCAGTGCCTGATTGACTCCTTCTTTTCCATCTACCGCTTCGTCTACTTCATATCCCTCGTATTCGAGCATAAGTCGAACACTCATCCGCATTCCGGGGTCATCTTCTATACATAAAATTCGTTTTACCATGGATAAATTTTCTCTAATGTTATGCGATTTTTTATAGAGAGATTGGCAGTTCTATTTCGTTCCTTTGCTTTATCCCTATCTCCTTATGAAATATAAACACCAAATATGCCAATGGAAAGGAGTTAGAAATAAATTAATGGAAAGGCAAAAATAGATCAATTTAGATGGAAGAAAGTGAAAGGGATAATAAAAACCAGCAAATAAAAGGGAAAAATGAAGAAGATACCGACGCCGTTAAAAATAGGACGTCTTTTTTTATCCTGATATTTAGATTTGTGCATTTCTTGACTTTTCTGCTAAGTTTATGTATCTTTTTCACTCAAAATTCAAAAAAAAGTATCATTTTTGCAAAAAATAGAGAGGATTTTAAGGTAACGCATGGCATCGACTTCTGATTTTCGTATTGGTATGGTTATAATGTTTAATGGAGAATTACACAGGATCGAGGAATATATTCACCGAACCCCGGGTAATCTTCGCGCCTTTGTTCAAGCAAAACTTCGCAACCTTAGGAGCGGCCGGGTCACGGAGACGCGCTTTCGGTCTGGCGAGGAAGTGGAAGAAGTTCGCGTTGAACAAAAAGAATTTCAATATCTTTTCCACGATGGTGCCAGTTATCAATTTATGGATAAAGTGAGCTACGAGCAGATGCCGGTTGACGAAAAGGCCTTGGGAGAAGGTGCAAAATTCTTAAAAGAAGGCGAAATCGTTCAATTGCAAATGGTGGGTCTGGATATTGTCGGTGCGGAAATTCCGCAGCATGTGGAATTGAAAGTTACTGAAACAGTACCGGGAGTTAAAGGTGACACAGCTACCGGCGCTTTAAAACCTGCCACAGTAGAAACAGGTGCTAGCATCAATGTGCCGCTCTTTATCAACGAGGGCGATGTAATCCGTGTGGATACAAGAACAGGTAAATATCTAGAACGAGTGAACAGTTAATTGTCTTCACCCGTCAAGAAAAGAAATCTTCTTTATTGAGTTTTTTACAACGGAGATCTGATGAACCTTTCTTACATTAAAAAAATTATTAAGCTGGTCGAAAACAGTGCTATCGACGAGTTAGAGCTCGAAGAAGAGGGGACAAAAATCAAAGTTGCGCGTAATCGCAACTCAGGGATATTTGTACAACCTGCGAGCATAGCGCCACAAACCAATCAATCACACAGCGTCCAGAATGCAGGACAACTCAATCCTGCATCACCCGGCGTCCCACAGGAATCGAAATATCATGAAGTTCGATCGCCGATCGTTGGTACGTTTTATCGTGCACCGGCTCCTGATGCCGAACCATATGTCGAAATAGGTCAAACAGTACAGGTCGGTTCGGTTATGTGCATCGTTGAAGCAATGAAATTAATGAATGAAATAGAATCGGATTGCAACGGTACTGTGGTGAAGGTCATTGCCGAGAACGGCAAACCGGTCGAATATAATCAGGTTTTGTTTCTGATTGAGAAGGCGTAGTGATTCATTCTCAGTCTGGAAACCGCACTCCATTGTTTAAGAAAATCCTTATAGCAAATCGTGGTGAAATTGCACTTCGTATCATTCGGGCTGCCCGTGAACTAGGAATCAAAACGGTTGCCGTTTACTCCGAAGCTGATCATGACTCTCTTCACGTTAAGTTCGCCGATGAAGCTGTTTGCATCGGTCCGCCATCGAGCAAGCAGAGTTACCTTAATATTCCGCGTTTGATAGCCGCTGCTGAAGTTACAGATGCCGATGCTATTCATCCCGGTTATGGCTTTCTGGCAGAAAATGCCAACTTTGCTGATATCTGCGCTTCATCCGGCATCACATTTATAGGCCCTCGTCCGGATGCTATTACTTCCATGGGGGATAAAGCACTTGCTAAAGAAACAATGAAAAAAGCCGGGGTGCCCGTTGTCCCGGGAAGTGAAGGCACTCTATCTGATATTGCTGACGCGAAGAAGATTGCACAAGAAATTGGTCTTCCTGTTATCATTAAAGCAACCGCAGGCGGAGGGGGGAGAGGTATGCGCATTGTCCGTTCATTGGAAGAATTGGAGAATGCTTACCTGACAGCAAGCCACGAAGCGGAAACTGCCTTCGGGAATGCAGCTATCTATATGGAAAAATATATTGAAGAGCCGCGGCATGTTGAAATTCAGATTATGGGTGATCAGTACGGAACGATTGTCCATTTCGGAGAGCGCGATTGCAGTATACAGCGCAGACACCAAAAGTTAGCTGAAGAGTCGCCCTCACCTGCGCTTACACCGGAACTTCGCGAAGCAATGGGCAACGCGGCAGTCAAGGGTGCAAAGAGTGTCAAATATGTTGGAGCAGGTACCGTGGAGTTCTTGCTGGATAAAGATAAAAGCTTTTATTTTATGGAGATGAACACACGCATTCAAGTTGAGCATCCTGTTACGGAAGAGGTCATGGGGGTAGATTTATTGAAGCTGCAGATCCAAATGGCAGCGGGAGAGCGGCTGAAAAAAACTCAAGCGAAACCGCAATGGCATGCAATTGAATGCCGCATCAATGCAGAGGACCCGGCAACGGGTTTCCGGCCAAGCCCGGGTAAAATTACAAGTTTGCACTTTCCGGGCGGTTTTGGCGTGCGCGTCGATACGCATATCTATGCCGGTTATGTTATTCCGCCTTATTACGATTCGTTGATTGCAAAGCTGATTGTGAAAGCCAAAACAAGAGAAGAAGCGATTATTAAAATGTACTATGCATTGGATGAATTTATCATCGAAGGAATCAAGACGACGATTCCATTCCACAAGAAGTTGATGATGAACGATAAATTCCGAAGCGGTGACTTCGATACAAAGTTTATCGAATCATTTGTGTTTGAAGATGACATAGCAGACATTCAACAAAGAATTTGATCGTTGAATTTTTTTCGTTCAACTGATATCGGAAAATAACATCATCCAATAATTATTTCTCAATGTAAGAGGTTCCTATGAATTTCCCAGAAAATGTGAAATATACGGTCGACCATGAATGGATTCGAGTTGAAGGGCAATTTGGCTGGATTGGAATTACGGATTACGCCCAAAGTGAATTAGGAGATATTGTGTACATCGAAATTCCTGCCGTTGGAACGAAACTCGAAAAAGGCAAATCATTCGGTACCATTGAGGCTGTAAAAGCCGTTTCCGACTTGTTTGCGCCGGTGACGGGCGATTTAGTTGAAATGAACTCGGAGATGAAAGATCATCCGGAGGTTGTCAATAAAGATCCATACAGCGAGGGATGGATGATTAAGATTAAGATTGCTGATCCTTCTCAGTTGGATACTCTTCTAGATGTACAAGCGTACAAAACGCTCGTGGGAAAGTAGTTCGCACACAATACTGAATAATTTTTGTGTGGCATCAACATCTGCCTTGGGTATGATTTAAAGGATGAATGAACCTGTGTGGAAAAGTAAAAATTCAAACGAAATCCTTCTTTCACTGCCCGCGAAGAACACTCTTCTCTCGTCGGCGTTCTTACTTTGCATCGGCTTGATTCTGATGTTTCTCTTGGCTGCGAGTATCTATTATTTTCAGAAGCCAATGTTGTACTTTATAATCATCGGATTTTATAGTGTGCTCTTCTTGTTGCTGGCATATCGAAATCGAAAAATTAATTCCGGTATAAAACGATTTAATACATTGCTTGAGTATTCCTCGAATCCAGTCCATGGAACGGATGACAACGGTATTACTCGTTATGCAAATCCTGCATTTCTACAATGGACCGGATTGAATCAATCTTCCGTCATCGGACGGAATCTTTTTGATCGTATGAAAATCACTACCAGTACAGGAAGTAAAGAAAGTGTATGGTTATCAGCGGAATTGAATCTTTTATCAGGTAAGGTATGGACAGGAGAAGTGGAATATACCCGGGCCGATGGAACCATGGTTATTGCGGAATTGATACTTTCACCGGTTCTTGATTCGAATGGAATGCTTTCGGAATGTATAGCGCTGCTGAACGATCTTGCGGGACAAAAAGACTTCGCGCGAAAAATGACCGACATACAAAGCCAGTACCGCGGTATCGTCGAAAGCTCACTCGACGGTATTATGGTTGTACAGAACGAACGGCTTGTCTATGTTAATCCTTCAGCCGTCAATACCTTCGGTTATGCATCAGCGGAAGAAATGCGGCTGCTTAATTTTTCAGAGACCGTCGCTCCTCTGAGCAAACCATTCCTTACGATGACGTCTGACGGGCGTGTACTGGGAGATGAAGTTTTTAGAAATTACGAACTGCGCGGTTTGACAAAACAAGGGAAGATCATAGACCTGGAGGCAAACGCTCTTGTCATTGCATGGAATGATTATCCTGCGGTGCAAGCGTCGTTTCGAAATATCACGAAACGAAAAACGCTCGAACGTGAACAGATGCTCTGGTTATGGGAACAGGAAACATTAAGTGCAATAGACCGAAAACTTATTGGAGTTGTCGATTTAAATAAAATATTTGCCGCAATTTTGCAGCAATCATTAAACTTGACACGCGCACATTTCAGCGGCGTTCTTCTTTATGATGAAGCAACCATGACGATGCAATGGAATTCGATTTGCGGCAATATGCTTCAGCATACGGCAGATGTATTTCGTCCCAATGAAACGCTGTGTGATATTTTAAAAAATAAGGAACCGCTGGTCATCCAGGATTCCGGCTCTGAGACTCGATATCCGCTTTCCCGGCTTTCTATTGTTGGAGAGGAAAAACTTCTATCGACGGTGTGGCTTCCATTAATCGTCGAAGGAAAGCATAGAGGCATGCTTGTTGTAGGATACCGGCAGTACCATGATTTTGCCGAACGCGAAATGCGGCTGCTTATCTCGCTTGCCGAGAAGAATTCTATTGCTATGGTTAACGCTCAACTCTATACAGATCTTCTTCAACGGGAAAAAGAATTGGAAATTCTATCAGGCGCACGAGTGCAGGCACAGGAAGATGAACGCAGGCGCATCGCTCGGGAAATACACGATGGCCTTGGCCAGATGCTGACAGCCATCAAATTCAATCTTGAGATTCTGGAAGATATGATTACGGCCGGCAAGGATGAACGTGAACGAATTGACGATATGAAGAACCTGCTTGACAGTGTGATGAAGGAAGCGCGTGAAATTTCCTACAACCTTATGCCGAGCGTTCTGGAGGATTTTGGATTGGCGCCCGCGCTTCAGCTTTTAAGCGAACAATTTTCCAATCGTACAAATGTGAAAGTTCAATTTCAGGCTCACGGTATAAACGACCGGCTTGATCCAAATTTGGAAATAGGCATGTACAGAATCGCACAGGAATCGCTGAACAATGTATCGAAACATGCAGAAGCCACGGAAGTCAATCTGCAAATTATCCGTTCTAGCACCGGCATTCGCCTTGTTATCGAAGACAATGGAAAGGGCCTCACCACTCAGCCGGGTCTTATCCGGGCAACAGGAAAAGGCGGGATGGGATTGCCGGGAATGCGCGAGCGTGCATCTTCTTTCGGCGGTGCGTTTACCATTGACTCGACACCAAACAACGGAACACTTATTGCTGTCGAAGTACCAATCATAACATCAATTAATCATGAATAAAATCCGAATTCTTCTTGCCGACGATCATCCGATGGTTCGCAGCGGGCTTATCAAATTATTGGAGCCCTACAAAGAATTTGTCATCGTCGGTGAAGCCGGCGACGGCGAAGAAGCTGTCGCTATGACCAGGAACCTGGAACCCGATATTGTCATTATCGATCTTTCGATGCCGAAGCTTTCAGGGATTGAAGCTACCAAGCTTATCCGAAAAAATAATCCTCTCGTCAAGGTGCTTGTACTGACGATGCACGACAACGAAGAATATGTCTATCAGATATTTAAAGCCGGCGCCGGCGGATACATGCTGAAAAGTTCAGGAAAAGACGACCTTGCTGCCGCCATCAATGCCGTAGCGAAGGGCGAACACTTCTTCAGTCCGCGCGTCTCTGAGATTATGGTGGATGCATACCTGCGGAAGGCGGGGGGGCGGGAAGAGCCTTCGATGAATGATGGAGACATACCGCTCACCAAACGTGAAAAAGAAATTCTTTCTTTTATTGCGGATGGATTGAATAATTCACAAATAGCCGAGAAACTTTTTATCAGCGCTCGAACGGTTGACACACATCGGACAAATATCATGCAGAAACTCGATATTCATGACGCTGCCAATCTTGTGCGATATGCAATTGGTAAGAAAGGGAAGTCTCGTTCAGAATTGTGATGAAGTTGATTATAGATACAACTTTTGCAAGATAGAGCAAATGACAATGTTTTCGTTGATATGATCTTCAATGAAGTCCTGCGCCGGAATATTCTGGTAAATCTACAAGAAATTTAGTTGCCGATATAGCGATTTTTTAAGGTATTATTCACCACACACCTCCCGTTTTCCCACTTTGGTAACGTCAACGGTATAACTACGGTTAATACCGTAGCTGCCTAAGGAATTCCCAGTATTCTTTAAAATACGGTAATCAAACGATTCGTCTCGAATGCTGCGATGCTATATTTATCCCAGTTCTTAAAGAACCATTTTCATTC
>Ga0182017_10003112_pt1 | contig 12404 bp, 12 predicted proteins | sample 712E3DmetaG_FD_120492 | JGI IMG/M metagenome (GOLD analysis project Ga0182017, IMG submission 120492) | Permafrost microbial communities from Stordalen Mire, Sweden - 712E3D metaG | ecosystem: Environmental > Terrestrial > Soil > Wetlands > Permafrost | place: Sweden: Stordalen | collected... | reverse complement strand
CTTAAACAAACAGCGGAGGTCTCCATGTTCATGTCAAGGGAAATCATGCACTGCAAGCCGGGGAAGGTCAAGGACCTTGTCGAGAAGTTCAAAGTACTTTCGGACGCACTGAAAGGCCTGGGATACCCGCCGCTGCGGATCTACACGGATGTGTGCGGCGAGAACTACTGGACAGTCGTTGCTGAACAGGATTTCAAGACTCTTGATGAAATGGCCGATATGGGCAAAAAAACGATGTCAGATCCAAAGGTCGCCGGCGTAATGAAGGGCTACCACGAGCTCGTAAACGACGGCCGCCGCGAGTTATACAGGGTGGAATAGCGCAGGCGCCGGAAAAGTCCCGCCCCTCCTCCTGGGATTGATTCTGTCCCGGAAAACCGGTTCATTTTGTGGAGTTCATTTGAAAAGCCCCTTTCACTCTCCAGAGCGGAAGGGGCTTTTTTCGTCCATGGCGGAGTGGCGGGATCCCCACGGCGTTGAATATGCGCGAGCTGAGGAGAATTCTCGACGCTCCGGCGGGCCCCGCTCGCGCGACTCATACTTTGACATTTCTCCGGAATTACCGTAGAATTATACGCCCTGCCCTTCCGCCTACGGAGTCTTTCACACACGCGGATTCCCGATGATTCTCGTTCGACAGATGTCTGTCTGCCTCATTGCCGCCTCCATGATCAGCTCGGCCTACGGTGTTGTCATGGGCGCACAATCGGGGGATTTCGTCTGGGGGAGCAACGCCGTGGCTGCCAACCAGGGGATGGCTCTTCTCGTCGCGTATCAACTCACACACGATAGCACGTACCTCCGTGCGGCGCTGTCCAATCTTGACTATCTCCCGGGGAGAAACGCGACCACCTATTGCTTCGTTACGGGGTTCGGCTCAAACTCCCCGCTCCACATACATCACCGTGTGTCGCAGTCGGATAATATCATCCCTCCGGTTCCGGGTCTCATGGCGGGCGGGGCGAACCCGGGGCAGCAGGACGGACAGACGACGTATCCCTCGGCCCTCCCCGGTCTTTCGTACACAGACAACTTTCTTGCCTACGCGTGCAATGAGATCTGGATCAACTGGAACGCTCCTCTGGTTTTCCTTGCAGCCGGTCTGGAAGGGATCCTTTCACCGGATGGACTCCCCACGTCGGTCCCCGGCGGCCGTCCTAGCCCTGCGTTCCCCGATGCATTCGGACTGGAGCAGAACTATCCCAACCCGTTCAATCCTTCCACGGTGATCCGCTACTCGCTCCCGGGTCGTGTTCCGGTGGTGATGGACGTGTTCAATGCCCTCGGCCAGAAAGTCTCTACGCTCGTCAACGAGAGTTAGGAAGCGGCGGATCATGAGGTGAAGTTTGACGGGTCGCGCCTCGCGAGTGGTATGTATTTCTACACAATGCGGGCCGGGGGTCTGAGTGAAACCCGGAAATTCGTGTCTGTGCGCTAGGGCCAATTGTCCCCGGCAAATATCATTCCTTGATCTCTCATGCGCCAAACGATTTCCATCCTCTCGCTGCTCACTTTCATCCCGACAACACTGATCGCCCGGAATTCGTTTGAGACTGTTCCGGGGGGAATTCTCTCCGGGAACGTCAGGATCAGGTTGCTCTCTCCGACGCTTGTCCGGATGGAATACTCTCCCTCCCGGGCATTCGCCGATTCTCAGACGGCCGTCGTCCTGAACCGGGATTGGACTCCTCCGAAAGTCGTCGCACGGGAAGACTCCGGGTGGATTCTCCTCACATCTGAGGGGATGACGGTCAGGTACCGCCCCGGGAGCGGACCTTTCACACGGGATGGCCTTTCAGTCGAATGGAAGGCCGGGGGGCTCACAGGGAAATGGGCCCCGGGGGATTCCGATTCCCGGAACCTCGGGGGGATCAGTTCAAGCCTGGACGGCGCGCGCAGGGGGAAGCTCCCGAAACAGCTCCCGGGGATTCTGAGCCGCTCCGGATATTTCCTTCTCGATGACAGCAGGACTCCCCTCTGGAATGGTGCGTCGCAGTGGATCGCCGCCAGAGGCGACTCCGGGAACCAGGACTGGTACTTCTTCGCGTACGGGAAGGACTACCGGCACGTCCTCAGGGAATACTCGATCCTCTGCGGCCGGATTCCGATGATCCCGAAATACGTTCTCGGCTCCTGGGCTACGGACCTCAACTACGAGTATCTCCCCGGCACGAAAGTGGTTGATGACTATCGCTACACGGACGACAGCGTCCGCTCGATCGTCTCGAGGTTCCGCAGTGAAGGGATCCCGCTGGACGTGATGGTCCTCGACTACGCCTGGCACCTCCGCGGCTGGCACGGAGGTTACGACTGGAGCCCCATCTTTCCGCACCCGGAAGAATTCCTGAAATGGACCCGCTCCCGGGGGATCAATGTCACTCTCAACGACCATCCCGGATACGCAAAGGAGCTTGTCCTCTCTAACGAGGACAGCCGCGCCCCGGCCGTGCGTAAGGAACTGAACATCCCCATCCCCGCGGATCCAACGATAACGATTAGCCTGCTTGGAAACTGGAAGTTCAACACCGACTCCACGCTCGCCGGTGACGGAGGGGGATGGTACCTCGGGGCATTCGATGATTCCCGGTGGGCGGAGATCCCCGGCGACAGGCCGTGGGAAGACCGCGGGTATCCCGGCTATGACGGGGTGGCGTGGTACAGGAAATGGGTCGCGATCCCCGCCGACGTCCGTTCCGGGCATCTCTTTGCGGTGTTCGGCAGTGTCGACGACGAGTACGACATATTCGTCAACGGCCGGAAGGCCGCTCACCACAGCCCTTCGTGGAACGAGCTGACATCGACCGACATAATGCCGTTCCTCCGGAAAGGGGAGAAAAATCTGATCGTGCTTCGCGTGAACGACTGGGGGGGGGAAGGGGGGCTCTCCGGGCCTACCGCGATGATCACCGACGTCATCCGCCAGGAAGGGATGCGGTTCAACCTTGCGGAGAAGCGCCAGGCCGAAGTCTTCATGAATGTCCTCCACAAACCGCTGATAGACCAGGGGGTCTCTTTCTGGTGGGTGGACGGGGGGAGCGGCTCGTCCGAGATGGAAGGACTGAACAGCCAGATGTGGTCGAACCGCGTCTTCTACGATTTCACCGCGCAGGAAACGGGGAAGCGGTCGTTCATATTCAGCCGGTACGGCGGGTGGGGGAGTCACCGGTATCCGGCGCTCTTCACCGGAGACACATATGCCCAGTGGGACGTCCTTTCATTCGAGATTCCCTACGCCGTGCAGGGGGGGAACATACTGATCCCCTATATCACGCATGACATCGGCGGGTTCATAGGGAGGAACATCAGCCTTGACCTCTACACGCGGTGGCTGCAGTTCGGAGTCTTCAGCCCCCTCCTCCGTCTCCATTCCGCCCATGAAAATCCCCGGGAAGGGAACGCGCGCATGCCATGGACGTACGGCACGGAAGGAGTGCGAATCGCCCGCGACCTCTTCCGGCTCCGTTACCGGCTCATTCCGTATATATATACCATGACGCGTGCAGCACACGATGAAGCTCTCCCTCTCCTCCGTCCTCTCTACATCGTGCATCCGGATCTGGAGGAGGCCTACCGCCATCCGGACGAATACTACTTCGGTGATGCAATGCTCGTCGCACCTATCCTGGATTCAAGCGGCGTGCGGAACGTCTACCTCCCCCCGGGAGAGTGGGTGGACTATTTTACGGGGGCCAGGCATCAGGGAGACCGGAGCATTCAGGTGAAATGTTCGCTGGAAACACTCCCGCTCTTCGTCCGCTCAGGGTCCATAATCCCTCAGCAGCCGGACATGGACTATACCGACCAGAGGCCGCTTGATTCGCTGATCGTCGATGTGTACGCCCCGGGGAATTCGAAATTCTCGTTGTATGAGGACGACGGCATCTCGCTCGACTACGACCATGGAAAGAGCGCCGTCACTCCGCTCACATGCGAGGTGTCAGCATCCGTCTGCAGGATTACGATCGGAGCGGCGAAGGGGGAATATGCCGGTCAGACCGTGAGTCGATCCTACCTGGTCATTCTGCACGGACATTCAAAGCCTTCATCTGTGACAATTGACGGGGCGAAGATCGCCCCGGGAGGAGCCGCCTCCGATCGCTGGAACTGGGACGCAAAACGTCAGTCGCTTGTACTGAACCTCGGCCGGAGAAGTATCCGGAAGGGAGTGTCGCTTGCAATCCGTTAGATGAGATCCAATTCGTGCAAGCATTCGACCCGGCGCCCTTTCCTCAGGTCAGATGAACAATTCTGTCCACTCCGCTATACACCGGAACCCCTTTACAATGCGGTTTCGGGAGGATACGGGCCCGTATTCTCTGGCACGGAGATTGACCTTATCTTCGCCATGATAACTCACATGCTCGTTCTCAACCACAATCGGAGGTAAGCCATGAAAAAAGCAATCGTACTCTGTGCTCTGTTCGTCATCGGATCGGCTCTTGCATCGGCGCAGACCGCGACGCCGCGAGTGACAAAGCGTCAATTGAAGCAACAGGCTCGCATCGAGCAGGGTGTGAAAAGCGGAGAACTGACGGCGGGAGAGACGAAAAGGCTGGAACGGGAACAGGGAAAAATCCAGGCCGACAAGAGGAAGGCAAAGTCAGACGGCGTTGTTACGCCGGCCGAACGTGCAAAGCTCGCCCGCGAGCAGAACAGGGCCAACAGGAGGATCTACAGGCTGAAACACAACAACAACGTGGCGAAGTAACTCCTCCCGCAGATCACAAGTGCGCCGCGGCCCGCTCGAAAACCGGGCCGCGGTATCGCTCCCTCACTCGTTGACACTCACGTCCTCAATCAGAGCATAATCCCGTGAAAAGAGCATCTCTGTTCTCTCCAGGACAAACCGTTGAATCTGGATAGGGAGTTGGCTACTTTGCCCCCATCACAGGATAGAATGATGCCCGATTTGCATGAACTCTCCGACGAATTCTCATGGCTCGACCGGGCGAAAGAGCTTCAAGCGATCGCCCAAAATGGCATCACGTTCGCTCGCGATCCCTTCGATCTGGATCGTTATCGACGCATCCGGGAAATCGCAGCGGAGATGATGGCGAAGGGTTCAATGACACCGCAGACTTTGATTGACGCACGTCGACGTTGGCAACGTGAAAAGGAGACGTGATTGATATGGAGACGGACATGTACCGGCGAATTCTCCTGACAATTCTCCTCTGGTCGACGATGCCGATCTTCCTCCCCGGGGTTGCGCGGGCAGAGGAACAATACGTCGTTGTCAATATCATCCCCGGGGAGGCGTACCCCCCTATTTTCAAAGAGATCGCACAACTCAGTGAAGGAAGGGCTTCCACTCATGTTACCATGGGTATCGGGGCCATCTTCTCATATCTTAACAGCTCCCGGAAACAAACCAGAGATGATCTGAACGAGTTTCTCTCGCTGTCAGAGAAGTACGATATTCCCGTTATCGTTCAGCTCGACGGCGAACAGTGGTGGGGGGCTCGCCCGGACCTGTGGAACTGGTGGGATCCGGAGCGTCCGGGGTACGACACGTCGAACCGGCAGAATGTCGAGTGGTTCGGCTGGGGGCCTGAATATGCAATGAAGATTGCCTGGCGGAACTGGGGGAGACAGATAAGAGTGTTGCCGCCTCCGAATCTCGTGAGTCCCCGCTATCGCGCAGCGTGTCATGACGAAATGCGTCTCCTGATCCCCGTTGTCCTCCAGTGGTGGAACCGGCTTCCGGACAAGAAAAAGCATCTCTTCGTCGGAATCAAGCTGGGGTGGGAAAGCTCCATCGGCGTGAACTCATTTTATATTCCTGAGGGCAATGCGTACCTGTCCCGTCCGGAAGAAAAGGACCCTCACATTGAGCTCCGCGGGGAGCAAGTGCCTGATCGTGGAGTGATAGCTATCGGTTACGCCGCCGTATCGACCGCCCGGATGGCAGCAAACGGGGTGTTGCGGGAATCAGACCTGGCCGAGATCGTCAGGCGACATCTTGAAGATCTCTGTGGCCTTGCCGCCGGGCTCGGGGTGCCCCGCGGGAAGTTGTTCACTCATGTGGGTGGCTGGAAGGAGGAGGAGCTTCTCTACAACGCCGCCCTCAACAAATACTCCTGTCCGGGATGGAGCTTCTACAGGCACGCGAGTGATCCCTCGAAGGACAAAGGCGTAATGAGAGAGCTGCAGAAGAATGATGCCCCGTACTGGGCGGCGGTGGAGTGGCTGCTGATGGGGGAGCACGACACAGAAGCATGGCGCACCGCGCTCATGCGCACGCTGGTTATCCCCAAATGCCGATACGTCTGCATCTACAACTGGAGCGGCATACGCAATAACCGCCCGGCAGTCGACGCCATTCTGCGCCTCACGGATGATCGAGAGCACCTACCCGGGAGGCATGATGCCAAACCGCAGCACGAATAAGAATTCCGGAACCGATACCTCCCTGTTTGCCGCGTGAACGTCAAACAGGTATGTCAAGAGCATCCTCCAGGGCGGATATTCTTGACAGGGTCGAACGGGTCAGTGTGCCACCAGTACGTATCCCCGATCGGCCGCGCATCAGTCCTGCGGGCGCTGACCGTAAGAGGCTGGGAGAGATTGAAATCGTCGATGGCGGAACCGCGCGCCGTGAGTACCTCAGGGTGAAGTTCGGAGAGGTTCCGGCAGAGGAGAAGGCGAGGATACGGAATCAACGGAAGAAGTGGTATTCGCTTGATACATCGGGAATGGTCGCAATCGTGGAGGCATTGAAGGTTCTTGTCCGGTGGCCGGACTTTTCCCCCGCCATGCCGCTCTTTGCCGCAGATCCTCACCTCTCATAGATCCTCCTCTTGAATCACAACAGTCGTCCCGTCGTTGCCTGCCCAGGTGGTCCCACAATCATCAGGGACAGTATCCTGAATCCGGGGAATCGTGCCATCGTTCCTCCGCAAACCGGATTTCAGGGTGGGAAGTATCGTGGCAACCAAGACGAAATGACCCGCCACCAGAAAGACGACAAGTATGGCTGTCAGATACAGGCACGACCTGATGATCTGCCGGTTCCACTCACTCTTATTGAAATGCGCGCTGATGCTTGAATGAAGGACGGCCGTACTGACCGGAGTGATAATCAGGAGGAGTGTGACCAGCGCAACGCCCACTCCCGAGAGAACTTCGGCCACGCTATTCATCGAACCTTGGTAGCGATTTGTGTGTATCGGAGTGTTTGTCCCTCCTCACGGAGGGGGTTTCGCCAGAGCGGACTCAGATCAATTGTACTGCCGATTGCTTCGGAAGGGAATAGAACAAAAGGATGAAAGAGTAGTTAATCCTCAAACAGACCCTTTTCTCTCTCCCTTCTCCCATGGATGTCCTCCGGAGTGTGCAAAGAAGCTCTACCCCGACTATATCCCGCGGACCTGACAGTCCGCTCTGCCGTGAACCATAACCCTTTCCGGGGTGTTTACTACCCCAAGCATAATTCAATGACCCTTCGTATCCAGTTTTACGACTCTCATTCGTTATAAAGTACAAGGCTACGAAATCAACGATAACGGACGTAAAACAGCCATGAATGAGTCCCTTCTGCTTTTGATTAAAGCGAGCAATCTCCCGGATGCCATTGAGATTGCGAAGAATTGTCCGATATTCGACTATGACGGGATCGTCGAAGTCCGAGAAGTACAGCAGCTCCTGAACAAAAAGCTCTCTTCGCTCCGCTGAGCCCGGGCTGACCCTGGCGGCACTCTGTGAAAGGACGCTCTCGCTTCCCTGCACGCCGGAGGCATGCAGGGGAAATCTCTCCCAACAACATCCGGAGGTCTGATGGAGCGTCCGAAACTCAACACGATTGATAGTTCCCTGACCGATTAACATCTATTGCCGCAGTATGGCGTACAATGAAGAATTAACGAGGAGAGTCAGGGCTGCGCTTACCGGTGTACGTGCCGTGGAAGAAAAGAGAATGTTTGGCGGCGTCGCGTTCATGATCCATGGCAAAATGTGCATAAGTGCACGCGACGATAGAATCATGTGCCGCATTGACCCCGCGTTGCACGAATCAGCCGTTGAGAGGGAGGGTTGTCGGACAGTGAAGATGAAAGGTCGCGAGTACAGGGGTTTTGTGCATGTCGACCACGCAGGGATGCAGACAAAGAGGCAACTGGATTACTGGGTAGGACTTGCACTTGCATTCAATAAGAAGGCCAAAGCATCGAAGAAACGGAAAAAGGGCAACTCCTGACCGGTGAGAGTCTCGCAGCACCCACACTATGTCCATAAACTCCATGGAGGTCCCGGTATGCCAAGAACCATCGTTCAGACGGTCAGATTCAATGCTCCCCCTGAAGTCCTGTTCGCGCTCTACGTCAATTCACGTCAACACACGGCGGCCACAGGTGGACATGCAGCCATCAGCAGCAAAGTCGGCGGGATCTGCGAAGCCTGGGGCGGGAGCCTGAGGGGGGTGACTCTCGGAGTGGTTCGCAATCGCGTTTTCGTGCAGACCTGGCGTGCGGACGATTGGAAACCCGAGGCGGCAGACTCGGTCCTCACATTCTTTTTCGAGAAGGACGGGAAGGGAGGGAAGGTGACGATGGTTCACGCGAACATCCCTGACGAGCACTATCCCGGCATCAAGACCGGCTGGACGACCTATTACTGGGCTCCCTGGAAACGATATCTGGCAAAGAGGGGGAAACGGAAGTAGCCTGTATTCACACACACCAATCCACCAATCATCATCAACCGGAGGAGCAGTTATGACGGAAAAAGAAATGTTCTTGAACAATTGGCAGCGAGAGTTCGGCACGACGATGAAGATCCTCAGGGCGATGCCGGCGGACAAGGGGAGCTTCAAGCCCGCGGGCGACAAGCTGAGGACCGCGAAGGAACTCGCCACGGTCTTCCTTTCGGAGCTCGGCGTTGTGGACGGGGTTGTGAAGGGAAAAATCGAGTTCGGCGGTCAATTACCTCCGTTCGCGACGTTGGGGGATGTTCTCAAGGCGTATGAAGGCAAACAGAAGGAAATGGTCTCGAAAGTGCAGGCGATGTCCGAGGCCGACTACAATTCAAAGATTGCGGCCCCGGTCGGGCCGAAGCAGATGGGGGAAATCCGGCGCGCGGATATGCTCTGGCTGATGCTGAACGACAGCATCCACCACCGCGGACAATTCTCCATCTATCTGCGGCTGGTCGGTGCGAAGGTCCCATCCATTTATGGCCCTTCGGGGGACGAGCCCTGGATGTGACGTTGTTGCACGTCGCCCGGTAGTTCAGTACATTAATCTGGTTCCCGTTCCATTGACACAGGCCTCTGATCCGTTCGGATCCGGGGCCTTTTTTTGACAGCTGACTTTACGAGGGAAAGCGTTCCACCATGCATTCCCTTTGGGAACATTTGGGGTTCCGGAATGAGGTGAGCCACATGACTGCAATCCATCGCCTGTTGTTGGCTGGCGTCGTTGTTCTTCCGGGCTGTTTGACGGAACACGCCTCCGAGCCCGCAAATAGGCTCATAGGCGATTATGTCAGCACTGCTTTTGACGTGCCCGGCCCCAATGATGCGCCTGTCGATGTCCAGGCGGCAGGGGGTTCTATCCAGATGACACTCAGGATAGACAATTCACTCCAAGCAATAGTTATCATCCCTCAGAGTGTTTCAACCATCATGGGCTCTGGCATCACACATACGTATTCGGGCGTGTATTCTCTGGCCAGTGATACGTTACGAATAGATCCTTCGACTTTTATCGTCGGCGGGATGGTATGGGATGAAGGAAGCAGTTCTCTGACGGGGATCTCTACGGCGAGGTGGGGGCCGCATTTCACTCTAAAACAAATAATGGCTGCCGGCCGGCTGCGCCGTCAATAGTCATCGCTGCGGTCCAGGACTTCTTCATCCCTCGATATGCCCACTGTGCGCTCTCTTTCCATCCTCAGTTTCTTTCTCCTTGGCACTCCTTCGGCTGACTCTTTCCCGGTTCCAGCAGGGGACGATGCCGTGAATGTCGCACCGGCGGACTCCATATTGATCCCCCGTGTATACAACTCTGTTCGCCTTACGACAAAAAGGCCGTCTATCGACGGAGTGCTCGATGATTCCTGCTGGAACACCGGCGCGTGGGCGGGAGACTTCACCCAGTGGTATCCGAAAGAGAAAGGACGGCCGTCGCAGGCGACCGAACTGAAGATCCTGTACGACGATGACAACCTGTATGTCGCAATTCGTGCGCATGATAATGAACCCGGGAAAATCCTTCCCATTGCCGGCAGGCGCGACGAGCAGGTGGGTGATTGCGTGGGGGTGTGCTTTGACAGCTATCACGATCACAGGACCGGATTTGAATTCGACCTTACCGCCGCGGGACAAAAAATGGACCTTGTCCTGACGAATCCCATGAACCCCGACGTCAACTGGAATGCGGTCTGGTATGCAAAAGCGGGAATGGAAGACTCCGGCTGGGTGGCGGAAATGCAGATCCCTCTGAATCAACTCCGGTTCAGCGACGAGGACAACCAGATGTGGGGATTGCACTGCTGGCGCTGGATCGACCGGCTGAAAGAGGAAGATGATTGGGAAGTACAGGAACAGAACAGTCCGGGGATGCTCTACCTGTTTGGGCATCTGAAGGGTCTTGAAGGGCTACGCAAGGGTTTGCATGTGGAACTCATGCCATACGGGCTGGGCAGTCTCAACACATTCGGGATGGAGAGGGGGAACCCATTCAAAGAAAGCGGGAGATCCTGGTTCGGGAGCGGCGGGCTGGACGGCAAGGTAGGGATCTCAAGCAATTTCACCGTCGATTTCACTTTCAATCCTGATTTTGGCCAGGTGGAGTCGGATCCTTCGGTTATGAACCTCACGGCCTTCGAGACATTCTATGAAGAGAAGCGTCCCTTTTTCCTGGAAGGGAAGAATATCCTGAGTTTCGCCTATGACGACGTGAGTCTGTTCTATACGCGGCGTATCGGGCACCTCTCTGACTACACACCGCAGGCGGCGGGAAACGAGTTTGTCCAGATGCCGGAACGAACCGCGATAATCGATGCGATCAAGCTCAGCGGCAAGAGCGCCGATGGACTTTCGGTCGGGATACTGCAGAGTTTCACTTCTGACGCCTGGGCGCGGATCAGCGACGGGGCCACAGAGCGCCGCATCACGATTGAGCCGATGACGAACTATGTCGTTGGCCGCGTGCAAAAGGATTTCAATGAGGGGGGCACAATAGTGGGTGGGATTTTCACCGCCGCCAACCGTTCAATCAGGGACGAATATCTGAGATTTCTGAACACCGCAGCGTACACGGGAGGGGTCGATCTCCTCCACTACTGGAGAGACAAAGAATATTTTGTGAGTGCTGAGCTCATCGGGAGCCATATCAAAGGCGATCGCACGGCTATCACCGCGCTGGAAATGTCCTCTGCGCGCTACTATCAGCGGCCCGATGCATCCGGTTTGCGCCTCGATACTCTTGCTGGATCACTCAATGGGACAGGAGGCAGGGTCAGCATCGGGAAGGCAAGCAAGGGATACTGGCGCTATTCGACTGAATTCCTCTGGCGCTCTCCGGGGCTTGAGCTGAACGATTTGGGGTATATGCAGACCGCCGACGTAATTGAGCAGGAGAATTCCCTCTCCTACTCGATCACCGAACCCGTTTCTCTCTTTAAGGCGTTCTCCATCGGAGCGAGTCAATACAACAACTGGGATTTTGCCGGAGACTATCTCTCATCCAACGCTGGGCTGTCGCTGTATGCCGGTTTTCTCAACAACTGGACTTTCACATCGGGGGTCTCCTACGTCACGCCTTCCCTGGATGTGCGGATACTCCGGGGAGGGTTCGCACTGAGAATGCCGTCGAAATTCGACGTGAATTTCACCTTGAAGTCCGATGATTCCAGGCCTCTGTTCTTTACTGCCGGTCTTGGACTGCAATCGTGGCAGGACGATGATGCACACCTTCTTTCGTTGCAGACAGGTGTCAGTGTCCGCCCGATAAATACACTGAGCCTCTCGTTCAACGCCGAGTATTCGGCGAACACAGACAACCTCCAGTATGTCTCGGTTCTGGAGTATGGCAACACCGCGCGTTATATCCTTGGTAAGATCGTCCAGCACACTCTCGGAGTGACATTCAGGATTGACTGGAACATCTCGCCCGAGCTTTCGATCCAGTATTATGGAAGCCCGTTTGCATCGGTCGGGACCTACTCCGAATTCAAATACGTGACGAATCCGCGCTCTGGTGACTACCGGCAACGGTTCAATCTTTACGCATCCAACCGGCAGGGGAACGTTATTCTTCTCGATGAGGGTGGAGACGGGATCCCCGACTACTCGATCCCGAGCCCTGATTTTAGCTTCAGCCAGTTTCGATCGAACCTGGTGTTCCGGTGGGAATACATGCCCGGTTCTCAGATCTACTTCGTTTGGGCAAGTGACGTGACGGGAT
>Ga0182017_10003107_pt1 | contig 12418 bp, 10 predicted proteins | sample 712E3DmetaG_FD_120492 | JGI IMG/M metagenome (GOLD analysis project Ga0182017, IMG submission 120492) | Permafrost microbial communities from Stordalen Mire, Sweden - 712E3D metaG | ecosystem: Environmental > Terrestrial > Soil > Wetlands > Permafrost | place: Sweden: Stordalen | collected... | reverse complement strand
GGTGAGCAGGACTTCCCGGGGGGCGTTGGGGGCGATCTCGTGCTGCGGTTGCGATTCCGATGAGACTGCCCATCCTGCAACTCGCGGCCGCGGCCGCATTCGCCCTCCTCGCGGCCGCGGCCTCTCCCGCCTTCGGCGACCCGCCGGAGATCGTGAAGGGCGTGGACCTGGTCTCCGCCCAGGAACTTCCCACGGAGCTGGTACGGGCTGCCATCGGCGGGCTGACTGATCGGCCCCGCTCGCGCGCGGCGATCCGAGAGAGCCTGGAACGCCTCTGGTCCCTCGGCCTTTTCTCGGAGGCATGGGTGGACGAGGTACAGGAGCCGGACGGCGTCCGGCTGCGCTTCCATCTCACCCGACGCCTCCAGGTCCGGCGGCTTGTCTGGCGGGGGGATCTCGGCTTGCCCCTGGTCGATCTGGTTGAGGCAGCCGGCCTCTCCCTCGGGGGCGATGCCGGGACGGACCGGCTGGACGAGGCGCAAAGGCGTCTGCTGGCCGCCTACGCCCGCGAGGGATTCTTTGCCGCCCGGGTGACGATCCAGACGAGCGACGACGCCGCGACCGGCGCCCTCGATGTGACCTTTGTCCTCGAGGCGGGACCGCGCGCCCGGATCGGACGCGTGACGCTGCGCGGCGTCTCCGGTGCCGAGGACGCGGCGCTGACCAAGAGGCTCGGGCTCGAGGCGGGGGACGACTACGGCGAAGCCGCCGCCCGCAGACGCGCCCAGGCGCTCGAGGAGAAGCTCCGACAGGAGGGATTCTTCGAGGCGCGCGTCGCCGTCCAGCACGCGATCCGGGACCCGGAGGCAAACCGGGTCAACCTGGAGATCGGGGTCGAGCCGGGGCCTAAGTACGTGGTGCAGTTTTCCGGGGTCGCGGAGCTCGGCGAGTCCGACCTGCGGGCCCGGCTCACCTTCCAGGACGCGGGCGCGGTGGACGAGACGGAGGTAGCCACCAACGCCCGCGAGATCGAGGCCGCCTACCGGGAAGCGGGATTCGCCTTCGCCAGCGTCTCGGGGTCGCTAGAAGCGGAGGGCGATCCCCGGCCGATCCGGTTCCTCGTGACGGAAAGACCAAGAGCGATTGTCGAGGCCATCTCGTTCTCCGGCAACCAGCCATTCCCCGCCAAGCGGCTGCAAGAGCAGATGGAAACGCGATTGCCCGGCCTCTTCGTCCGCGGCCCGTTCCGGCAGGACGCCCTCGACCGGGATCTTCGCGCCTTGACCGCCTTTTACCGCAGCCAGGGGTATCCCGACGTGGTCGTGGGACCCGCGGACGCGCAGTTCTCCGCGGACCGTCGTGGCGTGCGGATCGCGATCCCCATCCAGGAAGGTCCCCGCCTCACGGTGGGCGCCGTCTCCGTCGAGGGCGCCGGCGTCCTCTCCCCCGCCGAGGTTCTGGCCGCCCTCCCCTTCAAGGCGGGAGATCCCTGGACGGTCGGGCGAGAAGCCGAGGCGCGCCGGAGCGTCGCACGCCTTTACGCCCAGAAGGGCTATCTGGGCGCCCAGGTCGCCATCGCGACCACTCGTCACGAGGACCGCGCCGACGTCCTCATCCGGGTTCGGGAAGGGGCGCAGACGCGCGTGGGCCGTATCCTGATCGGCGGCCTGGTCCTGACGCGGGAATACGTCGTGCGACGGGAGCTCCCGTTCGCCCCGGGCGACCCCTGGAACCCCGAGGTCCTGGCGGACACCGAGCGGAGGCTTTCTGCCCTCGGCCTCTTCGATCGCGTCCAGATCGGCCCGCTCCAGCCCCCGCCCGCGCCTTTCGCCGACGTCGAGATCACCATCCGCGAGGGCCGACCCTGGCGCGTGGAGGGCGGCGGCGGCTACAGCACCGACCAGGGCTGGCGGGGAATCCTGGAGGTAGGCAACGACAATCTGCTCGGCACGGGGCAGAACGCCAGCGCGCGCGAGAAGGTGACCAATTACGGCGACCGGACCGACCTCACCTATCGCTTCCCCCGGTTGCTCGGAACGCCTCTCAAGGGAGATCTCGGCCTCTTTCGCGAGTACCGGGACCAGTTCGGGTACAAGCTGGACCAGGCGGGATTCGCCACGGGGGTCGAGCGCACCCTCCTCCCGGTGCCGTTCAAGGATCTCTACCGGCTGCGGCTGGGCCTGCGCTACCAGCTCGCCTGGGTCCGGCAGTACGATGTCTCTTCGTCGCTGGAGACGGGGGGCGCCGACGCTATCGTCCCGGGCTCACAGATCGTGGCCAAGATCTCGCCCACCGTGACGCTGGACTACCGCGACAGCGTGGTCGATCCGAAGCACGGGAGCTTTCACACGATCTCCGTGGATTTGGCGGGCACCTACCTGGGCAGCCAGGCAAACTTCGTCAAGTCCAACATGGAGACCAAGTGGTTCTTCGAGTGGCCGCCGCAGACGACCCTCGCCCTGGGAGCCCGGCTCGGCCTGGCGACCCCCTACGGGAATTCCAATTCGCTCCCGAGCCAGGAGCGGTTCTACGCCGGGGGGAGCACGACGATTCGGGGCTACCCGCAGGACAAGGTCGGCCCCCTCGACAAGAATGGGAACCCGTTTGGGGGGAACGCCTTGACGATCGGCAACCTGGAGTGGCGCTTCCCCATCTGGCGGTGGCTCAGCGGCGTGGCATTCGTGGACACCGGCGCCCTCACGGAGGACGTGGGCAACCTTCGCCTTTCGGACTTCAAGACCGGCGTCGGGAGTGGCCTGCGCATCACGACCCCCATCGGGCCGGTCCGCTTCGACGCCGGCTATGCACTGAACCCGATCGAGAACACGGGAAGATGGCAATTCTACATCGCAATTGGCCACGCTTTCTGAGCGTCGCCGCCGGCTTCAGCCTCGCCGTCCTGCTGTGCGCCGCGTCCGCGGCCGTCGCCGCGACGTTTCTGGACGCCGTCTTGGCCGACGTCGCGGGCAGCATGATCGTCGCGAGCGACGTGGCCGTCGCCCGGGGCCTCTCCCTATTCGGGGCGCGGCCGTCGGATGCTCCGATCCGGAAAGGCGACGCCGAACGGCTGGTCGATGGCCGGCTGATCGACCAGGAAGCGGCTCAGTTGGCGATCGGCGGGAACCCGCACGAGGCGGAGGAAGCGTGGCAGGCCGCGGCGGAGCGCGTGGGAGGAATGGCGGCCCTCCATGCCTGGATGGACCGGAGTCTCCTCGACGAGGCCCGGGTCAGAAGGCTGGTGGAGGCAGATCTCCGCTGGCGGCAGTTCGTCGACCTCCGGTTCCGGGCCTTCGTCTTCATCTCCGAGGCGGAGGTGACGGCGGCCTTGGGGCCGGAAACGCATTCCCCGGAAGTCCGCGAGGGGACCAGAGAGAGACTTCGGGCAGAGGCCACCGATCGGGATCTGGCGGAATGGCTGGTGGAAGCGCGCAAGCGGGTCACTGTCCGGTACGCCGCACTCGGCGAGGGGGGCATTCTCCTGCCCTTCCCCATGCCGCCCCTGGCTTCTGAGACCCAGAAAGATCCGGCGCGCCGGCCTTAGCTTATCCGCGCTCGCCCAGCTCCAGGAAATCGCGGGCGGCGCCGGCAAACAGGGCGCAGGCGCTCACCATGATCAACTGGAAGCCCTGCTCGTAAAGCGCGCGGCCGTTCGCCGCGTCGAGGGCCAAGATCATGCCGGGTTTGCCCGCCGTCTTGGCGGCCGCCAGGACCTGGGCCACGGCCGTCTGGACGCGCGGATCCTTCCAGCCGCCGGGGATTCCCATCGAGAGCGCCATGTCGCCGGGTCCGGTGAGGACGATGTCCACGCCCGGCGTCGAACAGATCCCCGCCAGGTTCGGGACCGCCGCTTGGTCCTCCACCAGCGGAATGCACAAGAGTTCATCGTTCGTCTTGGTAAAATAGTCCACCTGGCTCTGGGTGATGCCGTAGTTGGCGGCCCGCGACCGGCCGAAGCCGCCCCGGACGCCGACTGGCGGGTACTTCATCGCGGCCACCATAGCCTCGGTCTCGGCCTGGTTCATGATGTTGGGCACGATGATCCCACCGGCTCCGACCTCCAGATACTCCAGGATGATCGCCGGATCGTTCTTGGGCACCCGCACCAGACTGGTCATCCCGGTGAGGTCGGCGGCCCGGATCAGGCCGCGCGCGGCCTCCGGATTGAGCCCGCAGTGCTGCGCGTCCAGGAACACGCAGTCGTAGCCCAGGTGGCCCAGAATCTCGATCAGCTCCGGGGTCGCGAACTCCACCAGTGCTCCGCAGGCCCGCTTCCCCGCCGCCAGTTTTCGCTTCAGGCTGTTCATACGCATTGAAGTCTCCTTCGACATCCACCCACTCATACCTCGGCTTCTTTACTCTTTTTGCGCGACTGTCCGTTCTTATACTCTCCGACGCCACCAGCACGCAATGGCGTTCTTGCGGGCGGGGTGGGATTGTGTCGCCCGCCGGACGTGCCGGGCAGGCAGCGGCAGGATGTCCGTCGGTCGCTAGTCGCCGGAGACGCGGTCGCGTATCCGGATCAAGACCGCCAGACAGAGGACGTACACGGTAGTGGCAAGAAGGCTGTTCGCGAAATAGCCCAGGTTCCGCCACAGGAGATGCACGGGAAGGGCGATGACCGCCAGGGCGGCCACGATCGGGAAGAGATTGAAGACCACCAGCCAGGGAACACGCATGGGGATCTCGGCCGCGAGGTAGGGACGGCCGACTGCGGCCAGGAGAACGAAGCCCAGAACGGCCCCCACAACGAAACAGAGCGCCTCCACTTCCGACGGGGCCCCAAGCCGGGCGACTGTCAGCAACGCGGCCGCCCCGAGAGTCACCGTGTAGCCGTACGGGATCGCCAGGATACTCGTCACGCGACCGACAGCTCCCGCCAATCCCCCGTTTGTTTTCGCGTCGGTATTCGCCCGTCCCGTTCCCATGTCCTGCCTCGCCGACTTCGTCTCGCTCGCCCAGATATCACCGTCGGACGCGCGCACCCTAGCCTGGACCGCGTTGTCCTGTCAACGAAGATTATCTTGTGCATTGGGTCTTCAGACAGGGCAAGCAATGGTCCGCCTCGATCCGGCTAGTCACCTTCGGGATCGGCCTCCACTACGAGATCCCGCACCGAAACCACGGGGCGAATCGAAGGTCATGAAGCTGTAAACGACCACGGGCAGGGTCTTGGTCCTCACCCCGGCTAGGTCCTGTGGATGGTTGTCGGTCGTGTGTGAATCCCGTCCCCCCTCCTTTCTGACACGATTGCAGACGTGTCGCAGGCGTGTTCCCGCCAGCGCGTTCCCCGTGTGGAGTCGCCGATAGGCTGCGTCCCCTCCCGGTGGACGCCTACGGCCTGCCCGTGTACGAGTCCCGCTCGTACTGTGCGCCAGGTCCGCCTCGTGTCGAGAGGCATTCCGCATCGCACACCGTGTTCATTTGTCGCAGGCCGGCTCCTGGGCTCCTCCAGGGGTGTAGGCCCCCCGCTCCCCGGCTCCCCGCGTAGCGGCATTACGCTCGCTACTCTGGAATGTTCCGCTGAAAGGCGACGGACAGGATCTGCCGCAATTCGGCCGCCAGCTTGGTGTCCAGGAGTTCCCGCACCACCACCCGGACGGTGAAGCCGCACCGCCGACAGCGCTTGTACTGCACCATCCACCGCCCCTCCTGCTCGGCGCCCCCCAGCTCCTCCATGTCCGAGAAGCAGCACGGGCCGGAGTGGGAGGGGGAGACGATGTGTCGGGGATAGCCATTCCGCGGAACCTTGCGGTCCGTGTACTCCACGATGGTGGCCATGTGTCGCTCCTTGTATCCCGGCTGGAAAGAGGGCTGGGGAGTCCCGCCTCCCGGCCTGTCGGATCGTCTTCGTGCGCCGCTCACACCGGCCGCCCCCCTGACGACAGCCACGATGGCGGGGTCCCCGTCGGCTGGTGCGCGCCGCGACGGCCCCGATGGCCTGGGCTGATTGATCAGCGAACCGGGGGCATCCCCCGTCGGGTTGCCGCAGCACGGCGGCTGCGGGGGTGCCACGGCGCAGGAGGACCCAGCCGGCTGTGTAGTCCGCCACGCAGCAGCTCCGCGCCTGATACCACCCCGCGCATCCGGGGCGGAGCTGGCGGCAGCTACATTCCTGTTCGCCTTCTAATGTCCTGCCTGGTTTACTCCCTTGGCTTGCCATGCGTGACCTCCGTCCCCCCCCTTCTTTGCCCCCTCCGACTCCGGACGCTCCCTCCGATTTGGGGACGGTTGACGAACGGAGACAGTCGGACGTTAACGACCGATACATCTCGAAACATGCATGGCCGATGTGTGCTGACGCATTCGTGACGGGCCGAGCGCTCGGACGGGGCCGTACTCATCGCGACTCGACCAGGACCGCGGGCTCCGCGGCCAGCAGGGTGCCCTCCGCCTTGCTCAGGAGGCCCTCCCGCTGGGCCAGGCGCGCGAGGTCGCTCCAGCCGGGGAGGGCGGAGGCAGGCGCCCCCCAGCGGGGCGTCCGGTCCTCCTCGAGTCGGAGGCAGACCTGGCGGACCAGCGCGTTGGAGCCCTCGGTGACGAGGCGGTAGATGAGCTGGCCGCGCGACGCCGGCGGCCCGGTCGGCTCGACCCAGTCCGCTGGGGCGTCCAGTACGGTGGCCACCACCGCGCACAGCTCCGGAAACAGCAGCGGCTTCCGTAGGATGGCCGCCACGGCGCGGGCGCCGCTCCGAGCCACGAGGGCCGCGGCGTCCGGCTGTCCCGACACGATCACGACGGGAATTCTGGCGGTCTCCGGCTGGGCCTTCAGGCGCCGGAGGACCTCCTCGCCGGGCAGATCCGGCAACCCCAGATCCAGCAGGATCATGTCGGGATGGGCCAAGGCCGCGCGGAGCGCTGCCGCGCCGCTTGCCGCCACGATCGGGGTGTGCCCGGCCTTCCGCAGCATGTACGTCACGACCCAGGCCATCGACTCCTCATCGTCCACGACCACGATGGTTGCCATGCCTCACCTCCCGCTGGAGACCAGGCGGCGCCGCATCCAGCGATGCCGCGGGCTGGCGGCGGCCCCTGCGCCGCCCGGCGCGCCCGGCTTGTGTACTGCGTGGTGGACCTGTGTCGCCCACTGGCCTGTCGCCGACGCGTCCATCCCGCCACCGGGAGCCGACGTGTCCCCCCGCGTCAGGCGGCCGATCACCGCCAGCAGCTCGGCAAGCGGGAACGGTTTCCAGAGGATGGCCTCGACGTGCGGGGCGGTCCTCCGGTCGGGCGCAGCACTGTCCGTTCCCCCCGCCACGAGCACCACGGGCAATTGCGGGACCATGGCCTTGACGAGCCGCGCGATGTTCCACCCCGTCACCCCCGGCATGTCTCGAGCCGTCACCACGAGATCCAGGGGATGCTGTCGGAGCAGCGCGAGGCCGGCGGCCCCACTCTCGGCCTCCCAGACCATATGGCCGGCCACCCGCAGCAGCCGCGCCAAGGTCTGGCGAAACGGGGCGGAATCACCGATGAGCACGAGCCGGCGGGGCGCAAGCGACCTGTCCAGCATGGGGGCCTCCGTGAGGTGTCTCCGAGCGAGCGCGATTCGCCGGTTCGGTCTCTCCAGCCCGCCCGTCAGCAAAGAACAGGGCCTCGCCGATGCTCGATCGGGGAGACGCCCTGGATGGCCGGGAGCAAGTCGTGCTCGAGGCTCGCCTTGGAGACGAACGCATCCGCGCCGGCCGCGAGCGCCGTCGCCCGAAAGCTGGCCGGGTCCATGAGGGTCAGGGCGATGAGGCGGGCGTCGGGCACCGATGCGCGGAGCCGGGGGAGGAGGTCCACACCGGGGATATCCGGCATCTCCAGATCCAGCAGAATGACGTCCGGCTGTAGCCGTTCCGTCTGGGCCACCGCATCGCGCCCGCCGATCACCGCCCCCACCACCCGTATCCCCTCCCCGTCTTGGTCCGCGAGGAAGCGGGTGAGCATACGCAGAAAGGTCGGATTATCGTCTATCAGCAACACCTTCCGCGGCATCACGTCGGTCGCCCTCCACCCAACCACCCGCTACCCCGTGTGTTCCCCTACCTACCCCCAATATGCGCCCTCATCCCCGTGCTGCCTATCCGGGGATTCCCGGTATTTTTGTAGAAAGTTTCCGGAGACTGCGGAGGGAAGGGCTGCAGGAAATCTTGGACGGCTCTTGGGAATATGAGGAGAGGAGGAGCAGCGAAACCAGCACCGCAGCGGAAAGGGTCTCAGGAGAGCCCGTGTGGCGCGGACATAACAGGAAAGGCACGGTCCTGACGCCCTTGTCTGTCTTCAGTCCTCCAGCGGCAGGATCCCCCGTCGCAAGGCGTATCGGATCAGAGCCGTCTGACTCTGGAGCCCCAGCTTTCGCATCAGGTTTTCCCGGTGAGACTCAACTGTCCGAGGGCTGATTCCAAGGCGGGCGGCGATCTCGCCGATGCTGGAGCTCTCGGCGGCTAGCTGGAGGATCTCCCGCTCTCGAGTGGTGAGCGTCTCGTACAGATCCGCGGGGGTCTCGTGGGCCTGGTTGGCGTAGGCCTCGATGGCGCGTTCGGACAGGGAGCTGCTGAGATATCGGTGGCCGGCGCGCACCTTGCGGACGGCCTGAAGCATCTCGGCGGGGTTGGCATCTTTGAGGACGTACCCCGTTGCCCCATTCCGCAGCGCTTCTCGCACGTAGGTCTCGTTGGCGTGCATGGAAATGATCAGGACCTGGGTCTTGAAGCCGCGCTGTACGATTTGGCGCGTGATCTCCAGCCCGTTCATGCCTGGCATCATCACGTCCAGCATCAGCACATCCGGCCTCAGCCGATCAACCACATCGACGACCTTCAGCCCATCGGCCTCCTCGCCGATGACGGCGAACTCTTCCTCGGCCTCCAGCAAGGCCCGAAGGCCCTGCCGGAGGATGTGGTGATCATCCGCCAGCACGACGGTCGTTCGATTCATATTCTCCTCTGCGTCCTTTCGTTTCCCGGCTTCGCTGTTCGCTGCTTCGCCTCTCGTGGCGTGGCCGATGGCTCCAAGCCGGCGCATCATCCTTGGAGTGACTCCGATGCGTCAACTGTATCCAGTTCCACCATATGGTTTTGGTCTCAGACCGTCGCACTGTCGATGACAGGCTATCGAACAACCCCCTTGGTGTCAACGACGGGTTGGGCAGACGCCGTATCGATGGTGGGGAAGAGGGGCACGGCGGCATTGGCGGGATCCGATGGAGAGGAAGAGTGCGTGCTGAAAGCAGAGGTCAGATTGTGGGACTAGCGCCTCGGCGCTCACGTCGTAGGGGCACCGCCGCCCCGAATTGCCGCGAGTAGGGTCTCGGCGGAGTCGCTCTTGTTCAGGTAGGCCATCGCCCCGGCCGCCCGCATCGCGTCCGATTGCTCGGCGGCATCCAACGCCGAGAGGCCGATCACGCGCGCCGCGGGAAACTCCGCGTGGATGGCCCGCGTGGCCTCGATGCCATTCATGACGGCCATGCTGATATCCATCAAGATGACATCTGGCGCCAGGTTCCGGGTCAGCTCGATGGCCATCTTTCCATCGGCCGCCTCACCGACCACTTCCAGGTCGGGCTCCCCTGTGAGCAAGGCGGCGAAACCCCGGCGCACCAACGCGTCGTCGTCCACAACCAAGACGCGCGTGCGGCGGCCCAAGGCTACGCCGCTTGGCGCGGCCGCGGGGATCGCTAGGGGCCGCACTATCGGTGTCTCCTCTGCGACCGGCCGCAGCGGGGCGACCAACCTGAACCGGCTGCCCTGGCCAGGGCGGCTCTCGATCTCTAGGTGGCCGCCCAGGAGTCCCAGACGCTCCCGGATGCCGAGGAGGCCGAAGCCGCCTTCGACCCCGCCCACCACGCGGAGGCGGGTGGGGTCGAACCCGACGCCCGCATCGGCCACCGTGAGCGTCAGCGTGTGCTCCTGATGGGCGAGCGTCACCACCGCCGCCGCCACCTGGGCATACTTGACGGTGTTGAGCAAGAGCTCTCGCACGGCCTGGTACAGGAGCACGGAGAGGTCGTCGGCGAGGGGCGGCAGCGGGGCCGCGGGAGGGCGCAAGCATACCGTGAGGTGATGCTTCTCCCCCATCCACCGGGTCAGCCACTCCAGGGCCGGAAGCAAGCCGCCCTTCTGCAGGGTAGGCGGGCTGAGCTCCCCGGTGAGCGTGCGTGCCTCGGCGAGGGCCTCCGCGAGGAGGGCGACCATCTCCTGACAGCCCTGTTGGACCTCCGGGTCGCTGGACCGCCCCAGCATGTGCGCCCGGACGCGCGCCGCTACCAGGAGTTGCTGCAAGCCGTCGTGAAGCACATCGGCCAGGCGGCGGCGCTCCCGCTGTTCGGCCAAGGTCAGCTCCGCCGCGAGGGCCCGAAGTTGCCGCGCCTGCTGTTCGAGAGTCCCGATTGCCTCGGACAGCTCGGCGGTCCGTTCTCGCACCCGCCATTCCAGCACATCGTTGGCCTTCCGGAGGGCTTCCTCCGCATGCTTGCGGGCGGTGATGTCGCTCGCGTACAGATTCACGTAGCGGGACTCCGGAACCGGTGCGACGAAAAACGAATAGATGCGGTCTCCACACTCAAGGTCAATGGCTCTCTCAGGCGGCATCGCCAGCGCATCACGGATGGTGTCGGGCCAAGGATCCGGAGCGCGATCGCCCGTCGAGCATCCCCACTCGCCCAACAGCACCGCGCCGGCCACGTTCGCATAGAGAATGATGCCGTCGTGATCCAGACGAAAGACCGGGTGTGGATTCTCGGCAGGGAATCTCGCGAGGCTTCGAATCTCCTCATCGGCCCGCTTGCGCTCCGTGACGTCACGGACGATGGTCTGCACAGCCCCCCGGCCCTGCCAGTCGATCGGCGCCGCCATCTCCTCGACGGGTACCTCCTGGCCGCCCAGGCGGCGATGCCGGAGGGGGCAGATCGGCATTGTCTGGCCCTCCACGACCTGCCGGATGCGGGCGGCAGCGAGGGCGCGGTCGTCGGGGTGCACCAGATCCTGCACGGCCGTACCGTGGAGCTGTGCGGCGGCAGCCGCGCCATAGAGCCGCACGGCGGCCGCATTAGCATAGACGATCCGCCCGTCCTGATGCACCAGGATCGCGTCCGGGTTCAATTCGACCAGGCTCCGGTACCGCTGTTCGCTCGCCTGCAAGGCCTGAGCGTGCTCACGGGACACCTGGGCGACGGTCGCCGCGGCCTTGGCACGCTCCTCCGCCACCACCGTTCGCTCCTGTTCCCGCTGGAGCGCCTGGGCGGTGACGGAGGCCGTGAACAGCGCCTGGTGTAGCTCCTCGAGTTCGCGCATCGGGAGCGGGCCGCCCAGGTCCGGCGCGGCGCCCCCGACCAGCGCCGTTGCGTTGGCCGCCAACCGGCCGATGGGGACCGTGATCCGCCGGCTGGCATAGAGGGCCATCCCCAGCGCCGCCATTCCCACGAGCAGACCGAGCAGCGCGAACCACTGGACCGGATGGGCCGAGGGGAGCTCCGCGACCGGGATTGTCAAGGTCACGGTCCATGGGACTTCGTGGAGCCGCTGGAAGGCCACCTGGCCCAGACGCCCGTCGGTCAGGGCCCCGGTCGCGGTGCCATGCTCCGCAGTCTTGATCGCCGCGGCCAGCCAGGCGACGATGGGCTTCCCGATCCGCTGCTCAATCTGCAGCGACCGAGCGACCACGTTCCCCTGCCGATCATTGATGGCGGCGATCCAGGTGGGGGGAGCCTGCTGGCCTTGGAGCACCCGGGTCAAGCGTTGCGGCGCAAAGTTCAGGGTCAGGCAATTGACCACCTTCCCGCCGCGCACCACGGGCACCGCCACGGCCACCATGTATCGTTGGGCATTCTGGCCGTAGAACACATCGCTGACGATCGGTTTCCCGTCCCGGAAGACCTCGGCGATCGTCTCGGGCGAGCTCGTCTTGGCGAGCGGGGCGCCGTAGGGCCGCAGGGTGTTGAGGAGCTGCTCGCCAGAGGCCACGGTGAGCACGACCCAGCCGTCGTGGGGGGCGGCAACCTGGCGGGCTTCCTGGTAGAACTCGGCCAGCCGGTCCGGCCGAAGACTTTGCGACTCGGCCAGGGCCGTCACCACCGCGGTCCACGCCCGCACTTCCCCGTCCACTGCCAAGGCGAGCGCCCGCACGGTGTCGGCCTGGCCCTGATCTCGGGCGGCGCGGGCATCCTGGGCCATCTTGTAGAGGGCGGCTCCGGCAAAGAGCACTAACGGAGCAGTGGCGCCGATCACCAGGAGAGTGAGCCAGCGGCGCACACCAGCTCGTGAGCGCGAGCCGAGCACCATCACCGGCTCCTGTAGGGTCGCCCTAAGAGGCGCGCCCCGAGAGGGTTAGGATACAGGCCAGGACGGCAATGCGAGGATTATTCCACCCCGGGAAGGCGTGGGCAAGCGGCGTATGGCGAGAGGTATCCAGAATCGGACCAAGGGCCTGCTACTTGGCAGCTCGCGCGGGGCGTGTGGACCGTCCCCCGTTGCCTGAAACGGAGGGATAGAGGATCCTC
>Ga0182017_10003106_pt1 | contig 12419 bp, 9 predicted proteins | sample 712E3DmetaG_FD_120492 | JGI IMG/M metagenome (GOLD analysis project Ga0182017, IMG submission 120492) | Permafrost microbial communities from Stordalen Mire, Sweden - 712E3D metaG | ecosystem: Environmental > Terrestrial > Soil > Wetlands > Permafrost | place: Sweden: Stordalen | collected... | reverse complement strand
TCCTCCGCGCCGGCATTAAACTGCCCTTTAACAAGTAATACCGTAGCTCTGTAGGGTCAGTGTTTCACCAAATGAAGCCGCTCTTGAGGTTTTAATCGAAATTATTTCCACATAAACGAACGAGAGGAATTACAGTAATGTTAATAATTTGAACCAGGCTATTTGTTGGAGGAATTGCGTATACGTAACGCGTATACGTAATCTGTATACCCGCAAATGTTCTAACCTCGGTTAAATAAGAAGGTCTCTAATACTTGATTTTCTTACCCAATTTGGGTAATATAATACCCGAAATGGGTAAAAACTATGAATGACAATTTGTTATGCAGCGGGCTCTTTGGCAAAACCAAGCAAGCAGTACTGGCTCTTCTTTATGGTCATGACGATAGTTCTTTCTATACCAAGCAAGTACTGGACGCTGTGAAAATGGGCCGCGGAACAGTCCAGCGAGAACTGAAAAACTTGACCGAAACTGGCATCATCATCAGGGAAGTTCAAGGGAGACAGGTGTATTACAAGGCGAACGTAAAGTGCCCGATTTTCAACGAGTTAAAAAATATCGTAAGGAAAACATTCGGCGTGGCTTATGTTATAAGGCAATCTTTATAGGTGACTACTCTGTTAGCTAAAGCAGACAGCTTCTCGGGACAGGCACTGCCCACTGGCACACGTTGAGTCCCAAAGGCTCAGTCCAAGCCTTTTAATATCAAGAGCAGAATTAAAATCCCGGTCTACCGTAAGACACCAACAAGGACAGCGATGAATACGAACCGACAAGGTTTTAGGAACGGTAGTACCACAGCGGGACCAATTGCGCATTTATTTTTATTATTGAATATCATCTAACCGTGTCAACGCCTTAATGTCGATTGCATGAACAATCCTATGAAAGAAAAGTTTGACAGCGATAATTTAATGAGTTATCATAGCTTTAATTTCACAAGCGAACAATCATGGTAACGGGGTAGAACAATAATTACGAGACTCTCGTCTGAAGGAGAACCATATGCTGCGTAAGAGCCTTTTTACATGCATCTTGGTTATCGGTGCGGTCTTGGCGGTAATTTTATCAGGTGCAGGCCAGGGGGTCAGTGCCCAGCCACAAGCAGTGCAGATTTCGTCCTTCCAAATTACAACTTTGGATGGAACCTCTGTTGCCAGCCAAAACCTGATGGCAGGCGCGACCTATGACATAAAATTCACGCTGGAAATTGCCGCCGGCGTCAATAACCAGGTCGATTTGAAAACGGATTTAGCATCCTACGGCGATCACTTCTGGTCGCTTGACGCACCATATGCCGGGATAAACACAAGTACCTGGCAGCCAGGCCAAGCGGAGATAACGTTCAACGCTGTCCAAGGAACAGCTCAATTTGAGCTGCAGGGGGCAGTGCCGACGGACTACGTAGTGACCTCGCTTCCGGACGGTGAAACACTCCATATCAGTAAACAAATAGGCCTGGTTCAGTTGTCTCTGTCGGGCGGGTCCATACTGGACAACCGGCAGCAGGCCGTGGTGGATTCTTCGATCGTTACTTACCAGTCGGCTCTGGCCAATAACAACGGCCTTTTACAGAATTCCAAAGCTGATACCCGGTATGTTAAACTCGTGAGCGCAATCGTATCGTCCGCCCAGAAAGAGGGTGATGCCGGCTATACCGATCGCGCCACAGCATTGCTGCAATCAATACCTGCGTCCGGATGGATACAACCCCAGTCTTCCAACTTGTTCTTGTGGATTATTGTCGGCGTTTTGGCCGTATTGATGCTCGTCGGCTTTTTCCTGATGTTTAAAGCAAGAAGTGATGTGGATTTTGTGAAGAAGAAAGCAGATGAGCAAGCCAAACGGCTCGAAATTCTTGCTTCACGGGTACGTGGCATTGGCGACGCGGCGCTGGCCGGGGAGATCACTAAAGTCAAGCAAGATTTAGAAGAAATGTCTGAAAAATAGTTTTTTGCGGGGCTTAGCCAAAAACGTTAGCCTGACATGGTCTCAACAACCGGGTTGGTTTTGGCAATAGAAAACGCATCAGCAAAGTCGAAATGAATTAAAAAGAGGGGGGCAACCATGGCTGATACCGTAAGAAGGAATTTTGCGCCGCAATTGATCGGTCTGGGCGGAACAGGATCAGATATTATTGCTTCAATTTTGCGTGACAAGTCTGTGTTAATTCCTTTACTCAAAACTGACGGGCTGCGGATGTCCTGCATGGCCATCGATGTCGCGGACGATGCGATCCCCCGTCTCAAAGAAGCTTATGCGGAAGCGCGTGAAGAGTTAAAGATTCGTGGTATTCCCGGCGAAAAGCTTTTTTTGGTGGCCAATTCGGTTAAATTCCCGAATCCCGGCGTAATGTTTGATTTTGTACGTGATTATCCCACTTACCTGAGGCGTGAATCACCGAATGTTCCCGAAAATTATACCCCCTGGCTGCAGTCAACGATCCAAATACCGCCGCTCGCGGGCGGGGTAGGCCGGCAGCGGGCCTTGGCCAAGGCGATATACGGCTTGAACTACCATGTTCTGCAGTTGGTGCGGGATTCGATATCCTCTTTCAAGGAGCATGTGGTGTCTTCCACCATGCAACCGATCATTTTTGTGATTTACGGCATCGGCGGGGGCTCCGGTGGAGGCATGGCGCTAGACTTTGCCCGACATTTAAGGAAAGAAGTGGGCAGCGGTATTCCGATCGTCGGGATGGCGGTACTGCCCTGTTCGGGGGATGACCCGCCGGCCAAAGGAGCTTCGGCGTACGCCGCCATCATGGAGCACGGCCTGGCAATTGACCGCCAAGCTAACAATGCCGTCGTCGCCAAATACGGCAGCATGTATGAGACGCCATTTAATGCGTTTTTCATGGTGCCGCTCAGCCCTGCTTTCGGCCAGGGAAAAGGGAGACCCTACGCCCACAGCATCGTGGACCAGGCTATTGGCGACATGCTGATCAATTGCTTTAATTTCGATCTGGCCGACCTGCTTGCCCACGTGGGAACCAGTGTCGATTTAGAAGGGAAATGGGTACACACAATCTCGACGATCAGCGTTGCATATCCCGTGCAGGAATATATCGACCTGACCAAGAATTATCTTGATCGGCTTGACAAGATTCGCGCTCTCCGAAAAGAAAAGAAGGAAATTTACGTCGGGACCAGTGTCAATGAAACAGGGGGGATCAAAGGTCTGCTGCAGGCCATCAGAAACGACCTGACTTCTATATACCGCCGGTGGCTGATAGCACGGGGCAGATATAACCCCGAGAAATTTGATGAAGCAGTGCGAAATTTGATATATGAAGACCGTTCTATTGGCACAGATTTCGTGATGCACCTAAAAGGGGCCCACGAGTCCATCAACAATCAGCTTGAGGAACTGTACCACACGGTGCGCGCAGTCGGACTGGATGCGCCGGAAGGTACCTTGGAAGCGCGAATACGGAAGCTGTTGCTGGAGTTCTACGATCTGGTGATCGATCTTCCGCAGCGTCCTCAGGAATTCGAGGCGAGAGTCCCGGAAATTATGTCTGGCTTACCTGAAGATTTAATAACGGCCCATCAGCTCGCACCCCGGCAAATCCAATTAGTAAATGATGTGATCGATCTGGCAAGCCTGATACAGGATTATGTCCAAGCATTGCGGGGGTATCTTGAGATTCGGAAACTGGCGGACCGTCTGTACCGGTTGTTTGAAACGGCGGAAAACTCCGAGGCAAAAGAAAAAGAATTAGCTGCGATCAGGAGAATCGTCAGTCCGGAACTGGTGGTCTTATTCTCCTTTATTTCCTCCATCATCTCGCCGCTGGATACAGAAATAAAAAATATGGATGAACATCTGACAAATTGCCGCAGAATGAAACGGGCAATGACCGAAGAAGAGCGGAATGTCGAGCTGGAAGGCCAAAGTTTGGAAGAACAGCGTCTCACGCTTGAGGCGGAAAGAAAGAGGCTCGAAAAAGACCTCCAGCGGATCCGTCCCATCATTTCCCCGCCGGCAAAAAAGAGGTCCATCGATTCAAACTTGGGGCAGGTCAAACAAAAGCTGGTGCTGCTTGCGGAGCAAACAGATACGCAGAAGGCGGGGTTGCTGAAACTGCACCAAAAAATACGTGAATATAACGATATCGAAAAGAAGTATGAAGTAAATTCAGATTATCGCCGCTTGATACCCGATATTATCAAGGAAACTCAGAGCTACCGCGATCGGCTCAGCGAGTTGACGGCAGATCGTGGATTTTACCAGCGGACCGGTGAACTTACAGAGGCTGAACAATTAAAGATTATGCAGCGGATACTGGCGGGTGATGAACGCGGGTTGAACCGGGAGAATATCCTGAACCAGATCTTGGACCGGGACCACCTGAACAAATATCTTGCCAGCGTACTTAACCTCTTCCGCCTGCCGGACACGATGGGTCTGTCCTCGGAGTACCGCACGGATTTTATGTGGTTGACCATAGTTTCTCCCCCCGGCATATGGAACAAGGAATTGGAAAGAGATGTCACCGCGGCCCTTTCAGGCTACGTGAAAGAGGACGTATCTCGCACGTTGTATGTAAGACAAATTGAATCGGACGATCCGTGGAAAGTCAGATTCCTGCTGGTCGCTGCCAAAGCGCGTCCATACTGGTTGAGCTTCTACCCGGATATGAAACATCACTACGATTCGCGTACCCCGGCGGAAAAAAGGATGTCCCATTCATTCTTGTTGGAGTATGGGGTAGAGGCAGGAACCGACGATTTTATAGTACCCAATAATGGATCGGAAGGGTTAGGAATTGACGCTAAATCAAGCAAACGTTCAGACGGCTGAGCAGCCGCCTGATCCGCCCGAGCATCGCGATTTAAGAGAGCAGGAAAAGATCTTTCGTGCCAATATGGCATCTGTTGCGGGCGCCGTCAGCATGTTTGTCGCCACATTGCTGGTATCGCTGCTTATTCCCATCTTTCCTGCTTCGGTTGCCGTTTTACTTTCCATCGTCGTAGGGGTGCTCGCTTACAAGGTCCGGCCGCTCGCGGTGATGATAATGCTTGCCGTGGCGATGTTCGGATTCATCTATCAATTGGGCCTTCCCGTCAGTTTTATCATCGTTATCTCGGTAATTCTCTTTTTCACAAGTCTTTTCGGCCTGCAATCCGGATCGATCTTAGGTATCGCCACCGGGGTTATTGCCGCATCTCTAATGGTGACCCCGGTTTACTTTTTGGGGATATTGCTGTTAGTTGCGGTACCGCTTTTCCGGGCGCGGGGCAGAAGTGTTGGCAGCACTGCCGCCGTCATCGTCTTTGTTTTGCTTTACGTTCCGCTGCTGGTGTATAAGCAAAATGGAAGCGGTTCGCCCTTCTTATTTACCAAGGTTATTCTCGCCGTGAAACCCCCGTTAACGTTTGTTAACTTTAATTCAATAATATCCCAGCTCAGTGCGGCCATTCCGTCGGCTTCGCAGGCCGTAACCCAGTACATGGACAAATTAAGTTATTACCTGCCCGTATTTAATAAGCCCGGAGACCCTTTCGGAAATCTGCTGGGGGTACTGCTGGGAGGATTTGTAGCTGCCGGCATTGCCTCGGCTTTCGGAATTATGGCACTGTTGCGCTGGCTTGAGGGCCGTGAAACCGGTGGTAAAATTTTACCCTGGATCGCGCCGGCTATCGCGATCTTGTCAGGCGCGCTGATATTTTTTACACTGCTGGCGGCGATGAAGCAACCCTTTGTGTATCAAGCGGGTATCGATGCGGGAGTTATCGCGGGGACGCTCGCCGGGATAGTGGTATTAGGTGCAATCGGCGGTCTCATTGAATACTGGCTGCGGCGGCGTGACCTGATGATATCGCTGCAAAAGGAATTCACTGCTCTTGTAAAATCGTCGACCGAAGCTCTGCAATATATTTCCGAACGGATCCAGCAGGCGAAGGTTATTTGCCTGGGCATTGACATCAGCCATGAAGAATTGCTGGTGCACAACATTAAAGAGGAACTATCGCTCGTATCACAAGGGGCTCGGCATTTAGGTATCGATGTGCTCCAAGAAAAAGTGAATCTGTTCAAACAAAGGGAAGTGCAGCTTGGCAAAACATCAGCTGAGGTAATTACGAAGGTCCGTAACTATTGCGAAGACAGCCGCCAAAAATATAAAGAGTGCCGGGCCGGCTATTCCGATTTGGGGTATTCTTTTATGCCGGAGCCGGCCGGCTTGGCTGTAATCGATTTCAGTCAGGCCGAGTTCGCCAACCTCATGGCATCTCAAAATGTCCTTAACGACCTTTATAAAAAAGCCGCCAATAGTGCCATGGAAGCTGTGGAAACGACCCAAAATACCATACGCCGTGAGTTAGAATCGGATGTTGGCCGAACCAGCATTGAAATTGCGCGCAATTATCTCAGTCAGCAGACTTACAGGGAGGTTGTGGATACTCTCCTCGTTGAGTCTATAAACATCAATCATGTGGTCACGCAATCCACGATGTTGGTTGAATCGAGGGTCAATTCCATTGTGCAGGAATCCCAGAGAATAATTAAAACGACTTTGATCCATGCGATGGATCAGGTGGGCGACAACGCCGGAGTAAATTATTATTCTGGCCTGTTGCGAAATTTGGAGCGGACGGAATGGTTACAAAAAGTAAAAGGGAACTTGATCGACAAAACCCAATGGATCATAAAAACCAGAGAGCTATCCGAAATGGCCGTATCGATTCTCTCGGACATAACAAAAAGACTATCTGCACTTGAGAAAGGCATAATATCGAGAGCGCCATCAGGTTTTAATTGGGGATCTAATTCTCACCTGCAAGCTGATATGAGCGCCTTTTTGGCAAATCAGAGCTATTCTCCGAAACAGAACAGTGTGTCCAAGCGGGTCATCCAGACGGAAAAAGCGCTGCTGGCTATCGAGAATGCTGCTCCTGTGATCATCGAATACGCCCGGATCTACGAATTCCTGATTAACTTCGTTAATCTTGAATATCTGATGGACGAACAGCTGCTTCAACATGGTGAGATCAGTGAAGTGGACGTACCCGTAAAACTGAGTTATGCGCAGCAGTACTTGAGACTATATTCTGAAACTCATCCCGAACGCGTTTACTTTGAAGCCGGGACGGGTAAAATAAAAAAACGATCCTGAAGGTTGCTACGTATGAACGACGCCAATAACACAAACAGTGAAAATGCCGCGGCGGAACAATCTCCCGGAGAAATGTTAGCCGAAGCAGAAATCAAATCCTGGAAAAACTTTCCGAAAGGGATGTTGCAGGTCTGGCCGACCTGCGTGCGCATTTATGCCAAGACTTCTTTTTGGAAAACGCGTTCTCTGCAAGCTGAATTTGGCAATGACACGATTAACAGCTTCAAAGTAGACGGTGATCCCGCCCCGGTGCTGCTGCTTAATATCATTGGGCAGGATGGACCTGATGACGAGGCAATTATGATCAGTGATACCGCCTCAGCCCAGCAAATATTGTTAACGCTCCGCAAAACATTGGGACCGTTGGATGAGAAGTCCAGGCTGCAAAGGAAGCAGGACGAGGAAGAACAGCAAAAGAAGGCCAGAGAGCAGCAAAGGAAGAAGCTGAACGATTCTTATATCCAATATGTTTGGAGTTCAGCCGGGACTCTCCACATCGTGATTAATTCGGTCTACATCATCATCACCGCGCTGAGCCGGGGAAATTGGGAAACAGCCAAAGGAGAGTTTGCCTCTCTTTGGCGTGAAACTGATTTATTGCAGCAACATGACGGCTTTGCCATGTCCGCAGCTTTGCAAAAAATGAGAGAAGCGTTTGATGCGGCGGACGGCCCTTATATTACAACAAGTTGCGCAGTCTATGTTGAGCGGTTGTTTGATCAATGCCTCAAAGAAAGGCAAACGGACTATAAATGGGACGACGTTACCATGGAAAAGTCGCTGCGCCCCAGTCGCTTTCAACTAAGTTATTGGCTTCTTTTCGTAGTCTTTTATCGAGAAATGATTTTAAATTACGGGATTGAAGATTGGCCATCGGTGGACCAGGCCATCGCGAAGATGCGCGCACTGGGTCCGGTGCTTGATGATGGCTTTGGCATCAAGACAGCGGATTGCACGGCCCAATTAGCTGAAGCCGCAGCAAAAAGAGATTCTTCCCTGCTAATGAGTCTTTCGGGCGAGCTTGAAGTCCGCCTGGGGGCATCATCATCCAGCCGTTGGTACCGGGAGGTTAAATAACCATGACGCTTTGCCCAAACAAACACGATAATCCCCTGACTTTAACGATTTGCCAGACATGTGGTCTTCCGGTTTTGGACATCGCGCACGAAGCTGAAATGGTTACAAATATCATCAGGTCCAAATCGACGCTCACCAGACCGAAGATGTCCAGTGATTTGGTCGGAGTAGGACCTTTTGGGGCGGGCATTTTGGCAAAAGTGAAGAATTCCAATAACGCCCAAAAAGGGTCGCGCCTGGCATATATTTCGGTTGATAATATCGATGCTGAAAACAAAGCCTTAGAAGACGGCTCTTCCTTCCTCGTGGCTTTGGGACAGGATACAATGGGTTCAACCTTCTGCGGCCGCGCTGAGAATATCGCGAAACTCAACCCCTCGCTGATGTCAGTGCTGCGCAGGACCGGTTTTCGTGATAGCGATGAAAACCAGAGTATTCTGCTGACGCTCGCGATGGGAGAGGGAACGGGCAGCGGAGTTTCCCACGTTCTGCTGGAGCGAGCACGAAGGTTAAATCCCAAGTGTTTTAATTATGTGCTTGGTTTATTACCTTCGGTTACGGACTCAATTCATGGACAGATCAATGCGTTTTACGGGCTTGCATCTTTGCTGCAAGCTGGCAGCGACGGGAATCTAAGTGATGCAGTCATTTTGATTCAATATGATCGGCTGAAGCAACTGAGGGGAGTTGGCTCAACCGGCGAGGAACTGAAAATGGAGGATCTGGTCGCGGTTTTGTTCCGGTTAATGGCATCTACTTTAACTGGCCCCGGAATATCAAAAATCGGGACCCTATTGAGATGGAACCGCGATCCGGTACTGGTACCTTGTTTGGCAGTTGGTCGCAGCCTGGAAATTTTCGGGAGCCTGTCCAATATCCTTGAAAGCAGTATTGCTTATCCCCTGTGCCAGATTTCTCGGGAAAATATATCATCATCGTATCTTCTCCTCAACGTACCGCGACGTCTTGCAAAAATTTTCCCTGAGAATGAGATAAATGATGAATTCGCTGGTTTTAGCCATAAATATTTCCCGAACATTGGTTCGATCGGTTACCAACTGACTTATTCAGATGATCAACATGACAGGTTAGACGCTTGTCTTCTTTTAGGCGGTGATAATTCGGTGCTTTCGACAATAATCGCCGCGTATGAGAAATTCAAACAGGGTGCTAAGACAGCTAATGACCTAGAAATATATGGGCTAACTAAAGAAAGAATTCCGGATGCCGAAAGAACATTGGCTAATTATTGCAAGTGACTACTCTGTAGCCTACAGAGCGACAGTTTTTTGGGACACGCACTGACCATTTGCTTAATTTAAAAAATATCTTCGTGAAACGTTAAATCGTTTGTTTTTTGAAGGAGTCATGGTGAACAAACTTGTCACGTCAAAATTTTTCGGGATTCTCCTGACTTCTATCATTTAGTGTCTCAAAGATTCTTGGGAGTCTATTTTTTCTTTTAAAATTTGGATCCTGAATTGTTATTTAAATATATTACCCTGAGCTTATTACAGAAATTTAGCGCAGTGCCCGTACTTGCGAAATAGCGGCATTTCTAAATTCAATATTACGTTGGTGGATTTTTCAGGCTCCATGGGAATTTGGCACCTGATTTCACTACGGTCAGTAAAGACCACCATATTGACCTGCAGCCCATCCAAGATTTGCCGCTTTTCAACCACAATTGTGACGTATACCCGTTACGTATAAGCAGTTACTCTTTGCAAAGTAATTTAGGACAAGTGGCGATGCTAAAACTCCAGCAGCAGTATCTGTGCCAAAGTACTATATATAAAAACAAAAATGAAACGCAGCCAGAGAGTCAACCGAGTATTGAAAATACAATAGTGAAAAATCTTTCTAATTTTTTTGGTGTCAGCAAGAGTGAAGACGAGTCTGGGCATTGTATTCGATGCGGAGAAAATATTCCCTTAAAATTAGACGCACCATATTGCCCTGATTGCTATCGAACCTGGGCAAAGTACAAAGATGAGGATTATAAGGAAAAATATTGTCTTAAATGTGGCAAACCGGATGAAACCTCAATGAAACGACCGTTGTGTCTTTCTTGCTATAAAAAGACCAAATAGAGATTCATTGGTCAACCAATAGCTAGATTTAGTAGAATTACATATTGCCGGGGTTTATAATACACTTGTAAGATTAAAAGTCCGGAGATGTTTATGAAGTACAAAGTAAATATGCAGGAAACCGAGGAAGGGTTTGCCGTTTGGGTACCTGGACTTCCTGGTTGTTGGTCACAAGGCAAGAATGAAAAAGAAGCCCTGGAAAACATTAAAGATGCTATACAAGAATATTTGAAAACAGTTGAAGAGTTGAGCAAAGACCAAAAATCCCGTTATGTAGAAGTCGGGTAGAGCTATGCCCAGTCTACCGGGAATAAATCATCAACGCGCCGTAAAGGCATTTGAGAAATCTGGCTTCTGGATCGCAAGACAGGGCAAACATATCACTATGACCAATGGTAAAAGAATTATTACCATTCCCAGAGGAAATCCAATCAACGCTTATACGATGGCGGGAATCATAATTGATGCGGGATTAAGCATTGACGAGTTCAAGAACCTCTTATAAGGAACCAAATAGCCATTACGATTGTTATTTTTCAAATTAATGATAGCAATTCCAAATCAATATTGCATTGATTGATTTCTCCGCCTCAATCGGGATCCGGCACCTGATTTCAATAAAGACTGTTGAAACAAATTTTATTTTCCACAATATTAATGCTTCCCCTTTCAGCCTACCAGGAAATAGTGATTAACATCACAGAGTGACCAACATTACATATAATGTGATGCGATCTCCTGTAGAATAGGCGGAGAGAGGAAGATTAAAATGTCCAAGTATAAGAAACTATTTGTCGGGGCGGCGGTTACTGTCATCTCTTGCGTTATGTGGTTAGTTTCGGCTTGCACGCAATCAGAAGTTAATTTAGTTCCGGGTCAACCGGCTAAATTGGGCAACTCGCCAATTACAAACCCGGACACAACAACTGAACCACCTACGTTGATTAAATCAACGACCATAATAAATTCAACAACAACACAACCGAGTACCGCAGCTAATACAACAACGACGGAGCCACCTGCTGTAGCGGCATCGACCCCAGCGGCAACTACAAATGCACCGTCTATCGCGACGCCGCCGGCCACGACGACCACTACGCCATTTTATAATGTCGATATCAATAGTTATACTCTTACTATAGGCGGAATGGTTAACAGCACACTATCGTTATCTTACGCACAAATCCTGGCATATCCCTCGACAACTCAAACTGCCAGGATTATCTGCCCGGGTGAAGAAGATGAAACCGATCAATGGGCCGGAGTGCCGTTATCAACATTGCTAAACGCTGCTGGTGTGTCCCCTGAAGCAACTGAAGTAGTTATCACCGGTTTAGATGGATATTATACTCAATTGCCCCTTGCTTCCGTTTTGGACAGCAGCGTCTTTTTGGCATACCAGATAAATGGACAAAACTTAACTTGGGACCGGGGATATCCGTTACGCCTGGTTTTGGGCAAAAGTCTTATAGGTGCAAATTGGCCGAGATGGGTTAGCAGTATAGTAGTAAAATCCGCTTTAGTTTCTTATTCAAATCCTTCAGCTACCATTCAGAATGTCCGCAGTAACATCCCCACCTCCGGCAACAAGTTATGTTCCTGCTTCCTTTCCGCCACAGTTGTGAACTATGAAGTAGTGCAACATCAAGACTCCGAAAACAATGAAGATAACTCTTCATTGAATCAACAAAAGCTATGATTTTGACGGAGAATTGTGTCGACAGCGTTTATGTAACAGCGGTATTTCTAAATTCAGGATTACGTTAACAGATCGTTCAGCCTCAATAGGAATCTGGCATCGGATTTCAAAACGATCGTTAAATGCCACTAAATTAACCCGTAGTCTATCCATGATTTCCCGCTTTGCGGTTACAGACGTAATGCTTTCTATCGGTTCAATATCTTCAAAGCCGTAAATCTTAATGGCCGGCCTTGTTTTCTCCAATATCTGTACTCCCCGGCCGTTGCTTTCAATTGCCATGATTGACGGCTGAAATTGGTTCTGCCAATACAGTAAGGTTGCGTTGATGCTCTCCAGTTCCGCCAAACGCGACGGGTCCATATTGGCCCTGAGTGACTTTAGCCGGGTTTCTTCCTTATTCAAATTTGACTGTAATTTTTTATATTT
>Ga0182017_10003099_pt1 | contig 12428 bp, 4 predicted proteins | sample 712E3DmetaG_FD_120492 | JGI IMG/M metagenome (GOLD analysis project Ga0182017, IMG submission 120492) | Permafrost microbial communities from Stordalen Mire, Sweden - 712E3D metaG | ecosystem: Environmental > Terrestrial > Soil > Wetlands > Permafrost | place: Sweden: Stordalen | collected... | reverse complement strand
CTGCGGCCGCCCGCGTTCTGGCCCGCGGCCATCGGGCGCGTCCGCCAGCGGCGCCCCGGGTTTCTCTTCCTTGCCGAAGTCTACTGGGACCTGGAGTGGACGCTCCAGCGGGAGGGCTTCGACTACACTTACGACAAGCGGCTGTATGACCGGCTGCGCGATGGCCAGGCCCGCGCCGTGCGCGACCACTTCCGCGCGGAAGCCGGGTTTCAGCGCAGCTCGGCGCGGTTCCTCGAGAACCACGACGAGCCCCGGGCAGCCGCGGCGTTTCCGCCCGACATGCACCGCGCCGCCGCCGTGCTGGCGTTTCTTTGCCCGGGGCTGCGCTTCTTCCAGCGCGGCCAGTTCGAAGGACGCAAGGTCCGCATTCCCGTGCAACTCTGCCGCGGCCCCGAGGAGCCGGTTGACCGGCAGATCCAGGACTTCTACGATCGCCTGCTCGAGTGCCTGCGGAATCCCGCGCTGTGCGACGGCGAGTGGAAGCTGCTCGAATGCGCCCCCGCGTGGGAGGGAAACTGGACCTGGGACTGCTTCATCGTCTTTGCCTGGCAGGGCGCGGATGGCCGCAGGCTGCTGATCGCGGTGAACTACTCGCCCCACCAGAGCCAGTGCTCGGTGCCGTTGCCATTCGAGGAGCTTCGCGGGCGCGCGGCGCGCCTTGAGGATGTGATGAGCCCCGATGCCTATGATCGCCAGGGCGACGATCTGCTCGGCCGCGGGCTGTACCTGGACGAGGGGCCGTGGGGCTACCGGGTCTTCCAGTTGAGGGTCTGACTCAGTCCTCGAACTCCCAGGGCCGGAACGTCCACTGGTGCGCGGCCATATCGGCGTGCTTGCCCAGGAACCTGACGCCTTCCATCTCGAGACGGGTGCGCTGTTCGAGAGCCGCCGGACCGCGGAGGCGAATCCGGCCGCCGGCGCCGAGCACACGCTGCCAGGGCAGAGCGTCGCCGCCTTTGCGCAACACCTGGACCACCTGGCGATGGTAGAGCGGGTACCCGGCCGCGGCGGCCACCTGCCCGTATGTGGCGACCTTGCCGCGCGGGATCTGCCGGATGGCGCGCCGGATGGCGGCGTCGCGGCGCTCGGATGGCCGGGCCCGCAACAGGCGGCGCGTAACCTCACGCGGAGTGATTCTGCGGGCCATGGCGTTGACAGGCCGGAGACCGGTCCTACTGCTTATCGTAAACCTCGCTGCGCCTGCTTTCAGGGCCGTCGCCGATGGCAGCCTTCCCATCGGCCGAACGCTGGAAGTGGCCGTCTGGGGCAACCGTGCCGGAGCCGTGTGAAAGTCCCCGCCTCGGGCCACGCCAGCGCTACCGCCCGGCCTTCAAAAAGCCGCGGTCGTCGAGCCAGTCGCGCAGACGGTGTCCGACACGTTACCCCGCCGCGGGATGCGGCACAGCGGCAGTGCGACGCCGGGAAGGCCAAACCCTCCGAGATCTCCCGGAAGCCGGGCGCCTCGGCTTCGCCACGCGGGGCGATGAAAGTGATGAATTGTGATGAATTGTGATGAACCCTACCGCGCCGTCTTCAAGAAGCCGCGGTCGTCGAGCCAGTCGCGCAGACGGTCGGTCCAGGTGTCTACCGGAGTGTTCCTGGGGACCATGCTGAATCCGTGGCCGCCAGTGGCGTAGATGTGCAGCTCGGCGGGGATCTTCGCCTTGTTCCAGGCGGTAAACAGACGGACGCCGTCTTCCGCCCTTCTGTCGTCGGCGGCCACCGCGACAAACAGCGGCCCGGAGCCCTCCGGAGGCGTCGGATCCTCGCGAATCGCCCCGTAGACCGAGATCAGGAAACTCGGGCGCACGGAGGCGTCGGCGGAAAACGCTACTTCGGAGGCCACGGCGCCGCCGGCCGAGAACCCGATCATCCCAATCCGTCCCGCTGCGATGCCGAACTCCTGCGCCCGCGAGCGCACGATCCGCATCGCCTGCCGGCCGTCCTCGGCTGCCAGAGGAGCAACCACCTTCCGCCGCTCCACCAGTTCTTCCTTCTCCTGCTCGTCCCCGGTGCGAGCGATCCGGTACTTGAGGACGAAGGCCGTCACGCCCAACGAATTCAGCCAGTGCGCGACGTCCGTTCCTTCATAGTCGTAGGCCAGGGTCGTAAAGCCGCCGCCCGGACAGACGATCACCGCCGTGCCATTCGCCTTGGCGGGATCGGCAGGGAAGGGGGTCAGCGTGGGATGCGTCACGTTGTGCACCCAGTGCGTCTTTCGAGGCACCGCACCTTGGGTCCGGTTGACGTCCCCCTCCGTTTCCGGGTAGTTCCAACTCTCCGACCCCGGCGCGGCTCCAGGCCACAGCGGAATCGCTTTCGGCTCGGCGGCAGATTCCGCGGCCGCCGCCCGCTGCGAAATGACGAACGGAGATCCCGCCAGAACTCCCAGCGCGCTCCTTCGAGTGAAGACCATGGGTGTATCCTCTCGTTCCGATACCACGGGACCGCGCGGTGACCAGGCCGCGTGGGATCAAACGAAGTCTACCACCGCATTCGGGCCGGGGTGGTGTGCGCCGCGCCCTGGCCGGCGTCCCGCCACCGTCAACCTTCGGTTACCTTGCCCAGCTCTACGTTCGTCAGCGTGACAATGGCCCCTGGCGCCACCACGACTTCCAGGCCGCTGCCGGCCGGCCGCGGGCTCGGCTCGACCGAGTTCTCCGCGAGTGGGCTGGACGTCTCCAGATACCGGAACTCCGCTCCCGGCCACCTGACTGCAACCTTCTGCGCCGCCGTCGAGCGGTTCAGCAGAATCAGAGTGCTCTCGCCACCCGCGCCGCGAAACGCCGTCGCCAGCAGGTTCGGGTTCGAACTCGCCGCCCCGACGCGTTCCATGCCCGCTCGCACCCGGCGGGAGTAGGCTCCGAAGACCCGCAACTGGTGACTGGACGCCACCGGCATCAGTCCATGCTCCGGATCGGGCACCAGCAGGGTTCGGGTCCATCCATAGGACGGCTGAACCACGTTGAGCAGGGTCCAGCAGTACATTACGCCGCACGCATCCAACTGCGTCAGCACTTTGTGGTAGAGCTGCCCCATCGCCAGCGCCACCCGGTAAGCGCGCGTCTGAAACGCCCCGTTGTTTACGCACAATTCGACGGCGAAGAACGGCTTGTCCCCGATCGCTTCCCGCAACTGGGCGAGGCGCGCGTCGAAGCCGTCCGGATCGTAAAAGTCGTTTTGATAATCGTAGAGGTTCGATGCCGAGTAATCGATCGTTTTCCACGCCGCCGCGTCCTCGCGCAGCGCTTTGGCGGCCGCGACACCGCCGCCGGAGAACGGGGCGTTGTGCATGTGGACCTTCGTGGCGCCGAATCCGGCCGCGTCCAGGCCCCGGCGAAGCGCCAGTGCCATCTTCCGCCAGTCCTCCGGCGATTGCGTCACTTCGTTTTGAATTCCCACGATCTCCGGGGCATGCCCGGTCTTGTCTCGCGACACCTGGCAGTACCGCACCATGGCCTTCACGTAGGCCTCGATTTCGGGAGCGTCCGTCAGCTTGCCGGCGGCATCGCGGGTCCTGGCCCAGGGCGGCAGTTCCCAGAACTCGAAGATCACGATTCCACCCAGGCGCCGCACCCGCCGCATGTACTCGAAATCGCTGGTCTCGCAGTTTGGAAAGTTGTCGCCGTAGTAGTGCGGCGCGGCGTCTCCCGGCCGGTCCCAGTTGGTCATCTCCTGGTTCAGAAGGGCGCCGGTTGGATACTCGCGATGCAGCAGCAGGTTGTACTCGGCGAGAATACGCCACCACTCCCTGGCGCCCTGCGGGCTCAATTCCGCAAAGGCGGGAGGCGTCGTGGTGCCGCCCCAGCCGAGCATCTTCTGGAACCGCGCGGTCTCGTTAACGTCCACCGCCGCCGCTTCGAGCACCGCTGGAAGCAGCCTTCCGCGGACCGACCCATCCCCCGCGAAGGCCAGTTGGTGCTGGTTCACGTCCAGCATCGCGCGGGAGGAAATGGCCTCTTGCCCGTTCAACAGAACCCGCACGGTCAAACGGTGGTCGGCCACCACCGTGATTGCTTTCAGCTCTCCGCCATATTCTACGCTGGTCTCCTCCCACAAGCCCTCGGGATGGCGGCCCGGGCGCGCCGCGACCGGCGGCACCTTGCTCAGCCCCGGCGAGTCGTAATACCGCACCGCCAGCCGCACCTTGCCGCCGCCCGCTTCTACCGTGAAGCCTCCGCACGGCCCGGTGAAGATCCACCGCAGTTGCGGTTTGTCGCCGCTCCAGGCATCGATCTCGATGGTCCGTTCAAACAACGCGGGCAGCCATTCGGAGAAGTACTTGCGCGGCGGTCCCGGCACCGTCCACTTGGTGCGCGCCGACGGCGGGCCGGGGAACTCGAAACGATCGCCCCCGGCTGGAGACTCCTTCCATGGGGGCAGATCCACCCTGGCCGGATTGGCCGGAGCGCCCTGCTCCTCGGCCGCCGCCAATGCCGATGCCGTAAGCACCGCTCCCGAAAACACGCGCCGCGAGATCTTCTTCATCGAGCCTCCTGCCCGATTGTATCGGATGCCACCGCGGCGCAGTGATGGAACCCGAATCCCCGAGCGCCAACACCCGCCGCACCTTTCTCCGGACTGCATCGTTTGCGGCCGGCGGCGACCAGGGTGGGTGCGCCGCCGGCCTCTCCGGTGCGCCGGTTCGGTCCAATCGGACGATCTTCGGACAATTCTTCGAGAATTTCCACCGCCAGGGTTGACGAATTCACCGGCGGGCCTCGCACGCCATCCCGGCGCCGGCGGAATCCGCCCCCGCTACCCTCCGATTTTTGAGAGACTTGATGCCGGACCGGTGATCGCATTCAGGCAAATCGGTCCTCGCTTTCGCCGGAACCGGCGGCGCCCACCCCGGCACGGCTGGCTCGACCGGATCCGAGCGTGAGGCGGGAAGGGGAGACACGAGAATGCCACGTAGATCCTCTGTGCAGTTGCTGGCGCTGGCCGGCGCGATGTCGATATTTCCGGTGAGAGACCGGGCGCAGACGGCGGAACCCCGCGCCCTCATCACCCAGGCGATTGACGAAGAGAGGCTGGTCGCTCTTCCGGGCAACACCCGCCTTGAAGCGAATTCAAAGAACGACTTGGGGCCTGTCGGGAACGATTTGCACCTCGACATGTACCTTCAGTTGAAGCGCTCGCCGGAGCGCGACCTGGCGGCTAAACGATTCGTCGAGTCGCTCACCGACAAGTCCTCTCCGAACTTCCACAAGTGGATTACGGCCGCCGAGTACGGCCGGCGGTTCGGCGCGGCTCCCGAGGATATTGCGACCGTTTCGCGCTGGCTCGAATCGCACGGATTTACGGTCAACGGCGTCCCCGCCCACAACATGGCGATCGACTTCTCGGGAACCGCGGGCCAGGTGCGCCAGGCGCTGCGCACCCAGATTCACGCGCTCGATGTCGCCGGTGAGCGTCACTTCGCCAACATGAGCGATCCGCAGATTCCCGCGGCTTTGCTGCCGGCCGTGACCGGCGTCGTCTCCCTGCACGACTTCAAGCCCCATCCGATGCTCGTCGCGCGCACGCAATACACGGTGGGCTCGCAATGGGTTCCCGTCGTTCCGGGCGACCTGGCCACCATCTACAATCTGAATCCCGCGTTTGCCGGCGGCTATACCGGCCTGGGACAGACCATCGTGGTGGTCGAGGATTCGGATCTTTACAACGGCCCCGCCGATTGGGGCGCTTTCCGCGACACTTTCGGGCTGTCCAAGTACGCCCACGGTTCGCTCACCGTGGTCCACCCCGCGCCCGGGGCCGGAGGCACCGCCTGCGTCGATCCCGGGGTGAGCGGCGCCGATGTCGAAGCCGCCATCGACGTTGAATGGGCCAGCGCGGCCGCTCCCGATGCCGCCATCGTCGTGGCGTCCTGCGAGGACACCACCAACTTCGGCGGATTCATCGCTCTCCAGAACCTGCTGACCAACGGCGGCCCTCTGCCCAGCGTGGTCAGCATCAGCTACGGCGAGTCGGAGACCGATAGCGGCGCCGCGGAGAACAGCTTCATCAGCACCCTATATCAGACCGCCGCCGCCGCGGGCGTGTCGGTGTTCGTCTCCTCCGGCGACGAGGCCGCCGCGGAGACCGATCACCGGGCCGAACTGGCCATCCACGGAGTCAGCGTCAGCAGCTTCGCCTCCACGCCGTACGACGTCGCAGTAGGCGGCACGGACTTCGGCGACACCGCCGCCGGCACCATCGGCACTTTCTGGAACTCCGCCAATGGCGTCTACTACGATTCCGCCCGGTCCTACGTTCCGGAGATCCCCTGGAACAACTCCTGCGCCAGTGTGGTGCTGGCCAACTACCTCGGATACGCTACGGCCTATGGCGCATCGAGTTACTGCAACAGCACTTACTGGGATCTCACCGCGGTCGGCGGCAGCGGAGGGCCCAGCGGGTGCGCCACCGGAACCCCGCCAGTTACCGGAGTCGTGGGCGGGACTTGCGCCGGGTACCCGAAGCCTTCGTGGCAGTCGGTTTTCGGCAACCCCAGCGACGGCGTTCGCGACCTCCCCGACGTCGCGCTTTTCGCCGCCAGCGGCCTTTGGGGCCACTACTACGTGTTCTGCAGCTCGGATTTGGGGGGGTGTTCCGGCCCTCCGTCCGGTTGGCCCGGAGCCGGCGGAACCTCGTTCGCCGCCCCCATCATGGCCGGGATTCAGGCCCTCATCAACCAGGCGCTGGCGACCAATAATGTCGGCAATCCGAATCCCGTCTATTACCAGATCGCTCAGTCCGAATACAGCGCCGCGGCGGGCAGGGGCGGCTGTAATTCCACCACCGGCCCCGCCTCCTCTTGCAGCTTCAACGACGTCACTCAGGGCGACATGGACGTCCCCTGCGCGGGCGTTTTCGATTGCTACTTCGGCGGCGGTGGGCTGGGCGTCCTATCGACCTCCAACACCTCTTATGAGCCTGCCTATGCGGCCGCTCCGGGGTGGGATTTTGCTACCGGCCTGGGCAGCGTCAACGCCTTCAATTTGCTGAACGCCTTTGTCGACTCCATTGCGCCTTCCAGTGCGCCGGCTCCGCCCGTGCTGGCGTCGCCCGCCAATGGCGCCCCGGACGTCTTGCCGGGGTTTTCCCTGACATGGAACGCCTCCGCCAGGGCCACATCCTACGACGTCTACTTCGGCACCGCCTCCACGCCCCCGCTGGTGGCGAACACGACCAATATCGACTACGCTCCCGGGGCGCTGGGCTACGGAACTACCTATTACTGGGCCGTCGGAGCCAGGAACGCTTTGGGCGCCAACGTCTCCACGGTGTGGTCGTTCACGATGAGTTGCGTAGCGGCGCTGAATCCGTCCAGCGCGGCCGCGCCCGCCTCCGGCGGCACGGGCACGATCAATGTGACCGCCACCGCGGGCTGCCCCTGGACGGCGGTGAGCAACGTCCCCTGGATCGCGATTACCTCCGGAGCCTCCGGGAGCGGCAGCGGGACTGTGGGCTATACGGTAGCGGCCGACACAACCGCGCAACGCAGCGGCACGATGACCATCGCCGGCCAGACCTTCACGGTGACGCAGGCGATTTATCCGCTGATCTCCACGCTGGCGGGCGGAGCCATGCCTCCCACCGCGGCGCCGGGAGCCTCGCTCTCGATTCCCGTCTCGTACGGCGTCGCGGCGGACGCCGCCGGCAACGTCTATTTCCCCAGCCCGAATCTGAATGCGGTCTTCAAGGCGGACCCCAGCGGTGTGGTGACCCGCATCGCCGGAACCGGAATTGCAGGCCACTTGGGTGACGGCGGCTCCGCCCTGAGCGCGCAGTTGAATGGCCCGAATGGCGTTGCCGTGGACGCCTCCAGCAACGTATACATCGCGGATACGAGCAATTCCCGCATCCGGAAAGTCGACACCTCGGGCAACATTTCCACGGTAGCCGGGGACGGAACGTACGGCTACTCGGGCGACAGCGGCGCGGCCACCAGCGCGCGCATCGGCTCTCCTTACGGTCTGGCGGTGGATCCCTCTGGGAATCTGTATGTTTCCGATGTAGGCCACAACGTCGTCCGAATGGTGGCCGCCTCCGGCATGATCTCGACCGTCGCCGGGAACGGCACTTACGGCTACTCCGGCGACGGCGGGGCCGCCACCAGCGCGGAGCTGAGGTATCCATACGGCGTGGCGGTGGATACCTCCGGTAATCTGTACATCGCGGATTACGGCAACCAGCGCATCCGGAAAGTCGGCGCCTCAGGGACCATCACCACGGTGGCGGGCAACGGGAGCTGCTGTTTCAGCGGTGACGGCGGCCCGGCCACCAGCGCCGAGCTGTACTACCCGGCCGGAGTTGCGGCGACCGCCGCGGGCGCCTTCTACATCGCAAGTGGTTACGGGAATCGCGTCCGCATGGTGTCTACCAGCGGGATTATCGCCACGGTGGCGGGCAATGGCGGATCCGGCTTCTCCGGCGACGGAGGCGCGGCCACCAGCGCCCAGCTCGCGAACCCCGAAGGCGTGGCCGTGGACAGCTCCGGCAACCTGTATGTTGCCGACCAGGGCAACGTGCGGGTCCGCAAGGTCTCCTCGGCTGGCGTCATCTCCACGCTGCTCGGTGGAATGGTCGGCGATGGCGGACTGGGAGTGTTCGGCGCTCTCAATCAGCCCTCCGGCGTCGCCCGGGACAACGCCGGAAACACTTATGTCGCCGATACCATTGACAACCGCGTGCGCAAGGTGGCGCTTGACGGGACCATCTCCACGGTGGCCGGCACGGGCGCGGCAGGGTTCTCGGGCGACAGCGGTCCGGCCGCCAGCGCCCGGTTGAATACTCCGCGCGGTCTGGCCATGGACGCTTCCGGCAACCTTTACATAGCGGACAGCACTAATTTCCGCGTCCGGAAGGTAGCCGCCTCCGGGAACATCTCCACGGTTGCTGGAAGCGGCATCTACGGCAACTCGGGTGCTGGCGGCCCGGCCACCAGCGCGCGAATGGGCTATCCCTACGGTCTGGCGGTGGATTCCTCCGGGAACCTGTATATCGCCGATGAAAGCAACAACCTGATTTGGAAGGTAGCCGCTTCCGGGACCATCACGACGGTAGCCGGGAACGGCACGTACGGCTACTCGGGCGACGGCGGCCCGGCCACCGGCGCCGAAATGTCCGCCCCGACCGGAGTCGCGGTGGATTCCGCGGGCAATTTGTACGCCGCGGACCGCTACAACGACCGCGTCCGCATGGTATCCGCCAGTGGGACGATAACGACGGTGGCGGGCAACGGGAACTGCTGTTTCAGCGGCGACGGAGGCCCGGCCACCGGAGCCGAACTGTCCAGCCCGACCGGCGTGGCTCTCGATTCCGCGGGCAATCTGTACATCGCTGATAGCTCCCGCATCCGCATGGTATCTCCCAGCGGGATCATCACCACGGCGGCCGGCGGCGGTTCCTCCGGCTACAGCGGCGATGGCGGGCCCGCGGTTAACGCGAGTTTCCGGACCCCATACGCCATCTCCGTGGACGCTTCGGGCGGCGTGGCTGTGGCCGACCAAGGCAACAACGCCGTCCGCCAGCTTACTCCCGCCGGCACACGGGCCGTTCTCACGATTCAAAGCTCACACACCAGCGTTTTCACGCGAGGTCAGACCGGCGTCACCTACACTCTGACCGTGAGCAACGGTTCCGGGGCCGGAAATACCGCCGGCACGGTCACCGTCAGCGAGATTCTCCCCACCGGCCTCACGCTCGCCTCGATGGCGGGCTCCGGCTGGACGTGCTCGGCTCCCACCTGCACCCGCTCCGACGCTCTGGCCGGCGGGTCCTCTTATCCCCCCATCACGACGACGGTGAACGTCTCGGCGGCAGCGGCCGCGCAGTTGACCAATCGGGCCAGCGTGTCCGGGGGCGGCGCGTCGCCGGCGGGGGCCGGGGACCTCACGGTGGTTGCGGCTTCCAGCCGGCCGCCGGCGCCCGTGCTGGCTTCGCCGGCCAACGGAGCCACCGGGGTTTCGCTGGCGTCGGCGTTGATGTGGGACGTTTCGGCCGGGGCCACGTCCTATGACGTCTGCCTGGGCGCCTCGGCGCCGCCGCCCGTGGTCGCCACCACGTCGGCGACGACTTATAGTCCGGGGGCCTTGACCGCCGGTACGACTTACTACTGGCAGATCGTGGCCAGGAACGGCAGCGGCTCGGCGAGTTCCGTCACCTGGTCGTTCACCACCCAGGTTGGGCCGCCCGTGCTGCTGTCGCCATCCAACGCCGCCATCGGAGTCTCGCTCTCGCCCACGCTCAACTGGACCGCCTCGCTGGGCGCCCTTTCCTACGACGTCTACTTCGGAACCCAGGTCTCGCCGCCGCTGGCGACCAACACCACGGCCACCAGCTATTCCCCCGGCACGCTGAGCCCGGGAACGCTGTACTTCTGGCAGGTGGTGGCCAGCAACGGCGCCACCGCGAGCGCGTCTCCCGTCTGGTCGTTTGCAACTCCGGGAACGCCGCCGCCGGTAACCGCACTGCAATTCGTGGCCGTGACGCCCTGCCGCGTGGCAGACACGCGCGGTGCCGCGGGGCCCTTCGGCGGACCCACACCCACCGGCGGCTCCACGCGTTCTTTCGCCATTCCCCAGGGCGCCTGCGGCATTCCCTCCACCGCCCAGGCGTATTCGTTGAACGTTACGGCGGTGCCCGAGCGGCCGCTCGGATATCTTAGTCTGTGGCCCGCCGGCCAGGCCCAGCCTGCCGTCTCCACTCTGAATTCCTGGGGCGGCATCGTTGTGGCCAACGCGGCCATCGTTCCGGCCGGAACGGGCGGAGCGGTGAGCGTATTCGTCAGCGATCCCACTGACGTCATCCTGGACATCAACGGCTACTTCGATTCCACCGGTAGCGCCTTCTATCCCGCCACGCCCTGCCGCGTCGCCGATACCCGAAACGCCAGCGCGGAGTTTGGAGGCCCCTCGATGTCCAGCGGCCAGACCAGGGGCTTTCCCATCCCCGTCGGCTCCTGCGGGATTCCATCGATTGCCAGCGCCTACGCGATGAATGTTACGGTGGTTCCCAACGGGCCTCTTGGCTATCTGAGCACTTGGCCCACTGGCCAGGCTCAGCCCTACGTTTCCACGCTGAACTCGTGGACCGGGAAGGTAGTCGCCGACGCCGCCATCGTTCCAGCCGGAACCGACGAATCGATTTCCGTCTTTGTAACGGACCCGACCGACGTGATCCTGGATATCAACGGCTATTTCGCCCCGCCCGGAAACACCGGTGCGCTGAACTTCTATCCGTTGGCGCCCTGCCGGGTGGCGGACACGCGGAATCCGGCCGGCCCGTTCGGCGGCCCGGAGATGCAGGCGGGGGCCACGCGCTCGTTCGCGATTCCGGCCAGCGTCTGCTCCGTCCCTTCGACGGCGGCGGCGTATTCGATGAACGTGACCGTGGTGCCCGACGCGGCACTCGGTTACCTGACGGCCTGGCAAACCGGCGCGGCGCAGCCGTATGTTTCCACCTTGAACTCCTGGGACGGCAGCGTGGTTGCGAACGCGGCGATCGTCCCGGCCGGCGCCAACGGCGCGATCAGTGTCTTCGTAAGCAACTCCACGGACGTGATTCTCGATATCAATGGGTACTTCGCGCCGTAGGGGCCGGCACACGTGCGCTCAACTGCGTCCGGCGGCGGATGATAATGGTTCCGATGGACGACGCGGTCTGCCGGCGCATGCGCGAGGACTGGAACCAGGGAGCGCGTAGCGACGCCAAGTACTTCGTCGCCTTTGGCCGCCGCAACCAGGACGAGGACGAGTTCTTCGCCAGCGGCCTGGACCTTGCCACCGCCATCGCGCGCCAGTTCCACCGCCTCCCGGGCCGCCCCGTCCCGCGTTGCCGCCGCGCGCTCGAAATCGGTTGCGGCCTGGGACGCCTGATGCGGCCCCTCAGCGGGCAGGTGGGCGAGATCCACGGCATCGACGTCTCCGACGAGATGGTCCGGGGCGCGCGCGAACGGCTCGCGGGAATCCCCAACGCGCACGTCCATCACGGCGGCGGCGCCGATCTGGCCGCCTTTGCCGACGATTTTTTCGACCTCGTGTACTCCTACGCCGTCTTCCAGCACATTCCCAGCCGCGAGGTAGTCTTCCGCTACCTCTGGGAGGCGCGGCGCGTTCTCGCACCCGGCGGAGTCTTCTGGTTTCAGGCCAACGGCCTGCCGGGCGTCGAGGAGGCTCCCGACACCTGGCGGGGCGTGCGTGTCAGCGCCTCGGAGATGGCAGCTTTCGCCCGCGAAGCCGGCCTGCTGCTGATGGCGGTCGAAGCCGCCGCGACCAAGTACATGGCGGTGACCCTCCAGAAGCCGCGCCCCAGCGCGCCGCGTCCGGCCTCGCCGCCGCGCATCAGGCGCATCACCGACGCTCACAGTTCCGTCCCGGTCGTTCCAGCCAGCGGCCGGTGGGCTTTCATCTCGCTGTGGATCGAGGGCCTCCCCGCCG